>Ga0196972_1000112_pt1 | contig 67624 bp, 62 predicted proteins | sample S1v_2013CmetaG_FD_148618 | JGI IMG/M metagenome (GOLD analysis project Ga0196972, IMG submission 148618) | Soil microbial communities from Anza Borrego desert, Southern California, United States - S1+v_20-13C | ecosystem: Environmental > Terrestrial > Soil > Desert | place: USA: California...
CAGCAATGCGCGTTACCTGTCTTACCCGAAGGTTACCGCCCGCGCGGAACCGGCACGGGCGCAGCAACACGTGCCTGATTCGATCCGGTCATTGCGCCTGGCGCTGGTCATCGGCCTGATCAGACGTCTGCAACGGTGTCCGTGCTGCCATCAAAGGAATTTCGTTTTATGACGCAGTAGTACTAACAGGCTGTTGAAAAACGTAGCGAGCGGGGCGAGATTGGTGCCGAGAAGCGCAAGCGTACGAGTAGTACGCTGAGCATCGCAGGCATCAAGACCGGCCCGCGCAGTAGTTTTTCAACAGCCTGCTAACGGCTAAATGAACGTATGCCCTGCCTCCCGCAACAATGTCCTGGCACGTTCAAACACATCGCCCTTGACCATCAGGTGATCGTCGTCGAACGTCGACACGACGAACACCCCGACGCCATTCTCCGACAAGGGCCGGATAACCGAAAGCACAATCCCCGTTTCATCGAACGCAAACGGCCCGACCAGATGCATGCATCTCCAGCCGGTATCGGAGCGCACCTCCGCCGGCACACGCTCCGCCAGGCATACGATCGACAGCTCCTCGCCGGAACGGCTGATCGACACGAAACCGTTACCGTCCGCCCAGGCCGGTATGCGATCCGTGGGGAGCAACCGGCTGACCGCATAAGCGCCGTCCAGAACGCGCAGTTTGACCTTCTTGTTCATGGCTTCTTTCGGGAAATTGGATGTGGGGAATACAGGATACATGTACTGCGGCCTTGCTTTCCATATCGAGTCTGCCGCATATGTTCCGCCTCGCCGCCGGCAGGCTACCGGTTCGTCAACGTCACGCCGACGACCGTCAATATCCCGCCGACTACCATGGACACCAGCACAGGCTCGCCCAGCAGCAGCGCCGCCAGCACGATGCCGAAGGCGGGCACCAGGTTGTTGAACACGGCGGTACGCGACGGTCCGATGGCTTTCACGCCTTCGTAATACCAGACGAAGCCGATCACCGTGCCGAATGCGCCGAGATAGACGATCGCCGCCCACGCCTTCCAGTCGAAGGCCGACCAGTCGACGGCAGGCAGCTCGAAGGCGGCGCCGCAGGCAAGAAAGGCGAATCCCCACAGCGCCGCATACGTCGTCGCCGCGATCGGCGTCAATCCTTTCAGCACAGTGCGGCCGATCAGCGTATACGCCGCCCAGCTCGAAATGCCTCCGAACATCAGCAGCTCGCCCAGCCCAACCGACTGGCTGATGTCATGCAGCACGCCGGCCAAATCGCCGCGCGTGATGATGATGGCCGCCCCCGTCAACGCGATACCGATGCCGAGCCACTTGATCGTCCCCAGCCGCTCGCGGAACAAGACAGCGGCCGCCAGCGCAGTGACGATGGGATTGAGCGCGACGAACAGCGCGGTACGTCCCGCCGGCATCCGCGCCAGCGCCGCGAAGAAGCACACGTTGTACAGAAAGATCCCGGTCAGCCCGAGCGCCGCCGTCGCCAGCACCTGCGACCGGTTCAGCCGCGGCAACCCGCCCTCGAGCTTCCATGCGAGCAGCAACAGCAGCACCACTGCGACGGCAAAGCGCCCTGTTGCCGCCGTCATCAGCGGCACGGTCTGTGCGAGATGGCGACCGGCGATGAAGGTGCCGCCCCAGAAGAGGGTGACGAAAACCAGTTTGACGTAGACCAGTGGGGAGATGGCGGCGGAAATGCCCGTCGCTGCTGGCGGTGCGGTAGAAGTCGAAGTGGATGCAGTCACGTCATTGTCCTCATACCTGCCGAGTCGATCTTCATCCCCGAATCGGGATCGCCAAGACAAAGATCACTGAGCAGAAAGCTTGTTATCACCAGTACCAAGGCATATATTATTCCTAATATCAACTCATGAAAAAATGAGCAAATCCTCATACAGCAAGACCAATCCGGAATGACCTTCACCCAACTCGAAATCTTCGCCCTCGTCGCCGAACTGCGCGGCTTCACCGCCGCCGCCTCCAAGCTCAGCATCAGCCAATCCGCCGTCTCGCACGCCCTGAAATCCCTGGAGCGCGAACTCGGCGTCGACCTGATCATCCGCCACCAGGCCAACATCGAAGTCACGGAGATCGGCCAGCAACTGCTGCTGCGCACGCGCGAAATCCTCGGCCTGTCGGAAGCTATCCGCCAGGAAATCGCCGCCGCCCGCGGCCTCTCCCGCGGCTCCCTGCGCATCGGCTCCTTCGGCCCGACCTCATCGCTCAAGCTCCTGCCCGCGATCCTGGAGGCATACCGTATGCGGCATCCGGGGATCGACGTGCATGTGGAAGAAGGCGGCGACAACGACGTCACGCAATGGTTGCTGGAGCGGCGCGTGGACGTGGGCTTCGTGGTGCTGCCGGACGAACGCTTCGATACCGTGTCGCTGGTGGAGGATCAACTGGTGGCGCTGATCCCTGCCGGTCATGCGCTCGCGAAAAAGCGCTCGGTGGCGCTGGCGGAGCTATGCGACTCGCCCTTCATCATGACCGAGGCGGGCTGCGCGCCGCTGATCGAGCCGCTGTTCGCGGCGGCGGGACTGGTGCCACAGGTACGGTACAGGATGGCGCAGGTGATCACGATCCTGGGTATGGTGGAGCGTGGAGACGGCGTGTCGATCGTGGCCGAACTGGCTTTGCCGGATCGGGTGGCAGTGACGCATCGCGGGATGGTCAGGGTGCCGCTGCGGCCGGCGGTGAAGCGGCGGGTGGGATTGGCGGTGCGGGATTTGCGACAGGCTACACCGGCGGCGAAGGCGTTTTTGCAGGTGGCGGGGAGTCAGGAATTGAGAGCGTCGCTCCGGATGGGGATATACGGGTAAGCGCGTTGTTTCGGGACTGAACTGATCCGCAAACTTCTCTAAAACAGGCGCGGCACCTGGAACAGTAAAGGCTGCGCCTCCGTCAGCCGGGGTATTACAGCAAGACCATGATCGGACTCAGCCGATCGCCAGCTCGATTAGCCTAGAAGAACATTCTCGACGACTTCCAGATCACGAGGGTGAGTCAGTAGCATGCGCAGCATCTCTCGAGGCACCAGATGTGCGCCCTGCGACTCCCATCCCATCGCCGCTGGCGTTCCACCTGTGCGCCGGGCCAGATACAAGCGGGTCTTGGTACGCCGGCCTTCAAAGTCGCCAAGCCAGCCCGTCAGTTCGATGTCGATCCCCAACTCTTCCCTGGTTTCCTTGATTGCCGTTTGCCGCAACGAGATACTGCCTTCCATGCGCCCTTTGGGGAAGGTCAGGCGGTGGCCGCCGAAATGGTTGGTCGGCTCGACAAGCCAGATACGGCCATCCGGTTCCACGACCAGCGCCCCAGCGGCCGCTTGGCCCTGTTGGGCAAGGAAAGGCGGTTCGTCGAATTCGCCTTCAGCGGCCGGTTCCAACCACGGTGCCGATGCGGTTGACGGCTGCATGGGCACACCGTTCAGAACATCAGGCGTCTCGCCTTCCGGCACGAAAATAGCCACCTCCTCTACATTTGTCCAGGTGGAGGGCGCACTGGCTTGTGTGGGCGTGGCGATCTTCACGATTTGGCCAGCATCGTTTCGTTGCGGATGCACGCCGGCGGCAAGCTCCATCAGCTTTGCCGTGCGGGCTTCGAGCATCGCCACAATGGCATCGCGATCCTCGCCTTGAAGCTGCGGCGCGATACGGGCGACGTAGGCCTGCCAGCTGCCATGCCGCTTGCGAAGCGCTACGGCGCGCTTGACCTGTTCACGCAGATCCGGCACGTCCGAAATGGCTTGGTAACCCGCAATCCTTGCCAGGGCTGCCACGGCCGGATTTTTCCCTGCGTCGAAATAGTATTGCGCCTCCGTCAGCTCATTGAGCACGGAGGAAGGCTTGCGGGCGCTGTCCCAGCGCGCCCGCGTGAGCAGCGAGGCCCCCAGGTCGGTTTGCATCACTTCCTTGCGGGCGGAAATCAACAGGTTGAAACCGTATCGTTCGTCATCTGTTCCGCCGACTGCATCCCAATTACCGATCAGCAGGTCGGCAACGACTCCCTCGAAATAGGCAGTTGCGACCTCGGGGTCGGTATGCAGACCGAGCGCGTAGGCGTCACCTGCGGCGTCGGCCAGATAGGGCGTGGCAATGGCGACCCGGTCGCCCTCGCCTGCCGATGTCCTGCTGTAATCGACCAGCGGCGCATCCAGCTCAAGAATTTCACTCATCGGTCCCGGCTTGCCGAGATCGCGCGATATCCGGGTGGCGATATGCTCGCAAATCGATTGAATGGCACGTGGCGGAAACTTGACGTACAGGATTTCATCACGCCCATCCGACGACAAGCGCCGGTACACGCCACCGGGAGTCGATCCTTTCTTGTCTCCGATCTTTTCCCAACGATAGGTAATCGCAGGCTTTCCGTCCGAGGCAGGAACCGTGGTTTGGAAGATATCCGGACTGGGCGGCAGCAGAATTGCCGTAACACGTGTGGTGTTCGAGCCGGACGCCTCTTCGGGAACACGGGTTTTTATCAGGTCGAAGCCTGCGTCCTTGAGAAGCTTGCGGAAGGCTTGCTTGTCGCCTTCCTGATAGTCCGTCTCGAAAGAGAGCTTCCCTCCCGGTTTGAGGGCATTGGCGGCTTGCTGCAATATTTTGCCGTCGAACAGTTTTTCCCGAGAGATCCGGCCGAGCGGTTTCTCCGCCAGCGTGCCCTTTTCAAACCTCTGCACCAGCCATCGCGGCGCAAAACCGCTCCTGGCAATCGGACGCGGCGCCAGGGAAACGCGCGGCGCATCGGCCTCCACTTCCCTTATATGCACCACGAACTTGCCTTCCGCGAGCCTTCCGCTATGCAGGATGTCAAAGTGAGTGAAAGGGACAAGAAAATGCTCATTGTTTATAGGATCAAGCCCGAAATCCCCGGTCTGCTTCGCATTTTCCGAGTAAATGACGAACAATGTATTTTTCCCTCGATATACCGATGGTGCTTCATCCAGAGAGCCTTTTTCCAATGCGGACGTGATGAACGGCTCAATGACTCTCGTATTCGGCATATAGCGCTTTAACACCGTTGCCGGGTCCAGATCCGCATACCGCAACAATATGCCCCTCTTTGAAGGGAGCCGGTTAAGCCCCGATGTTGCCAGTGCGATTTCCGTCAAGAATTCGCCCCACCTCCAGTCGCCGCTGCGCAGGGCGTGGTTCATCAACCGGTAATGCCTGCTCTGGAACAGATTGATCGCCAACAGCTCTTGCCATGGCACAGCCGCCAGATGCGGATGCATGCTCTGCAATTCCAGCAACCGGTCCCTCTGTTTCTCCCAGTCGGTGACGCCGCGCAGGGGATACGGCAGGTAGTAACCGCTCTTCAGGCGGTTTTCCAATATCCGATGCAAGGCGGGCGCAGCCCGGTAGTCTTTGTCGAGAACGGTCGATTCCCTTCCCAGCAAATCGGCGCAATAGGTCAAATTCTCTCCTGCTTGCGGACGGAACAATGTGGGACTTTTCCATGAATTGGCAAGAATCGTGTTCCTCTTCAACAACTGATCGCCGATCTTGTCAGCACCACTCAGCTGTAGCTTCACATCGTGCAGGATCCGCAGATCCTCTTCGCTCTTCAGAAGTTTTTCTGCCTCGTCGATCGATACCAAATGCATCGCCTGCGACTCGCAGCCCATCTCGGAAGGCGTGCCTCCAATGCGCGATGCAAGATAAATACGGGTCTGGGTCTCGGGCTGTTCATGGACGTCGAGGACGTCTTGAAGCTGGGCGTGAAGCCCGGTTTTGCGGTAAGCGGTGGCGATGGCGCTCGCCTGCAACGGCAAAGCTCCGGGTTCGACCACGCTCTTTGGAAACGTATATCGGATGCCGTCAGGATGATTCGCCGGCTCCGCCAGCCAGATTCGCCTGTTGAATTCGACGATGACGATTCCCACTTTTGTCTGTTTAAGAGGATTCGGGGTGAACGGGCTGGCTGTTTCGAGTTCCGGACGCTGGCCGGCCACATTGATCCATTCATCCGGCGTGACAGGCGCTTTCCACGCTTTCATCGGCACACCAAAATATTCCTCCGGCGTTTCGCCTCCCGGAACGAGAGTCAGGACGCTCTTCCACGTATTCCATGTATACCTCGCGCTCGGCTTCGTCGGCGATTCAATGACGACTGGTTGCCCATTGCTATCCAGGCGAGGATGAACCATGCGCCGGGAAGATACCGTGATCGTTTCGCGATTGTGCGTGGTTACATGGTCGCTATCCAAGAAAAAACGGGGAATGGCATCGAGTCCGGCGAAATCGATTGCATAATCCGCCGCCGCTCGCGCTTCGGGCCTGCCGCGTATGGCAAATGCGCGCCCGCCAAGCTCCTGTGCTTTCTGGAACATCTTGAGGTCATTACGGGCATTGCCGCCAGCGATAATTCGCCCTCCGGCCGGAAGAGCTTGCGCCAGCTTTTCCATCCAGGCGGCCTTGTCGTTTGCCGTGACACAGCCGTTCAATTTCCTGCCGCTCAATATCTCGTCGATGACCTCGGCTTCCCCGGCGATCTGGCCGTGAAATCCGAAGTCGCGCTGAAGACGGCGGGTAAAGTGCGTCAGGCCGTTGGAAGCGATACCCAGCGTCATGCTGTTTGCATGCAGCGCTTCGGTCATGCCTTTCAGACCCGGCATTGGTTCGATGCCGTTTTCATAAACATGATCAAGCACTCGTTTGTCCACGCCCGCCAGCAAGGCGGTCCATTCTTCTTCCGCCACAGATCCCGGGTCGCGCCGCTTGCGCGCATAGCGATCCGCTTTCGCCGCGCGCTCAATCGATGTCAACCCGAGGAATTCGAGCACGCTGCGCGTGGAATCTCCTTGAAGCAGGGTTCCATCCATATCGAAGACGCCCAGGCGATAGAGACGAAACAACTGATCTTCCGTGATGAAACCAAAATCGATCCCGGCGTTGGCGCAAAACGCGGAAACCTTGCGCTTCAGTTCCAAAGACTCTGCCACGTCGTGCAACCGATATGCTGCGGTGTATGTCTCTCCGGACGGCAAACGCTTGGTAGATCCGAGCGGCGAAGCAATCGCTTCAAGTTCGCCGAGCACTCTTTCCGGCAGATGCGGGGCCACTGCAACCAAATGCTTGCGTCCGCTCGATACGTTACCGTCTCGTTTTTCCGCCAGGCCCAACACACGCGCGCGCGCTGTTGCCGCCATGCTGCGTTTCAATGGACGGGTATCCGGAAGACGATGATGGCCGGCCGGCTTCGTGGTTTGTTCCGTGTCCGGAATGTGCGCCGGTTGTGCAGAACTTTCCCTATCGATAGAGAGAGAAGATGGCAATCCATTTGGATAATAGATTTGCATAATCAAGAGTCTTTTCAGAGCGAAAAAAAAGGGCTGTTGTTGAGTGGGCCCGGCACGTAACCGGGTTCCACTCAAGTTATTTTTCTGAAGACTCTTTGTTCCTGTTATTGCATCCCAGCAAGACGCTTCACTGTCATTCCAATGCCGTTTCTTCGTGCAGAGAATCGGTAATGCTTCGGCTTGCCTGCTTTCTCTCCTGCGGGTTCTCTGCCCTCCCTATCCACACCACGCTCGCACTCTTACACCGGAACGGTTTCTTGACATCAATGCAATGACAGTCTAATAATGAAAAGTTGCTTTGTTGTAATTTGTAGTTTGCCGTACTTAATTGAATAGATCGTCTCACTCCTTCTTTTAAAAGGTAACTGCTCACGCGACCCTGGGGACGGATTCGAATTCAATCTTTTATCGAGTCTGGCCCCATACATTGCCTCTCTCAGTATCCAAGGAAGTCACCGCCATGCTCATTTCTCCATCCGCTTCAACGGTTGCCCCCGCCTTGCAGCATTCACACGGAACGCGCTCCACTGCCAAACAGGACTTGAATACGGGGCCGGTCGAAGAATCGAGCAAGGTCACGCTCTCTTCCGAAGCCTTGCGCCATGCAGCTGAGGTAGCAGAGCAGCCCAAGAACACAACGAGCCCGTATCGTATAACCGGCTCTTCCTTCAAGGTCGGCGTGTCCTCCGCCTTTGCAATGCCGGAGGCTTTGGCAAAAGAAATGGCGATACGAACTGAAGAGGAAAAGCTGCGGGAAGAGATCAACGCGCGTTATGCCTACGAACATCAATACCAGACCGTCGGGCAAGTCCTGGTGGATGGAAAGTTCTTTGCCGAGGTCAACGAGGCGGGTGGGTACGGACTCATACGCGACATGCCCGGCCTAAGTGAAAATTCACTGAGTCCGCGTGAGCGGGTGGAAGAAATAGCCCGTGCCCTGAAAGGCAAGGGCACGGTGGAAATCAGATACTCCAATTTTGTGCCGGGGCTGGGTGGCTGGAGCGGCCCCTCAGCGCCGGAGTCGATGCTTCCGCCGTTTACAGCACGCAGTCATCAGGAAATCTTCCAGGAAGCGCTGGACATGATGGCGCGCATGCGGACCGAGGCGTCGCCATCGGCAGAGTCCGCCGCGTCTGCGTTGTTTCGGAGCTAAACTGACCCGCAAGCCGCATTAAAACCTCTCCCACTCGGGAGAGCCCAGAGTCAGGTCTTGTCTTTTGCGTATTCAGGCTTACTGAGCAAAACTCAAGACGGCATCTGCCCCCGCACTGACTCTCATCGACAAAGAAGCAGGACTGGCGATGGACGCCGCGTTGCGTGATATGTTGCGCGATGTTGATGAGTTCGATGCGTGGGCGGCATGTGTTAGCCGTGAAAATTTAGCGAAGCTGTTCATCGATAAACCCAATTCCGAGCCTATTGGGAACTGGTGTAAATTTCATTGCATCGAACCAGTAGCGCGCATGTGATCACCCCACCTCAGAAGCAGACATTTCGGGAGCCATGAAATGGCAAGAAAACTCTGCATGGCACTGTTTGCCGCGCTCGCGGCAATCGCTCTGCCAGGCTGCGGCGGAAGCGACGATGCGACGCCGCTTGCATGCCAGACAAGCCCGCCTCTCCCCGTCGAAAAGATTTCCTATCCGAGTGATTCGGTTCCCATCGGGGCGAATGTCAATGTTGCACCGACGATCGTAACGGCAAGCGATGGCCTGGCTGGCGCGATACTCCGATTTGACTTGGTTGGCGGCATGCTGCCCGGTGGTCTTTCTCTTAATCCGACCACCGGGCGAATATCCGGAAGAGTCGACGGATCTGCAGGCAGCTTCTCCTACACGATCCGCGTGTCCGCAGATTGCTTTACCGGATCGGTTACAACCAGTGCCGTTCTTTTTGTCAGGCAAATGTAGCCAGCAGCGAAGGTTTTCGCAGAAGGCTGTTTTTTGCGTAGGACAGTGTCGATTGGCATGCCCGAAATACCAATTCCTCTTCAGGTCTTGCGAGACTATGGGTAATTCATTTATCGCAAGATGACCGCACATGCGGCGGAAGGCGCTTCGCTTTTCCGCCCTACGCTTTCTGAGCACACCATGACCCGCGTGGGTGAGGGAGCACGGGGGCGATGACAACGGAACGCGGCGGGCCTATGATGGTTGCGCGACTGAAAGAGGAGGCTCGCGTGCCAGACATGACCTATCGCTACCAGTTCCAGGATGGCGGTTCCGCATCGTTTTCCATCAAGCCGGCCTCGCCACCTGCTGAAGCGGAACTGCCCGGATGGACCGAACTCGGCTTTCACCAATGCCCCAACTGCCCGCTGTCGGCCGAGGCGGCGCCGCACTGCCCGATGGCGGTCGCCTTCATTCCCCTGATCGAAGCGTTTGGCAAGCGCCTGTCCTATGACACGGTGACGGTGCAGGTCGAATCGAGCGAGCGGACCGTCAGCAAAACGACCTCGCTGCAGCAGGCGGTGGGATCGCTGATGGGGCTGCTAGCTGCCACCTGCGCTTGCCCGCGGACCGACTTCCTGAAGCCGATGGCGCGCTTTCACCTGCCGTTTGCGAATGAGCAGGAAACCATCTACCGCGTGGCGTCGATGTACCTCCTGGTGCAGTATTTCGAGCGCGGGCGCGGCCGTGAACCGGACTGGGAACTGAAGAAGCTGCATACGAATTACGAAGAACTGCAGACGGTCAACGCCGCCATGGCGGCGCGGCTGCGCACCATCACAGAAAAGGACAGTACGCTGAATGCGCTGGTGATTCTCGACCTGCTCGCCAAGGCGCTGCCGTACTCGATCAACGACATGCTGGAAGATGTACGCGGGGCGTTCGAATAGCCTTGCGTCTCACCGCTAGAAGACGGTATCTGACCCCGCTTGCGAAGTCACTCCTCGCACTACTGCCAGTTTTCCCAGCCGAACTTGACCAGCGCCACCATGGGCCCGCCACCGGCAAACACCCCTCGGGCCGGGTCATAGCCATCGACCTCAAAGCCGCTCTTGACGCCGGCCACACGAGGGTCGCCGCCGACCCAGTCCCAGAGTGGACCGCCCGACCACCCGCCGGCGAACGCGGTCGAATAGTCCACCTCCAACTCCAGGCTGTCGTTATTGTCGCCGTCGATGTCCTCGATATCGATATTGACGTCCATGGCCGGCTGCTGTCCGTTCATATAGACGGACGGGTAGCCGATACTGGTCCAGCGGCGGTCGTAGTACTCATCCTCGTCGCCGAAGGATTGCGATCCCATCCAGCCGACGCGCTCGCCCAGAGGCGTGTAAAGACGGCAAATCACATAGTCGAGGCCGTGCGGTTCGTCGCCGTCCGGCCGATAGCCGCGGACAGACTGGACGTAAGAGCGGCCGTAGGGCTCCAGTCCGCTGACATACCCTGGCACGAATCGCATCCACCAGCCCTCGGGCGGATGGTCCCAGGGCATCAGATGACCCGCAGTCAGCAATAGATTCGGCCCCACAAGGGTTCCGGTTCCCCACCCCAGCGGGCGGTCGAAACTGGTTCCGTGGCCGTACTCGACCCGGCCCACCGTGGAATGAGGGTAGAGGCAGGACGGCAATTCCCGGTTGCTCAGTGTCTTCATCACCGGCATGCCCAGCAGCAGCAGGGAGCTGGCATGTGGAAAGCTCATCGCGCGGGGGCGGCGGACGCGTGGCCGGAACGGAATGAGAGGCGGCAGATGTACGAGCGTCGTCCATGCGGGGCGATACCCTTCGGTCGGTGCGTGTGCCTGTTCCTTCACGGTCGAGATCGGCCCCAGCAGCGCCTCTTCCCCGGCCCGCCCCTCGCAGGCCTTGGCAGCGGCATGCTCGGCAGAGATTGCCGCCAGGATGGCGTCAGGAAAGGGTTCCGTCGCCGGCACGTCGGGCCGCTTCCACAACTCCACAGCATTCATCACACACCTCCTGCATCAAGGTAGAGGCCATGTCCGCCATGCGAGCGTGCTACTGCCTGGCTTGGCTGAAGATCTGCCCACTCCCACCCGGCTGTCGGGACATGATGGCGGAACGCTTGCAGGCTACCGATCACTGTCTGGCACAGGTGGCTGCCGCAGCCTTAGGTCATATCCATCCGATGGAGGGTAGATCACGTTGGGAACGAGGGTATTGAGCATCCTCAGCGGGTCGCGAGCGGCACTTGTGCTGCACGGCGGCATTGGTCTGGCCGGATTCAGATGTTCGCAGGCCAGCAAAGCTGGATATATGGGTGGAGCGGAGCGAGCACATGAGGTACGGCTCGGTTTCAATCTTTCGACATCGCGAGGAACTACCGGGGTCAGGTCTCGCGGGACTACCGAGGTCTTGCAATCACGCATTGCTTGATTACAAGACTTGCTCACCTTGTTTGCGCTTTGTTCAATTCAGGCCGCACCCATTAAATGAACCTTAAATGGCTCCTTTACGCGCTAACGCTTCATCAAGCGATTTTTTTAAATTGAGATCAATTGGCGGAAGTCTAGAAGCGACTTCTTTTAGGTAGCCCACGTGGTAGGTAAGGGTACATCCGCAAAGATAAATCAATAATCTTGCTGTTTCCGAAGGATGCTGCACAACCAGGTCGCTGTCCTTTAACTCATAGAGTAAATGGCTGTGATCGATCTCTATAGCTGGGAAGCGAATTGCAAGCATGACTCCCTTTGGAAAGTAGTCACCCAACTCGGGAAGCCAATCCAACATGTTGCGTACTTCAGCGTTCTGTAATGGTACTGGTACCGCCTCTAGGCGACTTTGCCAATATCGAAATAGCCAACGATCGCATACTTCTTGAACTGCGGCTGGTTGCATTGATCTTAAGATGTATTCAACGTAGTTTGAAAATCCTACCCAGTCATCGACGGTGCCATGTTGAAAGAGCGGTCGCAAAAGCACTTCAGTTGGATCTGGTACGTGAAAAATGGCAAGCGCGGTATAAAACTCAACAAAGCGCTTTCTACGTTCAAGACCACTTGTTTTTAGTCTCTCGAACATTTTTGCAAATGCGGGCATTAACACTTCTACCAACGATGGATAGAGTCGCCCCCAAACCAGGAATCCGTCCCAGGCTTGTTCAAATTTCTTTTCATTTGGATCGCTGAACAACGGAATTACGTATTGTGTCGTCCAAGACGAATCTAGCCCGAAAAGAAACGCTGTTTGACTAGCGAGAATGCTACGGCCAAGTCCACCATTGGTTGATTGGTCTTGAATTACTTTTGTAAACCATTGCCGGTACTGCTCAGGTAGAAATCTTTCATCGGCGGACTTACCATGCATTTGCAGAGAAAGCACATGAATCCAATATTCGACGATTACGCCTGCAGGCCGATTGATTGCTCGAGATAACCAATCATCAAAATCCTCATCTTGGGCAGTTTCTTCAAGATTGCTCCATAGAGAAGATGAGACTGCATTTGCCTGCTCCACAAGATCGAGCGCAAAAGGGATTCCACCGTTCTTTACGATGTAATAGATCAAATCTGCAATATCGCGTGTGTGCTGTATTTGCAAATCTGAATTTGCAGCTATCTCAAGAAGTTTTCTCCAGCCAGGAAGATCTAGCTCGGCCTCTTGAAGGCCGCGAAATATTTCTCGCCACAAATCGGATTTCCACAACTTTCTATCAATAATTGCTTCAGCAAGTAAGAATCCCCATTGCGAATTCTTTTTGCAGGCTTCTCTAACAGCGTTAGTTAAGCCATCACGATTTGGCCCAAAAAGTCCTTCGGCTTTGTATTCAAGTAGCTCGTTTAATTGGTCGACCGGTGCTATTTCGAGTAGTTGATCAACAGTCCAAGGGCTTTTATCGTCTAACCATTCCGCCGGCCCACTCCAGTGTGTCAGATCAGGATGTTCAGAAAGTCTCCATGTAGGGTACTGGTTTCGGACAGGATCCAACGCTTCCTTGGCAAAACTGCAGTCAGGTTTTGCCTGTAATAACCATGAGAGCCAGTCGAAGTGTGCACGAGCGGTGGCATCCGCTTCAGTCCAGTTATCCGTAGCCGCTCGTTTAAGTGAGAGAACCCTGCTCACTACGACTTGACGTGAACTATCACTAGCCGCTTTGTAGCTCAAAGCTACCGCCCGATGAATTTCGTGGTGCTCAGCAAGATTGTCCAAATTCGTATGGCTGAGTAGCCATTCCAGTCGTTCGTCATCGGTTTTACGCGTATTAATTGACATCGCATGAATTGCGAGTCTCCTCAACAAAGGAGCATTTGACGTGATAAGCAGCTCAATCCATGCATCCAGCAGAACTGGATTGTGACTGGCAAGCCATTCAAGCGAATCACGGGCGGCATCTATCAGTACGTCTATAGACTCCGGATAGCGATCTTGTTCATGTGGCTCTATGGCCGATCGATGATATGAAATTGGGTCCCACTTGTCATTTGCCCTTCCCCAGGTTGTAAGGTCTTGGTAGATGCTGTTGAATAAAAGTGAAATGCTGGAAAGTAGAGAGGGAACTATTGATTCGAGATGCGGTTTCAAACGATGCGACCATACATCTTCCAGATCACCGTAATCAGAACGGAAAGCGCACTCCACTTCGAGGTGTTTACCATTGCCATCTTCATCTTCGTCAAACCATCTCACTTTAGGTTTAAGGCTGAGTCGGTATTCGCTCATTTTGAGGAATATTTTGAACGACTGATCTACGTACCCTTGCTTTTCGCATTTTTCTGCCAGCCAGGTAAATACGTAAAAGTCACTTTGATGTGGAACTGTGGCCAGAAGAATTGTGATCCACCGCTTAAAGGCCGATTCACTGATTTCCTTTTCTTTGTTTAATCCAATTTCACGGCTGACAATCCACCAGAAATCAGGATTCAGTTGGAGTCCATTTGCTGCTATGACCTCGAAAACGACATCCGGATGATCAATGGCATAGTGCTGTGCAAGCCAATAGGCCAGATCGTTATCTCGTTCGCTTAACTTTGCGGCGTTAAAAAGGGAAGTGAAATGCTTGCGCGCATTGAGCCATCTTGGCCACTCCTCATCTCGGGCTACTTTCGTAAAGAAGCGGGTGGTATGCAGCTCCTGCAGAGCCTGCTCCACTTCACCAATTGCCTCTTCATCAGCGGGGGGAGTTCTGGATGCGAGTTCGGCGATCCTTGTCTGCCAATCAAGGACTCCACGCTTGGCACGCTCAGCCAGCTTTTTTACTCCGTCATTTAGCTCAAAATAAGGGTCGTCGCCACCCACCTTTTTGAATGGCACCGGGGAAATGCCAAGTAATTTCCATTTCCCATCTTGCTCTGTCAGCGCATAGCGGCCAGCTATGCCGTCGGCAGGCAAGGCGCGGGACAAATAATTCATGACCACATCATCGTGACTGTAGCCAACGAAAAGTACAGTGTATTGACGAAATACGTCGACCAAGAACCGGCGAGCCCATCCCTCGGTGAGGTAAGCACGGCCAAAATCGGCGTCTGTTAATACCAGACTGTCTGAATGAGTGAGCGCTCCATGTACATGAACGATTCCAGTAAATCGGTAGCCTAGGGGAAGCGCAGGGGCCCGATAAACGTCGGGTATTTTCCCAAAGTGGGATGCAGATGCCGCCTCAAAATGTAGATCAAAATTAGTGGTAACTACCCTCACACGCTCTACATCACGAAACATCCCGATCAGGTTTTCATGTAAAGAGGTTGGCTTGCTGTCACTTCGAGAAAGAAGTTGCACCGCACGATTATGGACAGGTACTTTTTCGTGGTGGAGCTGACCAAGAAATCTGTCCAATGGTTGAGATGCGGTTTTACCGGTTCCGTCGGCAATGTCATTGGCCAGCTTTTCGAAGCTTGGTAGAAATGACGGCGGTCCCATTGATACGCCTGCCCCAGCGAAAACAACCAGCGAATCGTCCCGCAATGCACGCAGAATATCGTCGTGGAAGTCAATTGAGCCAAGCTTGACCATTATTTATTCTCTCGTTTTTGGACTACGGGGTCAGACTCGATTTCAATCTTCCCTTATCGAGTCTGACCCCATATGTCACGCTCTTGCTTATCTCATTTCCGGTATGCCGCTACCAAATCGACGCTCCAGATCGCCGCAACCATTTAACAAAAGATAGCTTTCATAATACGGTGCGCCTATGAGCTTCGTAACCGTCTGACGAAGGCCGTCTTGACAGTCAGAGCTTGATGTCGAGTAGTCGCCGGTCGATGGCTTCGTGATCGATGGCAGTGGGATCGAAGTGCCCGCCGTTCCACTCGAGCATCTCGTCATGCTCGGGATGGGCGGGATCGGCGATGGCTTCCAGGAATTCGGGATAGCTGTACGGTCCGCCCACATCCTCTGGCGGACAGGCATTCGCACCGCCGACACACAGCGGTACCGGAGACGAATCCGGTGGCAGTACCTTTTCCACCTTAATCTTGTGCTCCCAGTTGTCGCCGAAGTCGTAGACATAGCGGAACGATTTCATCCCTTGCAGGCATGTACCCAATTTGGCACGCGCTTCCGAGACGACTGGCGGACCGAAGGGATCGTCCGGATCGGGGATGCCGTACTGTTCGCCTGCGATCTCGAACTCGTGCAGGTGGCTGTCCGTCCAGCCCATTGCGGCCTGGATCACCTGGTGCAGCCTGGCCAGCGTGATCGTCTCTGGCACGATGACCCGGCGCCAGATGAGCGGCTTGATGCCGGCCAGTTCGATCTTCAGCTGGAGCAGGGAGCCGGATGTCTTTTTGCGTGTCGCCATATCAAGCTGCCTCCTGCAGCATGGTTGGTAGGGTCATGTTCCACGGCAGCAGTTCGTCGATCCGGTTGATCGGGTGATCGGCGATGCAGGTGAGCACCTGCCGTAGATACCCCTCCGGGTCCAGTCCGTTGAGCTTGGCGGTCTCGACCAGGCTGTAGATCGCAGCGGCGCGTTCGCCGCCGGAATCGGCGCCGGCGAACAGGTAGTTCTTGCGCCCCAATGCCACACCGCGCAATGCGCGCTCCGCTGCCGAATTGTCGATCTCAATGGTGCCGTCGTCGCAATAGCGCACCAGCGCCTGCCAACGGTTGAGCGCATACAGGATCGCCGCCGTCGTATCCGATTTGCGCGACAGCGTTTCCATGGTCGTGCGCAGCCATGCCTGCAGTGCATCGAGCAGCGGCCGTGCTTCGACTTGCCGTATGCGACAGCGCTCATCCGGTGGCTTGCCGCGGATCCGAGTCTCGATCGCATACAGCTGCCCGATCCGTCGCAGCGCCTCGGCCGTCAACGTTGACGGTCGTGCCTGGTGCAGCTCGTAGAACTTGCGCCGCGCATGCGCCCAGCAAGCCGCTTCCACCACTTGCCCGGTGCCGTAGATCGCCTGGTAACCGCCATAGGCATCGGCTTGCAGGATGCCGCGGTAGCGCGCCAGATGCCGCTGCGGATGTTCGCCCTTGCGGTTCTCGGTATAAGCGAACCAGACAGCGGGCGCCGCTGTACCGGCGGCCGGACGGTCATCCCGCACGTACACCCACAGGCGCCCCGTCTTGGTCTTACCGCGGCCAGGAGCCAGCACCGGAACCGGCGTGTCATCGGCGTGCAGCTTCGATGCTGCCATGACATGGCGCCGGATGGCATCGACCAGTGGTGCGAGCAAGCCACTGGCACCGCCAACCCATTCGGCCATGGTGGCCCGCTCCAGTGTCACGCCTTCGCGTGCATACATGACCGATTGCCGGTACAGCGGCAAGTGATCGCAGTATTTGGCCACCAGGATGTGGGCCAGCAGGCCGGGACCAGCCAGTCCACGCGAGATCGGTCGTGTCGGCGCTGGCGCCTGCGCAATATGGTCGCAGCACGAGCACGCATACTTCGGACGGACGTGATGGATGACCTTGAAGCGCGCGGGAACGTACTCGAGTTGCTCGGACACGTCTTCGCCAAGACGTTTCATGGTGGCGCCGCACTGGGAGCACGCTGTAGTGTCGCCCGGCAAATGGAATTGAACGTCTCGCGCCAGGTGCGACGGCAGTGGCGCACGCTTGGCAAATGAGCGGGTGATCTGCCGGGGCAGTTGCTCGATTTGCAGTGCACCTTCGTCGGCCAGCAATTCTTCCAGGCGCAATTCCAGCTGCAGGATCTCGTGATCAAGCTTCTCGGATTTGCGGCCGAACTGCATCCGCTTGAGCTTGGCAATGAGCAGCTTCAGGTGCTCGATCTCCTGCGCATGCGTCGATACTTGCTCGCGCAGTTCCACGACGACGATTTCCTTCGCCGCCAGCGCCGACTCCCGCTCCAGCACCATGGCCTTGAGCGCGGCAATATCGTCAGGAAGATCGGCGTGCGTGAGCATGCCGCAGAGTTTACGCAGCTATGGCGATGTTTACAAGGCACAGAGCGGGCGCTGCGTGCGTTCCGGGCGGCGCCAATCGATTCCCTCGAGCAGCATTGACAGTTGCGCTGCCGTGAGCGAGGCAGCACCTTCGGTAGCTTGCGGCCAAATGAAGCGACCTCGCTCCAGCCGCTTGGCCAGCAGACACAATCCGTCGCCGGTCCACCACAGCACCTTGATCAGATCCCCACGCCGGCCACGGAAGACGAAGACGTGACCGGAGAACGGATCTTCGGCCAGCGCGGTCTGCACCTTGGCCGCCAAACCATTGAAGCCGCTGCGCATGTCGGTCACACCTGCGGCAATCCAGATGCGTGTGCCCGCCGGCAATCCGATCATTGGCGCAGTAGCGCCAGGACTGTGCGCAACATCTTCATGTCCGCAGCACTGCCAATGCGCACCGTGCAATCGTTGAAGGCGACCTCAATGCCGGCATCCGGCGCGGGACTGGAAGCCGATGGCAACGATTCTGCCTGTGCCCGTTTCGCCGGCTCCTGTGCAATCGTGACAGGCAGCAGGGCTGTCGGCACTGCTACCTCGTCAAACAATCCGGCACGATAGTGGCGACGCCACTTGAACAGGAGATTGGCATTGACCCCATGTTCTTGTGCCAAGCGCGATACAGACAGGCCGGGTTCGCAGGCCTGCTGCGCCAGGCGCCGCTTGAATTCGACTGGATGATTCGGCCGCCCCTTGCGCGTCGACCGTTTGGTTTCATTGGACAATTTGGTTCCCACCACTTATTTGGTGGGAACTACTTTGGCTTCTCCGCTCACTGCCGTCCAGACGGTTCAGGGATGACGCTTACTGAGCTTCTTCCTTCCATCGTTTACCTCATAAATCAGATGAACCGTCACCGGCTCTGTTCCAAGTAGCTTGACTTGATTATTAAAGAGCCGCTCGTAAACCGATGGTTGCTTGGGCCGAGCGACGCTGCAGCAGCCAGGATTCTCTTTTATAAACCGCTCTATGGAATCTTCAACCCGACTTAAGTCCATGTCCCCCAAACCCTGTTCGATACGTAAGGCGCGGACAATGTACTCATCATCGGTGAGGAAGCGCGTTTGCGTCGAGCAGTAACCGGGAGGGGAGGGAAATAGAAATAGATATAGCCCGCTGCATGAAAGCAGCATGAGGAGGAGGATGCCAACAACCTCGAGTGGGCGAATTGAGGATGTCATGACGTCAAATTTCTTTTAATAGTGTCAGAAATTCTGTCACCACCGGCCACACTTCGGCGCGCAGCTTTCTCCAAATTGATGCACAGGCACAATCTATGCTCACTGACCCGTAAACCGTTCTAAAACTCTTCCCACTCGCCGCCCCTGGTGGACGAGGCGGCAATTCTAAGGTTGGAAGAAGCAGATGTTTTTTTCACCAACGGTCTGATGTTCGAGCCTGGAACCGGCGCAATACGAGATGGCGCCGCCACTGCCTGCCCCTGCCGCACATCAAGCTTAAACACACTAACCACCCGCGCCAACGTCCCGGCCTGATCCTGCATAGACTGCGCCGCCGCAGCCGCCTGTTCCACCAGCGCCGCGTTCTGCTGCGTGACAGCATCCATCTGCGTGATCGCATCGTTGACCTGCTCGATGCCGCTGCTTTGTTCCTTACTAGCCTGGGTGATTTCGCTGATGATGTCGGTGACGCGCTTGACGCTGGCGACGACTTCATCCATGGTGGCGCCGGCTTGGTCGACCAGCTTGGCGCCCGCGCCGACTTTCTCGACCGAGTCGTCGATCAGTGCCTTGATTTCCTTTGCCGCCGATGCCGAGCGTTGCGCGAGGTTGCGCACTTCGGCAGCGACCACCGCGAAGCCCTTGCCCTGTTCCCCGGCTCGCGCGGCTTCCACGGCGGCGTTCAGCGCGAGGATATTGGTCTGGAAGGCGATGCTGTCGATCACGCCGATGATGTCGGCGATCTTCTTTGACGATTCATTGATCGAGCCCATGGTGTGCACGACTTCCGACACCACCGTGCCTCCCTTGACCGCGATTTCCGAGGCGGAGGCCGCGAGCTGGTTGGCCTGCTGTGCATTGTCGGCGTTCTGTTTGACGGTGGATGTCAGTTCTTCCATCGAGGATGCGGTTTGCTGCAGCGCACCGGCCTGCTGCTCTGTGCGTGAGGACAGGTCGAGGTTGCCGGAGGCGATCTCGTTCGACGCGGTGGAGATGGCATCGCTGCCGCTGCGCACTTCGCCGACGATGCGCGCCAGGCTGTCGTTCATGTCTTTGAGCGCCTGCATCAGTTGTCCTGTCTCGTCTCTTGAGGCCACCTCGATCTGCGCGCTGAGGTCGCCGTCGGCCACGCGCCGCGCGACTTGCATGGCCTGGTTGATCGGGCGCGTGATGCTGCGCGTCACCCAAAACGCAGCGGCCCAGCCGAGCAGGATCGCAACTGCCGTGATCGCCAGCAGGCCTTTGCGCATGTAGCTCATGTGGTCCTGCACGTTGACGCTGTCCGCGTCCATGATCTTTGTCTGGAACTCGACCAGGTCGGACAAGGCTTTCTCGTAGGCGTGTCCGGTGTCGGCGGCCGTGGTGCGGAGGATGGTTTTGGCAGCGGCCTGGTCGCCCTTGGCCAGGTTTGCGAATAGTTCTCTTTGCGCTGCGAGATCCTTGTCGCCGCTTGCGAGGATGACGTTGTAGAGTTCGCGTGCGCGCGGTGCGTGGATCGTCTTGTCGAGCTGGTCGAGCAGTTCCTTGTTTTTGCTGCGCAGCGCTTCTATCGCGTCGGCTTGTTTTTTTACCGCATCGGGGTTTTCTTCCAGCGCCGCATCACGAAACTTCTGGTGGATCAGCGACACGTTGTATTTGATCTGGCCTGCCTGTTCGACTTTCTTGTAACGATCGTTGAGGATGGTGTTCACATCCTCGTGGACCAGGCCCGCCCGGCGCAGGGCCAGCGTCACGACGACAATCAACAAGAGCAGCATCACGCCGAATGCCAGGCCAAGGCGTACGCCGATCTTCATGTTTTTCGTGAGGGTCATTCCTTACTCCTGGTAGAACAGTGGGCATAACCAAGGGTTGCGCCCTTTGGTCGTTTTCGTGATGATGTGCGAATCGATTGTTGCAGCTGCCCTTGAATGTATCCGGCATAAGGCAGCAAAATGTCAGAAATTATTTCTTCAGTGAAACAGTGGGTCAATCCCACATTCATGAGATAGCGCGCATGAGCAACACGCAAACCGCAAGAGAACGCCTGCTTGCCCAGGCTCGCCTCGATTACCGGCCCGAGCTCGTCGCCATCGATCCGGATGCCATCGCGCGCCTGCCGGTCCGCGCCGACCGGTTCAGCCACGCGACAACCGGGCTATCGGCAAAGCCTGCCGGGCAAACGCCTGAAACCGCAGCGGCCTACAGCATCGTTTTGAACAGCCTGAACTTCATGTTCTGGGTACCGACACCGGAAGGGATGGTGCGTTATCACTGGCGCGGCATTGGCGGCGCCGACGGCCTGACGGCTGCGCTTGATCATCTCTGGGGAGGGGAACCGACACCAGTCCGGCTGCGTGAGCATCTGGGTTCTGGAGCGGAACAAGTGGTCGTTGATGCCTTCGGCGACATTTCCATGCCGAGGCGCCGCGCGCATTTCCTGCGCGAAGTCCTGTTGGAAGATCAACTGGAACAGGCCGCTGCCGAGCTTGTCGCCGCAGGCAACAGCGGCCGCCTGACTTCCGACGATGCGGAGCGGCTGGCAAAACGGTTTCCGGTTGCGTATGGCCAGGACGCCTATCTCATGCGTGCGCAACTCGCGGTGATGTGGTTTGCCGGGTATCTCATCGACTGGGGCGTCGATGTCGACTGCGATGTTATCGTCGCCGCCAACTACCAGATGCCGCGCGTGATGCGTTCGATCAAGGTACTGCGCTTCTCGCCAGAGCTGGCGGCAAAGATCGACCGCTACACGCTCATCCTTCACAACAGTCCCGAGGAACGGGCGATACGCGCTGCGACAGTGCTGGGTACGCAAGCGATGGCGCAGCGTCTGGGGGTGTCGGAGCACGCGATGGTGAATGTGCTGTGGCAGAACCGGCTGGCTAGTGGGGCGATACCGCACCACCTGACCATTACCACCGACTATTGATTGGGGTTGTCGGCGATGATAATCGTGGTCAATCCCCGACTTGCAATCTGCTCTGTTTTCCAAGCATGACCGCAAAAGTCTTTTCCCCGTCATTCCCGCGAAAACAAGGCCGAAGGCTGGAGTTTCGAGGAACGGCCAGGCGGGAATCCATGCTAGGTCGATAAGAGTACATGCAGCGGCGTATCAGAGTCACTATGGATTCCCGCCTTCGCGGGAATGACGAAATTTTGAGGACTGAGGGCTCAATACTGGCAAAAGACTTTTGCGTATCTACTTAACCCGCTGCTTCTCCAACTTCCGCGCCAGCGTGCGGCGATGCAGTCCCAGCCGCCGCGCAGCTTCGGAAATATTGAAGTTGGTTTCCACGAGCACCTCGTGGATGCGCTCCCATTCGAGCGTCTTGATGGAGGTCGAGCGGTTGGTCAGTTCGATGTCGGCGCTGCCGGCGACGTGGCCAAATGCGGCTTCGATGTCGTCGGTGTTCGACGGTTTTGCGAGGTACTGGATGGCGCCGAGCTTGATGGCTTCGACGGCGGTGTTGATGCTGGCGAAGCCGGTGAGCACGACGATCCGGATGTCCGGATCGTGTTTGTGCAGCATCTGCACGCAGGCGAGTCCGGAATTGCTATCGCTCAGCTTGAGGTCGACGACGGCGTGGGTCGGTGAATGCTGCTGCAGCAGCGCCGCTGCTTCATCGAGGCTGGCCGCGTGCACCACGCCGTAACCGCGCCGCTCGAACGAACGGCGCAGCGTGCGTGCGAAGGCGGCGTCGTCTTCGATGATCATCAGCAGGTTTTCCGGATGCTCAGGCGTCATTGTCATCGTCCTCCAACAGGGCCACGCTGGCCAGCGGCAGCGTGAGTTCGACGGCCGCTCCACCCGCTGCAAGGTTGTGCGCCGCGACCGTTCCGCCGAGCTTGCGCGCAACATTAACGACCAGGAACAGGCCCAGTCCGCCGCCCGGCCTCCCCTTGCTCGACTGATACGGCTTGCCGAACTGCTTGAGCATCTCCGGCGCGAATCCCGGTCCCGCATCGGTGATGCGAAGTTTCAGCGACTCGGCATCGCGCGTCGCCTGGAGACGCACCCATTGCGGCGAGGCCTCCATCGCGTTGTCGAGCACGTTGAAGATCATCTGCTTCAGCGTGGAGTCGAAGACGACGGGTATGTCCTGCTCAATGGTGTTTTCATAGACGAATTCGGTGACGGGCCGGGTCGTGCGCCATTCCCTGGCGAGGTCGTCCAGAAAGGCATTGATCGTCGTTTTGACCGATGATTCACCGCGCGCCTCGCCTGCGGACAGCAGGATGCCGCTGACGATGCTCTTGCAGCGCTGCAACTGGATCTGCATCTCGGTGATTTCTTCCAGCAGGTCGGGGTTCTTGCTGAACTCGGGCATGTGCCGCCAGTCGCCGAGAATGACTGACAGCGTCGCCAGCGGCGTGCCGAGTTCATGCGCGGCGCCAGTCGCCAGCAGACCCATGCGCACGATGTGTTCTTCTTCAGCGGCGCGTTGACGCAGCGCTGCGAGCTGGGCGTCGCCGGCACGCAGGTTGCTGCTGATGCGGCTGATGAAGAAGACGAGCAGCGAGGCATTGAGCAGGAAGCAGATCAGCGTGCCCTGGACATACAGGTTGAAGAACCGGAGCTCCTGGCTGAGCGGCAGGTTCAGCGGCACCGAGTAGCGCGCCAGTCCGACCAGGCAAAGGCCGGTGACGGCGACAATGATCCAGGTCGTCCACACCTCCAGCAGGATGGCGCCGAGGATGACCTGCAGCAGGTAGAGATAGACGAAGGGATTGCTCATGCCGCCGCTGAAATACAGCTGGGCGGTCAGGCTGGCCACGTCGACCAGCAGCGCGAAGAACAGTTCGCCGTTGGTCACCGTGCGGCGCTCATGCCAGCGCAGCTGGCTGGCGATGTTGAAGGCGATCAGGCATGCCAGCACGGCACACATCTGCGGCAGGGGCAGACGGATGCCCAGGGCGGACGTAGCCACGGCGATGGTGGTGATCTGGCCGACGACCGCGATCCATCGCAGTTGAATCAACTGCAACATGTTCTTGTGGCCCGCGGCGTTTTCGACGCTCGCGGCCGCTGTCAGTCGATCCTTCATGCCCTGTCGGCTTGCAAGCTGGTCACTGTCCCCGGTCCCTGTCATTTTTGTGGTCGCTCTGTTGATTGGCGGTGCCGGTGCGGCGCATCCGCCGCTCCTCGCGCGCCACCCAGAGGGCAGCGCCCAGCACCATCAAGGCCAAAGCATACCAAGTGATCGCGTAGACCAAGTGATTGTTGTGAAAAGTGACAACGGTCAGCCCGGCGACCGGACGATCGGGCGCGCCGCTGTCTGTGGAGTCGGGAGAGGCTTCCGCATCGATGAAATACGGCGCGACGTCGCGCAAGCCGCGCGCGGCCGCAATGGCCTGCACATCACGGGAGTACCAGCGGTTGGCGGCAGGATCGTTCTTGCGCAGGAAGCCGCCTGCGGGTTCGCTTATGCGCAGCAGGCCGGTGACGGTGAGCAGTGAGGATTCGGCATTGCCTTGCTTGCCCTGCGCTTCCCGCGATCCGGACGGCACGAAGCCGCGGTTCACGAGCACGATATGACCTTCTTCCGTGCGCAAGGGTGTCAGGAGCCAGTAGCCGCTGCCGAGTTCGGTGGCGGCCAGCACCCGGGTGGTCAGCCCGTAAAGAAAACGTCCCGTCACGCGCACGTGGCGGTATTCATCTGTTTCGGCCGTAACCTGCGGCCAGCGGTCCGGTCCCGGCGCGGGGACGGGGGTGGCGTGGACGCGCTGTTCCACGCGCTCGATCAGCGTCAGCTTCCATTGCAGCCGGTACAGCTGCCAGGTGCCGAGCGCGATCAATGCCGTAAACGCAAACGCCGCGCCGATGGCCAGCGCCACCAGCACGGCGGAGGAGCGGGGACGCGACATTGTGTCGCCGTCCCCTTGAGGCCGGGTTGTCATTACATGGAATGCGTCGAGTGGCCCTGCCCGTTCATCATGCCGGGCATCATGTTGTGGTTGAGGTGATACATCACCCAGAGCGATCCGGCCAGCATGATCACCACCAGCACCACGGTAAAGATCAGCGCGAGCATGTTCCAGCCGCCTTCCGACTTGGTGTTCATGTGCAGGAAGTAGATCATGTGCACGACGATCTGCACGGCGGCAAAGGCGAGCAGGACGATGGACGTGGTGCTCGCCTTCTCGAATACATTGCCCATCACCAGCCAGAACGGGATCGCGGTCAGGATCACCGACAGCAGGAAGCCGATGGTGTAGGACTTCAGGCTGCCGTGGTCGTGGCCGGCGTGGTCATCATGGCCATGATGGCCGTGTTCGCCGTGGGTCATGGTTGCGTTGTGCTCGCTCATGGCAAGACTCCCATCAGGTAAACAAAGGTGAACACGCCGATCCAGACTACGTCGAGAAAGTGCCAGAACATGGAAAGGCACATCAGGCGGCGGCGATTTTCCGGGATCAGGCCGTGCTGCTTGACCTGGAACATGAGCGTTACCAGCCAGATCGTGCCGAAGGCGACGTGCAGGCCGTGCGTGCCCACCAGCGCGAAGAAGGAGGACAGGAAGGCGCTGCGCTGCGGGCCCGCTCCCTCATGGATCAGGTGCATGAATTCATACATTTCCAGCGCGAGGAAGCCGGCACCGAACAACCCGGTCACGCCCAGCCACAGCAAGGTGCTGTTGACGCGCTTGCGCTGCGATTCCAGCATCGCGAAACCATAGGTGATCGACGACAGCAGCAGCAGCGCGGTGTTGGTCGCCACCAGCGGCAGGTCGAACAGTTCGGCGCCGGTCGGGCCGCCTGCGTAGCTTCGGCCCAGTACCGCGTATGCGATGAACAGGCAGGCGAACACCAGGCAGTCGCTCATCAGGTAGAGCCAGAAGCCGAGCAGTGTGCCGTTTTCCGGATGGTGGTCGCGGACGTAGTAGCGCTCGTTATAACGCTCGCTAGTGCGCTCGCTCGTGGCGGCGCGCTGGATTTCAGCGGAAGGAATGGCGATCTCAGACATGTTTTTCCTGGAGGCCGGTGCGATTGTTTTCCGTGCGGAGGACAGCGTCCGCAGGGATGTAATAGTCGCGTTTGTAATTGAAGGTGTGGACGATGATGGCGGTCATCATGGTCGTGAAAGCGATGCCTGCGACCAGCCACATCTGCCAGATCAGCGCGAAGCCGAGCACACCGCTCAAGGCCGCAATGACGAAGCCGGCACCGGTGTTCTTGGGCATGTGAATCGGCACGAAGCCCTTTTGCGGACGCACATACTGATGGCGCTTCATGTCGGTCCAGGCGTCGGTGTCATAGACGCGCGGCGTGAACGCGAAGTTGTAGTCCGGCGGCGGCGACGAGGTCGACCACTCCAGCGTGCGGCCGTCCCACGGGTCGCCGGTCACGTCGCGCAGCGCGTGGCGGCGCTTGAAGCTGACGTAGAACTGCACGAGCATCGAAGCGATGCCGAAGGCGATCAGCACGGCGCCGAGCGCGGCGACCTGGAACCAGATCTGCAGCGACGGGTCCTCGAAATGGCTCATGCGGCGGGTCACGCCCATCAGGCCGAGCACGTACAGCGGCATGAAGGCGAGGTAGAAGCCGACCACCCAGAACCAGAACGAGCACTTGCCCCAGAACTCGTCGAGCTTGTAGCCGAAGGCTTTCGGGAACCAGTAGTTGATGGCGGCAAACACGCCGAACACCACGCCGCCGATGATCACGTTATGGAAGTGCGCGATCAGGAACAGGCTGTTGTGCAGCACGAAGTCGGCCGGTGGCACTGCCAGCAGCACGCCCGTCATGCCGCCGATCACGAAGGTGATCATGAAGGCGATGGTCCACATCATCGGCAGCTCGAAGCGGATGCGGCCGCGGTACATGGTGAACAGCCAGTTGAAGATCTTGGCGCCGGTCGGGATCGAGATGATCATCGTCGTGATGCCGAAGAAGGAGTTCACGCTGGCGCCGGAGCCCATGGTGAAGAAGTGGTGCAGCCAGACCAGGTAGGACAGGATGGTGATGACCACGGTCGCATAGACCATCGAGGTGTAACCGAACAGGCGCTTGCCCGAGAAGGTCGCGACCACTTCCGAGAACACGCCGAAAATCGGCAGCACCAGGATGTAGACCTCGGGGTGGCCCCAGATCCAGATCAGGTTGACGTACAACATGGAGTTGCCGCCGAGGTCGTTCGTGAAGAAGTTCATGCCGAACACGCGGTCCAGCGAGAGCATCGCCAGCACGGCGGTGAGCACCGGGAAGGACACGACGATGAGCACGTTGGTGCACAGCGAGGTCCAGGTGAAGACCGGCATTTTCATCATGGTCATGCCGGGCGCGCGCATCTTCACGATGGTCGCAATCAGGTTCACGCCCGACAAGAGCGTGCCCACCCCGGCGATCTGCAATGACCAGATGTAGTAGTCGACCCCGACATCCGGACTGCTGAGGATGCCCGACAGCGGCGGGTAAGCCAGCCAGCCGGTCTTGGCGTATTCGCCGACGAACAGCGACACCATCGTCAGGGCTGCGCCGACGGCGGTCATCCAGAAGCTGAAGTTGTTCAGGAAGGGGAAGGCGACGTCGCGCGCGCCGATCTGCAGCGGCACGACGTAGTTCATCAGGCCGGTTACGAAGGGCATCGCGACGAAGAAGATCATGATCACGCCGTGGGCAGTGAAGATCTGGTCGTAGTGGTGCGGCGGCAGGTAGCCGGTGGCATCGCCGAAGGCGATCGCCTGCTGGGCACGCATCATCAGCGCATCGGCGAAGCCGCGCAGCAGCATCACCAGGCCGAGGATCATGTACATGATGCCGATTTTCTTGTGGTCGATACTGGTGATCCAGTCACGCCACAGCGGGCCCCAGAGGCGGAAGCGCGTCAGCGCGGCGGCGATCGCTGCGCCGCCGACGGCAACCATGAGGAAGGTGACGACGAGGATGGGCTCGTGATACGGAATCGCGTCCCAGCCCAGCCGGCCGAAGATCAGGTCAGTGTGGTCTTGCATCATTACTCTTGATGGATATGGGAATGCGCTGCATGTGCACCGGTGTCAGCTTGGGACTTTGCCTGGGCGACAGGATGCGCGTGTTCGTTTTTGGCGGGAGCCTTTTGTCCGGCGGCCTCTCGTGCACGGCGGGCATCATCGGCCATCATCTGCTCCATGCAGACGGTACCGGGCGCGACGCAGCGGTTGACGACCGCATCGAACAGGTCCGAAGCGACGGCGCCGTAGCGGCGAACCGGGTCGCGCTCGGAAGGTTTCTCGAGCGCCAGGTAATCGGCGCGCTCCAGCTTGCCGCCGCCGGATTTCGTCTGCTTTGCCCACTGGTTGAATTCCTCAGCGCTCACGCCGTGGTACTTGAAGCGCATATGCGAGAAGCCTTCGCCGCTGTAGTTGGCGGAGAAGCCTTCATAGACGCCCGGTTTGTTGAGCACGGCGTGGAGCATGGTCTGCATGCCCGGCATCGCGTAGATCTGGCCGGCCAGCGCGGGAATATAGAACGAGTTCATCGTGCTGGACGCGGTGATCTTGAAGCGGATCGGCACATCGACCGGGGTCACCAGTTCGTTGACCGTTGCCACGCCCTGCTCGGGATAGATGAACAGCCATTTCCAGTCGAGCGCGACGACCTGGACTTCCAGCGGCTTGGTGCCTTCGGGAATCGGGCGGTTCGCGTCGAGGCGCTGCAGCGGACGATAGGGATCGAGCTGGTGGGTGCTGATCCAGGTCAGCAGGCCCAGCGCGATGATGATCAGCAACGGCGCGCCCCAGATCACCAGTTCGAGCTTGGTGGAATGGTCCCAGTCGGGCTCGTACTTGGCGGATGTATTGCCTTTCCGGTAACGCCACGCGAAGAGCACCGTCAGCGCGATCACCGGAACGATGATCAACAGCATCAACAGCGTGGAAATGATGATAAGACGGCTCTGTTGGGCTGCAATATCGCCGGAGGGATCTATCACCACCGTATTGCAGCCGGCCAGTAGCGCGACGGATAAAAATGTCGCTAAGGAACGAACGGCTAGAGGATGCATCTGAGAAAGTCAAGGATCGGGATCAAGGTTATGCTAATTTACTAGGGCCGGCGCGCCTTGAGGATTGGACATTTTGTCCTACCCCATTTCCACAGTGAAACTTACAAGCGCAGCGGAATCAGGCTGACATCAGGCGCGCGGCTTAAAAATATTCATATTCGGAGACGTAATACATGTTCAGCCCCCGTGCTCATGGCGGAGCGCAGCCCGCCGGATTTTCTGCACATTCCAACAATGACAATGGCGTCCGGTCCAACATCGCGCCAGGCGAGATCGCCATCGGCGTGATCATCGGCCGCACCTCCGAGTACTTCGATTTCTTCGTGTATGCGATTGCGTCGGTGATGGTCTTCCCGTCAGTCTTCTTTCCGTTCGAGCAAAGGCTGGAAGGCATGCTGTATGCATTCCTGATCTTTGCCTTTGCCTTTATTGCAAGACCTTTCGGCACGGTTGCCTTCATGGCAATCCAGCGGCGCTTCGGCCGCGAAGTCAAACTGACGGCCGCCCTCTTCCTGCTCGGCTTTTCCACCGCCGGCATTGCCTTCCTGCCCACGTATTCGCATCTCGGCTTTGCGGCTATCGTCCTGCTGTCGCTCCTGCGCATCGGCCAAGGCGTCGCGCTCGGGGGCTCCTGGGACGGCTTGCCTTCGCTGCTGGCGCTGAACGCGCCGCCGCACCGTCGCGGCTGGTACGCGATGCTCGGCCAGCTCGGCGCGCCGGCCGGCTTCATCGTCGCGGCCGGCCTGTTCGCCTTTCTGCTGGCCAGCTTGTCGGACGAGGAATTCCTGAGCTGGGGATGGCGCTATCCGTTCTACGTCGCGTTCGCGATCAACGTGGTGGCGCTCTTCGCGCGGCTGCGCCTGGTGTCGACGCCGGAATACTCCAGCCTGCTCGATGAGCGGGAGCTGGAGCCGACCGGCGTGGTCGAATTGACGCGGTCGCAGGGACGCAACCTGATCATCGGTGCGCTCGCGGCGCTGGCGAGCTACGCGCTGTTCCACCTCGTCACCGTGTTCCCGCTCTCCTGGATCAGCCTGTATGCGCTGCGGCCGGTCGACGAGTTCCTGGTGATCCAGATGCTCGGCGCGGCGCTGGCGGCGGCAGGCATCGTCATTTCCGGGCTGATTGCCGACCGCTTCGGCCGCCGCACGACGCTGGCCAGCCTGGCGGTCCTGATCGCGCTATTCAGCGGACTGGTCCCGACGCTAATGAACGGCGGCCAGACAGGACAGAACATCTTCATCCTGCTCGGTTTCGCGCTGCTCGGCCTGTCCTACGGGCAGGCTTCGGGCGCGGTGGCCGCCAATTTCCCCGCGAAGTACCGCTATACCGGCGCAGCGCTGACGTCCGACCTGGCATGGCTGGTCGGCGCGGGATTCGCGCCACTGGTGGCGCTGGGCCTGTCCGCGAATTTCGGCCTGGCTTATGTGAGCGTTTACCTGCTGTCGGGCGCAGCCGGTTCGCTGGCCGCGCTGAGCCTGAATCGCGCGCTGGAGATTCGCGATTGATGTGCATGGCGGGAACGTGTTCGCGCCGGCGGATCTCGTTACCGGCGTCCTTGTGATGAACCGATGAAGTTGCGGCCGCTGGCCTTGGGATACCCTCGCCCTGGACCGGATCATTCATCGGAAAGCATTTCGTCATCCAGAAAGACATCGGTCTCCGCGTTCTCGATTTCCTGGATGTTCAGTATCGTCCTCAAGAAACCTCCCGCATGAACCAGTTGTTGCCCTTCCTTGCAGGCAATCCACAGACGCTCCCTACTGGGACAGGCTCTTAGCCGGACCACATGATTTATCTCTCATAGACTTGGTATTGAATTGGCAATGCCTGCATGTCAGCATACGCCGGCCAGGTTTGTCTTGGAGTGCCCCCGTTGCAAATGCAACCGAGGCTTTTTCAATCCTTCTCTATCGTGGAGTAATTTTGGGACGCGATCGCATCAAGCTATGCAACGCCGGAAGTTTGTTTGCCCAGCTCGTCATGGGAGCACTCATGCTGACGGCGTGCGGTGGCGGTAATGGAAACAGCACCGAACCGACGCCGGAAACGTCACCGGTATCCGGCACGATAAGCCTGCTCGCGGGACATATCGGCGGCTCGGGAAATGTCAATGCCCCGGGTAACGCGGCACGCTTCGGGAGGCCCGCCAACATAGCCGTGGATACGGCAGGCAATCTCTATGTGACCGACGAATCGCTCAACACCATCCGCAAGATCGCACTTGACGGTAACGTCACAACATTGGCGGGAGCCGCGCCAATTCCACGCGTGTTCGGCGACCTCGGCAGGGGATCAGCCAGCTTTATCAGCCCGGCCGGCTCGGCAGATGGGACCGGCACGGCGGCTCGTTTCAACGGCCCGGCCGGCATGGCTGCCGACGTTGCAGGCAATATTTATGTCGCAGACTCCGCCAATCACATCATCCGCAAAATCACCCCGGCCGGCGTGGTGACGACATTCGCCGGAGCCGCAGGAGTTTCCGGCTCGGCCGATGGCCAGGGCGCAGCGGCGCAGTTCTTGGCCCCCAACGGTGTGGCTGTGGATGGTGCGGGCAATCTGTATGTGTCCGATTTCGGAAACGCGACCATCCGCAAGATTACGCCGGAGGGCGTTGTGACGACATTGGCGGGAACCGCAGAGGTACGCGGCACCGCAGACGGCACGGGCACCACGGCAAGTTTCGGAGCGTTAAGCGGCATCGCTGTCGATAGCATGAGCAACGTCTACGTGACCGAGTCCGGGGAAACGTATCGCCTGGACTCCGGGCACACCGTTCGCAAGATCACACCTGCAGGCGTGGTAACAACACTGGCAGGAACTGCATCGATGCGTGGCTTCACGGACGGGGAAGGGGCTGCGGCGCGCTTTAATGCACCACGTGGTATTGCCGTCGACAGCGCGGGCAATCTGTATGTGGGCGATACCGGAAACTCCGCCATCCGCAAGATCACGCCGGCAGGTGTTGTAACCACGCTGGCCGGAGGGCAGACCTGGAGTTCGTCCGACGGCATCGGCAAGGCGGCAAGTTTTCGGTATCCGCGCGGTGTCGCCGTGGATGGTGCCGGCAACGTTTATGTGGCCGACACCGATAACTCGACGATCCGCAAGATCACGCCGGCCGGCGCGGTGACTACGTTAGCGGGTATGTCATCGGCGACCGGTTACTCGGATGGCGCGGGTGACGCGGCGCGTTTCGGCTGGCCCAGAGGCATATCGGTGGATGGCTCGGGGAGCGTCTATGTCACGGATTATCTCAGCCATACTGTGCGCAAGATTGCCGCGGATGGTGCGGTGAGCACATTGGCCGGAAACGCAGGAAGCAGCGGCTTCGCGGATGGCGCCGGTGCGTCTGCGCGCTTTGATTATCCGGCCAGCGTGAGTGTGGATGGTTCCAGCAATATTTATGTGCACGATTCGGTAAACAATGCCATTCGCAAGATCACGCCAAGCGGCGTCGTGACCACGATGGCAGGTGATGCCGGACCGGTGGCGGCAGACGACACGGGGAACATCTATGTGGCTTCGAATTATGCGATTCGCAAGGTCACGCCGGGAGGAGCAGTAACGACACTGGCCGGAAGTTCCGGGCCCGGCGTGGCCGATGGCACGGGGACAGCCGCGCATTTCTCGAATCCGCGCGCGATATTCGCCGATGGCGCGGGGAACGTCTATGTAGCGGACGGTAATGCCATCCGCAAGATCACAGCCGCCGGTGTGGTGACGACAATAGCAGGATCGGTTTACGTCGACGGCTTCGTCGATGGTGACGGTACGGCAGCGCGCTTTAGCGAGCCGGGCGGCCTGGCGGTGGATGACATGGGCAATATCTATGTGGCGGACCGCCTCAACTCGGCTATTCGCAAGGTCACACCATCCGGCGTCGTGACGACTATCGTGGGCAGAGCCGGGTCGGAGGGCATCTTGTTGGGCGATCTGCCAGGCAGCCTGACTACGCCCAGTGGCATAGCAATCGGTCCCAATGGTGTCCTCCATGTTACGTCAGGAGGTGCGGTGCTGAAAATTCGCCTCCAGTAATCGAGGTACCGATCGGCAAACAGTCATGGGGGCAGACACGATGGCTTTGCAGGCTGTCGAAAAACGTAGCGAGCGAGTCGAGATTGGTGCCGAGAAGCGCAAGCGTACGAATAGTACGCTGAGCATCGCAGGCATCAAGATCGGCTCGCGCAGTAGTTTTTCAACTGCCTGTTAGATCTTTCGATTGCGTGTCTGACCCGTATATGATCCAGTTGATACAGACCACGATGCTTCAGGAAAGTGTGAGGCTCCAAGGCCTGAGTCCTGTATTTCCCCGGTCATCATTGCAGGCACGGAAACCATCCGGTTCCACATCAACCAAATAACAAGACCAGAATTTCCATGCACACACCTCACCGCATCCACGACACAGACATCTACATCGAAGGCAACGGCCCGCAAACCATCGTCATGGTTCACGGCTGGCCGGACACCTGGCGCTTGTGGGACCGGCAAGTCGCGGCCCTGAAGGGCCGCTTTCGTTGTGTGCGCTTCAGCCTGCCCGGATACGAGCCGGGCTCGCCGCGGCGGGCCGCCTCGCTCGACGATATCGTGTCCCTGATGCGAGCCATCGCCGACGAAGTCAACGGCGGCCAGCCGGTGATACTGCTGCTGCACGACTGGGGCTGCGTATTCGGCTATCAGTTCGCACTGCGTCATCCGGAGCTGGTCTCGCGTGTCATCGGCATCGATATCGGGGATGCGGGCAGTCCGGATCACCTGCGCGAGCTGCCCTTGCTGGCAAAACTCGGCATCGCGGGCTATCAGCTTTGGCTGGCGCTCGCCTGGCGCATCGGCGGCGCGCTCGGCACGCGCATGACGCGCTGGATGGCAGGCAAGGCGCGCTGCCCGACCGACCCGGCGATGGTCCACGCGGGCATGAACTACCCCTACGATATCGCCTGGACCGGTTCGCACGGATCGTACCGGCACGTGCTGCCGATGCAACCCACTTGGCCGCTGCTTTTTCTCTATGGTCGCCGCAAGCCGCTGAAGTTTCATAGCCGAGCCTGGCTCGACAAGCTCCGCGCGGATCCTTGGCATCGGGTGCTTGGGTTCGAAATGGGGCACTGGGTGCAGGTCGAGCAGCCTGAGGCGGTGAATGCGGCGATTATCCAATGGCTCGACGACGGGCAATCCTGCAAGGCGGCTTAAGCCGCGGCGGCGTCAGCCATGCTTCCAGCGCCGTTTGCGATGCCGAGTTCATGCCGACTTGTAAATCTCCCATCCTCCCCCTGGCTCGGGAGTGACTTGCGCGGCCAGGCGCATGAACGCGATTGCCGCAGGATCGTGCGGATTCAGCATGGGATCCCATCGGCCACCGTATTGTTCCTTGACACGCATGCGAAAGCTGTGCGGAGAATCGCCGAACAGGAGCTCGAGCGAATGCCCCGCGCTTCGGTCCGGATCCAGGTGAGGGAGTTCGGGAACCGGCCGGTTGCGAACGTGCGGAGGCATGCTCGAGGCTTCGGTCAACCCGCGCGGTATATGTGAGCCCGGTTTTATCTCAAACGTGCTCACATCGATCCCGTGACCATAGCCCCACATGAAGCCGTGGAAAGTCGCGTCTACAGCCACGGCCAGCTGACCGATATCCTCTGCGCTTCCCGATGCGATAGCTTTGTCAAGAAGACCTTTTATTTCATCGCCTCTCACCTGCAGATACAAACGTACCGCGTTCTGAATGGCTCTGGCGTCTTTGTAACGAACATCTCGAATCCGGTGGGCCGCTAGCGCGGCACTCAAGCCAATCGCTCCAGCGGTTATCACCGTCGATACCATCTCTCGTCTCGACAGTCCGTCTCGCTGCGCCCCGGCATCAGGTGCCGTCAAGGCGCGCCGATCCAAAAAACGTTTGCTGCCATGAGCAGCCCCAGGTAATAAGCGCTCTCTCCCGGTATGAGAAGTGGATACCGATGGAGATTCGCTTGTGGAGTCAGGCAGACGTATTGGTCCGGGAAAGTCCCGACTGTCGCTGCTGGTCGATTCGGGCCTTGGACGTGGCCGCATACCAAATCTGCCCACTGGTCCTGTACTCATAAGGTAATTCTCTCTACAGACGTTGAATGCGAGTTCGAGCCTGTCGCAGCAGGGAGTGCCGGTCGAATGCTTGTCGGAAAGGCTGGAGACAAGACGTGAGGAGGCCTCAGCGTAGTCCTCCTGCAACGAGGAGCAACGCTGTATCCGACCTTTCCGACGGGCAGACGGCGGGGTGATTCCTGGCGGGATAGGCTCTCAATGACGAATATGCTGTTACCCCATGCTTGCATGATTGCGTGAATGAGTGGATGAGACAGCTGCTTGGTTCCATACCCATCGCACTCAGCGCTTGCCGAGGGTCAATTCAATGTTTATGAGATATACCGCGTGGAGGGTGTCATGAATTGCGAAAAAGGTATGCGCTTGCTTGCCATGCGAAACCGGCTGACCTACCCTGAAACAGGGGAAACCCACCTCTGACATGAAGGAGTTGATCATGTGCTACAGAATTCATACCGATGCACAGAAGGATGTATCCAGACTCTCTTCCAGGAAAGAGGAGAGTGTGTTTACTCCGCAGAAGGACATTGATGCACGTAAAACCGCGACATTGATTTCCGGGTCTGGTGCGGCAGCAGCGATGATTCAAAAGCTGCTCACACCGTTTGGCAAAGACGAAGGAGGCGTGAAGACGGCGGATGATCTCGAGATGAAATCCGATAAACCTGAAGTCGAGAAAGTCGACTGACCAAGCTTTGATGCTTTGGCATTCCTGATCGGCGCCTGCGGGCGCCGATTTTCATGGCGGATCATGATGAAGGACCAGTTATGACGGCTCGCCGGCGAGCGCCTCGCTCCGGCTGGCATCCACCTCGCTGACTACGCGATTACGCCCGTCTGCCTTGGCCTGGTAAAGCAGCTGGTCCGCACGCCTGAATCCGACATCGATGGACTCGCCGGGCAACAACTCGATCAACCCCGCGGAGAACGTGACCCGGAACTGCACATCGCCGGAATGAAACTGCAGCGACGCGATATGCTGCCTGAGCCTTTGCAACACTGCGCCTGCCGCATCGAGCGGCGTCCTCGGGAAATACAGCAGGAACTCCTCGCCACCCCAGCGGGCCAGGACATCGTTGTCCCGAAGGTTCTGGCGCGACTCTTCCGCGAACCTGCGCAGGACCTCGTCGCCGGCGGCGTGCCCGTAGCCGTCGTTGATCTTCTTGAACCAGTCGATATCGATGATGGCAAGGCATGCGGTGGTGTGGTCGCTTGACCGCCGGCGTTCCTCCTGCTGAAGCAGGTCGCCCATGTGGCGCCGGTTCGGCAGCATGGTCAGTTCGTCTCGCGTGGCGAGCGTCTGGATGTGCGCGAGGGCGTCGGCGAGTTCCTGCTTTTGCGCGCTCAATGTCGCGCGCAGTTCGCTCAGCCGTCCGGTCAGGCTGGCGACCACGAACAGCGTGGAAGCGCTAATAGAGAAGTGGATCAGTTCGGCCTTGGCATCGAAGACGTGCGGGGCGGCCATTCGCATCGAGAACATCGTGAGGCCGAGCAGGCTGATGGCGAAGATGCCGAGCGAGTGGGTTTTGCGTGCCTCCAGAGTGAAAGCGCAGAACACGAGGATGACGGTCAGGATGACCAGGCTGGCACCACGCAGCGGGCCCATCACGGCGTAGCCCGCTATCGTGCAGATGACGGCAAACCGCCCCTGGTACACCGACAGCTGTGCCGGCGTCAGCGCCAGGTCCTTGCCATGGCGGATCAGCACATAGAAGAAGACATGCCCCGCGGTGGCAAGCACTGTCAGCACAATGACGGGTGCGGCGGGGGCCGTGCCGTCCGACACTTCCACCCACAGGATCACGAGCGAGAGCAGATACAGGAGTACGGTTGCGCCCCAGTAGGTGACCAGCCGGCGCATCTTGATGTCGTCCCCGGCGAACCTTTCGACCACGCGACGGGCGATGCCCATGAATCGTCTCCGAAATGTTTTAGATATCCGGCCGGGCAATCGGGATACGGCTTGCGCGATTGCCGCTGTCTGCTCGTTCGGATAAGTATAGATGTTTCCGTTGAGATATAGTGAACGCGCGTTCATGACAGGGGAAATCTCATAAATCTGGGGGAATTGCTGTTGTGCTCCGGACGAAGCCAGGGATCACCCGCACCGGTCAAGAATTTCCGGCGTCGTCCCCTTGCGCAGACTGGTGCGTGGCTGCCGCGGGAATGCGGACAACCTGTCCTTTCAACGCGAAATCGGAAAACCCATTATTCTCTTGCACGCTGTTCGTCAGGATCCACATCACCATCAACGAGGAGACACCATGCGCCTGATCCTGGCCGCACTTTTCACCATGACCGCCGGTCTGTCCGTCGCCCACGCAGCGGCGCAGCAGCAATGCGAAACCCTGGCCAAGCCTGTCGAGACGAAGATCGCGAGCCTTCCGGACATGAAGGAAGGCAAGCCGTCGGCGCAGGATTGCGCGCGCGCGTCGGAAGTGATCAAGCTTTACACGAGCTACAAGTCGCAGGCCGACGGCATGAACTGCCCGTTCGCATACGTGGGTGGACAGAAGATCGGCGGCGCCACGGAACGGGCAGAGCTGCTCGACGACATGAAGCAGGCGCATCGCGAGAAGTGCCGTTGATCTGCCAATAAGATAATCGGCCAGGCGGTCGCGTCACGAGGCGCACCGCTGTCGGCAAGGACGAGCCGGAATTGCCGTGTGGCGTGAGCATTGCAGCAGTCGATCGCATCACCTGTCTGCAGATTGCATCATGTCCAATACCCCGTCTAAGACCATCAACAAGATCCACATCCTTGCCATGGCCCGGCATGCCGGCTGGCTATTCAGGATGACAACAAGTTCTACCTGAACGACCTGGCATCGGAGAAGGAACTCCTTGCCTTTGCGCGCCTGCTTGAGAGGACGATCCGCGCGAGTTGCGAGGTACCGGCCGAGGCGGTCTGAATGACGGCGTCGCCTATGCGAGCTTACGTGCGCTTTTCTGTCGTTGTGCGTTGAGCTGACGATGCGTGGCTGGCGCTAGAGCCGATAGCGGCTTGGCATCGCTGGTATTTACCATTCTTGTTTTCAGATTCCCGGAAACGGGAAAACCGGGCCGGTTGTTACGGTGCCGAGTTGCGATCTTCCGGCCTTATTGCTTCTCGACAGGCAGGCCGGCCTTTTCCCACGCAAGCATGCCGCCCTGCACGTTGTGCACGGACTTGAAGCCGAGTTGCGAGAGCATGTCGGCGGCCTGGCCGGAACGGTTGCCGGAGCGGCAGATGAGGACGACGGGTTTGTCTTCGAAGGTGCGGAATTCGTTGATGCGGTTCCTGAGCTGGCCGAGCGGAATCAGGCGGCTGCCGGGAGCATGGCCTTCGGCGTATTCATGCGGCTCGCGCACGTCGATCACGAGGGCGCCCTGGTGTGCCATGGATTGAGCCTGCCGGACGTCGACCGTGTCGAAGTCTGCCGCGTAGGCGGCTGCGCCGATTGCGAACGCCACGGTGGCGAGGCTTCTGGTGAGGAATTTGATGATGGCGATTTGCATGGCCGGTCGCTCCAAGGGTTTGTTCTGATCCCTGCGGAAAAAACCATGCGTCGTTCGACGAACCTGTCCTCGGCGAACGCTGCCTGTGTTCTTCACGCAGGACTGCAGTCTATGGATGGGATGGCCTGTTTTTCCATGACCGGGATCAAGGATTGCGGACTACGTCGCCCAGGTATATACCGGCGCAAACCCGCCACCCGGTGTTCGGAAATTCGTGGTCTGCCCCTGGTACAGGCGCGCCGCAAGGCTCTGCACTTTGCCGTCGTAGGCATACGCGCGCACATCGAACTTCAGCAGCGGCGACGCCTCTTCATTGGCCAAGATGCGCTCTCCCGGCGCGACGATGGCCTGCGCGACATAGTCTGCCTCCAGGATCTCCTGCCATACACGCCGGGTGATCTTGTCGCCGCGATAGGCGGCGCGCCCGCCAAAGCCTGCCGTGGGTTTGAAGAAAAGCCGGCGACGTGACTCCCACAGGCGTTCCGCGTTCGCCACGGTCACGATCTCCGTCGGTGGAATCGCGGCTGACAGGACAGTGCGGATATCCGCGGGGACGCCGAGGTCAGCGAGCCGTTCCGTGTCGGACAGCAGGGCGAGATTGCGCTTGTCGGCATACAGCGCATGCGCCTGGGGGTGAGGCGTCAGCACGATCGCATCGGCGAGCCAGGCGTCGCGCAGCGCAGCGCTGGATGACGCCTCGAGCATGAAATCCGTCAGGCGGTTGTAGACCAGGTCGATGGCGGCATCTCCCTTCCACAGCACGCCATCATGGAATGCGAGTTGCGATGGGTCGGCGATCACGGCGCGAACGCCGTGGCGTTCGAACATGTGCTGGAACAGCAGGAATTCCGGGTAGAGGTACTGGTTCTCCGGGTCTTCGTCGACGATGGCGACGGTGCGCAGCGGCTGCGTGTCGCGAGACGCCGCCCACTCGCTGCGGAACATGTCCATGATGCGCGCCTCAATGCCAGCAGCGCCACCGATGCCAGGGAAGATCTTTTCTATGGGGGCGCAACAGGCGCGCTGCGCGCGGGCGAGCGCCGCATTGAGCATCGCCCCGCCGGCATTGGTATTGACCTCGATGAGCGCGATGCCGTTCGGACCGACGTGGAAATCGTAGCCGAAGAACACGCTTTTCACGCCGTGCGGGGAATGGCGCGCGACCGGTGCGGCGCCGGCAAGCACGGCGTCACGGTACGACGGCATGGCGACAACTGCTTCCACTGCGGCAACGACATCAGCCATGGCGGCCGCGTGCTCGGGCGATACGAAGACCGGCTGTGCGGCAAACACATGCGGGCAGCGTTCGGCGACAAGGTCGTACATGCCGTGGCTGCCCAGCTCCGATTCGAGCGCGCGGCGCAAGACTTCCCGCTCCAGGCTGATGCAGGCGCAGCCCTTGTTGAGGGCGTCCGCGCTGAAGGCGGCGGGTTCGGCCTCGACCGGCAAGGTTTCGATGAATGACGTGTCTGCGAGCATGGCATTCCTCCGGAAGTTTGTTTTATATTTCCAGTATAGTAGAATTATCGAATTGACGTAGAAAGGCAAGAACCATGGAAACCAGACAGGCCATTGCGGCGCTTGGCGCCCTGGCGCAGGAGTCGCGGCTGGCGGTGTTCCGGCTGCTGGTGCAGGCGGGTCCGGCTGGGCTGGCGGCGAGCAGGATCGCGGAGCAGATCGGCCTTCCGCCGTCGTCGCTGTCCTTCCACCTGAAGGAACTGACGCACGCGGGGATGGTGACGTCCACCCAGGAAGGACGCTTCGTGATCTATGCGGCCAATTACGACACGATGAACGCACTGCTGGCCTTCCTGACGGACAGCTGCTGCAGCGGCAACCACTGCTCGCCGGTCGGCATATGCGAACCGGCAAAAACCTGAATCAGCGAAAGGAACACCATGTTTACCATCCGCGCGCCCCGCGCCGACGACCTCCCTGCCCTCAAGGCGCTGCTCGATAGCGGCGGGCTGCCGACCTCCGACCTGATGGAGGCGCATCTCGAGAACTTCATCATCCTTGCCCAAGCCGGCCGGATTGCCGGATCCATCGGCATGGAACGGTTCGGCGAGGACGCCCTGCTGCGCTCGCTGGCTGTCGACACCATGATGCGCGGCGAAGGTTACGGCAGCCGATTGCTGGAACTGATGGAGGCACGCGCCAGCGAAGACGGCGTGCGCCGGCTGTACCTGCTGACGACGTCGGCGGACAACTTCTTCGAACACCAGGGCTACGAGCGCATCGAGCGCGCGAGCGTGCCTGAATCCATCCGCAACACCAAGCAGTTCGCGGGCATCTGCCCGGCCAGCGCGACCTGCCTGTTCAAGGCCCTCGTTTGATTTCCAGCGACAAAATATGAAGACATACAACGTACTGTTCCTCTGCACCGGCAATTCGGCGCGCAGCATCATGGCCGAAGCACTGGTCACCACCATGGGCAAGGGCCGCTTCCGCGGCTTCTCCGCCGGCAGCCATCCGGGCGGCAAGGTCAATCCCTTCGCCATCGAACAGGTGAAGGCGACCGGCTATCCGGTCGACAATTTGCGCAGCAAGAGCTGGGACGAGTTCGCCGCGCCGGACGCGCCGCAGATGGACTTCATCATCACCGTCTGCGACAACGCGGCCGGTGAGGTGTGCCCGGTATGGCCCGGCCACCCGGTGTCCGCGCACTGGGGCTTCGAAGACCCGGCGGCGGTCGAAGGCACGGATGAGGAAAAGCGCGCGGCATTCAGCAAGATCTTCAAGCAGATCGTGAGCCGCATGAACACTTTCGTGAACCTGCCGGTCGACATGCTGGACAAGAATGCGATCCGCAGCGAAATGCAGAAGATCGGGGACACCCCGGTATGACGCGCGCCCGTCGACTCGTTTCCGAAGGCCTGGGCACCGCGATGCTGCTGGCGGTGGTGATCGGTTCGGGGATCATGGGCGAGCGGCTCTCGGACGGCAATGTGGCGATCGCCTTGCTCGCCAATGCGATTGCGACCGGCGCGGGACTGGTGGCGCTGATCCTGATGTTCGGCACCATCTCCGGTGCACACTTCAATCCGGCGGTGACGCTGTCGGAAGCATGGCAGAAGAACCTGCCGGCGTCGGACGTACTGCCCTATATCGCGGCGCAGGTGATCGGCGCCTTCGCCGGCGTGGCGGCGGCGCACCTGATGTTCGGCGAGCCGGTGTTCTTTGCGTCAGAGCATGTGCGCACCGGCGCCGCGCAGTGGTGGAGCGAGTTCGTCGCGACCTTCGGGCTGCTGGGTGTGATCATCAGCTGCTCGCGCAGCCGGCCTTCAGTGACGCCGTTCGCGGTGGCGCTGTACATCACTGCAGCATACTGGTTCACGTCGTCGACCTCGTTCGCGAATCCGGCAGTCACGCTGGCGCGGGCGGCGAGCGATACATTTGCGGGTATTTATCCGCCCGATGCGCCCGGCTTCATCCTGGCGCAGTTGCTGGGAGCCGCGGCAGCAACGGGATTGTATTGCTGGCTGTACCCGGCGGTGCCGAAGGATGCAACTGTCGGCGGGACCGTCGCGCCAAGCCAGTTTGCACGGCGCGACGCCGACTGAGCCGCGTTGACTACTTCATGCGGCCAGCTCGAACGGCTTGATGTCGCCCAGCGGTGACAGCAGCGCGGGATCGAAGGACTTCAGCCCGCAGCCATTAGCCACTTGATGCGGCCAGGCCGGATTGGCGAGTGCGCCGCGGCCCAATGCCACCAGGTCGGCGCCATCTTCCATCACCTGCACGGCACGCAACGGATCGTGCAGGCCGCCGTTGGCAATGACCGTCAAACCCGGCGCGTGCTTGCGTGCCAGGTGCACGAGGCTTGGACCGGCATCGCCGAAGGCAGGCCGCCAGGCTTCGAACTCGGTGACGTGGATGTAGCCGGCCTTTGCCTCTGCCAGCCGGCGGAACACGATTTCCGCACCGCCCTCCCCTTCCGCCCACTTGTGGGTGAAATCATTGACCTTGCCTTGTGAAATGCGGATGCCGACCGGCACGCGTTCACCCACCGCCTTGCGCACCGCGCGCACGGCTTCGGCACTGAGCCGTACACGTTGGCCGATTTCGCCGCCCCATGCATCGTCACGCCGGTTGCTGTAGTCCGTGAGGAACTGGTCCGGCAGATAGCCGTTCGCACCGTGGATTTCCACGCCGTCGAAGCCGGCCACCTCGATGGCCAGGCTCGCGGCACGGGCAAAGCCGTCGAGGGCTTCGGCGATCTCCGGTTCGGATATCGCGCGCGGCACCCAATACGCGCCGCTGCCGCGGTAGACAGCCATCTGCACGCCCTTCGGCTGCACGGCCGATGGTCCGATCGTTTCGTTGCGGAAGCGATTGAACTGCGACAGCGCGCCCGCATGCATCAGTTGCGCGAAGACCTTGCCGCTCGCTGCATGCACTGCGTCGACAACCTTGCGCCACGCCAGCGCCTGCGCGAGATCCGAGAGTCCGGGCTGGTTGGCGTATCCCTGCGAATAGGCCTGGTCGGTGTAGATGCCTTCAGTGATGACGAGGGCGAATCCGCCGCGGGCGAAGCGCTCGTAGTAGCGCACCATCGCCTCCGTCGCCAGGCCTTCCGGCGTGGCGCTGATGCGCGTCATCGGCGCCACCGCAAGCCGGTTGGGCAGCACGACGCCATTCAGCGTCCAGGGCGCGAACAGCGCGCCGTGAGGATGCTTGTCGGCACTCATGACGCGCTCTCCGCAACAAGGGCAATGGCTTCGATCTCGATCATGGCATCCGGCGAATACAAGGCCGAGATTTCGACAATGGTGTCGGCCGGATACGGCGCGGAGAACCACTTGCGGCGCAGCTCCACGATCTTCGGGAAGTGCCTCATGGATGTAAGGAAGATCGTGACCTTGACGATGCGGTCCATGCTTGAGCCGCCGGCCGTGACCGCGCGCTGCAGGTTGCGAAATGCCTGGTCGGCCTGGACATCGAAGTCATCCTTGCCGACGATGGGGCCGTCATCGCCATATCCGGCCTGGCCGGAAACGAAGAGCAGGCCGCCGGCGCGGATGGCTTGCGACAACAGGTAGGGTGCGTACGGGTCGGGTTGGGTGTGAACTTGCTCGATCTTCATGGTCAGCTCCTTTTCATGGGTGAGATAAAATTCGCCATCTGCATGCATGCCTGCGACTGGAACCAGTATCTTCGAGAGAAAATGGGCTGACAAATGGTGATATTTCAGTCAATAGATGAGTAAAACTAAGCCATAAGTATCATGAGAAAACTTCCTCCATTAAGCGCGCTCAGGGTGTTCGAGGCGGCTGCGCGGCGGCTCAGCTTCAAGGAGGCGGCCGAGGAACTGAACGTGACGCCCACCGCAGTGAGCCACCAAATCCGGCAGCTTGAAGAAAGCCTCGGCCTCAAGCTGTTCGAACGCGGCACGCGACAGGTGCGCCTGACAGCTTCCGGTTACCAGCTCTTTCCGGCTATCCGCGACGGGCTGGACAGCTTCGAACGCGCGATCGAGGTGGTGCGCCGCAGCCAGGGAGCCAAGGTGGCGACGCTGTCGTCGACCGTCGCATTCATGGCGAGACGCCTGGCGCCGCTTGCTGGTTCGTTTCGCGATGCCTATCCGGACTGGACCTTGCGGCTCGACGCCTCCAACAAGCCGGTCGACCTGGAGGTCGAAGCCGATGCCGCCGTGCGCTACGGCAGCGGCAAGTATCCCGGGCTGATAGTCGAGCCCCTGTTCCAGGACCGCTTCGCACCGATATGCAGTCCACGCATTGCGCCGGCCAGGCTGGAAGACCTGCGCAAGGCGACGCTGGTGCATTTCGAGTGGGGACCGTCGATGCGCGACGACGAGCACGCGCCCGTGTGGCGCCACTGGCTGGCGCAAGCGGGACGGCCGCAACTCCGCCCCAAGGCAGAGCTTTCCTTTACCGACGAGATCCACGCGGTGCAGGCGGTCGTGGCGGGGCAGGGAATCGGCTTGCTCAGTCTGACGCTGGTTGCGGAGGAGCTGGCATCCGGCGTACTCGTCCAACCGTTCGCACAGACACTGGAAAGCTACCGTTACGACCTGGTCTACAGCGCGCGTGCAGCGGAACGCCCGGCCACTGTCGTATTGCGCGAGTGGGTGAAGGCACGGTTCGGGAATAGCCGCGCCAGGTAACGATCTGCGCTAGTCCGAACTACCCGCCTCGCCCGCCTTGCCGGCAACCAGCGTGTGCCCTCCCCCAGGACCAATCCTGTAGATCGCATGGTTGAACGGATTGCTCACATAGACGTTGCCGGCCGTATCCGCGGCCAAGCCCACCTGTACGCTGCCGACTGGCGTGGACTGGGTATACCCGGCGCTGCCGTCGGGAAAGCCGCTCGCAATGGTAGTGACCGTGCGGTCGGACGCGATCCTGAGCACGCGCATGCCGTAGACACGGTAGGACGACGGCGAGGTACTGAGGACCTCGTGGTCCAGGCACACGACATACAGGTTGCCTGCCATGTCATAGACCAGGTTGCTGACGCTTCCTGTGACGGGCAGATCGACAACACCGGCAGCCCCTCCTTCCGCCGGCTGGGCCGTCTTGGGTACGATCTTCACGTAGTCCATGCCGGCCATGGGACCGTAGGTGCCGATCGCCAGGTTGCCCTGTGCGTCGGTCGCAATGCGTGTGGCGGATCCCGCCGTCATGAACGCGTACACGGTGCGCGCTGTGCCGGCGGCATCGATCTCGCTGACCCGCAACGCATTCCTGTACCGGAGCAGGACGTGCGTACTGCCGGGTGTGCCGGTGGAGATCGATATGGGGAGGTAGCTGCCCGGCTGCTGGGGATAGCTGGCGACGAGCGTCCGGCTTCCGTCCGGCGCCACCCTGTAGATGTCCGTGTCCGACAGGACGGACAGGTTGCCCGCGGGATCGGTGGCGAGCTCGTCGTAGGTCGCACTGTAGCTGCCCGGAACGGTACCCACTTCGCCGTTCGCCGCAATCGTGCGGATACGGGCGTTTCCCTTATCCATCACATACAGGGTTCCGGCGGGACCGAGGGCGAGGTCGCCGGGCGCATTGAATCGCGCGGTCGCGTCATAGGCGGACGTTGCCGACGGGGTGCTCCCTGTGTTGCCGCCGGTGTTTCCTGCCGCGTCTGCCGGACTGCCGCTCGTGCCGCCGGCACTTCCCGGTTGCGTGGAACCGCCGGGTGTGCTGCCCGCCGTATCGGCAGGCGTGCCGGCACGCCCTGTTTGACCTGTTTGCGAGGTGGCTCCGGTTCCCGGCGCGACTGCACCCTGGTTCGACCCGGTGCCGGTGGCAAGGCCAGCCGTGCTGCCGCTATCGCCTCCGCTGCCGCCGCCGCATGCGGCGAGCAACACGCAGATGGAGGACACTGTTACTGTTCTTGAAATCCGCAACATCATTCTGCCCTTCAATCAATATCGAATGCTCCCTGTCCATGTTGTTGTGTGGTTTTACGATAGGAAGGGAAAGCAGGCGGGCATTTGAGAAAAGGTAAAAACGCACTTGCGCCTGATGGTTTTTCCCTCCATGTGTTGGGACCGCGCGACGGGTTTTCAGATTGCAAGTCAGACGTTCAGACTGTCAGCATGTCGCTGTCCTGCCACGCGCCTTGCGGGCATGAGGAATGTGCCGACGGCATCGGCAAGCTCCGGTGCCGTGAGGATACGCACATGGCCATATCCATCCATCTTGATGACACGGGCATCCGGACACAGGGCCTTGATCCGCTCCGCTTCGGTATGCGGCACAAAGCGGTCCCGCTTGTCGTAGACGAGAAGAAGGTCTTCGCCTGCGCCGGCGAACGATGACCCGCTTTCGAGGTTTGCCCAAGTGGTTTCGAACTGCCCGGCGATATGCTGCTTGTATCGTTCGACCACACTTTCACGCGGATCCAGTTTCTTCCTGACCACATCGATGGGCGGGAAGGGATGCGACGGCCCGCAGATGCAGACGTAGTGCCGGCCCCGGATGCCTTTCAGCTTGCGTGCAGCCATGGTGGTGAGCGCACCGGCCGAATGGGCAACATAGGCATGGACGCCGGTATCGAGCGAGCGTGTGATCGCTTCGATGTCCCTCAGGAAACTGGCCCAGGAGGTACGCGGGTATGATGACTCGCCATGTCCTGCCATGTCGAAGGCGACGCACCGGAAACCCAGGCCTGCGAGATGTGCCGCGAGCGGCGCCATCTGCGCAGCGCGCCCGCCCCATCCATGCACGAGGATGACGAGCGGCCCGTCCTTTCCCCAGACCCATGCGACGTTCCCGGCATTTTTCTGCAGCGGCGCAGCCTGCGCCATCGCATCGCGCTCCTGCGAGGAAACAGGCGGCCTCGGCGCCCGCCCCGACAGGCGGCAGGCGATGGCTGTGGCGAGTGAATCCGGTGCAGCATTGACGATAACCTTCGCGACCTTGATCAGCATCAGAACTCCTTTCCGCGCGCGTCTGCGTCACGCACGCTTGCGTTGACAACATCTTGCGCCTGCGGAAAAGATTAAAGACAACGACAATATGATCAAGAACATATTCAGCCTGCCGGAAGATATCCATGCCCTATCCGAAAGACCATGCCGAAAAGAGCCGCGGGAAGATCCTCGCCAGCGCCTACAAGTTCTTCGTATGGAAAGGCTTCGATGCGACCTCGATCGACGAGATCATGCAGGATTGCCAGATGACGCGCGGCGCCTTCTACTGGCACTTCCAGAGCAAGACGCAGCTGTATCGCGAAGCGATCGTGCATGCTGCGCTGCAAAGCAGGCTGGCCGGAGACAAACCACAAGACGTGAGCGAGCAGGCTTGGCTGGGCGAGCTGCTGGATGCCTACCTCGACAAGGACACCTCAGCGAAAACCGAGTGGCCGTGCCCGCTCGCGTTCTTCGTTTCAGACGTCACCCATCGCGAGCCTGATGTGAGGCACGCGTACACCAAGGCTTTTTCCGCGATGAATGCCCACATTCACGGACATGCCAACCGATACGCCGAATGCAGGGAGGGGACCGTGCTTGCAGTCACCGCCATGCTGATCGGTGCGGTGGCAATTACACGGACGATTGACGACGACCTCTTGCGGGGCCGATTGCTCGACGCCTGCCGGGAATTGGCCGCAGGGCAGTTAGGGCTTGAGTAGAGACAGTGCTCCCGCATGGAGACAAGTCACCCCGGCCGCAGCGAGTTGCCCACATTTGCTGTGGCCAATTCTGTGGACAACCGGGGATAAGATTTCCTATGTCCATGATCCGAAAGGAAATTCTTCCATTGATGAAAATCAAGGCAGATGAATTGCGCGGCCGACCAGCCGAATCACGCCACGAGCCGGTAGCCGACACCTGTCTCGGTCACGATGTGAACAGGCCGCGCGGGATCGGCTTCCAGCTTCTGCCGCAGGTGCCCCATGTAGATCCGCAGGTAATGGCTGCGCTCCGCATGTCCCGTCCCCCATGCTTCGCGCAGCAGCTGCGTGTGCGTGAGCACCTTGCCGGCATTGCGTACAAGCGCCGCCAGCAGCTTGTATTCGGTCGGCGTGAGATGCACGACGGCGTCGCCGCGCATCACCGTCCGGTTAGGAAAATCGACCGTGATTTCGCCGAAACGGAATACCGGTTCCGCCTCGCCTTCCTCCGCACCCCGCCGCCGCAGTTGCGCCCGGATGCGCGCCATCAGCTCGGAGGTGCCGAAGGGTTTGGTCAGGTAGTCGTCGGCGCCCGCGTCGAGCGCATCGACTTTCTTCCCTTCATCGCTACGGGCGGACAGCACCAGCACCGGGAGCGTGCTCCATGCGCGCAGCTGCCAGATCAGGTCCACGCCGTCCATGTCCGGCAGGCCGAGGTCGAGGATGAGCAGGTCGGGGCGGCGCATGCCGATTTCCATCAGGCCCTGCTTACCGGTTTCCGCTTCCACGACGGACATGCCTTCCGCTTCGAGCGCCATGCGCAGGAAGCGGCGGATCTGCTTCTCGTCTTCGATCACGACGATGCGCGTCATGTGCCCGTTCATGGCGATGCCCCCTTCCCGGCCGGTTCGCCGGCGTCGTGTTCAAGATCCGCCGGCGGGATGCCGAGCGGCAGGGTGAACACGAAACGCGCGCCACCTTCGGGACGGTTTTCCGCCCAGATGCGGCCGCCGTGCGCTTCGACGATGGTGCGGCAGATGGAGAGGCCGAGGCCGACGCCCGGGCGGGCAGATTCGGCTGTGCCGCGTGCGAACTTGACGAAGATCTGCTCTTCCATTCCCCTCGGAATGCCGGGTCCGTCGTCTTCAACGGCGATGCGTGCCTCCTTGCCGTCGACAGCAGCCGCGATCCGTATCGTGCCGCCGTCCGGTGCGTGCTTGGCCGCATTGTCCAGCAGGTTGCACAGCACACGCTCCATCAGCACCGCGTCGAATTCGAGCAAGGGCATGGCCGGCGGCAGTGCAACGTCAATGCGGCGGCCGGCCAGCGTCTGCGACAGCATCGCGAGCGCGCTGCCCACCACTTCTTCGAGCATCTGCCATTGCCGGTTGAGCCTGAGCGTTCCTGCGTGCAGCCTGGCCATGTCGAGCAGGTTGGTGACCAGGCTGTTCATGCGCACGGCGTTTTCCTGGATGGCATCGACCAATTCCCGGCGCGTCTCCGGCGCGAGCGGCCGGTCGCCGGCCATCGTGCTCGACAGGCCGACGATCGCCGTGAGCGGCGTGCGGATGTCATGCGAAATCGCACTGAGCAACGAGTTGCGCAAGCGTTCCGTTTCGATCGATACCGTTGCGGCCTGCGCGACGTCCGCGTAGTGCACGCGCTCGAGCGCCATGCCGATGAGCGATGCGCAGGTCTGCAGCAGCCGTTCCTGTTCGCCGTGGAGCTGCGCGGCTCCTGCTGCCGGCACCACGACCAGCACGCCGCGGACGCGCGCCGGGGCGTGCAATGGCAGGTATATCGCGCCGCCCCCAATCGCATGGTGGCTTTCGGGTCCGCTACCTGCCTGCCTCTCGAACATGGCGTGGGCGGTGCGGCGCACGGCATCCGCCTGCAATGGGCGGTCGACTTGCCCCTCGGGCAGGATGCGCAGCGCCCCCTCCTTGCCGGGAACGAAGAAGGCAATCCTCGCCTGGAACATGGCCTGCAGATGGCGCATGCCGATCCCAGCGATCTGGTCGCAGGAAAGCGCTCCCGACAGGTCGCGCGACAGCTCAAACAGAGCGCGGGCGCGCCGCTCGCGATAGTGCGCGATCATCGCCTGCTGGCGCAGGTTCGCCGTCAGGTGGCTGATCAGCAGCGCGACCACCAGCATGATGGCAAAGGTGAACAGGTACTCGGTGTGCACCACCGTCAGCGAGTAGTACGGCGGCACGAGGAACACGTCGAACGCCAGCACCGCCAGGAAGGAGGCCAGGATGCCGGGCAGGCGGCCGAAGCGGATGGTGACCAGCACAACCGCCAGCAGGTACAGCATCACGAGGTTCGCCGGCGCGAGATAGTCCCGCAATGCCACGGCCGCGAGGGTCGCGATGGCGCAGGCGAGCACGCCCCATGCCATGCCGGTGCTGCGCTCCCTGCTGTCATCGGCAAATGTCGGCGCGCCCGCATCGATGCCTGCGAGCACTGCGACCCCGCGCTGGACCCAGCCCGCGCGCGCCGGCCCGGCAGCCTTGTCTGCAAACTCGTCAGTGCGTGGATTCATGTCGCCTTCCGGTTGTTTGCATCCATTTTGCCTGCGGGTGCGCGATTTTGCTCCAATCAGATCTCGACCTGCGCACCCAGTTCGATGACGCGGTTGGTCGGCACCCGGAAATAATCGGCCGCGTCACGCGCGTTGCGCGACAGGGTCGCGAAGAGGTGTTCGCGCCAGGGTGCCATGCCGCCGCCCACCGTCGACACCACGTTCTGGCGGGCGATGAAGAAGGAGGTTTCCATCATGTCGAACTCCAGACCCGCCGCCTTGCACTGTGCCAGCACCTGGGGGATGTCGCGCTCGTCCTTGAAGCCGTAATTGACATTCACCTGGTAGCACTCATGCCCGAGCTGCTCGATCCGGATGCGCTCGGCCTCGGATACGTAAGGGATGTCGCGGTTGAATACGGTCAGGAAAACGATGCGCTCGTGCAGGGTCTTGTTGTGAAGGAGGTTATGCAGCATCGCATGCGGCACGCCGTCGCCCTCCGCGCGGAAGAACACAGCGGTGCCGCCCACCCGTACCGGCGGCGAGACGAACAGGGAATTGAGGAAATCCTGCAGCGGGATATAGTGCTTTTTCAGGTTGGCGAACACCAGTTCCCTGCCCGTGCGCCAGGTCAGCAGCAGCGTGATCATCGCCGCCCCCAGTGCCAGCGGGAACCAGCCGCCATGCGCGATCTTCATCGTGTTGGCAGCGAAGAAGGCGAGGTCGATGACAAAGAAGAAGCCGGTCGCGAACCAGCACAGCAGCAGGTTGTACTTCCATCCGTAGCGGATCACAAAGAAGGTCAGGATGGTGGTGGTCAGCATCGTCATCGTGACCGCGATACCGTAGGCTGCTGCCAGGCTGGACGAGGAACCGAAGCCGACGACCGCAAGCACCACTGCCAGCAGCTGCAGCCAGTTGACCAGCGGAATGTAGATCTGTCCGATCTCGCGTTCGGAGGTATGGACGATTTGCATGCGCGGCAGGAAGCCGAGCGCGATCGCCTGGTGGGTCACAGAGAAAGTTGCCGAGATGGTCGCCTGCGAGGCGACCACCGTGGCGATGGTTGCCATCACGACGAGCGGATAGATGCTCCATTCGCCGAGCTGGTGGTAGAAGGGATTGACGATCGCGGCGGGATTCGACAGCAGCAGGCCGCCCTGCCCCAGGTAATTCAGCGACAGCGCCGGGAAAACAACCAGAAACCAGGCCAGGCGCACCGGCCGTTTGCCGAAATGTCCCATGTCGGCATAGAGCGCCTCGGCACCGGTGAACGCAAGGAAGATCGAGCCGAGCGCAACGAAGGCAAGCCCGCCGTTCTGCGTAAGGAAATACAGGGCGTGCAGGGGGTTGAGGGCGGCGAGGATACGCGGCGTCTCCATGATATTGACCACGCCCATCGCGGCCAGTGCCGAGAACCACACCAGCACGATGGGGCCGAACCATTTGCCGATGCCCGCTGTGCCCCTGTACTGCACCATGTACAGCGCTACCAGCACGCCGACGGTGATCGGGACGACATAAGGCTGGAAGGCGGGCGTGGCAACCTCCAGTCCTTCAATTGCCGACAATACCGAAATGGCCGGCGTGATCACGCCGTCGCCATAGAACAAAGCCGCGCCCGTCAGGCCGACCAGCATAACGGGCCGATACCAGTGCGATTGCCGGGTCACCGACGACATCGCCAGCGCCATCAGCGCCATGATGCCGCCTTCGCCGCGGTTGTCGGCACGCAGGATGAGGGCAACGTACTTGAGCGACACGATGATCGCCAGGCCCCAGACGATGAGTGACACCGCGCCCAGCAGGTTGGCCTCGTTCAGTGGAATGCCATGCGCCGGTGAGAACACTTCCTTCATGGTGTACAGCGGGCTGGTGCCGATGTCGCCGTAGACGACACCGATGGCGGCCAGGCTGAGTGTGGCGAGCGAGCTTCTGGAAATTTGATGGTCCATCGAACGACCCTGGAAAAGTTGCCGGAACGGGTATGCGTTAGCCGCGCTGCGGCGCCTGCCGCGATTCGGAGGAACTTACCGGGATCGATATAAAAATGGCGTAAACATGCCGCGAAGGGGTGCGGGCCTCGTTACGATCCGGTGTTCGGATTGCGGGGCCGTGCGAGTGCAACGTTTCCAGCCCCCGCCATCGCTCCCGGTCACTTGCCCACATTTACTGTGGTCAAGTCTGTGGACAACCCGGCACAAGCTTCCTTACATCCATGATTCGTAAGGAAAATTTTTAGTTGATGAAGATCAATGCAGCCGCTTCTGCCGACACATTGCCATTTGGATACAATTACCTATTGACAACGCTTTATTTGTTGTCAATTTGCTTGCAATCCAGACATCCCGCCGAACCCGCCAGCCGATGTCGCCCAAGCGCCCGGAATGCTCCGTGCGCCCCATCCCAATCCATTCCTACTATGGTGAACAATGAATAGAACGACTTTTTCCCTGCGCGAATGGGGTATCGGCGCCAAGGTGTCCGCGAGTACCTTTGCCTTGGTCAGCGCTGTCTTTGTCGTGTTCGTGCTGCTGGTCGGCTATGCCAGTTCCCGCCAGGCGAAAGACGAGGCCTTGCGCGAAGTGAGCGACAAGACGCGCATGCTGGCCGACACCATCGAGATCATCGATGCCGACCTGCGCAAGCAGGTCAACACCTCCGCGCGGCTGCTGAAAAGCCAGTTCGCTCACAGCTTCACGGTCGACGAAAGCCAGACCGTCGACGTCGCCGGCGAGGGCACACCGCTGCTGAAGAACGGCGATGCGCAGATCAACCTCGACTTCGCCGTGCCGGACCGCTTCACCGAACTGACCGGCGTGTATGCGACAGTGTTCGTGCGGCGCGGCGACGACTTCATCCGCGTGACCACCTCGCACAAGAAGGAGAACGGCGAGCGCGCGATTGGCACCATGCTCGCACGCAACCACCCGGGTTACCAGCGTGTGCTGGACGGCCAGACCTATGCGGGCCCGGCCAAGCTGTTCGGCGGCCAGTACATGACCCAGTACGACCCGATCAAGGATGCGAGCGGCAAAGTGATCGGCATCTTGTACGTGGGCGTCAACTTCTCCGATTCGATGCAGTCGTTCAAGGACAAGCTGAAGTCGCTCAAGCTGGGAGAGTCCGGTTTCTTCTACGCGCTCAACGCAGCGGAGGGCAAGAACTTCGGCGAGCTGCTGATCCACCGCAGCGCGGAAGGCGAGAACGTGCTGGAATCCAGGGACAGCGGCGGCCGCGAGTACGTCAAGGAAATGCTGGCAAAAAAGAACGGCTCGCTGCACTACGGCTTGAAAGACGCGGCAGCCGGCGGCGCGGTGCGTGACCGCATCGTGGCCTTCGATTACATCAAGAGCTGGAACATGCTGATCGTCGGCGAGGCCTATACCGACGAGATCACCGCGGCGGCCGACAGGCTGCGCCTGCGCTTCCAGCTGATCGGCCTGCTGATGGTGGCGATCGCCGCCGCGCTGCTGTATCCGCTGGTACGCCGCATGGTCACGCGCCCGCTGGCCGATGCGCTGCAAGTTGCGCGCACGGTCGCAGCGGGCGACCTGACCAGCCGCATCACGGTGCGCTCGAACGATGAAACCGGGCAGCTGATGCAGGCGATGAAGGACATGAACGACAGCCTCGCGCGCATCGTCGGCGAAGTGCGCACCGGCACCGACACTATCGCGACCGCCTCGCACCAGATCGCATCCGGTAATCTCGACCTGTCCTCCCGCACGGAGGAGCAGGCCAGCTCGCTGGAAGAAACGGCGTCCTCGATGGAAGAGCTGACCTCGACCGTGAAGCAGAACGCCGACAATGCGCGGCAGGCCAACGAACTTGCCGTCGCGGCGTCGGGTGTGGCGATCAAGGGCGGCGAAGTGGTGTCGCAGGTGGTATCGACGATGAGTGCGATCAACGAATCCGCAAGCAAGATCGCCGACATCATCAGCGTCATCGACGGCATCGCCTTCCAGACCAATATCCTGGCGCTGAATGCGGCGGTCGAAGCGGCACGCGCCGGCGAACAGGGCAAGGGTTTCGCGGTGGTCGCCTCGGAAGTGCGCAACCTGGCGCAGCGCTCTGCCAATGCGGCGAAGGAGATCAAGGCGCTGATCAACGACTCGGTCGAACGCGTCGATGCCGGCAGCAAGCTGGTCGCCGATGCGGGCACGACGATGGAAGAGATCGTCGACAGCGTCAAGCGCGTGACCGCGATCATGGCCGATATCATGGATGCGAGCCGGGAACAGAGCTCGGGCATCGAGCAGGTCAACAAGGCGATTGGCCAGATGGACCAGGTGACGCAACAGAATGCGGCGCTTGTCGAGGAAGCGGCCGCTGCGGCCGATTCCCTTCAGGAGCAAGCGGGCAAGCTGGCGCAGGTGGTCAGCGTGTTCAAGGTGGCGGGCGCTTCGGATGTCATGCTGCAGGCACGTCCGGCAGCTGTCGTGCCGATGGCTTCTGCCCGCGTGCCCCAGCGCGTTCCTGCGGGTGCACACCCGAGCCGTGTGAAGACCGGGTCGGGACAGGAGTGGGAAGAGTTCTGATGGTCTGACCACCGGGACGGCGAGGTTTTCGCCACGCCGCCCCGGTTGCCCACATTTACTGTGGCCAATTCTGTGGATAACCGGGGATAAGCTTCCGTATGTCCATGATCTGCAAGGAAATTCTTGCGTTGATGAAAATCAAGGCAGGCTTGCCCGTCGAGGCGCTTTGCGGCTATCGTGTCCGCTCTATCACCAAGGTCTTCCACGATGCTCATCTTTCTCGGTTTTGACGGCGTCATGCACCCTGCGGCCGGCGACCGCACTCTCTTTCAACACCGCGATGCCTTCGAGGCGCTGCTGCGCGAGCATCGGCATGTCGAGGTCGTGATCACCTCGTCCTGGCGCGAGGTATTCGACATCGACAGCTTGCGCGACGAGTACTTCTCCCGCGACATCCAAGCGCGCATCGTCGACGTGACGCCGCTGATCCCGGGCGCGATGCGCTGGCAGGAGGTGCAGGCTTACCTGGATGAGGTGCGTTATGCGGGACCGTACGTCGTCATCGATGACGACGCGTCGGAGTTTCCTGCAGGGTGGGCACCGTTGCTGCTGTGCGAACCGCAGACGGGCCTCGATGCGGGAAAACAGGCAGAGCTTGTCGCGCGCTTGCGCTAGAACCTCAGCGTCAGGCCTGCACCGACCTGCCGGTGCACTTCGGCGGAGTTGAGCCCCACCTTCACGCCCACGTCGACATCCATCTTTCCGGACGGCGAATAGATGAGCCCGAGCAGGATGAACGCCGGATGTGTCCCCACGGCCTTCTGCTCGTTATGCGCCGCGCCGGCATCGACCACCGCCTTCCAGTGCTCGTCGAACGCGTACAAGGCAGCGGCCGATAGCCGCCAGACCACCTTGCGGTTCTGTTCACGGTCCGACGGAATGGCATAACGATTGTGCGTCACACCGATATTGCCGAGGAAGGTCCACGCATCCACCTGATACGCGCCGAGCAGCGTCACGCCTGCCCTTGCCCGGCCGGTGCCCAGACCGCGTTTTTCGTCGCCGGCAGGGAAGAACAACTCCGACTTGAGCCCCCAGGACGAGCGCTCGCCCTCCATGAACCGCCACTTGGCGCCGATCGAGACATCATTGATCCCTGAAGGACTGGTCGTGGCGGCAGGTATCGTCATGAATACGTCGAGCGCATCGCGCAGCCCATGGGTGAAGGTCGCGGCGGCGGACTGGCTGGAGACGCCGCCATCACGCGTGCGGTCGGTGTTGATTTCGAACTGCCGGTTGCCGGCGCCCTGCGTGCCCGTATCGTCGCTGACGAGAGGGTGGGCGGCGTGCGCGGCCTGGATGCAAAGGCATGCTGCAAGAGCGGCGAGAACGCGTGGTTTCATCAGAGTCAATATCCCTCCCGGAACCGGCCCGCACCGTGCAGCAATTGAATAGATGAGACATCGCATCTATCATGATTGCCAGGGGAAAAAGAAATGCCAGGTTCAAGCCGCACGATAGCAGAATTCCATCGATATGAGGTTGCCAATACCGCAGCCCGGTCTTTCCGTGGCGCGGCTGCCTTGGCGCAATCAGAGGACCCCACATGTCGCTAAAGGCAAGAGCCCTTCTGTTCGCCACATTCATCGGGATGCTGATCGTGGCCGCCACTTCGATGGTCCTTTGGTCCGACTACCGGCGGACCAAAGTGCAAAGCGAGCAGACGGCCAGCGACATCACGCGCATCGTCGAGAAGCACATCTTCGACACGGTGACGCAGGTCGACGTGCTCCTGGGCGAAGTCGCCAAATCCATCGTCAGGGACGGCGGCCCGCAGCGGATGCCGGAACGCGATCGCTGGGAACAGCTGGGTGCATTCTGCCGCAGCCTGATCGGCTGCACGCTCATGGGCGTGGTGGATGCGAACGGCGAGGCTGTCGCTGTCTCCAGCATTGAAGGAAAGCCCAACATCAATGTTGCCGACCGCAAGTACTTCCAGATGTCCCGCCAGACCGGAAAGCGCTACATCGACGCGGCCATCGTCTCCCGCCTGCCCGGCAATCCCATCGTCTTCACCATTGCCAAGCCGGTATTCGACGCATCGGGAAAGTTTCTCGCTGTAGTCTCCGTCGGCATGGGCACGGAGCACTTCACTTCGTTTTACAAGCTGATGGGCTTTACGCTCAACCCGACCGTCACCGTCTTCAAGGGCAACGGCGACATCGTCGCCCGCAATCCGGACATGCAGGTCCACGTCGGCAAAAGCAATGCCGACGGACCGCTATTCAGGATCCACCTGCGCAAGGCACAATCCGGCGTGTACAACTCCGTCTCGGTGCTGGACGGTCGTACCAGGATCGCTGCCTACAAATCCATTCCCGAGCTCGACCTTGTGGTGTTCGCGGGCATTGAAAACAGCACGGCACTACTCCATTGGAAAGAGCGTACGCACATCACCCTGTACGTCGTCGCAGCCCTGATGGCGCTTGTGTTCTTCATGATTGCCTACACCTACCGCAACCTTGTCTCGCAACTGGATCTGATCGCCCACAACAAGGCGCTAGACGAACTGTCGCGCATGGACGCGCTGACCGGCATCGCGAACCGGCGCCGTTTCGACGAGGCGCTTAAAGCAGGCTGGGCACGCCACCTTCGCACGAAGGAACCGCTGTCCCTGCTGATGATCGACATCGATTTCTTCAAGCAGTACAACGACGAATACGGCCACCCGGCCGGCGACGAATGCCTGCGCAAGGTCGCCGGCGTGGTCCAGTCCTGCCTGCATCGCAAGACGGACCTCGCGGCGCGCTACGGCGGGGAAGAACTCGCCGTGATCCTGGAATGCGACGAACACGGCGCGCTCACCGTTGCGACCCGAATGCGCATGGAAGTCGAGGCGCTGGCTGTCGACACCGCCTGCACCAAGGTCAGCTGCCATGTCACGGTGAGCATCGGCCTGGCAAGCACATCGACTGTGAATGCCGCCAGCCTCGAGGAACTGATGGTGGCGGCGGATATGGCGTTGTACGAAGCGAAGGTTTCGGGGAGAAACCGGGTTTGTTCTGCTGCCGGTAGCAGTGCGGCGTTGAACGCGGCGACCTCGTCCTGATCGCTCGGCAAAATCCATGTCTTCGCAAATCCGGTTCAACCCCTTACAATCTATAGTTGCATTTTTTGCAATATTGATTGGAGAACCTCTGTGGTTGAATGCACGTTCGAATTAAACGGCAAGCCGTTGAGCGCACTGAAATGCAAGTCATTGGAACTCGCGGCGTTCTCAGGAAAAGGGGAGTACGTGAATCAGAGGCGTTACGCATGCTCCTACGGCGCAGGTCCGATCCCTCCCGGCGTGTACTACGTCGTTGACCGGGAGTCGGGCGGCATGCTCGGCGGACTGCGGGATTTTTTCAACGGCAGGAACAAGTGGTTTGCGCTCTATGCGGCGGACGCCAAGATCGATGATGAGATGTTTTGCAATAACGTGATACGAGGACGCTTCCGCCTTCATCCCAAGGGTCCATTGGGGATAAGCGAAGGCTGCATTGTGATTGATGAAGCAGCGCAGTTTGAGAACTTGAGAGCAATGCTGACAGGCAGCCTTTCAAGGGAAATCCCGGGATCGAGTTTCAAGGCTTACGGAAAGGTGACCGTGACATGAACGTGCGCCGCCTCGTCATGACCCTGTGGCTTGTCTCCGCCACCTGTGCATTCACCTACTGGTGGTTCAACAGCCTGCTTGCGATCCCCCTGTCAGAGACGCTATGGACGTGGTTCAACTCCCGGCTCCAGGGAGTGCAACCCGGTATCGCGTCTGATCTTGAGTTTGTTGCGGTTGCCGGTGTTGGTTTTCTTTTTGCATATGCCATTGCGAAGGCGGTCGCCTTCTTCATGAAGCGTTCGGAACGATAGCAAACATGCCGCAACGTCCCTCCGGACGAGGCCGCTTTTCATGCTACATTCACCCGGCAAAAGTCTGAACACCGGGTGAACCATGAACCTCACAAGAATGATGACCGACAAGGTCTTTTTCGAAGACAAGAACGGCACCCGTAGCGGTCCGTACAAGACCAAGTTCGGGGCCGACAGAATCACCGTCTTCCAAGACGAACTGCATGTCACCGAAGGCGATCGCGTCATTCATCCACTACCGGACGAAACCGAGCAGACCTACGTTGCCGAGACCGTCACTCACAACGCTGCACGCCGCAATATTCCCGCGCATTACAGCATCACGATTGCAAAAGAAGCGGCCCCGCCAATGCCCGACACGAGCGCGACGGCCACCAGTCCTGATGCACACGCCTCCGGCGCCCGCGCCGGCAACAGCGATATCGAGAACATTGCCGCCTTTATCCAGTCGCTGGCGGAAAGCATCGATAACACTCACTTCCCGGCGGAACAGAAAGACGAAGCCAGGCGGCTTCTACGCACGCTTGTCGAACATCCTGTGGTGGTGTTTCTCGTGATGGGCAAAGGACCGTAGGGCGAAGCACGCAGTCGTAACATCAGGCAGAGAAACTCGCCTTGGCGACCGGCTGGCGGAAGCTGATTGCCATCCTGTTCCAGGCATTCATCAGCGCGGTCGCAAACCCGAGGTCGGCAATTTCCTGATCGGAAAAATGCTCCCTGAGCGGCTGGAATACGTGATCAGGCACGTTCCCGTCCTCGAGGCGGGTGACGACCTCGGCCCAGGAAAGTGCAGCGCGCTCGCGGTCGGTATAGAACCCGGTCTCGCGCCAGGTTGACAGGCTGTTTATCCGTTGAAAATCCTCGCCGCCCTTGATCAGGTCGCGCGCGTGCTTGTCGATGCAAAAGGCACAACCGTTGATCTGCGAGACGCGCAGGAAGACCAGAAACACCAGTTGTCTTCCCAGCGTGGATTGCTCTACGGCGGCGCCAGCGTCGGCGAAAGCGCTGTAGGCGGCGGGAGAAAGGGAATGATAGGGCAGGCGAAGAGTTGACATTTGCTTTCCTTGAAAAGGTTGTTGGCTGAGAAGTGTCTGCACTCGTTAGACGAATCAGCCAGGGCTTCTGTGACATCCCCGGGATCGCGGAGCTGAAAAGCGACGCGCCTTCCGTCCTGCCGTGCTGAACCAATGTCTTGCACAAGCAACTCTTCTTGACCTGCGCGCGGGCATGTATCGAAGTCGATTGCGCGTGTCCGACCAGCGCTAATGAAGCGCCCCGACGCTCTGCGCGACATCCCGCACCATTTCTTTCATTAACTCATTCTGCGGGAGCTGCTTTGAATAGAGCGCAATGCGCTCGAGGAGACCGCTAAAGGCGCTCTTCTTCCCTACCTCGCGGATCAACGCCTTTCCGTCCGGGGCAGCCAGAAACGCCATGGCTTTTCTTGGATCCAGCCGTTCATCACCCAAGCGTACCAGCACAAGTTGGATATATTTCACGTTGTCCCCATTACTTCCAAGCAGAGCTACAGACTGTAACCAGTCGGTATAACGCATCGCGTCGATCAGCCCAAACTCGCCCAAGGCCATGGGAAAGGCAGGCTCATTTTCTTCAAGTGCGCCCAGAATGGCTGATCGTGTCTCGGGATGCATTCGAGCCAACTGTTGCGGGGAACGGCTGAAGGAGGCAAGTATCTCCATGGCATATTTATTTTTCCCCTCTCTTATCCGGCGCACCAGTTGGACCTGATCGGAAGCGGGAGCTACTGCCACCATGTGGGCCAATTCGCCGTAATACCCATCGTCGTCAATCGCGCCGCTGTTCCTTGCCCGCAGCAGTACGTCGCTCGAATCCCGAAAGTATGCAAGGCGCGAAAACGCCAGTGCGGCGGCGCGCGCCACATCTTTCTCCCCGGAGTTCACCAGCCCTTTGAGATCCTGAACAATGACGGCGTTCATCCCCGTAATGTCGTTTTGCGTATAGAGCCGGCCAAGGATGCGAACAAGACCTGCCTTTTCCTCGACGGTCACTTTTGACGCAAGCAGCGTTCGCACGGAGTGGACGTTTTCCGGCGTCTGTGCAATCCCGTTCGTATAGGCGCCATCAAGATACTCGCGCGCTGCCATACCTTTGTTTCGCATGTTGACGCTGTAGTGGTCGAACAGTCGTTGACCCTCAGCAATTCGCTGTTCCGCCGGCACCTGCCGATAGCCTTGCGCATGGGTTGCAATTGCAGCCGCAAGCAGAGTGCAAGCACTGATTCCTCGACCGATCATCCCTGTCTCCAATCATGCGGGTTCTTCTGATTCTCACGCGTGCAAGTATGTACGTTGATTGACCACCTGTTGGTTAAGGCAAGTCAAAAACTTTTCGCAGCAGTCGGGGGCAGACCGCAATCATCGTCAAATCGTGGTCTGCCCCCTGTTACCCGAATAGCCATTTCTTCGAATTGGTGCGCAAAGCGCACCCTACGCCTTCTCCTGCGTCGCAGACGAAAACAGGTCCCACGCTGAAATGAACAGTGCAGCGATCACCGGACCAATGACAAAACCATTGAGGCCGAAAATCGCCATGCCGCCAAGCGTCGAGACAAGCACGACGTAGTCCGGCATTTGCGTGTCCTTTCCGACCAATATCGGACGCAACACGTTGTCGACGAGCCCGATCACCAGGATACCGAAGACGATTAAAGTCATACCCTGCCAGATCGCCCCCGTGAAAAGAAAATAGACTGCTACCGGTCCCCAGATCAAACCGGCACCAACGGCAGGAAGCAGTGAAAGAAACGCCATGACGACGCCCCACACCAGCGGACTCTGAATGCCAAGGAACCAGAACATGAGGCCGCCCAACGCGCCTTGCGTCGCGGCGACAACGATGTTTCCCTTGACGGTCGCCCGGATAACCATCGTGAACTTGCCGAACAAATTGCGCTTGTGCTCGGCGCTGAGAGGAATCGCCTGCCTGACCTTCCGCGACAGATCCCGTCCGTCGCGCAGCAGAAAGAACAGGAGGTACAACATGACGCCGAAGCTGATGAGGAACTCAAACGTGTTCTGGCCAATGGCAAGCGCCTGCGTGGCGATGAGTTGGCTGCCTTCGGCTGCCGCGGCCGACAACTTCTCCTGCAGCGCAAACAGGTTTCCCACGTCGAAGCGGTTAAGCAGATTGACGATCCACGATGGCAGGGCATCGATGATTTGCTGAAAATACGCACCGAAATCCAACGCCCCCGATCGGATCTTCTGATACAACGCCGATCCTTCCTGTACCAGTGCGGCGGTAATCAACGCGAGGGGAAAAATCACGATAACCAGCGAAAGCAGCAAGGTCATGAGAGCAGCCAGGTTTTGTCTGCCGGGCATCGCGAGAAGCATTTTGCGATGGAACGGTTCAAACAAGATGGCGAGCACGATTCCCCAGAACACCGCTCCATAGAAGGGCCAAAGAATCCATCCGAATGCGAGGGAGACGGCCAGCAACAAGGCCAGGAAGGCTTTTTGGTGAAGCTCGGGGTGATCCATCGGTTTCTCCTTTCGGAGGCACCTTGCATCAAATATGCCTGTACCGGATTGCGAGCTGTCATACCGCCGCGCAATGAATGAAAGCCGGTGCACGAGATAGTCGAGAAGAAAGAAGGGACGAGATGGATAAAGGCCGGAACGCCCATGAGGTCATGCGGGAGCGGTACGTGCATTGAAAACTTGCTTGCCTGATTGCAAGCATCGGCACCCGGAGAAGCAGCCGCGCTGGTCTCGTGCTGTCCTTCTCCCGCGATGCTGCTTTTCAAACATAGTCCGTCAAGTTACGGCCGGATTTGCGTCCAGGCTCGCTTGAAGAAATCGATGGTTACTCCAAGTTGATTCCGCTTCGGAGTCGGAAATGCGGCAACCGAACAGTTGAGTGCGACTGGATCGCTTGCAGGAAAAGTGAAGCCCAATGCTTCGTCCAGGGCAGCGTCACGACGCGCCTGTTCGCGCATGTTCTCCTGACGCTGCTGCAAGCTTGCATCCTCCCTGGAAGCCGCTGAAAAGTATTTGGTCATGACGAAACTCCTTCATAAAATTGTTGAGGCTTCCGCATAGTCGACAGGTGCTGGCGGAATGCAACAACGATGACTAGAACTCATCTATCATTGATCAATATGGCAGTCTCGTCGGTGTCCAGCCGCACATAATTGTCGATACCTTCACCGGCATGTGACGCTACGGGAAGTACGATGCCTGCCTTGCATAACCCACAGCAGAACCACCTTCTGGCGGCATTGCCACCCGAGGAGTTCGGACGCCTGCAGCCGCATCTCGAACTGGTCCCGATGCCTCTCGGAAAAGTGCTTTACGAGTCGGGCAGTCAAATGCAGCACGTCTACTTTCCGACAACCAGCATCGTGTCGTTGCTCTATGTCATGGAGGACGGCGCTTCCGCCGAGATTGCCATGGTAGGCAATGAAGGGATACTCGGCATTGCGCTGTTCATGGGCGGCGGAACAACACCAAGCCGAGCCGTGGTGCAAAGTGCCGGGTACGGCTACCGGTTGCGGGCTGATTTTCTCAAGGACGAATTCAATCGAGCCGGTCCGATGCTGCACTTGTTGCTTCGCTACACGCAAGCCCTGATTACCCAGATGGCGCAGACCGCGGTCTGTAATCGTCACCATAGCGTCGATCAACAACTCTGTCGCTGGCTACTGATGAGCCTTGACCGTCTTTCTTCGAATGAGCTGTTCATGACGCAGGAACTGATCGCCAACATGCTCGGCGTGCGTCGCGAAGGTGTAACCGAAGCGGCGGGCAAGCTGCAAAGCGCCGGCTTGATCCACTATCGCCGCGGCCATATCACGGTGGTCGACAGGGCCGGACTGGAAGCACGCGCCTGCGAATGCTATCAAGTCGTGAAGAAAGAGTTTGATCGGCTATTGCCAGTCCGCACGGCGATTTGATCGCCTTCCATGATCAAAGAACCTTCAACCCGCCGGCCCTCCCTAGAGGGTGTTATGACCTAGGGAAGGGGCGCGTTCGCACGGATGCCGACCCTGACGATGGACGACCGAACCCTGACTTGGCTGTTGATTCCGTGGACACTGAGCAGGCTGCCAACCTCCGTTTCGGCAATACGGCGCTCATAGCCTTCGGCAACGTCCCCTATCAACGTCACCCAGCCTTTTGACACCATTACCCCGATGGCGTAATCGGCCTTCGGCGTCAAGCCTCTCAGCACGCGTTCACAATCGCGCGCGATATCGTCGTCCGCAGGGGTGATATCGGGGGCGAAGACCGTCAGCTGTACCCACACCTCTTTTACGCTGGCGATGCGTCTTGCCGCAGATTCGATCAGCCACCGCTCACCATCTCCGTCGACGACACCGGATAACGTGACCACGCCGTTCCTGACTTGAACGTCAACGGCATCTGCGCGAACTGAGGGCTCCATTTCCAACTCGTCCCTCACGTCCCGCTCAATCTGCCTATCCGTTCTCGCGGCGTTGCCGGATTTAGCAGCCGGATCTTCGGATACACGCGAACTCTCCGGCGGCCAGGAAGCCTTTTTAAAGGCAGTGAAATAGGGGTTGCTTTGTGGCCAGCAGGCCGTTTGATAGTGGTACATACATCGTCCTGTTCATGATTCTGGTTAGGCCGGCCGCGCAAGAAATCGATAGCGAACTGAAGCAACTGAAGCGCCACCGCGCCGGAAGCCCGGAGGCTTTGAAACAGAGTGAGCCTATTGCGTTTCGGCGTCTGTGTGGCACCGAACATAGGCGGGACGCTGCGCATGCGGCACGCGGCTTTCCCGTGTTCGAACGTTTCTGCGAGCTTGAACCTCCAGCCTTGTTTGCAATCAAATTCAAGCGAACAGTTCTTTCTGCAAGAAAGGAGACGATATGAATCGCGATCAGATCAGAGGCGGCTTTAAGGATGCAGCCGGCAGAATTCAAAGAAAATTCGGCCAACTATTTGGAAGCCAACGACAGGAAGCGAGCGGCGTAGCAACCCAAGCGGAAGGCAAAACGCAGAGAGCGGCCGGCGACGTAAGCGACACTCTGGGAAAGGTGAAAGACACCCTGAAAAGGTAAGGCATCATCAGGTCAAGGCGTGCCTTTTTATGGAGAGAGCGGCGGGTTTTCCCGCCGTTTTCATTTTACAGCTATGTTCGCTCCCGCACCGACGACGAGGCTGTCATGACGGATCATAAGTGAGAGCCTTACTCCCTGGCGTGACGTGGCTGGTTTCTGTAGCTCGGCTTTCGTCGTAATGAGTCCGTCATTCGACCTCTCCATGCAAGGATTCATCATGCCCATTCCGACAATAAGATACAAAGGGCACGAGCTACGTGCTTACGTCCAGAGGACGCTTCCGCTTTTTTGCGATCCCTATGCTCCCGGACCACACCGATACACGTCCGTTGTACGGATCGACACGATTCCACCCGGCGTTGGAACAGTCCGGCGTTACCAGGCCGAGTTCCAAGGCGCCTACCCGACTACCGCGGATGAGGCGATTGACCGGGCGATGCAGTACGCGATGGATATCGTCGATGGCAAGGTGCAGACGCAAGCGCTCTGACCTTGCCGGAGGATACGTTTCCGCTCGACATCATCCTGAAATTCAGGCCATGACCTAGAGGCGGAGCCTCCTAAAGGCCGCGTATACCAGCAGCAACTGGCCAGGTGCATGAAAAACTGAACTCAAGTCTTGCAATCACACATCTGTCCGATTGCAGGACGGCCTTTGACCCCGTTTACTCTCCGAGTCCATGATCGGCGGATTTCTCATTTATCATAATGACAGCAACTCATCCGCCCCATGCCATGCACGATCAGGTTCCGACTTCCAACTTTCTCATCTCTACACATGTCCGGCACCGCCTCGCGACGGTAACGGTGCGTAGCGACGTACTGATGTGGGTTCGCAGCGGAACCAAGACACTTCACAATCCTTCCGAGACACTCGAGGTTGCCGCGAACGGCGCGGTGGCGGTTGCGCAAGGTACGCAATGGGATATCACGAACGACCCGGTGCCCCATGGCCGCTATGAGGCCTTGATCCTGCAATTCGGCAGCGACGTGCTGCATGAATTCGACAAGCGCTACAAAGCCGACTTCCTGCTCAAGCCACTGGCAGGCAGCATGAAAATCAGCGCCGACACCGAGTTGTGCCAAGCCGTTCAGCGAGCGACGGATATCCTCGGCATGCCGGCCGCATCGACGCGCATGAAGCTGCATCGGGTCATGGAAGTGTTATTGCTCCTGGCCGAGCGCGGGTGCGTTTTCCGCTCGACGGATGAAGTGAGCTGGCCTGACAAGGTACGCCGTCTGGTGAGCCAGCGGCCGCACGAAGACTGGAGCCTCGAGCTGGTTGCGAGCTGTTTCCACATGAGTGCGAGTACCTTGCAGCGACGGCTCAGGGAGTTCGATGTCACCGTCGGCGACCTGGTGCGCGAGACCCGGCTCGAAGTCGCGCTCATGCTGCTGCAGAGTACAGGCATGCCGGTCGGCGAAGTCGCACAGCGTTGCGGCTACGACTCGCACAGCCGCTTCTCGGCCGCATTCCGTACACGCTACGGATTCCTGCCCTCCTATCTGCGCTCCGCAGATTGAACGGCACGGCATAAAGAATGACGCGTCCGGGCTAATGGCGCCTGCGGCATGCTGCCTACAATGATCGCCTGTTCATTGATGGAGTCAGCCATGCATACAATCAAAGCTCTCGCCGCTTGCGGCCTTCTTGTTCTGCCGGTACTTGCCCAGGCAGACAACTTGCGCCTGCACAGTCCGACTATTCAGGCCGGCAGCCATCTGTCCGAGAAACATGTGTTCAACGGCTTCGGCTGCAATGGCAAGAACGTCTCACCGGAACTTGTCTGGGAAGGCGCACCGAAGCAGGCGCGCAGCTTTGCCGTCACGGTGTACGACCCAGACGCGCCGACCGGCTCGGGGTGGTGGCATTGGGTGGCGCTCAATATTCCGACATCAGTGACGCGCTTGAGCGAAGGTGTTGGCACCGCGGACGGTGCTGCCATGCCGCCCGGCAGCGTGCAGGTCCGCACCGATTACGGCATGCCCGGATTTGGCGGTGCGTGCCCGCCGGTGGGCGACAAGCCGCATCGCTATATCTTTACGGTCTATGCCTTGAAGACGGAGAAGATCGATTTGCCGGAGAATGCGACTGCAGCGCTTGCCGGGTACATGATTCATTCCAATGTCATTGCGAAGGCGAGCTTTACCGCCGTGTATGGCCGGCGGTAACCGGATCGAGTTTTGGATTCGCGCCCCATAAGTGGGGCGCATTACAATCCAGTACTGCATTTTGCGATTCTTGGCAGACTCTCGTGATCTTTTCGGAGTAAGAACCTGACTGCAGGCGCTTGATGCAGCGGGCAATCGGATCGGCGACGATTGCCCGCAAGGTTTCATGGCGCACATCTCAACAAACGGCACATCGAAAGAATGCAAATCATCATTGTAGGCACTGGAATACTCGCGAATGAACTCTTGACCGGTCTGCGTGCAAGACACAATCAGGTCACCCCCTGGGCCGAAAGGGATCAGGGAAATGAGAAATCCATTGTCATCCATGCGGGATCCGGCAGAGAACTTATCGACGTTGCCGCTTATTGCCATGAAACGCACTCGCCCCTCATTGAACTGGCAACGGGCTCGCAAATGGAAGCAGCGCCGTCCGGATTCCCTGTCGTGTTATGCCCCAACACGAACATCCTGATGCTCAAGTTCATGAACATGCTGAACAAGAGCGGGCATCTTTTCAGCGATTACAACATCGAGATCATCGAATCTCATCAGACGCAGAAGACATCTGTGCCGGGAACAGCGGTGAGCATCGCCCATTCCCTGGGCTTGCATGCAGGTGACGTGCGCTCGGTACGCGATCCCGATGAGCAAAGTACGGCGCTGCAGATTCCTGCCGAACACTTGGGCCGGCACGCCTACCACCGGATCGTGGTCGAAGATCCGGCGTGCACCGTCACCATGGAAACGCGTGTTTTCGGTGCATCCCCGTATGCCGACGGCGTAGCCAGAATCATATTGGCAATCTGTGCGAATGCGCTTGAGGACCGAATCTATGAGATCAATGAGTTTGTCGAGAATGGCTGGCTATGAGACCGACCTAGTGTCCTGTTCCGTTAATTCGTGACATATATAAAGGCGAGGCGTAAGCTCCCCCTTCGTCATAGAGAGGAGAAGCGCCATGCCGATGGGCCGCCCGAAAGCTGAATTGATGTTGAGCGCCGAGGAGCAATCGCAATTGCAGTCGTTCACGCGTTCGCGTTCTTTGCCTGCGG
>Ga0196972_1000113_pt1 | contig 67094 bp, 54 predicted proteins | sample S1v_2013CmetaG_FD_148618 | JGI IMG/M metagenome (GOLD analysis project Ga0196972, IMG submission 148618) | Soil microbial communities from Anza Borrego desert, Southern California, United States - S1+v_20-13C | ecosystem: Environmental > Terrestrial > Soil > Desert | place: USA: California...
GTCATCAGCCATCTGCGCAGGATTGGCAAGTTGCCCGGCCGCGTGAAAAAGTACTTTCAACATCCGCTAGTGAAATACGCTGCATGACTGTTAGGGAGTTGAACAAACCTATGCCGGATCAATAATTATCTAAATGGTAGTCCTGGAATTCGCGCGAGCTGGTCGGCTGATTTCTTCCGCATTCACACGCGGAGGGAAGGGTGAGCTAATTGCCGCGAACGGTTACGCAGGCCTCCGGACTCTGTGTGAGCCGTCGTGGCAGCGGGCTATTCATTCACGACGACGGCGATGCTTCCATGCATTTGATTTTGGCCTGGGAGTGAATGTTTGAATGGGAGCCAGCCGGGTAAAGTGTGACGACAGCGCTTGGCAAAACCCGTTTCGTGGCTCACGACCATCATCGTCATTCCATTCTGCACCAGACAGGCCGTGACATCGATCACCTCGTTGATCATCTCCTGAGCGAGGGCCGCGGCCGGTTCGTCGAACAACATGACGATCGGATCCTTCGACGGCGCACATGCGACGGCCACGCGCTGCTGCTGGCCGCCGGACAACTGACCCGGGAAATTGTCTTTATGGGCGAGCAAGCCGACGCGGTCCAGGTACTTGAGACCGCGCTCCGCAAATGCATCCAGAAAAAAATCCCGCTGCGGCCAACGTCATAGCGGTAGCATGCAGGCCGATGAAATTGGGCATTTGGTGCAAGTGTTCCAGTGACAAGATCATGCTTGTATCGAGAGACTTCCAGAAAGAAAAAAAGGAGTGGAGCGCTAAACGCCCCACTCCCAAACTCCAGGAGACAACTGGAAAGCAGCAAACTTTTCTGTGCACGGCTTCCACCGCGACGAACGGTGCCGTCGGGCGCCGCAATGAATTACATCCGTTGTTCGAATCATTTCGGCAAACACATCAATCGACGGTCGCCGGCACCGCGATCTCAATAAGTTCATCGGGACAAGCCAGTTTGGCTTCCACTGTAGCGCTTGACGGCGCACTACCCGGAACGACCTAGACATTCCAAATCTTGTGCGTCTGTGGAAGCCGGCGATCCGGCGGATCCTTTTCTTTCTCGAAGTGGAGTCGGCGAAGCAGGGTAGGCGAAGTCGGTAGCATGGAAGGCAGTCTGGCGCGGCTGACGGAGCGGGGATACGAGAAAAAAAAGGAAGTGGAACGCGGACGCCCCACTTCCAAACCCGGAGACATGCGGGATTCTGAATTTCTGTTCGGCCAGCACCGGATGCGACGAAGATTGCATGTGCCTTCTTGTTCGCGTGTGCTAAACGGCTGCCATCAAGCAGCGGCCGTCACAACAATCTCGACCAGTTTTGCAGGCGAAGCCAGCCGGGCCTCGATTGTCGCCCTGGGCGGAGTGCGGCCCGGCGGCACCCATGCATCCCAGACTTCATTCATCTGCTGAAAGAGGGCCATGTCGGAAATGTAGATCAGGCACTGCAGTATCTTTGTCTTGTCGCTGCCATGCTCTTCCAGGAGGCGGTCGACGCTGGCAAGCACCTGGGCAGTCTGGCCCTTGATGTCTTGTGTAACGTCGTCTGCCACCTGTCCGGCAAGGTAAAGCACGTCGTTGTACCTGGCGACTTCCGACAGGCGTTTCCCGACGTGGCTTCGCATAATTTCGCTCATGTTCGATTCTGTCCCTTCAGTGAATAATCTTCGCTAGAAAATCACGGGCCCGCTCCGACGGCGGGGTGCCGAAAAACTCTTCCTTGGTGCAGTCGTCGACAATGCTGCCCTTGTCCATAAAGACGATGCGGTTGGCGACGCGCTTGGCGAAGCCCATTTCGTGGGTCACGACCATCATCGTCATGCCTTCCTGCGCCAGGCCGACCATGACATCCAGCACCTCGTTGATCATCTCCGGATCGAGCGCCGAGGTAGGTTCGTCGAACAGCATGGCGATCGGATCCATCGACAGTGCGCGGGCGATGGCCACGCGCTGCTGCTGGCCGCCGGACAACTGGCCAGGAAACTTGTCCTTATGGGCGAGCAAGCCGACGCGGTCCAGGTATTTGAGGCCGCGCTCCGCCGCTTCATCCTCGCTGCGTCCCAGTACCTTGACCTGTGCCAGCGTCAGGTTCTGCCGGATCGTCAGATGCGGGAACAGTTCGAAGTTCTGGAACACCATCCCGATGCGCGCGCGCAGCGCGGACAGGTTGGTCTTCGGATCGTTGACCTGCACGTTATCGACCAGGATCTTCCCTTTCTGGATCGGTTCCAGTCCGTTCACGGTCTTGATCAGGGTCGATTTTCCGGAGCCGGACGGTCCGCAGACGACCATCACGTCACCCTTGGAAATGCTGGTGGAGCAGTCCGTCAGGACCTGGAACGTTCCATACCACTTGCTCACGTTCTCGATTTGAATCATGTTGTTTCTCCTAGAAGTTTGATTCGTTTCGCCGCCCCGGCATTACCGGATGATGGCGATGTTCTTTTGCAGGCGCTTGACTAACAGCGACAGGCTGAAGCACAGGATGAAATACACCACGGCGACGAAGACATACATCTCGATCAGGCGGCCGTCGCGCTGCGCAATCTTCGAGGCGGCGCCGACAAAGTCGGTAATCGAGAGGACGTACACCAGCGACACGTCCTGGAACAGAACAATGGTTTGCGTGAGCAGGACGGGAAGCATGTTCCTGAACGCTTGCGGCAGTACGATATGGCGCATGGTCTGAAAGTAGTCCATTCCCAGCGCATACCCGGCCCAGACCTGCCCGCGTGCCACCGACTGGATGCCGGCGCGCATGATCTCGCAGTAGTACGCGGCCTCGAACATGATGAACGTGATCAGCGATGAGGTGAACGCGCCCACTTCGATCGGTTCTTTCGAACCGATTGCCCAGGCGCCGAGATACGGCACCAGGAAATAGAACCAAAAGATGACGAGAACCAGTGGTATGGACCGGATGCCGTCCACATAGGTGCCTGCAATCCTGGAGACGAGCGCATTGCTGGACAGGCGCATCATGGCAAGGATGGTGCCAAGGATGATGCCGCCGACCATGGAATACAACGCGAGCTTCAGGGTGAATGCCATACCCGTCTGGAACAGGTACACCCAGGAGCGCTCGATGACGTCGAAATCGAAATTGATCATGATTATTTAGCCTTTCCAGACGCGATGAATCCAGGTACCGCAACGCTTCGTTCTATGAAGCGCATGAGGTTCACTACAGCGACGTTGACGCCAAGGTAAATGATGGTGGCCGCCGTGAACGCCTCGAAAACATGAAAGGAAAACTCCTGCATCGATCGGGTCTGCGCGGTCAACTCCATCAGACCGATGGTCAAGGCGACGGCGCTGTTCTTGATGACGTTCAGGAACTCGCTGGTCAGCGGCGGAATCACCAGGCGGAATGCCATCGGCAGCAGTACGAAACGGTAGGTTTGCGGCAGCGTCAACCCCAGTGCCTGGCCGGCCATTTTCTGGCCGCGGGGCAGGGAGTTGATGCCGGCGGAAATCTGGACGGCGACGCGCGCGGATGCAAAGAATCCGAGCGAAATAACGGCCGTGATGAATGACGCATTGGGAAGGGACTTCAGCCAGTTGCCGGCAGCTTCCGGAAGCAGTTCCGGAAGGACGAAGTACCACAGGAACATCTGCACGAGCAGCGGAATATTGCGGAACAGTTCGATGTACGTGTTCGCAAAGGCTACAGGGGCGCGTCTTGGCAACGTGCGAATGGTTCCCACCACGGCACCGAGAACAAGTGCCATGACCCATGCGCTCAACGCTGTCATCAGGGTCCAGACAAGTCCGGACAGCAGCGTATCCATGTATGTTCCGACTGCATCCGGGGACGCTTCCCAGAATATGCGCCAGTTCCAGTTGTAATTCATAGAAGTCCCCACCTCGGGTATTGATTCAAAACACATTTATGCACCGGATGCACGGAGATGCAGACGCATCCGGTGCTGCGGAGGGCGCTGTTGTTGCGCGCTCCGCGCTTTCCACTTATTTCAACGCGTAGATGACCGGGTCGCCGGAATCCGTCGGCTTGGCAATCGCACGCTCCAGCGCCTTGCTCATCGGCACGTTCAGGTTGATGCCCTTCGGCGGAATCGGGGACTGGAACCACTTGTGATAGATGCGGTTGATTTCGCCCGACTTGAACAGCGCGACGACGGCGTCATCCACCACCTTCTTGAAGTCCGGATCGTCGCGGCGCAGCATGAGGGCGTACGGTTCAACCGAGAGAGCTTCTTCCGAGATGGCGTAGTCCGACGGGGACTTCGAGCTGCTGGCAAGCGAGGCGAGCAGGATGTCGTCCATGGCGAAAGCGGCAGCGCGGCCGGTTTCTACCATCAGGAAGGCTTCGGCATGGTCTTTCGCAGCCTGGATGGTCATGCCGAGGTTGCGCTCGGTGTTCAGCGTGGTGATCTGCTTGATGTTGGACGTACCGGAGGTCGACACTACGGTCTTGCCCTTCAGGTCAGCCAGCGTCTTGAGGCCTGCCGCCTTCTTTGCGACAAAGCGCTGCGCCGTCACGAACGTCGTCGGTGCGAAGGCGACCTGCTTCTGGCGCTCGACGTTGTTCGTCGTGGAGCCGCACTCCAGGTCGATCGTGCCGTTGGCCATGAGCGGGATGCGCGTGGCAGAGGTCACCGGGTTCATGCGGACGTTGAGCGAGCTGACGCCCAGATGCTTCTGGACCGCGGAGACCACTTTCATGCACAGATCGACGGAGTAGCCCTGGTAGGACTGCTTGTCGTCCAGGTACGAGAACGGAATCGAAGAATCCCGCACGCCGAGCGTGATAGTGCCGCTATCCTTGATCTTCTTGAGGGTGCCGCTTTCCTGCGCATGTGCTGCGGTGCCGGTGAACACGACGAAGGACAATGCAAAAGCCAGTTTGGTCAGTTTCATGATATCTCCTTGAATTGCAAACGAATGGGATGAACCCGCTATCTCCTCACTACTTCCATGAGTCTCTTTTCCTGCTTGGTTGCTGCTTCTCTCCTTTACCATGAGTGTTACTGCAACTACTTACGTTCCGAAATCCCGCCTAGAATCCATCCGCGACCTTGTCCGAGGGATAACGCAGGGAATCCCGGAGCAGGGCGCTCATCGGCATCCCGAGATTCGCGTTCTTCGGAGGTATCGGCCGCATGAACCACTTTTCATACAGCTTCGCGATTTCTCCGTTGTCGATCAGCCGCGCCATTTCCTTGTCCACGATGGCCTTCAATGCAAAATCCGTTTTCGAAAACATGACGGAATAGGGTTCGACGGAGAGTAGGTCGCCCACGACAGCGAAGTCGGTCGGCTTCGTTGCCGCGGCACGCAATCCGAACAACAGCACGTCGTCCATGGCGAAGGCATCCGCGCTCCTGTTCTGCACCATCTCGTAGGAACGGGAATGGTCTTCGGCCTCGATCAGCTTGATGTTCAGGCTGCGCACATCGTTGCGCGCCATGATCGTTTTCGCGTTCGTGGTGCCTTTCGTCGTTACGATCGTCTTGTCCCGCAGGTCCACCCAGTTCTTGATCCCGGAATCGGCGCGGACCAGCATGCGGGAGCCCGCGATGAAGTGGGGGATGGTGAATCCCACCTGCTTCCTGCGCTCCGCATTGTTGGTCGTCGAGCCGCATTCCAGATCCGCCTTCCCGTCCTTGATCGCCGGAATCCGGGTATCCGACGTCACCTGGAAGAATTCGACCCTGAGGTCGGGGCGCTTGAGCGCCGCCTTGATTCCCTCCACGATTCCCCGGCAGATATCGATCGAGTAGCCGATCGGGTGTCCGTCCGCCACATACGAAAACGGGATGGACGCTTCCCGATTGGCGATGACAACCTTTCCCGTCTTCGCAATCCGGTCCAGTGTTTCCCCGGCAAACGCAGGAGGCAATGCGATCAATAAAGCCAGTGCAGATCCGATTCGTGCCGCGCCCATCTTCATACCGCCTCCGTCGTTGTGTTGTTGCCGGTTGCCTCTTTACTTCCAGCCGTAGCGTTCGCAGGCGCGCTGATAGACCAGGCCGGCCAGTGCGACATCTTCCAGACCGACGCCGACCGCCTTGTAGATGACGATGTCGGACGAGTGCCGGGCGTAATCGGCGGTTCCAGCAACAACATCACCCAGTTCGAGAACGCGGTTCCAGTCGAAGGTATCCGGTTCGCACAGTACGAGGTCGCCCGCTTCTTCCCTGGCCTGCGGCTTCCATTCGACGACGATTGCCGAAGCTCGCCGAATGGCTGCGTCATCCAGTTCCCGCACATCCGGCTTGCTCGCGCCAATGGCTGCCACGAACGCGCCTTCCTTCAACAATTCGCCGGAGAAGAGGGGCGTTTTCGAACGCGTGACGGTCAGCAGGACATCCGCGCTGGCGGCTGCTTCATCGATCCCCACGGCACGCGCGGGAATCCCCGTCTTTTCCTCTGCCTCGGCGGCAAACTGCGCCTGGTACTCGACGCCGGCAACCAGGATTTCGGAGAAGTCACGGGTACCGCACAGCGCCGGCACGTGGGAGCGTGCCTGCACGCCTGTGCCGATGATGGCGAGCGTCCTTGCCTGCGCGGGGGCGAGATACTCGGCCGCTACGGCAGTGGCAGCCGCCGTGCGCAGGCCGGTCATCTCATCGCCTTCGATAGCTGCCAGCGGCGTGCCGTCCTCGGTGGAAAACAGGACGATGACAAAGCGGAAGCGGCCATTTACGGTGGTATAGACCTTGGTCCCAGCGATCCCGGAGCCCGGCAGGACGGCGCCCATGGTCGAGAGCATGGTCTTTCCTGCGGTCGTGCGGACGCGGGTCTGCTGCGCGCCGCTCTGGAATGACGAGAATGCCTTGTGCATGGCTTCGACCGCGTCCTGCGTGGTGATCAGCTCTGCCACTTGTTCGTTGGTAATCAGTTTCATTTGCGTTGTCTTCCCTCGATTTATGCTCTTAAGAGATAGGGGGCCTGTTCGATCGGCGGAGTGCGACCCGCAATCTGCTCCGTCAACAAGGCCGCGCTGCCGCAGGCCAGCGTCCAGCCCAGGCTTCCATGTCCGACGTTTAGGTACAGCCCAGGCACTGGAGAGGCGCCGATGATTGGCAGTCCGGTCGGCGTGGCCGGACGGAATCCGGCCCACGGAGAAAGGGCGTCTGCGTCGGAAAGATCGACGGCGTCAGGGAACATCTCCGCAACACCCGTGGTCAGTTCCCGGATCGCTCGTGGCGGGATCCGTTCATCGGCACCGACCAGTTCAACGCGGCCGGCAACCCGGACATGGTTGCCGATGCGCGCGTACACGATCTTCTTGGACAGGTCCGTAATCGAGGTTCGCGGCGCCACTTGCGCCGACGTATCCTTGAGAGGGACGGTGATGCTGTAACCCTTGAGCGGATACACCGGCAGCGAAAATCCGAGCTGGCGCGCGAACTTGGCACTTTCGACGCCCATGGCAAGAACGAAGGCATCGGCCTCGAGGCGGTCGGCATCGGTTTCAACCCTGGTCAGCCGGCCATTGCTTGTTGTCGCCTGCCGGATCTTCGTCGAGGGCAGGAAGCGGAATCCGCGATGCTTCTTCATCTCCTCCACCAGGCCCTTGCAGAAGAGCGCACAGTCGCCGACTTCCTCGTTCTCGGTATAGACGCCGCCCGCCCAGCTGCGATGGGAATGGGCCAGCGCGGGCTCGATCTCCAGGCATTGCTTCAAGGTGAGGACGTGTTGCCGGCATCCGTGCTGCGCCTGGAACGCCACCTGGGCGCGCGCGCCTTCAAGCGACGGTGCATCCGCATACATCACCAGCTTGCCTGCCATGCGATGATGGAAATCGATCGGCGTCCGTTTCAGCAGTTGCGACAGTTCCTGCTTGCTGAAGAACGCCAGCCGCAACAGGTCGACCGTCGTTTGTTTCGCACGGCGCGCATTGCATGCACGCAGGAAGGAAATCAGCCACTTCCATTGCGCCGCGTCGGCGTTCGGACGGATGGTCAGCGGCGATTCGCTGCTGAACAGGTAATACGGCCACTTGGTCCAGACCGACGGGTCTGCAAGCGGCGCGACGTAGGAATAGCTTAGTTGCGCACCGTTTCCATGGCTGGCTCCCTTCCCGGGGCCTTCCATTGCATCGACCAGTGTGACCTCGTACCCCTGTTTCAACAGGCAAAAGGAGGCCGTTACGCCGACGACGCCGGCGCCTAACACACAGATATGCATCGATTAACCTATGAGTGATTACGTAACAGGTGATTCCAAAGCCTGGTGACCACAGGCTTCGTACTTTCACGGTCGCGGTAGATTCGTACTTCCATTTCACCGCACCAGGTATCGGGGCCGAGTTCGGCATCCGGGCCAGGCAAGTCGGCGGCAATCGCCAGCTTTCCCTCCTTGACTTCGCGTCGCGCGGCACTTTCCGGCAGCCATGCGACGCCATGCCCATGTACGGCCATCATCTTCAAGCCCTCGGCGAGATCGCCTTCGTAGCGGCGCAGAAGATGGACACGCGCCGGTCCCTCGCCCAGGAGCTTTTCGACGATTCGCCCGAGCGATCCATTGGGCGAATAGGACAGGAAGGGAACCGGCTTGCCTGCTGTCCCGGGCAAGGTGAAAATCGGTTTTCCGGATTCGTCCGCCTTGGAATAGGGGCGAAGGAACTCGGTCCCCACTTTCAGCATGTCGTAGCGCTGGGAATCGAGCTCGACAGACTGGAAGGCGTGGTGGTAGCACATCAGGAGGTCGCAGTTGCCGCCAACCAGTTCCATGACGGCGTCGTGTACATTGCTTGCCATGAGCCGTATCGACAGCAGGCCGGTGGTGCGCTCGACGTCGGTCAGCCATTGCGGGAAATAGGTCAGCGACAGGGTATGCGGCATTGCAAACGTGACAATCGATTGCAGGTCGGCGGTCTGCCCGCGCAGGACAGAGCGCGAGTGGATCGCCTGTGCCAGCATGTCCTTGGCGTGGGCCAGAAAGGTTTCGCCGGCAGGTGTCAGGCGAGTCGGGTAAACTGCACGGTCGAACAGCTCTGCGCCCAGCCAGTTTTCCAGTGCCTTGATCCGTCGGCAGAACGCGGGCTGCGTCATGTTGCGGAGTTTCGCCGAGCGGCTGAAGTTCAACGTCTCAGCCACTGAGAGAAAATCCTCGATCCATTTAGATTCCATCAGCGTGTCCCCTTGTTCTTTTTCGACGCCCGCATTTGCATCGCCGGCATAGAAACTATACAAAATGCGAGTTGCCCTGTCGCATGCTGTTTTGGCATCGGGCTACTTGCCGAATCCCTACCCGCAGCATCCCGTTACCCTGCTTTTTGGCCTTTCGGCCGTAATTCATTGTCAGTTACGACATGGGTTGATGCTTTTCCGGCATGGCGCGTTGCTGCGGTGCGGAAAAACTGGCTGACCGACCGGCAATTTGGCCATGCCGCACCCGTTTTTCGACCCCGGACGGGTTCTTGGAATAGTGCTGTGGGGTCACGTGTCGTCACGGTCGTGTTCCTTTGCCAAATAATGAAGCCGTCCAGGCCCTTGATCTTGGTTTCGGAGGGATAGCCGATGGCCAAGGCCAGCTTCGTAATGTAGACCTTCTTGCCGGCCTTGGCCGCTTCAAACTGCTGGTTGCACGCGCGCGCCAGCGCCTTGTCCTCGACTTTCTCGGCCTCGACCGGTGACTTTCCAGATGTGTCCGCACGGTCGTTACGTTCGGATTCAGTGAGTCGCACCCTGTACGCCGCAGTTCCTTTTGATTTCGAAGATATTTTGGAATAGCTCGCGTATGGCCTGGGTGCGTTCTGCCCGTTACTGGTCTCCGATCGCGCCAAGCGCTCCCTGCCATTGTGTGCCATAGGTACGTTCAGCCTTATCCAGCGTGATCTGATCCAGTTTCAGGGGGGGGCTTGACCAGGGCTGCTAGGGGCCGGTATCCCTCAATGTAGTAGGAGCTTAGCGGGAACCGGAATCAGCCCTTCGACCACTTACCAAGCGGATGATTGCAAGTTTTTCTAAATGAAGTTGCGCGCTGAGGGGGGGGAACCTCCTGTCGCGCATAGCTAAAGGGGCGGTAAATGGGAATCGTTCGAAGAGTCATGAATGCGCTTCACGTGCCGGCAGCGATTAGTGGGCCGATGCACAGACGCGGTATCGGCAACAGGGGAGGGGCGACTGTAGTGGGCGGCGTCGCCAAGGACTCCCACAACGGTCGTTACAACACGGATGTCAATTATTCGACGCTAGAGACGCCTGCCCCGAAGCCTGCGCCGCAACCCGTGACAGCGCAAGGAACCGTTCAAAGACAGGAATTGCTGAGAGAAAGAAAAGAGCAACTGGCCATGCTTAGAGATGAGCAGGCTTATCTTACGGTCCTTACTGATGCCAAGAATTTCCCGTCGGGTCCAGAAAGGCGGGACCTGATGGAACAATTCCGGCTCGTCGATCAACGTATTCCGCGGGACCCAGGGGAATTCGCCGGCAGCAGAATGCTCATTCTTGCGCGCGCAGTATCGCGAACATTCCGCGGATCCCCGACGGACGCCGCGCGCGCGCTTGCGTACCTCGGCAACGTGAACATCATGGCCAGTATCGGCAACCCCAATGCCGATCCACTCGAGGTGGTGAGGGGCATCGCTTGCCCCGTCGCCAGACCAGGGGAAACCGAAGCGGAATTTGACCAACGGGATGTGGCCAACGCATGGCGCCTGCTTCAGGCACTTTGGGAAACTCCAATTGGCACGGAAGTGTCCAAACTAATGACCGTTTGGCCGGTTGAGTACGAGAGTCAGGGACCCGCGATCCAGGATGAACGCAATTCGCTGTTGCGTACTTATATGAATACTGCCCGCGAGAAGATAAAGGAAGCGGGGGGCAACCTGGATCCTGATCCACATTCGATGTATCAGTATCTGCTCAATCATCCGATCAAAGAGGCAAAAGTTATTCGCGCTGCTGCCAGCGGCGTCGCGGCCGCAGTGGAGGACGAGGCGAAACGAAACGATACTTCATTCGAGGATTTGATAGGCGAAGCCCGGGCCTGGCTGATGAATCCCGACAATGTCAAAAACGAAGCGGCGAAAGAAGAGGCGGAATACGTCTTCGATGTCACCAAAGAGGCAGTCACGCTAGCCAAGGATGAGGGCGTAAAGAGGTTGTGTGAAGAGGTGGATCGGAAAGCCGATCAGGTCCTCAAGGAAGCGATTGCTGAAGTCGCCACCACTGCTATCGCCTACCTGCCGCCGGACATAGACGAACGTGTGAAAGAAGACGCTCGGAGATTGGCAAAGTCCGTCGACCAAATTTTCTCCAAAATTGAGGGCCTGGCGATCTCGGGTGAGTCTGGAGATGATAGAGAAAGACTTATCTCTGCCATTCTTGATGCGGCAAGGCCGTCCGCCACTACATTTAAAGGGCGGACACCGTCCATGTTCCATTCGTCAGCGCCGGACCACACGCCGCTGATGCGCGCCATTCATGCTGCATTAACCGATCCCAAGCATCAGAAACAGATTGCCGAAGCAGTGGCGTACGAGGCGGGGTCAGTGGTATTGCGAGACAGTGAAGGCGAGAAAGAAGGACTGTCCGATCTCCAGTGCGTGGCGTTGGACAAAATATCAACAGCGGCAGCGTGGGCTGCGAGGGCGGGATGGGAAGAAGCCCTTTTCGCTCCGGTAGTCGAGCCGACGGAAGAAGAGGTTGCGCAAGTAGAAGAATGCAAGCAAGCCGAGCGAACAGCCAGGATAGCAGAGGAAAAGGCTGCCGCTGCTATCGGAGAAGCTATCAATGCTGCCGAAGAAGCGCGGTTGAGGCAAGTCGAGGCAGATGCCACCAAGGCTAATGACCAGGCGAACCGGGTCGAGGAACAGGCCGCGTTAGCTGCGCAAAAGGCTGGCAAGGCCGACGAAGAAGCCAGGTTGGCTGGGCAAAAGGCAGAGCGTGCAGAGCAAAATGCGGCACAGCTCGAGCAACGTGCCGAGGAGGCTGCACAAACAGCCATGGAGGCCGGTGCGCTGGCAGAGCCGAAACGCGAGGAGGCGATCAGGGCCGAGCAGAACCTGGAGTGGGCAGAGATCGATGTCGAGACGGCGAGACTAAAGGTCGAATTGGCCAGGGAGGTGGCCTCGCGGCCAGGATCAAATGCCGCAACGGAAAAGGTAATCGCCTGCGAGGCTAAGCTGGCTGAAGCTGAAGCCAAGGCAGATGCGGCGCGAGCAAAGGCTATTGACGCCCGAGCTCAAGCAGATGAAGCTGAATCTCATGCCGCAGATGCGCAATCTCAGGCGGAAGACTTGCGATCGCAGGCCGTTGACGCCCGCATCCAAGCCTATGCTGCCCGGGAAGAAGCCAATACTGCCAACGTTAAGGCCACCGATGCGCACTACCAAGCCAATGGCGCCCAGATCAAAGCCACTGAAGCGCGCGCCCAAGCTGATGCCGCTCGCGCCCGGGCTGATGCCGATCGCGCAAATGCGCCGCAATACGAGGTTGAGGCGCTGGGCACCAGGGTGGAAGAACTGCGCGTCAAGGCAGGCGAACGGCGCGCCAGGGCCAATAAGCTGCGCGCCGAGTTGCCAGGCGCCGACCTTGAGGTGAAACCATTCGCCGTTATGGAAGCCATACAGACCGCGGTGCCGAAAACAATAGCCGATGTTGCCAAAGCGGCTCGCGCTGCCGTGCCGTCAGAAGAACTCATCCCGAGCGGCACGCTCCTCGACAAGGCTCTACTGGCGGAGTTCCATGATGCCGCGACGATGGACGAGCTGGCTCGGCATGAGGTAAACCAAAGCCCGGCATTCACCAGGCCGAATTCCAAAACCCACCCCTACACTTATGCGTGGCACGCCAACTGGTGCGGAATTTACACGGATGCCGAAAAGGACGAAAAAGGCAATCTCACGCAGTTTGGCAGGGTCAACAGCAGACTGCTCGACATTCGCAGGCAGGCAAAAGCGGCTGGCGAAAACACAGTGGTGCTCCGGCGGAAAGACCATTCTGCATTCAATGCCCTCAAGTTAGCTGCCGAAGACAACGAAGGTTTGAATGGCATGTTCATCGGAGCGCTTCTGACTGGACGTGAAATCAGGAATTTCATTATCCCCAACATTATCCAGGGCAAGATGCTCTTCGGGGCTGGGGGGGGAGGTCCGATTACCGCTCGGGCCGATGCGCTATTTCCGAAAGGGATCCCAGGGCAGCAACCTGCGCCAATCCGGATCGACCCATCCGAACTGCTCGATCTGACCAATATCGATCCCGATAACCCTCCTGCTTCCTACACGACGCTGAAGAATCTCGTCTACATCACCTACTTCTGCGAGCAGGAAAAGCGTACCAATTACATCACCGAATATAACTACCTTCCTCCGTTTAGCGGACCGGAACTGGGACGCGTGCGACGCGCTGTCTATGATCAATTGGAGACAGCGGGCCTCGATCCGGACAGTGAGGATGCAATCAGAGCCTGTATTGCGGAACTGTGCAAAGAGCAGAACGTAGTCTTATCGGTCGAGGCACTGGAAAAAGAGATGGCCAGCATTCCCGGCGCTCCGCGGAGCATCGACGAAGCGAAGGCGCTCAGAAACTCGCAAAAGGTCGCGCCGGAAGGGCTGCCTGATTGGGGACGTGTCGGCGAAGCGTTTGCATTGGTGAGGGACAACGAAATTGCACCTCTTGAAGGAGCCAATCCAGACGGCACGCTGCCGACGATTGGTACCGGACCTGGGCAAATTCATCCTGAAGACGTCGAGAGGGAATTGCCCCGCTGGATCGTGGAGGCGAACAAAAGAGGTGAGGCGGATTCTGCCGTTTTCATGTCCGAAACCGGTGCGCGTGGCTTTAACGTCAGGACCGCAATGGAGCTTGCTTCGGCACCGTTCCTCCACCAACGCAGCGGTGGTGGTCTTCACGCGACTGTGGGCGTGGGGCCAGGTTTTCTACAGGAAAAGGGATACCTGATCTCTAACGACATCAGCGTCTCCGGATATGAGCAATATTATCTGGAGCGGAATTTAAAGACAGTTTCTATGGGCCTGAGCGGCGGGATCGGAGACGGCGGCGGATTGGCACAGAACGCATCGTTTGCCTGGGTCTGGTCAAAGTTGTTCAATAAAACCGAAGGTGTCGCGGTACGAATAGGGCGATACGGCGAGAATTTCGACCGTAAGAACGCAAAATCAGACCTGAAAGTGGAAACGGCAAACGAAAAAGCCAGCAGAGCGACGGCGAAAGTGATGCTGGGCAGCCCGCCGCCCGGCGCCGCATGGCCCATGCCGGGTGACAGGAAAGCTGCACAATCGCCAGTATTTGCATTGCTGCAGGAGAATGGCGTTGCCGTGAACGAGCGAACGATAGACGAAAGAGGCCGGACGAACTCGGTGACTGTGGGCGATTCAATTCCGATGTCTATGGGGCCGTTCGGCATGCCTAGCCTGCGCGGCAAAGTGAATACATTGCACACCAAGGCCAAAGTCCGCGAGGGCGCGGGCGGTGCCCACAGGCGAAACAGAGATGTCGAAACGACCAATGTCAACGTGAGCGTCGGTGGCAACATCGGAGGATTCAAGGTGCCGCTCACGGCATTCTTGCTCAAGCATAGCGACGACTTATACGAGGCGGTCAGGGAGGCGCACCCGGAAGTGACGTTTGATCAATTCTGCGAAACGTTGGGACTTCCGGCACCGCATCTTTCGGATCTTCCTGACTCTCCAGATCTTCCTGACGGCGTCACTCCTGCGCAAACTGCTGTCACTGGCGATATGTTGGCGCATGACCGCACGGTGTTTTCGAAAGGGGTAACAACCTCGTACACCTCCGTGGAGCGCAACGGGGAGGTATGGCCGAGATCATATATGACGAAGATTTATCAAACGCATTCGGACTTTGCGAAAGCCGTCCTGGAGGATCTCGATAACATTGTGCTGGAAAAGATGCGACGAACTTACGGCGCACAATTTGAGAATTTTGATGATTTGACTGAAAGGGCTGAGGTGGAAGCCGCGCGCTTTGAGGCCATCCGTGACATGTTGCTGAAAGTGATTGAGCTTGAAAAAGAACGAGGGGTAGGAGGCGAGGCTTGCTTTTACGCATACTACGAAATGAATCCAAATATCCCGGTAGGGATCAATCACTTGAGCAGCCATCGGATCGAATCCGAGAAAGCGGGAGAAAAGAAGCTGGCGGGCGCCTGCGCGGATCAGGAGAAAACGGTGCGGAAAGACGAGGCCTCCTATATCTTCAAACTGGACTTGGCCATTGGATACCCCACCAAGACGGAGGAGAGGGGAATACTTGGTGGCGTAGTTACGTGGTCGAGGAAAACAGCGCTCAGGCTCAGTATCCCTGGGCACCTTGGCTAGATTATTGTTCTTGAACGACTTTTTCAGGTGCACAGCCCTCATGCCAAGGCGGTATGGGGGCTGCTGATTTAGAGCGCCTGTCAAAATGCGTTATGGATGACTCAATGCGCGGGAAGCGAATGGAGCATCGCCTTGAAACTGTTCCAGTCGGTGGCGCCCCATACTTCCGAATGGGCGCGTCCGAAGGTGCGAATGATCGCCGACACCTTGAGCGCCGCGTCCATGTCCGGTGCGGTGAAAATGTCGAGGTAGTCATACGGCCCCATCAGGACATAGCTTTGCAGCCACTTCACGTCCGGGCATTCCTGTTCAATGTGACTGACGGCGCGTTTCTCGAAGTCTTCCATGGAGGCAGGAGATTTCAAGGCTTCTGGCGAAAGTCGTGTCAGCAGGATAAAGGTTTGCATGGCGGCGTCTCCTTGAATCGAGTCTCGCATGATGATTACGGATGATATGAGCGGCATTCGTTTTGTTCCCCCTCAAACCCGTTCCGAATCCCGGTTCCACCCGAGTTCGAATTGCGCTGGCTCCTCCTTCCAGCGTTGTTTCCCTCTATGAGGCGCGGCAATGCGCACGCTTATAGGTAATTGCCGCGCTTGCTGCGCATGAGGTCATTGTCCTGAACGCCGGAACAGCTGCAACTTTTCGGCAATGTAAGCCTTCTGACAGGTAGCGAATGCTATTCTCGGGTTGGCCTGATTCAAGATGATTGACAACAAGACAAGGAGAGAGCGATGTCAGCTGCACAAGGCGGACGGATTCCCGCAACGTTGATTCCGGGCGACGGGATTGGTCCGGAAGTGACACAGGCGACAGTGCAGGTGTTGGATGCGCTGGGCGCGCCATTCGAGTGGGAAACGCAAACAGCCGGCATGGCGGCGGTGGATGCGACCGGAGATCCTTTGCCTGCGGCGGTCCTCGACAGCATCCGCAAGAACAAGCTGGCATTGAAAGGGCCGCTCACCACGCCGGTCGGCGGCGGCTTCCGCTCCGTCAACGTGCGGCTGCGCGAGGAATTCAAGCTCTACGCCAATCTGCGCCCGGCCAAGACCATCATCCCAGGGCGCTACGAGAACATCGATATCGTTTTGGTGCGCGAGAATATCGAAGGCCTGTACGTCGCCCACGAATACTTTGTGCCGGTCGGTGCCGACCCGCGCGCGGTTGCCGTTTCCACCGGCGTGAATACGCGGGAAGGGTGCCGCCGCATTGCGCGCTTCGCGTTCGACTATGCGGTCAAGAACGGCCGCAAGAAGGTCACGATCGTGCACAAGGCGAATGTGCTCAAGGCACTGACCGGCATCTTCCTCGAAGCGGCACGTGAAGTGGCGCAGGAGTACGCAGGCCGCGTGGAGGTCGATGACCGCATCGTCGATGCCTGTGCCATGCAACTGGTGCTGAATCCCTGGCAGTTTGACATGCTGCTGTGTACCAATCTATTCGGCGATATCCTCTCCGACCAGCTCGCGGGCCTGATCGGTGGCCTCGGGATGGCGCCGGGCGCGAACATCGGCGACCAGGCGGCCATCTTTGAGGCGGTGCATGGTTCGGCGCCGGACATTGCCGGCAAGGGCGTGGCCAATCCGGTCTCCCTCATGCTGGCTGCGGGCATGATGCTCGATCATGTCGGACGGCAGGATCTGGCAGCACGCTTGCGCTCCGCAATCCAGACGACGCTGCTTGAGGATAATGTCCGGACGCGCGATCTCGGCGGCAAGGCCTCGACCGCAGAGTTTACGGCTGCGCTGATCAAACGGCTCTGAACAATTACAGGATCCAATGCCGCAGGCATCTCCTGATTGCCTGCGGCATCGGCGACGCGCTATTTTCGCGACGCGGCACACGTGATTGATCCGGATGGCATAGCGAAACGGAGATTCTCTATCTACTTGTCGTGGAGAACGCGTTGTGCCAGCGCCTTCGCTTCCTCCAAGGCGCCATCGGGCGTGTCGGAAACATCGATTGCCCTGTGCATGATCTGCTCGGTCGACGAACCTTGATCGTTGAACAGCAGAACAACGCCTTGAAACTTCCCGCTTGCCAGTTCCTCCGCGTGGGCTTCTGCCTTCCAGGTACCACTTTGGTAGGTTACTGTTTCCATGATTGGCTCCTGATAATTCCCGGTAATCCCCGCCAAGTCACTGTTGCAGTGCCGCTGCCTCACGTACGGGCTGGGCGGCGTCGCGCGGCGGGGTGCCGGTTTCGATAAACGTCTTCATGCGCATCAGGTCGTCGTCCATCTCCTGCTTGGGATCGCCATGAAGGAATGAAGCGACTGCATGACCAATGACGCCGGCGGGCGGGCTGTACGACATATGTACGGTGACGCGCGTACCGTTTCCCTCCGGCTCGAAGCGGATGCGGCCGGTGTTCTGGACGACTGCATCCGGCTCGCTTTGCCAAGCCAGAACTTCCGGGCGGCGGGATGCGGTGATTGCCGCGGTCCACTCGAACCGCGCGCCGGCGGGACCGCGGACAGCCCAGTGCGACCGGCCGTTGCCGAGGTCGCGCACTTCCTCCACATGGGACATGAAGTGGGGGAAGTTTTCGTACTTGCTCCAGAGATCGAAGACCTTGTCGGGCGGTGCCGCGATATGAATGGTCTTGCTCAGGGTGATGGTCTGTCCGTCGGTGCGCAGTCCGGCCATGCGCGCAAGCGGCATGTTGACGAGGCCGCGGATCGCTATGATCAGGCCTGCTGCCGCCATTGCCCGGCCGGTGGGCGTCCGACGGATCAGGCCGGCGATGCCGAGTGCGCTGCCGCCTACAGTCGCAATGGCGCGCAGCGCCGGCGGCCAGCTTTCGCGTGACGATGTCGAGGAAAGGGGCTTGCCGGCGCCCTGAAGGCTCGAAATGCCTTGTGCACTCTCATAGACCTGCAGGCGGTCTTCCACCTCGCGTACGCCGGGGACGCTCAGGACTGCATCCAGAAGCGCCTGCTGTTCATGCGCCAGTACAGGCCCTCTCAAGGTAACGCAACCCTGCTGTGCCATGGCGTCGATCGCATGCGCATGCGAGACGACGTGTCCGAGCTTTTGACGCACGCGCTCTCTCAGGACGCGATCGTCCGCGGCAAGCTTGTCCCGCGACAGCAAGCGGTTTGCCCTGGCTCGCAGCCCCTGTACCCTGTTGCCGAGGTCACGCGACGCGACGTCGATGGCACCGTTGGTTTGTGCTGCCAAGCTGTGCAACTTGTCTGTCACCAACGCACGACGCCGGTTGCCGCGATCCGGATCCATCATGTACATGGTGAGGGCGCCGGCGGCGGCGCTACCCAGAATCCAAGACAGACGTGGCCGGTTTGTTATCCGTTCATGTTTCATTGCCCGATCCTTTCATTCAATCAGCATTCGATGCGCCAGACGCTGAATGCATGCGGATTGGGACAGGCAGGAAATGACAAAAATTCCATCCTCTAGAGCGGTTTTCCCCCGAATGTATGGGTCGCGCAGCCCCGGGAACCGGCCGATTGCTAGGCGTGGCGACGCGTCGTAGCGGTGCTACGGCAAGGAGCCGCAACACCGCAGGCGGCCGGTTCCCGGGGCTGCCCGGAGGGTTCTTGCCAGAAGGGCGCATTGCGGCGTTGCGGCGCTTGCGCAGGCACCCAGCCTGAGCGGCGCGCCGCGCCTTGCACTGCATCCCTTCTGGCCGGGCGGCGATCCGCAAGAACGCGACCCATACATTCGGGGGAAAACCGCTCTAGCAGGAGCATGCGGCGTAATTCCATGCGGGTAATGGGACGGTCCGCAACCTTCCCCGGAACAGGCAGTCATATTTTTTCCCTCGAACTCTGGAAGGAGGCCGGGATGGCTACGCGGAAACCCGTCGTATTGATTACCGGCGCGGAAGGCCGGCTTGGCAGCACTATTGCCGCGGCACTCGCCGCCGACTATACGGTTGTAGGATTCGAGCGCCGATGCAAGGGGGAAAATTGCATCAATGCCGATATCGGATCGGACGAGTCGCTGGCCAAGGCTTGCAGCAGTTTGCGCGAGCGCTACGGCAACCAACTGGCATCGGTGATCCATCTTGCCGCATTCTACGATTTCTCCGGCGAGCCGAACCCGCTGTACGACGAGGTCAACGTCAAGGGCACGCAACGGCTGTTGCGCGCTCTGCAGTCCTTCGAGGTCGGGCAGTTCGTCTATGCCAGCACCATGCTGATTCATGCGCCGACCGAACCGGGGCAACCGATTGACGAGGATTCGCCGACAAAGCCGACCTGGCCGTATCCGCAGTCCAAGCTGGAAGCAGAGCAAGTCATCCGCCGCGAACGCGGCAACATCCCGGCAGTGATCCTGCGCATCGCCGGCGTCTATACCGACGATTGCGAGGTGCCGTCGCTGGCTTACCAGATCCAGCGCATCCATGAGCGCCAGATGCTGAGTCATGTGTTCCCCGGCGATGCGTCCCACGGGCAGTCCTTCGTGCACCAGGAGGACGTCGCGCGTGCGTTTCGCGCAGTGGTCGACCGGCGAACGCAGCTTGCCGGGGAATCGGTTATCCTGATCGGGGAGCCGGCGACCGAGAGCTACGAAGCCCTGCAGAACCTGATCGGCCGCCTGGTACACGGCGAGCCGTGGGAAACTCGGCAGATCCCCAAGCCCGTCGCCGCAACCGGCGCCTGGCTGCAGGACAAGATGGAAGATGTGGTGCCCGATTCGATCGACCGCGGCATCGAACCCTTCATCAAGCCTTTCATGGTGCAACTGGCCGATGATCATTACGAACTGGACATTTCGCGTGCCGAACGTCTGCTCGGCTGGCGGCCGGAGCACACCTTGCGGCGCAGCCTGCCGGCAATGATCGGAAAACTGCGCCGGGACCCGCCGGGCTGGTACAAGCGCAACAAGATCCCGCTCCCGCTGTGGATGGAAGAAACGGCGCAGGAGGGCATGCCCACTCCAGCGCTGATCGCGGACTATCATGCATTGCGCCGCACCGAGCATCGCCAGACATTGTGGTGTCATTTTGCCAATGTTGCGCTTGGACTGTGGCTGATCTGCAGCCCGTCCGTATTCGGGCTCACCGAGAACTGGTTTGTGCCGCTCGACCCGGTCACGCCGACAGGACGCGGACTGCTGTATTCGGATACCTGGATGACGATCAGCGACGTCATTGCCGGTCTGCTTATCACCGTGTTCGGCCTGCTATCCCTGTCGCGCGACGCCGGTTGGGCGCGCTGGACGGTGGCCGTAGTCGGGCTGTGGCTGCTGTTCGCACCATTGCTGTTCTGGACGCCGAGTGCCGCGGCTTATGCCAACGATACGCTGGTCGGGGCGCTGATCATTGTATTTGCAGTGGCGCTTCCTCCTGCGCCCGGCATCAACCCCATTGCGCGCGTGTCCGGCCCGGACGCGCCGCCTGACTGGGACTACAGCCCGTCAGGATGGACCAACCGCCTGCCTATCATCGCGCTTGCGTTCGTCGGCCTGTTCATTTCACGCTATCTCGCCGCCTACCAGCTTGGGCATATCAGCGGGGCGTGGGACCCGTTTTTCGGCGACGGCACCGAGCGCATCATTACCTCGTCCGTGTCCGAGGCCTGGCCGGTCGCCGATGCGGGGCTGGGCGCGACTGTCTATGTGCTGGAGATCATTACCGGCGTCATTGGCGACAAGCGGCGCTGGCGCACGATGCCGTGGCTGGTGCTGCTGTTCGGAATATTAATCGTGCCCTTGGGCGCGGTCAGCGTGTTCTTCATCATCATCCAGCCGGTCGTGATCGGCACATGGTGCACGCTCTGCCTGGTCGGGGCATTGGCGATGCTGCTCCAGATCCCGTACTCCTTTGATGAAATCCTGGCTACCCTGCAGTTCCTGCGCGAGCGCCGCCGGCAGGGCAGGCCCTTGTGGTATCTACTGCTGCGTGGGGATACCATGGCCGGCGGCAGCGCGGACGATTCGGACAATTTCGAGGCGCCGCTCGGCGCAATTCTCCGGGAAATGCTGGCGACCGGCGTGAGCGTGCCGTGGACGCTCATGGCCAGCACGCTGATCGGGGTGGGGCTGATGTGCACCCGGCTCCTGTTCGATGCCTCCGGCCCTGCGGCTGACAACGACCATATCGTCGGGTCGCTGGTGGTTACCTTCTCCATCATGGCGTGGGGCGAGGTCGCGCGTCCGCTGCGTTTCGCCAATATCGGCTTTGGCGCATGGCTGGTGACTTCGCCTTGGCTGATCGACGGCTACTCAGGGATTGACGCTGCCGCATCCGTGTTCTTCGGTATCGCCCTGGTCTGGCTGGCCATTCCGCTCGGGCGCGTAAGCTCGCACGTCGGCGCCTGGGACCGCATCGCCCGCTTGCGCATGCACCTTCCGAAGGACATCCGCCACCGGCACGCGCAGGCATGAACTGAGCATCGCATTCCGCCCGCACCTTTATTGACCTATCCGCAGCGCATCATGCTGGTGCGCTGCCTGCGGGTCTTTTCCAAATGCACTCTTGCGGTGCGAGTGCATCGCCATGGTGCCCATTCTCCGGCTCCAAGCTCCCACTTTGATGCGTGAACCGGCCCGGCAAGGAAAAATCGCGGCCTGAATACCTTGGCACGCCGATTGCTAAAAGTTGAGCAGAAGCAAAGCAAACGTGCTTTCCAACTTACGGAGTCCAACGGCGGACTTCAAGGCAACGATGTCACGTGTACCGGATGGCGGCCGAAAGGCTGCGAAGCCGTGCACGAAAAGGGTTTGGATAACAAATGTCAAAGACTGCAAATAGCATCGGCGTCCCAGCGTACGGTAGATCTGCTCCGATGCGCATTCTTCTTCTTATGGGGCCGGCTGTTTTCCTCTTCGCCTGGTTCGCCGGCATGCCGCGCATGCAGGGCATCAGCGGGGAGATGTCCCTCGCTTTCATTTCCATGCTGCTGCTCGCGATTGCCGGGACGATTCCGGGTTCCCTGAATCAAGCTCGAATCGACTTCCGACAACGCCAATTGCCATGAGGCTCGGCCGCGATCTGCGCCAACCTTGTGCGCCCGGCCCCTGAAGTCAGAAGCAAGAAGCAGCACCGAAAAAATTCAACATTACCGCGTAAGGAAAATACATGAAGATCCTCGTCATCGGCCACGGCATGGTAGGCCACAAGTTCCTGGAGAGCCTGGATGAATCCGGCGTCCGCGATGCGGAAGTCACCGTCCTGTGCGAGGAGCCGCGTGCCGCCTACGACCGCGTGCACCTGTCGGAATTCTTCTCCGGGAAGTCGGCGGACGATCTTTCCCTCGTCTCGCCGGGCTTCTTCGACCGCGACAACCTGTTGCTCAAGCTGAATACCCGCGCAACCTCGATCGACCGCGCGAACAAGACCGTGACCGTGGCAACGGGTGATGTCCTGTCCTACGACAAGCTGGTGCTGGCAACCGGTTCCTATCCTTTCGTGCCGCCTATCCCGGGCAAGGATCGCGCGGACTGCTTCGTCTATCGCACGATCGAAGACCTGGAAGCAATGTTGGAATGCGGCAGCCGTTCGAAGAGCGGTGTCGTGGTCGGCGGCGGCTTGCTCGGCCTGGAATGCGCGAAGGCGCTGCGCGACATGAACCTGCAGACGCATGTCGTCGAGTTCGCCCCCCGCCTGATGGCCGTACAAGTGGACGACGGCGGCGGCCGTGTTCTGCGCAAGAAGATCGAAGAGCTGGGCGTTGCCGTGCACACGCAGAAGAACACCGTCGAGATCGTCGACGGCGAACAAGCGCGTCACCGCATGGTGTTTGCCGACGGCACCCACCTCGAGACGGACATGATCGTGTTCTCCGCCGGTATCCGTCCCCGCGATGAAATCGCGCGCCAGTGCGAGCTCCAGATCGGCCCCCGTGGCGGTATCGTCATCGACAACAACTGCCTGACTTCCGATCCGCACATCTATGCGATCGGCGAGTGTGCTCTGTGGAACGGCCAGATCTACGGCCTCGTAGCGCCAGGCTACGAGATGGCGCGCGTGACCGCCAAGCATCTTGCAGGTGTAGCCGCCGACTTCGCCGGCGCTGACATGAGCACCAAGCTCAAGCTGATGGGCGTCGATGTCGCCAGCATCGGCGACGCGCTCGGTAATACCGTTGGCAGCCGCGCCTACCAGTTCACCGACGAGCGCAAGCAGGTCTACAAGAAACTGGTTGTTTCCGAATGCGGCAAGTACCTGCTGGGCGCCGTGCTGGTCGGTGACGCGGCCGAATACGGTACGCTGCTGCAGATGATGCTCAACAAGATCGAGCTGCCTGAAGCGCCCGAATTTCTGATCCTGCCGCAGAGCGACGGCAAGGCCAAGCCGGGCATCGGCGTCGACGCGCTGCCGGCCTCCGCACAGATCTGCTCTTGCAACAACGTGTCGAAGGGACAGCTGTGCGAAGCAGTTGCCAACGGCGCGACCAACGTCGCCGCACTGAAGTCCTGCACCAAGGCCGGCACCGCCTGCGGCGGCTGCGTGCCGCTGGTGACCCAGGTGATGAAGGCCGAGATGAAGAAGCAGGGCATGGAGGTCAACAACCATATCTGCGAACATTTCCCGTATTCGCGCCAGGAGCTGTTCCACCTGATCAAGGTCGGCAAGATCAAGACCTTCGAAGCACTGCTGGACACGCATGGGAAAGGCCTCGGCTGCGACATCTGCAAACCGGCTGCCGCGAGCATCTTCGCCTCCGTCTGGAATGAGTTCGTGCTCAACAAGAACCACGCCGCGCTGCAGGATTCCAACGACTACTTCCTCGGCAACATCCAGAAGGACGGCACATACTCGGTCGTGCCCCGCATGCCGGGTGGCGAGGTGACGCCGGAAGGCTTGATCGCCGTCGGCCAGGTGGCGAAGAAGTACGGCCTGTACACCAAGATCACCGGCGGCCAGCGCGTCGACCTGTTCGGCGCCCGCGTGGAGCAGTTGCCCGCAATCTGGGAAGAGCTGATTGCCGCCGGCTTCGAATCCGGCCATGCCTACGGCAAGGCGCTGCGCACCGTGAAATCCTGCGTTGGCTCGACCTGGTGCCGCTATGGCGTCGACGACAGCGTCGGCCTCGCCATCGAGCTGGAGAACCGTTACAAAGGCTTGCGCGCGCCGCACAAGATCAAGTTCGCCGTCTCCGGCTGCACCCGCGAATGCGCGGAAGCACAGGGCAAGGACGTCGGCGTGATCGCGACCGAGAAGGGCTGGAACCTGTATGTGTGCGGCAACGGCGGCATGAAGCCGCGCCATGCCGAGCTGCTGGCGTCCGACCTGTCCAAGCAGGACCTGATCAAGTATATCGACCGCTTCCTGATGTTCTATGTCCGCACCGCGGATCGCCTGCAGCGCACCAGCGTCTGGCGCGAGAACCTGGAAGGCGGCCTCGAGTACCTGAAGGACGTTGTCATCAACGACAAGCTCGGCCTGGCGGCGGAACTGGAAGCCGACATGCAGCACGTGGTCGATACCTACGAATGCGAATGGAAGGCGGCAGTCACGAACCCCGAGACGCGCAAGCGCTTCCGCCAGTTCGTCAACAGCGACCAGGAAGACAAGCATGTGGTCTTCGTGGAAGAGCGCGGCCAGATCCGGCCCGCGACGCTGGAAGAACGCAAAGTGACCATTCCGATTATTGCCAAGGCAGCGTGAGGGAGAACAACATGAGCCACGAAAACAAAGCTACTACCTGGAGCCCGGTCTGCTCCCTCGACGATCTGGTCCCCAATACCGGCGTGTGCGCGCTGGTGCAGGACCGGCATGTCGCGGTATTCCATGTGAACGACGGCACGGACCGCCTGTTCGCCATCGACAACTACGACCCGAACGCGCATGCCAGCGTGCTGTCGCGCGGCCTGGTCGGCAACCTCGGCGAGCGCATTGTGGTTGCCTCACCCATCTACAAGCACCACTTCGACTTGCAAAACGGCGAATGCCTGGAGGCGCCCGAGAATTCGGTCAACGCCTATTCGGTCCGCGTCGAGAAGCGCACGGTCTGGGTCGGCATCTGACCACATGACGTCCGCGGCGACAGGCCGCGGGCGACCGCAATCAACAAGTTGTCATTCGAGTATCAGGCTCAGGGCCTGAGGCCCGAGGCCGCTACTCACATTGCAGAGCAGGCAGCACAATTTTTTTCAATGGATTAACCAGGTTAATCACACTTTTTGTAAGGAGACATCATGGCCTATCTAGCGCCGTCGGAATTCGTCACCAAGATGGTCGACGCCGGCGAATCAAAAATCTACATGTCGACAAGGGATACCTTGATCCGTGCCTATATGGCCGGGGCAATCCTCTGCCTGGCAGCGGCATTCGCGGTGACGATCAATGTCCAGACCGGCCAGCCGCTGCTTGGCGCGGTGTTGTTCCCCGTTGGCTTTTGTATCCTCTATTTGCTCGGCTACGACCTTCTGACCGGCGTATTCGTTTTGACGCCGCTCGCCTTGCTTGATAAACGGCCGGGCGTGACGATCGGCGGGATTTTGAAGAACTGGGGGCTGGTATTCATCGGCAATTTCGGGGGCGCGTTCACCGTCGCCGTTCTGATGGCGATTACCTTCACCTATGGTTTCTCGACCGAGCCCAACGCTGTGGGCAAAGCGATCGGGGTGATCGGTGAAGGCCGCACGCTGGGATACGCAGAATACGGCGCAGCAGGCATGCTGACCTTGTTTGTCCGTGGCATGCTGTGCAACTGGATGGTGTCGACCGGTGTGGTCGGTGCCATGATTTCCACCACGGTCCCCGGCAAAGTGCTCGCCATGTGGATGCCGATCATGGTCTTCTTTTACATGACCTTTGAACATTCCGTGGTGAACATGTTCCTGTTCCCGTCGGGCCTGCTCCTGGGTGGTAACTTCTCGATCATGGACTACCTGATCTGGAACGAGATCCCGACTGTGCTGGGCAACCTGGTCGGCGGTCTGGCCTTCACTGGCCTGACCCTGTACACCACGCACGTGAAGACCGCTCCGAAGCGCACCTTCAACTAATAAACTCCGTCATAATGAAAAAAGCCTCAGTCCTATCCGGGACTGAGGCTTTTTTTGCACGAGCATGACCAGCGAACTACACATCTCCGTCGGACAGTACTCGGACAAGGGACGCAAGGAAGTCAACCAGGATTTCCACGGCGTCGTCTTGCCGAAAGAACCGCAATTGAGCTCCAAGGGCGTGGCGATCGCCATTGCCGACGGCATCAGCAGCAGCGAAGTGAGCCATGTCGCGAGCCAGTTCGCAGTGACCAGCTTCCTGGAAGACTATTACTGCACTTCCGAAGCTTGGTCGGTCAGGACTTCGGTCGAGCGCGTGCTGGTGGCGACCAATTCCTGGCTGTACTCGCAGACGCAGCGAGGCCAGGGGCGTTATGACAAGGATCGCGGCTATGTGTGCACCTTGAGTGCGATGGTCTTCAAATCGACAACGGCGCATATTTTTCATGTCGGCGACACGCGGATCTACCAGTTGCACAACAACGCGCTGGAGCAGCTGACCAGCGATCACCGGGTCCGGGTATCGGCGGAGCAGAGCTACCTCGGCCGCGCGCTGGGCATCGACAGCCATCTCGAGATCGATTACCGCACCGTTCAGCTGGAAAAGGACGACGTTTTCCTGCTCGCCACGGATGGTGTCTACGAACACACCGATGCGGAGTTCATCCTTGCCGCGCTCAAGGACAATCGCGACGATCTCGACAGCGCCGCAAGGGCTATCGTGGAGGAAGCGCACCGTCGCGGCAGCAAGGACAACCTCACAGTCCAGGTGGTTAGGGTCAACGGCTTGCCGAACCCGGATGCCAACGAAATTTACCGGCAGCTGTCAGAACTCCCGTTTCCTCCTCTCCTTGAGGCTCGCTCGGTCTTTGACGGTTACAAGATCGTCAGGGAGTTGCACGGCAGCAGCCGCAGTCATATTTACCTCGCAGTGGATGTCGAAACGAATGCTGTGGTGGTGATCAAGACGCCGTCTGTCGACCTGCAGGACGATGCGGCGCACCTGGAGCGCTTCCTGATGGAGGAGTGGGTTGCGCGGCGCATCAACAGCGCGCACGTGCTGAAACCCTGCCTGCAGACGCGCAAGCGGAACTTCCTGTACGTTGTCATGGAGTTCGTTGAGGGGCAGACGCTGACGCAATGGATGATCGACAATCCGAAGCCCGATATCGAAACCGTTCGCAACATCGTCGAACAGATCGCCAAGGGTTTGCGCGCGTTTCACCGGCTGGAGATGCTGCATCAGGACCTGCGGCCGGAAAATATCATGATCGACACGACGGGAACGGTGAAGATCATCGACTTCGGTTCGACGAAAGTGGCCGGTATCATGGAGATCGGCACACCGATCGGTCAGCATAACCTGCTCGGGACCGCGCAATACACTGCGCCGGAATACTTCCTTGGAGAGAGCGGCTCGACGCGCTCGGACCTGTTTTCGCTGGGTGTCATCACCTACCAGATGCTGACAGGGAAGCTGCCCTACGGGGCAGAAGTGGCCAAGACCAAGACAGCGGCGGCGCAACGGAACCTGCGATACCAGTCCGTCCTGCGTGACGACCGCGAGATCCCGCCCTGGATCGACGAAGCGATCAGGAAGGCCGTACATCCCAATCCGCAGAAGCGTTACGAGGATATCGCGGAGTTCATATTTGACCTGCACCATCCGAACAAGGCGTTTCTGAGCTGGACGCGGGCGCCGCTCATCGAGCGCAATCCGGTGGTTTTCTGGAAGAGTGTTTCCTCCATCCTGCTGGCGGCGCTCATCGTCGTGCTTGCCATGCAAAGCACCATCAAGTAGTTCGTTGCATCCTGGAGCAGGGTTTTGCTCTGTACGGTGCCTTATTCCTGTATTGGCAGAAAAAATCATATATATGTCATTTATGCCAATGCGCGCCTTCCCTAGAATGGGTGGCATCTTCCCTGGAGGTGCTAACCATGAACAATCCCATCCATATCGGCTTCCTGTTGTTTCCGAATGTGACGCAACTTGATCTGACCGGTCCGGCACAAATCCTCAGCCGTATCCCGAACGCCAAGGTGCACCTGATCTGGAAAACCGACGAGCCGGTGATGACGGACGTCGGCTTCTCGATCAACCCGACCATGACGTTTGCCGACTGTCCGCAACTCAACGTCTTGTGTGTTCCGGGAGGCTTCGGCATTGGCGATCAGATTGTCGATGAGGAAACGCTGGCATTCCTGCGTCAGCAGGGCGAAAACGCGCAGTACGTGACATCCGTATGCAACGGTGCGCTGATACTGGGCGCGGCCGGGCTGCTGAAGGGATACAAGTCGGCTTGCCACTGGATGTGGCGCACGTACCTTCCCCGATTCGGCGCGGTGCCGGTGGCCCAGCGTATCGTGCGCGACCGCAATCGCATTTCGGGTGGTGGTGTCACTGCCGGTATCGACTTCGGCCTTGCATTGGCGGCAGAGCTTGCCGGCGAAGATGTGGCACGCACGCTGCAGCTTGCGTTCGAGTATGACCCGCAGCCGCCGTTCGATTGCGGCACGCCCGAGAAGGCCGGCGAAGCCTTGGTCGGACGTTTGTGTGAAGTGCAGCAACCGCGAATCAAGCATGTCGAAGAGCGCATTGAAAAGGCCGCGCTAGCCTGAATGTCGGCAGTTTCGAGAATCGGACCGGTGTCAGGATTCTCGAAACAATGCGGTACATTGCCACCATCAATCGTGCGTGTCGGATCGGGGCGGACTCGACAGTGGCATTCCGCCCCGATCCGGCTCAGTTGCCGCTTCTATCGTCGTAGCACGGCTAGCACTACGTCACGTTCCGGCCATGCGCATAGAAGAAGCGAAGCATCTCCCGCGCGGCATCCGGCCCTTGCGGATCCGTGTACGAACCCTTGCTGCTGCCGCCGGACCATGCATGCCCGGCGCCATGCACGATCCATTTCTCCGCGACGGCTTTGCCTTGTGCATCATGCAGGATGGTTCTCGTATAGGTTCGGCCATTGGGGACTTTGCCCTGTTCCGCCTTGACGCTTGCATCCTTGCCGGAGCCGGCATCGGCCGGTCCCATGCATTGCGCCAACACCTGCTCGCCATTGGACAGATCCACTGTGGCATCCCGATCGCCATGGAATACGATGACCGGCATGGTGTGTCCGAACGGTGCGGCCGCCTTGACTCCCGTCTTGTGTCCTGACGCCTTGCTCTTGCGGTTTTTCATTGCTGCGAAAGCAGACGGCATGTCATGTGCAACGGCGTACGGGAGGCCCGAGTGTATGCCGATCGCGGCATACAGATCAGGGTAGGTCGCGCCCATCACGGCCGCCATCGCGCCGCCCGCAGACAAGCCGGTGACATAGATGCGGTTGGTGTCGATCTTGTACTCGCGGATGATGGCGCGCGTGATGTCCGCAATGATCGACGGTTCGCCCTTGTCGCGCCGCTGATCGCTTGCGTTGAACCAGTTCCAGCAGTTTGACCCGTTGGCCGACTTGGTCTGGGCCGGATACACGACGAAGCAATTGTTGTCTTCGGCAGCCGCGTTCATGCGGGTACCGGCGGCGAAATCATCCGGTTGCTGCGTGCAGCCATGCAGCATGACGACCAGGGGCAACGCCTGTCCGGTGTAGCCGCTGGGGATATACAGCTTGTAGGCGCGCGTGCCGGCGTGGTTGGTGCACGATCCGGACAGGTAGCGGCCTTTCCCCGCCAGGTCGACGGCTTCGTGGATTTCGACATCCTCAACTGCCTGCCTTGCCATCGCGCCTTTCCACTTGCTTGTGAATTTGCGCAACCGGGCGCGCATGTCGTCTTCCGGTGGTGTCACCGGCTGGACGTCGGGCGTGTGCGGCGGATTGATGTCGTGCAGTTCCGGAGCCTTCGGCAGGAAGCGGGTCCAGTCCGGTTGTGCAGCCCTTTTGTCCGCCGCGCCGGCACCGTGGAGTGCACGCTGGATGGCGGCAGTCGCTGCCATCGGGCCTTCGCTTTGCAATATCTGGGTGGCTTCGCGCATTTGCGCGAGAAAGCCTTCATCGATTTTCATGAGGTTCTTTCGTGGATGGTTAATGTATCCGTCCGGCCAAGGCGGCCTTGACGGCTGGGCTGGCGTGCAACGCACCCAGCACGGTGACAGAGTCGATGGTGGCCAGTGCCAGTTCGGGCGTGACATCCGCGCCGATGCTGGCCAGCCCCAACACCTGTATTTGCAGCTTCTGTCCTGCATCCCGCACTGCCTCCAGGTCGGCACGGGTGTAATGTTGCAAACCAAGAACGAGGCTCTTGCGTGCCACTGTTTGTCTGATCACGTCGCCGTGTGACTGCAACTGGTTGCGGATCGCCGTACGGATCAGGTCGGTGCGGTTGGAATAGAAACCCTCTTGCACCAGCAGGTCGATCTGACCCAGGTCGACCGGGCCGAGGTTGATGGTGATTTTTTCGGTGTCACCAATTCTTGCCCGATTGTCCTGTGCAGCAATTTCGCGTCCCATGATCGTCTCCTTTCAACGTCTGACCATCCTCTTACCATCTAGTTCCCATCCATATGGATGGTTTGACTCGCTGAAAATTGATGAAGAAGCAGTTTCCTGGCAGGCCTGCCTGGTGTGATTTCCCTTACAGGATTAAGGTGCGCAGCGGACAAACTGCTTTATGATGGACAGTCATAGCTGGGAAAAAGGGAAGGTATGGCGTCAATTGACGATTTGGTAAAAAAGCAGAAAGCCGGCGCGCAGTTTGTGATCAGCGCGCAAATGCTGCGTGTGAAGCCGCAGGATTTCGATCCCATGGCGCAACGCTGGCTCGACGACGGTGGCCCGGGATTCAATGTAGTAGGCACTCCCCACCGGACGGTTGTTGATGGTGAATTTCTCATCAGCCGCATTACGGTCATCCGGACATCGGCGCAATTATGATTGCGGCTAGGGCGTGTTTGATAAGCTACTGCGCGGGCCGGATACGCCCCTGCGGTGCTCGGCGTACCATTCGTACGCGTGCGCTCCTCGGACCGCATCCGGCCCGCTCGCTACGCTTATCAAACACGCCCTGAAGCAATCAAGTCATTTACATGTAGGGAAATCTGATGGCAAAGAAAGAGAAACTGGATCCGGAAACCCAAGCACTGATTCAATGGTGCACCCAGGTGGAAGGATTTCTTGTTGCCGGCGGGGCTACGCTTGCCCAGGCTCAAGAGCATATCGAAGAACAGGTCGAGTGGTTCACTGACATGTTCTATGACGGACTGACTCCGGAAGAAGCGGCGAAAGCGGCATTGCACGACTGAGGTGGCGCGGGCCATGCTTCTCAGTCGGGAATGTTTCCACGCATGGCCTTGATCCGGCCTCGGAGTGTTTTCTTTTCGAGGCGCTTCTGCTGCGAACTGCGCGTCGGCTTCGTCGGCCGGCGAGTGCGGGGCAGGACGGATATGCTCGCCACCATATCCTGCAAGCGCTGCAAGGCCTCTTCCTTGTTTTTATCCTGGCTGCGGTGTGTCTGCACCTTGATGACCACGACGCCGCCACTGGTGATGCGCTTGTCGTTCAGCGCGAGCAATCGTTCCTTCAAATGATCAGGTAACGATGACGCGCGGATGTCGAAGCGCAAGTGGACGGCGCTGGATACCTTGTTGACGTTCTGACCGCCCGCACCTTGCGCCCGAATCGCGGTGAATTCGACTTCGCTTGCGGGAATGATTGGAACGCGATTGGTCATGCCGTGGACACCGGGATTTTGCCGAGCTTGGGCTTTTTGGGTTTCTTCGGTTTTTTTACCACCTGCCCGCGCGCATCGGTCATGGGTACACGATGGACGGGCTCGAAACCCGGCTCGTCGACTCGAGGCAAGGTCTGCCCGATTAATGTTTCGATTGCCGACAGCAATTGCACTTCATCGGCACACACCAGCGAGACCGCTTCACCGCTTGCGCCGGCACGCCCCGTGCGGCCGGTACGATGGATATAGTCTTCGGCGACGATCGGCAGGTCGAAGTTGACCACATGCGGCAGGTCGTCAATGTCCAGTCCGCGCGCCGCCACGTCGGTTGCCACGAGTATTTGCACTTCTCCCGCCTTGAATCGCTCGAGCGCGCGCAATCGTGCGGGTTGGGGCTTGTCGCCGTGAATGGAGTCGGCAAGCTTGCCTTGTGCCAGAAGTGTCTCGACCAGTTGCTCCACCCCGCTGCGCGTTTTGACGAATACCAGTACCTGGTTCCAGCTGTGCTTCTTCAACAAATGGGTGAACAGTTCCGCCTTGCGCTTCTTGTCGACCGGGATCATCCATTGTTTGATGTTTGCCGCAGTGGTATTGCGCGGACTGGCATCGATGCTCAGCGGATCCACAAGCAGGGCTGCAGCCAGCGTACGGATCGCGTCCGAAAATGTCGCCGAGAACAGCAGTGTCTGCCGGCGCTTCGGCAGCACCGCGAGCAATGCGTCCAGTTCGCGGGAGAACCCGAGGTCGAGCATTCGGTCGGCCTCATCCAGAACGAGGATTTGCAGCTGCGTGAACCGGACTGCGTTCTTCCGATGCAGGTCGAGCAGGCGGCCCGGCGTTGCAACCAGGACATCAAGGCCTTTGCGCAGCTTCATCATCTGCGGGTTGATACTGACGCCGCCGTAAGCGACGTGGGTACGCAACGGCAAGTGCCGGGCATACGCGCAAACGCTTTCGTGCACCTGTACAGCCAGCTCGCGGGTTGGCACCAGCACGATTGCACGCACGGAATTGCTGGCTGCCTGCGGGCCTTCCGTGGCCAGCCGCTGTAACATCGGCAACGCAAAACCGGCGGTTTTCCCGGTTCCGGTCTGCGCGGCTGCCATCAGATCGCGCCCGGCAAGGATCGCCGGAATTGCCTGCGTCTGCACCGGCGTCGGCGTACGGTAGTCGAGTGCATCGAGCGTGCGCAGCAACGGATCGATCAGACCAAGGGTGGAAAACGTCATCGGCTTGTCAAAGGCGGGAATAAATACAGAGTGTATCTGCAGAGTGTAGCCGTTCTTGTGCCGGACTGAGCCGTCGGTCGATTTCGACGGGGTGATCAGGAGTGCGGCCGGCCCGTCCGGATTCTATTGCATGGCGCACCCGTCCCGCCGCCACCGGAAAAATTCCCGACTATCTTGTTAAGTCTTATGTCTTATAGAAGAGTTGTTCGGGTACAATATCGCCAGAAAAGGCAGGTCAGGATTTTTCCTTATCTTTTTAATAACCCCAACTGGAAGAGCTCACTCATGCTAGCTGCGTACCGTAACCATGTCGCCGAACGGGCGGCCCTCGGCATTCCTCCGCTCCCGCTATCCGCGGCACAGACCAAGGACCTGGTGGAACTCCTGAAGAACCCGCCGGCAGGCGAAGAGCAGTTCCTCGTCGATCTGCTGACCAACCGCATCCCCGCCGGTGTGGACGACGCAGCGAAGGTCAAGGCTGCCTTCCTCGACGCCATTGCCAAGGGCACCGAGAAGAGCCCGCTGGTTTCGCGCGAACTCGCAACCAAGCTGCTGGGCACGATGCTGGGCGGCTTCAACATCAAGCCGCTGATCGAGCTGCTGGGCGACGCAGAAGTGGGCACCGTTGCCGCGGAAGGCCTGAAGAAGACCCTGCTGATGTTCGACTACTTCCACGACGTCAAGGAACTGGCTGACAAGGGCAATGCCAACGCCAAGGCCGTGATCCAGTCCTGGGCCGACGCCGAGTGGTTCACCTCCCGTCCGGAAGTCCCGCAGAGCATGACCCTGACCGTGTTCAAGGTCTCCGGCGAAACCAACACCGACGACCTGTCGCCCGCTCCGGACGCGACCACCCGTCCCGACATCCCGATGCACGCGCTGGCGATGCTGAAGAACGCACGTCCCGGCATCAACCCGGACGAGCCGGGCAAGGTCGGCCCGATCAAGCAGTTGGAAGCGCTGAAGGCCAAGGGCAACCTGGTCGCCTACGTCGGCGACGTGGTCGGCACCGGTTCTTCCCGCAAGTCCGCGACCAACTCCGTGCTGTGGTTCACTGGCGAAGACATCCCCTTCATCCCCAACAAGCGTTTCGGCGGCGTCTGCCTCGGTAGCAAGATCGCTCCGATCTTCTACAACACGATGGAAGATGCCGGTGCACTGCCGATCGAACTCGACGTCAACAAGATGGAAATGGGCGACGTCATCGAGCTGCGTCCTTATGAGGGCAAGGCCCTGAAGAACGGCGAAGTCATTTCCGAATTCAAGGTCAAGTCCGACGTGATCTTCGACGAAGTGCGCGCCGGCGGCCGTATTCCCCTGATCATCGGCCGTGGCCTGACCGCCAAGGCGCGCGAAGCGCTCGGCCTGGCTCCGTCCACGCTGTTCCGCCTGCCGCAGAACCCGGTCGATTCCGGCAAGGGCTTCTCGCTGGCACAGAAGATGGTCGGTCGCGCATGCGGCCTGCCGGAAGGCCAGGGCATCCGCCCGGGCACTTACTGCGAACCGAAGATGACCACCGTCGGCTCCCAGGACACCACCGGCCCGATGACCCGCGACGAACTGAAGGACCTGGCTTGCCTGGGCTTCTCTGCCGACCTCGTGATGCAGTCCTTCTGCCACACCGCAGCCTATCCGAAGCTGGTCGACGTGCGCATGCACCAGTCCCTGCCGAGCTTCATCTCGACCCGCGGCGGCGTCTCGCTGCGTCCGGGTGACGGCGTGATCCACTCCTGGCTGAACCGTCTGCTGCTGCCCGACACCGTCGGCACCGGCGGCGACTCGCACACCCGCTTCCCGATCGGCATTTCCTTCCCGGCAGGTTCCGGCCTGGTGGCATTCGCTGCCGCGACCGGCGTCATGCCGCTCGACATGCCGGAATCCGTGCTGGTGCGCTTCAAGGGCGAAATGCAGCCGGGCGTCACCCTGCGTGACCTCGTCAACGCAATCCCGCTGTACGCGATCCGCCAGGGCATGCTGACGGTCGAGAAGAAGGGCAAGAAGAACATCTTCTCCGGCCGCATCCTCGAAATCGAAGGCTTGCCGCAGCTGAAGGTCGAACAGGCGTTCGAACTGTCCGACGCGTCCGCTGAGCGTTCCGCTGCAGGTTGCACGGTCCACCTCGACAAGGAACCGATCATCGAGTACATGAACTCGAACATCACCCTGATGAAGTGGATGATCGCCAACGGCTACCAGGACAAGCGCACCCTCGAGCGTCGCATCAAGTCGATGGAAGCATGGCTGGCCAAGCCCGAACTGCTCAAGGGCGACGCCGATGCCGAGTACGCAGCCGTCATCGAGATTGACCTGGCCGACATCAAGGAACCGATCGTTGCCTGCCCGAACGACCCGGACGATGTGAAGACCCTGTCCGATGTCGCCGGCGACAAGATCGACGAAGTGTTCGTTGGTTCGTGCATGACCAACATCGGCCACTTCCGCGCAGCGTCCAAGCTGTTGGAAGGCAAGAGCGACATCCCGGTCCGCCTGTGGATCGCCCCGCCGACCAAGATGGACCAGCAGGTGCTGACCGCAGAAGGCCACTACGGCAACCTCGGCCGCACCGGCGCCCGCATGGAAATGCCGGGCTGCTCGCTGTGCATGGGTAACCAGGCACAGATCCGCAAGGGCTCCACTGCGATGTCGACCTCGACCCGTAACTTCCCGAACCGTCTCGGCCTGGATACGCGCGTCTACCTCGGCTCCGCTGAACTCGCGGCTGTCTGCGCAATGCTCGGCAAGATCCCGACCAAGGAAGAGTACATGGCGAACATCGGCGTGATCGACAAGAACGCGTCCGACATTTACCGCTATATGAACTTCGACCAGATCGCGGAATTCCGCGAAGTGGCGGATACGGTCCAGGTGTAATGCCGTTCCGCCATGAGCGGAATCACTGGATCATGAAAAACGAAGGGCTTCCTGTTCAGGAAGCCTTTTTTATTGCACATTCGCGTTGGACCAAGAGGTTTTCGTTTGCAGTACCGGATCAGGTCTCATTGGGCGGCTATGGCTTCCCGCCATTGCTTTACACAAAGCAGGAACTTTTCTGCCTGATGGCGGGCCGCACATAGCTCAAGTGACTTCTCCGCGTCACGATCCAGCTCGGGAGCAACCGGTTCGGCATCTTCCAGCGAGTCCAGGCGGTCCATCTCGGCCATCACGTCTGCCGCGTATTGTTTTATATAGCCCAACGGGGACGTATCTTCGCCTCCAAGGGCGACACGCTCGGCATTCTGCTCTCTGGATAACTCCGCAATCTCGTTGCCTGTGGGGGCGATCGGGCGATCGACCTTGCCCAACAGGGCATCGTTGATCGATCTCCTGGGACCGGAAATGAACGTGCCCGCTGCAAGCATTGCGTTCGCCAAGCCGTCGCCTTCACTCCGCTGCAGATTTATACCGTGTTCGTATGCTTCATTCACCTCCGCTTCACCGAGGAATCGACGCATATCTGGCGTCAAGGCGGCTTGGATTGCGCTCATGAGAAAAGCTCTCGTCAGATTCAACTCCATTTGCTTCATGAACTGGTTGGCTGCCTCGATTGCCGCTGGCAATTCCTTGCGCCCGCCGTTTTCCAGCGCAATGCAATGCCTGCGCGCACTGCCACGTACCTCGTCTCTAGCCGCCTCGCCGAGAAGTTGAAGTGAACCGCGCTTGATCAACGCCTGAAGTTTGCCAAACAGTTCATCGCGCTCCTGTTCATGAACGTTCGGCTGTGGGGCGGTCACGTGAACCCAGGTACCGAGTATTCGAGCTTGTGCAGTGGCATCGCCCGGAGAACGACCCGGTAGCGCAGATTCTGTTGGTCCGTTCGGCGAAGAGTGAGATGCATTTGCGATCGGGATTTGAGGTGAGTTTCCGCCGCCGAGTGTAAAGGGGGTATGCGCTATGAACGGGCGGTGGATTGGTTCCATGTCTGCTTGGCCTCGGCAAGTTGAAAATGTACGGGTGAAGTGCTGGATCGCATTTATACGTCACTAAGACTATCTTGGTTGATAAGTGGCTGGGCGGTTGACGTAGTTCCCGGTTCGATTCTTTTGATCGCGTCGAAGGCGCTGATTCGTTTTCGAGATCCAGTATTCGCAACACCCGCTCATGACCCGCGGTACGACGCAGAGACTCGTCGAGCCACTCAGTGTGCAGCGGTGGCTCTTGAACCAATTCCAGCGTGCCGCCGCAGGGCAACCCGAGGCGCGAGCTTCCGCTTTCGTCACGCCGTAGGTAAGAACGCGAGGACGCTGCAAGGTCTCACCGTCTTTTACCCGGCGAATACCGGGACCACATTCCAAGTCCTTCTTTCATGGATGGAGGGACTTTCATTTTGGTGCACCAGGCAGATATCTCGGATTCCGCAAGCCCTGTATTGCGGGAGGGCGGCGGGGTGACCCTGCCTTCTGTCCGACTTCTGCCGATACCTCCTTTTATTTGCACTACGCATACCCGGAGTTGCTGCCCGTTAAGATCATCGTCAACAATTTACCTGCGACTTATCTGTTGCAAAAGGTGTATTGCAGCGGCAAAGAAGTAATTTCATGTGGCAGATATTTGGGCGGAGGAGAACATGAACCTGTTATTCCGGCGGTCTTTGGCAATCACCTCAATCATGCTCGCCTACGCGACCGTCGTGATGCCAGGCGCTGCAGTCGCCGGCGGAGGCCGTGGCATTGAAGTGGCTCTCCCTGCCTACGTGTTCCCTGGCGATCCGTTTCTGAATGATCTCAAGGATCCGGCCAAGACACCGGTGCCGCCATCGGTCATCATTGTCAACATCGCCAATGGCGACGGCGACGTTTCGATCCTGGACAGGGATGCGGACATTCTCCGCTCCCGCGTCGCCGCCAACGGCGAACATGTCAAAGTGATCGGTTATGTGTACACAAGCAATGGCAACCGGCCGGATGCCAATATCCGCGCCAGCATCGACCGTTATCTGACCCCCAGGAACGGCAAGGTGCATTACGACGGCATTTTCTTCGACGAAGGTACGCGCGAATGCGGTCCCACACCGGGATCGATGGCCTGGCGCGACAAATACCGTGCGCTGCGCGAGTATGTCTGGTCGAAAATTCCCACTATGTCCGACCTGGTCGCCATCAATATCGGCACGGCAGTATCGAGCTGTTATCTTGAACAGGGCCGTGAAGCGGCGGATGTGTTCGTTACGTTTGAAGGGACGGCCGATCACTACCTTACCGATGCGGCCAACGTCGGCTGGGCGTATGGCTGGGTAGGCGGCAATGTCATCGTCAACGGCCAATATTCATTGGGAACCCAATACGACTCTTCCCGCTTTTGGCATCTGGTCTATGACGTCCGAAATTCAAACTGGGCGGCTATGGTCAACACGGCTTTTGCACGGCACGCAGGGTATATCGACGCGACCGACGATCATTACACCAGCACCTGGCTCAATCCCTGGGACAAGAAACCCTCTTTCCTCAGCGACCTTATTGATTACGCCAACATCCAGGGCGAGTGAAACCGCAGGCAGGCGCTATATATACGGGCCTTCCCTTCGAGGAATGCCTTTCATTTCGCGGCAGACCCCCGGGGCGTGAGACCTCCATTGCTCGCGTTGCCAAGCTGCGGCAGCGCGTCATGGCCATGTTCAGGCTTGATCGAACAGGTCGCTGAAGTTCTCCCTTTCCTGCCGAGCAGGGTGCCCATCGCTTCCGCCGGCATCGGCTTGCCGTAGTAGTAGCCTTGCCTCGATGGGGGCAGCTATTCGGCATGAATGGATACATTTCAGCCGACCGGAACGAGTTCTGAACAGGCCGAATCGATTCCCAGGCCGCATTACTGGCGTGTCAGCGCATCTGCCATTTCCCTGCTGGTGAGGAAGGCTTCGGCCGTCTTCCTGATAGATTCTTCGACCGCGGCGGCGACCAGGCCGGGCGGAATATTGTCGAGCGTTGTCTGGCCGGCAGGCAGCACCGCATCCTTTCTCGCGCTTGCCGTATATTTAAGCGGTTGCGGTTGTCGCTGCTTTCTTCTTCCGTCACGCAGCGCCACTTCGATTGCCGACTGCGCGATGAAATAACTGCTCGACCAGCCCATCTTGCGATCGGCTTCGCATTGAAGAATGCGCCCGGAGATGACGACGTCCGCATCCCGTGTCTGCAAAAATTGTTCGCTGGAGACCAATTCGATATTGCGATGTGCAGCCAGTCCGGCGCGGATCGCGCGTTCGAATTCACCTCGCACTTCCTTTGCCTGCCAGACGGTATTGGCATAATTCGACGCCTGCCGGGTCCATTCCAGGTCATGTTCCTGTGCCGGGCGTTCGTCCTTGAAAATCAGCAGCACGACCTTGGCCGGACGCGCCAGCTGCGCGTTCGGCGGCGCTGCTTTGCGTGCGCATGCATCGCCTCGGTCAACACCTCCAGCATGCCTGGTCCCTGCTGCTCCCGCGCCTGTTGTTCCTGACTAAGCGAAGGGCCGTTGTCGGTATATTCGGCCTTTTCGCGCCGCTCCGCTGCCATCATTTTCGCTGCGGCTGGTGGCGTACGCCTGAGTGCGATTGTCTTCGACTTTACCCAGCAAGGCATCCATCGCGGCGTCGCGCATGTCTGCGATGCAGGCCTGCTGCGCATTATTCCAGCGAAAGCCAGTGACGCAGCGGCGGCGCGCCACTTGTTGTGCCGCATCCCAGTAGGTTTCCGAGTTGGGATAAGCACCCTTGCAATTCATTGCCGCCACCTGCGCCCTGGCATCGGCGACACAAGCGTCACGCTGCTCGTTCCAGCGGTAGCCCTTCTTGCACATGCATTCGCCGCAGTCTTTTTCTTCATTCCAGACGTGGCCTTCGATGCATTTGCAACGAACCTTGCTGAGTTCTTCATTCCAGTAGACTTGCGCATTCGGATGGCATTTGGTTGCTGCGACCTGCTCCGTCGGGTCAATGAGGCAGGCGGTCTGCGTGAGATTGAAGCGATAACCGGGATTGCAACTGCACTGCGCCTGCTCGGCCAGATTGTTCCAGAAAGCCGTCGCGTTGGCCGGACACTGTAGCGCCGCTACCTGCGTGGCAGGCTTCAGCACGCTGGGTAACCAGGCACAGATCCGCAAGGGTTCCACCGCGATGTCGACCTCGACGCGTAACTTCCCGAACCGTCTCGGTCTGGATACCCGGGTCTACCTCGGCTCCGCTGAACTCGCGGCTGTCTGCGCGATGCTCGGCAAGATCCCGACCAAGGAAGAGTACATGGCGAACATCGGCGTGATCGACAAGAACGCGTCCGACATCTATCTCTACATGAACTTCGACCAGATCGCGGAGTTCCGCGAAGTGGCGGATACGGTGAATGTCTGATTGATGCTGGTTCGTATGTGAATATGCGAACCAGGATGACATAGCTTGATCCGGGAAGCGCCACCGTAAGGTGGCGCTTCTATTTTGTGCGTGTACTTTTCTCCGCCGCGCTACGGGTCTGCCGGATGGCCGCTCCCATTCCATCGGTCGATCATGGAAGGCGCCTGCCTAGAACACATCTACGATTGTCCCGGGAGGATATTTCGGATGGTGGGCCGGTTTCTGGTAGCAAGGATCTGGCTCGCAGTACACCGGTTCATGCTTGGGATAGTAGCAAGGCGCCGGTTCCCAGCAGACCGGTTCGCAGTACACCGGTTGGCAGTAGATCTTGACGTAGCCGGGGGAGGCTTTCTTGTATCCGCCGCAGGAATCGCAGCCGCCGATCACATGGGCCATGGCTTTGCTGTCAAGGTTCTTGCTGGTGGACAGATCATTGATCATCAGGGTGCTCATTTCAGTCTCCTATGTAGTAGTAATAAGCTGAGGTTCAGATGAAGCATTTTTTGAATGCTTGGAGACCTTTGAGCATCGAGCGTGCCAATCTGCGATTGATATCGTAAGTATTTGAAAAATAAAGGCTGTTTTTCGATCAACCTTCTATTGCTTGCGCTGCTGATGGAGGGGTGTTGGCTTCGATCCGACGGAACGCATTGTGCTGTTTGTGCAATCCGACGCTACTTCTCCCGGGAGTTGCCGATATATAGGACTCCAAGGTTCAGGTCAGATTTGTGGAGGAGGATGGGCTTGGGTAGGGGCGGCCTGCAAAACGTTGCCGCCGCCCCTGTCTTCATGAGGCGCGACGAGTTTTTATTTTTTGTAAATTCCGCAACCCACTACAAGGTCATCTACTTTTTCCACATAGGTCGACTTGAGCTCGATCGCCTTGGTGTTAGGGTTGACCCATTTGTAGTCGGACCAGCCGTTGCCTTTTGTTTTCGCGACTTCGATGTACTCTTTGACGAAGAGTTTGCCGTCCGAGTCTTTCAAATCAATCAGGTCTTTGCCGACAAGCTTGGGATTCGTGCCGTGCGCAACCATTTTCCCCTGCAGATCTGTCACGAAAATATACAACTCCCCCTTTTTAAACATGCCGGCAGGATTACTGAATTCCGCTAGCGCTTTTTCCTTGCCTTGCTCCTTGATGTAACTCACCGCTTTTTTGACCATGGCAGTTGCATCTGCCGCATCATCGGCAACGGACTGAGCCGAGATCGTCATGGCCGCGACAAAAACGGCTGCAGAATATTTCAGGAAGCGCATGGTTCTCTCCTTAAGGATTGAAGGGATGAAACCTGGAATGAATTCCAGGAAATTGTATTCTCCAATAAGTAGTTGCAAAGCGGAATGCCTGCTTTGTCGGCCAAATACAACGTCATGCACTCATGCCTTTACGGCATCGAGTTTGAGAGGAAGGCGGATTTGAACAGCGGAGATCGCCGGATTGGCCCGAAAAGCGCATGCCAACAAACAGCCGCGCGAGGAGCTGGTTGCGTCCATGCGCGAGACATTACCGTCGATGACTTTTCTCATGTCGCAGCGTGGCTCCGGAAGATGCAGCAATATGGCAGGCCCATACCATAGTCGCCGTCGCCGCAGCAGTCACTGAACGTCCTCTTGCGGCCTGGAGTGGTCAAACGCGCTGTCTACCGTCAACTTCCTGCGCCGAGAACATGCCGTGAGAAGTAAGTGTGCTCGAAGTTCTGGATCGGATCTGAAAGGTCGCCCCGGCCGTCAGGCGTCATGTCGAGCAGGTTCCAGTACAACCAGACCATGTCCACATGGCGAGGATTCCCGTTTTCCATCGGATGGTTGATGAGCTCGGAGCCCCAGGTATGGAAAATCCCCTCGGGCGTCTTGCGAAAGACGTTCATCATCGGGGTGAGCGAAGGGTCGCTTGCTCCCTCCTGCGCAGAGTAGTCGAGAATGTAGCTCCCCTTGGTGCCGGAGTAGAGGGGAATCGTCCATCCGCGGCGCTGCGCCCAGTCGTGAAGCTGTTGTGGACGCGCGGCAGCGACTACGGCCATTGCACAACGTTGCGACAGGGGATAGTAATTCGCGTTGAACCCGTCGACCAGGGATGTGCACGACGGGCACGGCGCATCCCAGTCGGGGCCGAACATCATGGTGTAGAGCAAAAGGGAGCGATGCTCGCCGAAGAGCTCTTCAAAGGCGACTTCGTGAACATTGCCGTCCTCGCCGACGCGTTCGAACCGATAGTCTTGCTTGAGCCGCCCGCCCAGGGGCAACTGGCGACGCTTCCGTGCCACGGCCTCAACTTGGGCACGAAGGTCTTTCTCCATTTCCAATAACTCGTCCCTGCGTGCACGGTAATCATCGGATTCATTGGGAAAACGATACCCGGCCATGATTTCATCCTCCTTCGGAATTTGACCGATTTGACTTCCCCGTTATGCACAACACCGAGCCGTTATTCAAAGTTGTCTGATCACCCGCAAACCGCACGGACGTTTCCTTGGCGCTTTCACTGAAATGAACGGGAAGCACAAGTGATGGCCTCATATGCGATGAGTGACGAAAGGGAAGCGGGCGTGAAGACATGGGGGCTTCGGGCCATGACAGCGGTTTGCGACGAATTCGGCTATGATCGACGCCGCATTGTTCATTTGCCAAGAGGCCTGTATGACAAAAAATAATTCGACAAATGCATGGCGCAGATTGCTCGCCGCGGTGATTACCGGATCGGCTTTGATGACATCTGTCGTGCCAGGTGCGGCTCACGCTGCCCCGCCAGCGAAGCAGGGGACTCAGGTGCCGGGTTATTACCGCATGGAGCTCGGGGATATCGAAGTGACTGCGCTCTACGACGGCTATGTCTCCCTCGATGCGAAGCTGCTGAAGGGCGCCAGTGCGCAAGACATCCAGAGTCTGCTTGCGCGCATGTTCGTCTCGTCGATCAAGGGCGTGCAGACCGCGGTCAATGCCTATCTCGTCAATACGGGAAAGAACCTGATCCTGGTCGACGCCGGCGCCGCAAAATGCTTCGGCCCCACGATGGGCGTCATCGCCGACAACATACGTGCCGCCGGCTACGACATGGCTCAGGTGGACACAGTGCTGCTGACACACTTGCATGGCGACCATATCTGCGGTCTGGTGACAAGCGACGGCAAGCCGGCGTTCCCCAATGCGACGGTCCACGTGGCCAAGGAGGAAGCGGCATTCTGGCTCGACAAGGATGGCGCTGCCAAGGCGCCGAAGGACTTCCAGCCTTTCTTCAAGATCGCGCAGGACGCCGTCGCACCTTATGCCAATGCCGGAAAACTCAAGCAGTTCAATGCAGGGGAATCCCTGCTGGCAGGAGTCGTCTCGGTGCCGACGCGCGGTCATACCCCGGGGCATGCCGGTTATCTGTTCTCGTGGGGCGAGCAGCAGTTGCTGGTCTGGGGAGATATCGTACACAGCCACGCGGTACAGTTCGCACGTCCGGAAGTTTCGATTGAATTCGATACGGACCAGAAGCAGGCAATTGCGACCCGCAAAAAGGTCTTTGCCGAAGCAGCCAGCAAGAAACTCTGGATAGCGGGTGCGCATCTCCCGTTCCCGGGAATCGGTCACGTGCGTGCGGAGCGCAAGGGTTACGCCTGGGTGCCGGTGGAGTATGCGCCGCTTCCCGCCAAGCCATAAGGCCGATCAGAAAGGAAATTCATGTCCCGACCTCTGACGACTCTACTGCTCAGCGGCATCCTGGCAGCAGCTGCCTTGCCTGCTTCCGCCCAGACGGAGTGCTGGGTCAAACGCGTCGAATATGCCGACATGCGTGCGCCAAAATTCGCGACCTATGCCAAGGCCTTGCTGGCAGCCGAAAAACTGATCGCAAAAAACCAGGCCTTTCTCGATACGCCGGTGCCGGTACGCATGCGCACAACAATCAGTGCCGGCGAGATCGGTGCCGGACTCTGGGTCTACCCATTCCCCGAGAAGACCGAATACAGCAAGGTCTGGATCAAGGGCAAATGCGAGGTCTATCCGGCATCCGACACGATCGGTGCGATGATAGGTGGCGCCGGGGTGGTCTTCAACAGCGGATTGGATGAGCGGTTTTTCGCCGGCCACGGCCAGGGTATGCCTAAATACGACGGCACGGTTGCAGGCTATCCGATATATAACGGCTGGGTAGTGATGACACGTGACGGTCGCCTGCCGTGGGTACCGCAAACATTGGCCGACCGCATCGACCGGGAAGGCGCCGCGCGCGAAAAGAAGCTGGCGGAGTGGAAAGCCGACATGGCGCGCAACAGGAAACCCGACCAGTCTGCGCTGCTCTCTGCCTACGAGATGATAAAGAAGACCGATCCTGCGGGTGCGGAAAAAATGATGGAACAGATCAAGGAAAGCGGCGAGGAACACGCACGCCTGCAAGCCGAAGTCTATCCGCGCATATTGGCCCAGCTTGAAAAATCGGTAGCCAGCTACCGGCGCCATCGCGCCTCGTTTTCACCGGAGGAGTTGGCCGCACCGGCTGTCTGGACCGATACATCCGGCGAGGGCCGCAAGAAGGTCGATGCCGCCGCCCGTCAATTGCGGACTTTACCGGCGGAGAGAAAACAGGAAATCGATGCGCTCAGCCACCAAAATCGGCAACTCACCCGACAGATGCAGGATGCCACGCGCGCCAAAGACACGAAACTTGCGGAACAGTTGCGTGCCGAGATCGCCGTACTGGCCAGGAAAGCGCGTGCCATCAAGCAGCAGCACGAGGAGCAGGTTGCGATGCAGATTGCCGACCTCAATGATGAATATGCACTGGCGCACCTCAAACCGGGAGCGAAGGAGCAGGCGCTGGCCTACAAGCCGGACTCCGCCTTCTTGAAGCCCGACCCGTCGCGCATCTCGTTAATTCTGGTGCGCTTCGAATCCAAGGGTGAGCGGGATGGCCGCGGCGACTGGATCAAACGCGCACAAGAAAACTTCGATTTTGCAGAACTGGCGGCGTTGCTGCACTAAGAAAAAGGGGGTACGCAGAAGGGGCTTGTCGTACGCCTCCGGGAGCAAAAGGCAAAACGTGACCCCTGCATACTACCGTGCCGATCAGCCGTCCGGCGCCCGCCGGATGATCGGGCATGACAGAGAAGGGCTTCCCTCAAGGGAGGCCTTTTTCTTTTTCCCCGCGAGGCAGCACTGGTGGGCCCGGATGAAGACGTTGTTCCATGACTGACAGCTAATCGACAGCTTCGGCGTGCACAATGCCGGGCATTGACGATCATGTCTCCGGAGGGCAACAGCCTTCTGTTCAAGCCCTGTGGAGACACGGGGCTTTTTTTCCGGCGTTCCGCGGTGCATGTGATGGCTGCGGGCAGCTGCGGATGACGCACCGGCCATGCCAGGATGCGACCATGCGACTACTTCTGGCGGAAGACGAACACGAGCTGGCCGATTGGCTGTGCCGCGCGCTCAAGCAGAACGGCTACCAGGTCGACTGGGTGGACGACGGCCGCCTGGTGGAGAGCAGCATCCGGCAGTTGAAGTACGATGCGCTGATCCTCGACCTCGGCCTGCCCGGAATGGACGGCCACTCGGTGCTGGCGCGCCTGCGCGAAGCCGACGTGCGGCTGCCGGTCTTGATCCTGACAGCCCGCGATTCGTTGCTCGAGCGCGTAAGCACGCTGCGCGAGGGCGCGGACGATTTTGTCGCCAAGCCTTTCTCCATCGAGGAACTGGAAGCGCGGCTGATGGCCCTGATCCGCCGCGCGCGCGGAACGGAGCATCCGCGCCTGGCATGCGGCCCGCTGGTCTTCGACGTGACGACGCGCCAGTTTTTCCTCAACGGCACCGCGCTCAGCATGTCCAAGCGCGAGTACACGCTGCTGCGCGCGCTGATCCAGAACACCGGCGAGCCGCTGACCAAGCAGGAAATCTACGACCGCGTGTTCGAGGACGAGGTAGATGTGATGCCGGAGGCGGTCGAAGTGCTGATCTACCGCGTGCGCAGGCGGCTGGAAGGCAGCCCGGTGCACATCGTGACGCTGCGGGGTATCGGCTACCTGCTGGAACTGCGATGAGCTGGCGCGCACCGCTTTTCCGCTGGAGCCTCAAGCGTGCTGTCCTCACGTTGCTGCTTCCGACCTTTGCCGTCATCGGCGCCATCGAGTTGTGGGCGACTTACCGGACGGCGGTGGATGCCGCCAACTCCGCCTATGACCGCTCGCTGCTCGGCGCGATCAAGGCGATCGATGCCAACATCTCGACGGAATCGGGCGGCGTGGCGGTCGAGCTGCCGTACACCATGCTGGAATTCTTCGAGCTGACCGCAGCCGGCGAGGTGTATTTCCGCGTCGGGACGGAGAACGGTTTGATCGAAATCGGGAGCCCTGACTTGCCGCGCCCACCGCATCCGCTGCAATCCCGCGTGCCGCAATTCTACGACGCGGTGTATTTCGGGCAAAAGGTCCGGGTGGGCACCTACGCACGCAACCTGGAAAGCGCCGCGGGGCAGGGCGATGCCTTGCGTAACCGGGTCATCATCCAGGTGGCCGAAACGCTCAAGTCGCGCTCGGACTTCATCAGCAGCTTGCTGTTGCAAGGGGTACGCCGCGACCTCATCCTACTCACCGCGGCGGGCGTGCTGCTGGCGCTGGTTCTGAGCCTCACCCTGCGTCCGCTGTCGCGTCTGCGGGACGAGGTGCGTGCACGGTCGCCGCTCGACCTGACGCCGATCGACATTGCCGCCGTCCCGGTCGACGTGCGTCCCCTGGTGGAGGCGATCAACCTCCACATGGCGCGCACGCAGGCAATCCTCGAAGGGCGCCGCCGCTTCCTTGATGACGCGTCCCACCAGTTGCGCACGCCGCTGGCGACGCTGCGCACGCAGTTCGACTACGCACTGCGCGAACAGGACCCGACCAATGTCAGAGCGGCGCTGCAGGCGGTATCCCGCCAGTTGAACCGGGCCACGCGCCGCACCAACCAGATGCTTTCGCTGGCGAAGGCCGATGCGGCCGACCTGGTGCTGTCGCTAGTCGACCTTGCGCAACTGGCGCGAAGAGTGGCAGGCGAAATTGTGATCGCCGCGCGCGAGAAAAAGATCGATCTCGAGCTAGTTGGCGCCGACGAGCCGCTGATCGTGCACGGCCACGCCGATTTGCTGAGGGAGGCAGCGCTGAACCTCCTGCACAACGCCATTCGCTTCGCACCGGAGAGTGGGCGCGTCAGTTTGCAAGTCGCGCGCAATGGTGAACATGCAACCCTTGCTGTTATCGACAACGGCCCAGGCATCCCGGAGGATGAGCTGCCGCGCATGGGCGAACGTTTCTTCCAGGCGAGCAACGCGCACGCCGACGGCTCCGGACTCGGCCTTGCCATCGCGCGCGCCGTGCTGGAGCGGCACGGCGGTGTCGTGACCGTCGCCAACCGGCCCGGCGGGGCCGGATGCGTCGCCACGCTGGCGCTGCCGCTCACTCAACTCCCATCGTTGACAGGTAGCTGACAGGAACGGATTGCTACAGTCTGCGCACTACCGGTGTGCATGACATCCGGGACGACTACAAGGAGAAGACATCATGAAGAAACTGACCTGCCTGCTCGCGCTGGGCCTGTTTTCCGCGGCCACCATAGCCGGCCCCTTCGACAAGACCGAATGCATTGCCGGCGCCAAGCCGGGTGGCGGATTCGACCTCACTTGCAAGCTGGCGCAGACCGCCTTGCTGGAAACGCAAGTGATCAAGGATCCCATGCGCGTCACCTATATGCCCGGCGGCATCGGCGCGGTCGCCTACAACGCGGTCGTCGGTCAGCGTTCCGGGGAGCCGAATACCATCGTCGCGTTCTCCGGCGGCTCGCTGCTCAACATCGCGCAGGGCAAATTTGGCAAGTACACCGAGAACGACGTGCGCTGGCTGGCCGTGATCGGCGCCGACTACGGCGTGGTCGCCGTGCGCAAGGATTCTCCGTACAAGACGCTCAAGGATCTCGCCGAGGCCTTGAAGGCGGACCCGGCCAAGGTGGTATTCGGCGCGGGCGGCACCATCGGCAGCCAGGATTGGATGAAGGCGGCGCTGACCGCGAAGATCGCCGGCGTCAGCCACAAGACGATGCGCTTCGTTGCGTTCGAAGGCGGCGGCGAGGCGTTGTCGGCGCTGCAGGGCGGGCATGTGCATGTGTTTGCCGGCGATGCCGCGGAGCTGGCGGCGCAGGTCAAGGCCGGCGCCTACGTCCGCCTGCTCGCCGTGCTGTCGGAGAAGCGCCTGCCTGGCGTGCTCGCCGATGTGCCCACCGCAAAGGAGCAGGGTTTCGACGTCGAATGGCCGATCGTGCGCGGTTTCTACATGGGCCCAAAAGTCAGCGATGCCGACTTCAACGCATGGACGGAAGGTTTCAACCGGATGATGCGGATGCCGGAATTCGCGAAACTGCGTGAAGAGCGCGGCATGTATCCGTTCTCGATGACCGGCGAGATGCTCAATCTCTACATCAAGCGCTACACCCAGCAGTACCGCAAGCTTGCGGCGGAATTCGGCCTGGTCGGGGAGAAGTGATGAGCGACCGCATCCTGGGCTGCCTCGCGATAGCAGGAGCTGCCGCCATGGCGGCAGCGGCATGGGGCTATGCCGCGCCGGTGGAATACGAGCCTGTCGGACCGAGGGCGTTCCCGCTGCTGCTGGCACTCGTCATGGCAAGTTGCGGCGCCTGGCTGGCCTTGCGGCCGGCGCAGCATGCAGACTGGCCGCAAGGAAACCGGCTTGGCCGCATCACGATATGTGCCGGCGCCATTGTTGTCTACGCACTGCTGTTTCAGCTGCTGGGCTTCATTCTTGCCACGGTGCTGATGGCGCTGCCGGCCGGGCGCGTATTCGGCGGCACTTGGCGGCAATGCATCGCCGGAGGCATCGGCTTGGGCATCGTCTTGTATCTCATGTTCGACAAAGTGCTCGATGTGGTGCTGCCGCTTGGCATCCTGCACTGGAACTGACCGGGGAATCATATGGAAACCTTGTCTCACCTCGCCACTGGTTTTGGTGTCGCGCTGCAACCGGTTAACCTGCTTGTGGCAGCCTTGGGCGCCTTCCTCGGCACAGTGGTCGGGCTGCTGCCCGGTCTGGGGCCGATCAACGGCGTCGCCATCCTGATGCCGCTGGCATTCGCACTCAAGCTGCCACCGGAGACGGCACTGATCCTGTTGGCGGCGACCTATATCGGTTGCGAATACGGCGGCCGCATCTCCTCGATCCTGCTCAACGTGCCCGGCGATGCCGGCGCCATCATGACCGCCATCGACGGCTATCCGATGGCGCGCAAGGGGCTGGGCGGCGTGGCGCTGTCGATCTCGGCCTGGAGCTCCTTCGTCGGCTCGATCGTGGCCACGATCGGCATTGCGATCGCCGCGCCGATACTGGCGAAATGGGCACTGGCCTTTGGTCCGGCGGAATACTTTGCGCTGATGATCTTTTCCTTCGCCTGCATTGCGGGGCTGATCGCCGACCAACCGGTCAAGGCGGTGCTGGCCACGGTGATCGGACTGGCGCTCTCCACTGTGGGCGTGGATGCCAACTCCGGGGTGTACCGCTTCACCTTCGATTCGGTGCACCTGGGGGATGGCATCCAGTTCATCGTGGTGGTGATCGGGTTGTTCTCCGTCAGCGAAATCCTGCTCATGCTAGAACATGCCGTGCACGGTCCATCGGCGATCCCTGACACCGGGCGCAGCATGTTCAACCTGAAGGAAATGGCGCAGACCTGGTGGGGCACCGTGCGCGCATCGCTGGTGGGCTTCGTGGTCGGTGTGCTGCCGGGCGCCGGGGCCACCGTGGCTAGCGCGATGTCGTATTCGATGGAGAAGCGACTGACGGACAAGGAGGGCACCTTCGGCACCGGCGACATCCGCGGCGTTGCCGCGCCCGAGGCAGCCAACAACGCATCGGCGAACGGCTCCTTCGTGCCCATGCTGACGCTGGGCGTGCCGGGATCGAGCACGACGGCCGTAATGATGGGGGCGCTTACGCTGTACAACATCACACCGGGACCGGCGCTGTTCGATCAGGAGCCGCGCTTGGTGTGGGGGCTGATCGCGTCCATGTTCGTCGGCAACCTCATCCTGCTGGTGATGAACATCCCGCTTGCCGGCGTGTTCACGCGCATGCTGAAGGTACCTAACTGGGCACTGGTGCCTGGCATCCTGGCAGTCAGCGCGGTGGGTGTGTACGGCGTCCATGCAACAACCTTCGACCTGGTTCTCATGGCGGTCTTCGGTATTGCCGGCTACCTGCTGCGCAAGTGCGACGTGCCGATGGCGCCGCTGATCCTGGGTTTTGTACTTGGCGGAATCGTGGAGCAGAACCTGCGGCGCGCACTGTCGATCACCAATGGGGAAACCGGCATCCTGTGGGAAAGCCCGATCTCCATCGGCCTTTGGCTGGCCGCAGCGGCCATTGTTGCCGGTCCGCCGGTTTACCGTTCGGTCAGGCGCCGGCATCAGTCGTTATCTGAGTCCCGGGAACGGCAGGATGCATTACTTCAGGGGGAGTGAAACCGCAGGCAGGCGAAACGTAATGTGCCATTGAGAAACCTCAATGCCGCTGAATGCCAGCTTATTAACATTGCGGCATACATGCTTTTCCGAAAAGAACAAGATGTAAGGCGCCGCGCAGGAATAAGATGTGCAATTTGGCGGTCGTAGCGGGATGCGATGCAAGGGGGCCGCCGAGGTGCGCCCGGCGCGCCGCAGTGCGGGCACTGCAAGCGGTGGGCAACGCCGCAGCGCGCTCGCTACGGCCAGCAAAATTGTGCAGATTATTCGTGCGCGGTGCCTAAGTACCGGAGCCGGCGGTAGATAAACGTACCGGCACCACATTACTGGCCCTCCCTTCGCGGAGGGCCTTTCATTTTGCTGCGGAGCCTCGGTTGCTCGCGTTGCCTCGCTGCTGCGGCGCGTCATAGCGATGTTCAGGTTTGACCGGATCTGCCGATGAATTTCCCCTTGTCTTGCCAAGCAGGGCCGTCATCGCTTCCGCCGGCATCGGCTTGCCGTAATAGTAGCCTTGCGCCGATGGACAACCGTGCGCGTCAAGGAATGTCGCCTGCTTGGCGGTTTCGACACCCTCGGCAATGACTTTCAGACGAAGGGTGTGCGCCATGGCGATGATCGCCGTGACGATTGCCATGTCGTCCTGATCCTGGCCGATCCCGCGCACGAACGACTGGTCGATCTTGAGGGCGGTCAGCGGGAAGCGTTTCAGGTAAGACAGGCTGGAGTAGCCGGTGCCGAAATCGTCGACGGACAACTGGATTCCCATGTTGCTCAGCCTTGTCAGTGGTGCGAGATTGTCTTCCACCGGCTGCATCAGGACGCTTTCGGTGATCTCCAGATCGAGTGCGCTGGCCGGCAATCCGTTCTGCGCCAGGATCTGTTCCACGTTGTCGGCAAAGCCGGGCTGCAGTACCTGGCGAGCCGACAGGTTGACGGCGATCGCCATGTCCGTGTGACCGGCGTCGCGCCACTGCCTGAGCTGACGGCAAGCCTCGCCCAGAATCCAGTCGCCGATCGTCAGGATGAGGCCGGTTTCCTCGGCGATCGGGATGAACTCCGATGGCGGGATGAAGCCGCGTCCCGGCAACTGCCAGCGCAGCAGCGCTTCGGCCGAGAAGATGCGGCCGCTGGCGATGTCCACTTGCGGCTGGTAGTGCAGGCTCAGCTCGCCGCGCCCAAGCGCCTGGCGCAACTGATTTGCCAGCAACAGGCGGTGCTGCGCGGCCGTGCTCAGGGCGGGGGTGAAGAACTGGTAGTTGCCGCGCCCTTTTCCCTTGGCGTGATACATCGCTATATCGGCTGCGCACATCAGGGTCTCCGCATCGTTCCCGTCGTTCGGATACAGGCTGATGCCGATGCTGCCGCCCACATGCAGGTCGTGCGGACCGATCAAGAAAGACGCTTCGAGCGCCTGCAGCGCCTTTTGTGCAGTTGCTGCGGCTTCGTCCCCATGTTGCAGTCCCGGCAGCATCATGATGAATTCATCGCCTCCCAGGCGCGCCAGTATGTCTTCATCACGCAAGCATTGCTCCAGGCGGGATGCCGCCATTTTCAGCAACTGGTCGCCGACCGGGTGGCCGAGCGAGTCATTGATGTGCTTGAAGTAGTCGAGGTCGATGAAAAGCATCGCGACGATTTTTCCCGAACGTTCGGCTTGCGCGATTGCTTCGCCGACGCGCTCCTGCAACTGCTGGCGATTGAGCAGGCCGGTCAGCATGTCGTGATGCGCCATGAAGCGGATACGCTCCTCTGCCTGCTTGCGTTCGGTGATGTCCTTCCCGGTGCCGCGGTAGCCCTTGAATTTGCCGCTGGTGTCGAATAGCGGCTCGCCGTTGATGGAGTACCAGCGGACCCAGCCGTCGTCGTGGCGCAACTTGTACTCCAGGTCGGTAAACGGCTGGTGCGCTTCGACGGCAGCCTGGTGTGCCGCCATCGCTGCTGCATCGATCTCGCAGGGAAGCTCCCAGCGTGTCTTGCCGATGAACTGGCTGGCTGATGCGCCGCCTTTTTCCTGGATGCCGCCCGACATTGCCGTGAAGCGGAACTGGGCATCCTGTTCCCAGTACCAGTCGGACGACAAATCGGCCAGGCGGCGAAAACGATCTTCGCTCTCGCCCAGTTCGCGCGCCGTCCGGCGCTGCTTTCCGATGATCAGTGCTATGCCGGCCAACCCCAGTATCGCAATCAGCGTGACCGCTCCCAGCGCTTGGCCCACACCTTCGCGCGCAGCATGCACGAACGGGGTGATGGGCCGGATGATTTCGAGCACGCCGCGCACATCGCCTTCCTTCCAGTCGGTCTTGGGACTGGCGGGATGGGTATTATGGCAGGCGATGCATTGTGCCCGCATCCGGTCTGCCACCGCATAGCGCATCGCCATCTGCCCCTGGTACTGTTCGATCCGGTAATACGGCTGCGTCGCATCGCGTTGCAAGGCGGCAAGCGCCTCGCGCTCGAACTCATCGCGGGCGCCGCCGTCCTTGCGCCAGGGGAAAGGATATTCACTGTAGAGCCGCGCGCTGGCGCCTTCACCGCGCTGATCGAGGCGCTTGCCCAGTTCGATGGTCAGGGTGGCCGGCAGCGGAATCGTGTTGTCCTTGCCCTGGTGATCGTGCGTAATGTCGGTACCATGGTGGCGCACTTTCTCCACCACCTCCGAGGTGTACAGATCGCGCAGTTCTTCCAGCGTCAGCGACTGCTGGCGCGCGCCTTGTACCGCCATCGTGGAAACCAGTTGTTCCTGCAGCCTGTCCAGGTGCCAGAACGCTACCGCGGCAGCTGCCACCACCAGGACCACCAGCAACGGCACTGCTTGCTCGAATAGGAAGAGGCTGGCGCGTTGCCGCCAGGTAGTCAAGGAGCGATGACGGTCATTCATGTGGATGCGCCGGTGTACCGCATCCAAGCGCGCATATTTCATTGCGACAATATGATTCTTGCATGTTCGCGCAAGGATGCCCTTTCTCAAGAGCAGTATAGGAAAGGCAAGAGCTGCGGCAAGCTCTTTCACGGCTTTTCGTGTTCATCGACTGCAATGGATTCCGGCATCCGCCACGCTTCCGGCCATTCACAATCAGGTATAGAGTGAAATCAAGCCGGACGGAACCGCCTCCGGACATGATGAAGTATCTATCGATTCGGCGGCGCGAACCGCTGGTGATGTAAGGAAATGAAGATAGCAAGCGAGGCAAGGAGGCGCAGTCATGTTGCATAGTGCAAACAAGCTCAGGGGATTCGCCATCGCCGCCACCGACGGCGAGCTGGGGAGCATCAAGGATGTGTACTTCGACGACGCCGGCTGGGTAATCCGCTATCTCGTCGTGAACACCGGCGGCTGGCCCAATGGATTCGATGTGCTTCTTTCGCCGAGATCGGTGCTCGACGAGGAATGGGAGCACCGGGCTCTCCGTGTCGACCTGACAATGCAGCAGATCAAGAACAGCCCGAGCATCGATACCGCCAAGCCGGTGTCACGGCAGCATGAGGAAGAGTTCAACACTTACTACGGCTACCCGTTCTATTGGGCCGGCCCGCATCGTGGCTCGGCCGTCTTCCCGGGCGTGATCGAAAAGAAGCCGCTTGAACCGGCGGATGTGCTGGCAATCAGGAAGAGACTGGAGGAGGAGCAGGCGAACGCCGATCCCCACCTGAGAAGCTGCAGCGACGTAGTCGGATACCACATCCATGCGACAGACGGGCAGATCGGGCACGTGGAGGACTTCCTGTTCGACCGGACCGATTGGTCGATCCAGCTGATGGCGGTCGATACGCGCAAGTGGCTGCTTGGGAAACATGTGCTGATTTCGCCGAGGCAGATCGAGCGCGTGAGCTGGGAGGACAAGTCGGTGTTCGTCAACGTGACCCGGAATCAGGTGGAGCACAGTCCGGAGTATGACGCGGCTCATCCGCCGGAGAGCGGGGCGGAACTGGAGATGATGTATCGGGTGGAACGTTTGGGTTCGCAGCGCCCGCCAAGTCATCGGTGACTCGTGACTTGACTACTTGCCCTGCGCCGCAGCCGCCCGCTTCGCCCGGTACCGTCGCAAACCCCAATACCCGAGCAGGCCCAGCGACAGGATCGACAGTGCAAGCGCCCCGTAGAACACATAAACGTTCGCGTAAAGGAACGAATCCAGGACCGAGATATTCCCCTTGTTCCCCGTGCTGTACTTGTTTCCCACCCGCAGCGACGTGACCGGATACTTCGGATTGCTCAGGTCGATGACCACCAGGTCGCCGGTGATGCCGCCCTGTACCCCCGGATCGAGCACCGCATCGCCCAGTGTCGCCAGCCCCTCGTTGTTCTGCGACGTAAAGACGAGCACCGAGCGGCCTTTCTTGTACATGGACTCGAACTCCATGATGATCCCCGTGCCCGTCCCGAGGCCGCTCTTCTGCCGGCTGTAGGCGATTGCCGCTTCCGCGTTCCAGCTCCCGACAGTCGGATAGGGGACGCGCGGGGTGTCGGACAGCTTCAGCGGCGCCGCTTCCATGTAATGCTTCGGCACATCATTCGCCTTGCCGACCACGAGGATCTCACCGCCCCATCCGGCGGGTTCGTCGAACGTGACCTGGGTGCCGAACAGAGGAAAGCCGTTTCGCTGGGTCACCATGCCGACGACATTGAGCGCCGTTGCCAGCGCGACATCGTCGGGCTTGGGCAGGTAGACGATCGTTTCGTAGCCGTCCGGCCAGCGGGTGAAGGGAAAACCGTTCAGCGCGAACAGCTCGATCTTCGGCATTTCCACGAAATGCGGCATCGGCGGAAAGTACAGGGTCGAGTTTTCGTAGAGGGTCACGAAGAGACCATCCGTCTGCAGGGTTTCGCACAGGCCGCCGAGAGTGTTCAGGGAGGGCGAGAAGCTGATCGTGTTGGCGCCCGGCTTGAAGACATAGGTCGGGATGTCGATCTTGTAACCGTCGATGAAATTCCCGCTCACACTGTCCAGGTGAATGGCGCGCAGGGCCTTGCCGTTGACCGAGACATTCAGCGCCGAATTGTTCTTCAGGCCGGCGCCGTAGGAAAAATTCACCGACAGCTTCGCATAATGGTTCTGCTTGATCAGGAAGTCCGCCGGCAGGCGGAAGGACAGCGTGACCGAGTTGCTGTTGAGACCATGGAAGGTAGTGGTCGGCAGGTTCAGGGTGCGGAAATCGTAGACCTTGTCCGAACTCAGCACGTTGCGGCCGCTGTACATCGTCACATCCGGCATGCTGAACTCCAGCGCATGCAGTTCATCCGTGTCGGGATAGGGCATTGACATGTTGGCTAGCGTCGCGGCGGCGATCTTGAGCGCAGCGGCACGTTCGTCGGCGATGACGATCAGCGCGTGCAACGGGTCCCAGCCGCCTTCCTTTTCCGGCAGGTGGAAAATCTTCAGCAGGCCGCCATCTCCCTGTGGAAGCTCGATGCTGTTAACCGCCAATGCCGCAAGCGCGAACTTGCGCGAGCCGATAAGCACATTGTCGACACCGGGACGCAACTCGCGCGATACGCTGAACCTGACCTTGCGGTAATCGAAGCGGCGCGCGATGCCCGACGCCACCACGGTGGCCAGCGTCGCCGCTTCGGCTGTCAGCCGGTCGGTGACGATATGCACATCAACTTCCGGGAACTGCTTGGGGTCGAAGATCATCGCCGTCGCGGCACCCAGTCTGCGCGGTACGGGTTTCAGGTCGTATTCCAGCTCGATGAAGGAATCCACGACGCTGACATTGGTCCAGAGGTCAGGCGCGCAGGGCGGTTCGCACTGCTGCCGTGAATAGTGCTGAGACACGTGGAAGGACAGGACGTTGTATCCCGGCTTCAGCAGGTTGACCGGGATATCGATCGCGGCTTCCACGTTGGGCGCTTGCGGATTCAGCTTGGTCTGTGCGACCGGCTCGTCATTGACCTTGACGATCATCTGTGAGATTTCGCCGATCAGGTTGTTCGATACGCTGTAGCGCAGGGTGAGGATGGCACGGCGCACGTTCCAGCGCTCCGGGACGGGGACGGAAATGCTTTCGGAACCGTTGATGCAACGCAGCTGGATCGAGGAAAGAGCGGTCAGCTTCTGCAATGGAACTTTTGCGCTCTCCGCCTGTGCAGCGGAGGCGAGGAACAATGTCAGAACGAGAACGAGCTTAATGAGCATGCGGCCTCACGGCATGCAGGGCGATGTCGGTCAGGCTCTCGCCGTACACGTATCGCACGATTTCGGGGAAGGAGTGCATGTCGATCACGAACTCCGCGCCACACAGCAGATGGCCGTCGCGCTCGACCGCACGCTTGACGGTGCAGTCGAGGTGGTATTCGTGCCCCTCGCTGTCCTTCACGTCGATCGCGACCGGTTCCTGTTCGTGCACCTCGAACGGCACGTCCATCACCATGCCGACGCCTGTCAGCGATACGTCGGACAGCCTGCCGATGACATGCGCATTGTGCAGCGGGAAATCGACCATTGCCGTGCCGTTGGCGCTCATGCGGCTGAACTTCCGCGCGTGACGGTGCTCGATGTGCTCCATGCCCCAGATGAAGCCGAGATACAGCTCGTACCAGAACCAGCCGCCCACGGCCACCAGCTTGTCCCGGAGATAGGGCGTGGAACACCATTTCACCAGCATCTTCCACAGCGCGGCCAGCGCCTGCTTCAGCAGCATGAAGGCGCAATCCTTCACGGCCTTGATGCCCATCCTGAGGAAGTAGAAGAGCATGCGTGCGCTGCGCCGCGAGCGCGACTTCATTTCCCAGTTGTCGCGCCAGCGCTGGCTGTCGCCGAAGACGAAACTAACGATGTTCGGGTAGGCGACCAGGTTGGTCATGAATTCGCCGCCGCAGAAGTACAGGTCGCCTTTCTTCACGATGCGTTGTAGCTTGCTCTCAAAATGGTATTGCTGCCCGTAGCTGTCCTTCGCTTCAAGGATCACCCGTTCCTGTGTCTTGATCGGGAAGGGCGGCGCGATCTCGAAGCCGATGCCGGAGAGCGAGATATCCTTCACTTCGCCTGCCACCGCCTGCTTCATCCGCGGGAAATGCACATTGACCGGTCCGCTGGCGCTGATCCTGTGGAACTTGCGCACCTGCTTGCGCTCCCAGAACGCGCCCAGCGACACCAACGCAAGGTAGAGGTTGTAGACGCACCAGACGCCAGTCACCATGATCACGTCGCGCAGAATCGGTTCGTCGAACCATTTGATTCCGGCCAGGACGAGCGCGACGATGTTGACCAGGATGACCAGGAAGAAGGGCGCCGACAGCGGGCTCAGGTAATTGTTCTGGTTCATCACGCCCTTGGGTGTGACCTTGAAGGACGGCTTGCGCGGGTGCAGCAGGACGGAGATCACTGCCGGGATCAGGAACATGGCTTGCACGCTTTCGTAGATCTCCGAGAAGAACGGCTGCCGCGTGCCCTTGTAGAAGAAGTTCATCACGACGAAGGTGCTCAAGACGAAGGGCGCCGCATAGGCGAGGATCTGCAGCCATGACGCGTCGTAGATGTTCAGCCCGAAGATGAGGAAGGACGCAGGCGCAACAAAGTAGATGAAGCGCGAGAAACCGAAGAACCAGAAGAAGCTGGAATTGAAGTAGGAAATCCGTTGCGGCAGCGACAGGCCGGGCGTCTTGAGCGGATTGTTGAGCAGCACCAGCTGCACCATGCCCTGCGCCCAGCGCGAGCGCTGGATCACATAGTCGTCGAAGGATTCCGGCGACAGGCCGCACACCATCGGCTTGTTCACATAGACGCTGTTGTAGCCGCGGCTGTGTAGCTGGAAGGCGGTTTCCGCATCCTCGGTGATGGTGGTACCGCAGATGCCGCCGACTTCCTCCAGGTACTTGCGCCGCAGGACGGCGGCCGAGCCGCAGAAGTAGCTGGAGTTCCACGCGTTCATCGCCGGGTGGATGGTGCGGTAGAACATGTCGTTCTCGCCTGACGGGTTGGCGACGCCTTCCAGGTTCTTCTCCACTGGGCAGGGGTTGATGAAGAAGTGCGGCGTCTGCACCAGGAACAGCTTCTCGTCGGCGAGGAAGTGCCCGACGGTGTTCTTCAGGAAGTCATGCGTAGGCACATGGTCACAGTCGAGGATGAGGATCAGGTCGCTGCTGGTGTAATGCAGCGCGTGGTTGATGTTGCCGGCCTTGGCCTGGCGGTTGGTTTCGCGGGTGATGTAGCCGATGCCGAGGTCCGCCGCAATCTGTTTCATGCGGTAATGGCGTTCCCACGCGTCCATGCCTTTCTCGGGATGATTGCGTTTGTTCTCCGTACCGCCGTCGTCGATGATGTAGATGTGCAGCTTTTCCTTCGGATAGTCGATCTGCGTGGCCGCCGTCGCCGTCGCCAGTACGATCTCGTCCGGCTCGTTGTAGGTAGGGATGAGGACGTCGACGCTGGGCAGTTGCGCCGGATCGTCGGACAGCGGCACCGTCGGACTGGTCATCGGCCAGGCATTGATGAACAGGCCCATGAAGTGGATGGTGATCGCGTACAGCTCGGCGGCATACAGGATGCACATCGCGACGAAGTCCACCGGGCCGGTGTAGGCCAGCGTGTCGAAGCTGCGCCAGAGGATGTAGCGCGCGGCGAGGAAGCCCGAGAGCAGGATGAAGACGATGCGCCACGGCTGCCGGTCGGCGATGCCGGTCTTGTACAGGAGATAAATGACGCCGAGCCCGACCCAGCCCAGTCCGATCTGGTGGTCGAAGTTGAAGTAGGTGCCGGAGAAGTGGATGGAGTAGATCAGTGCGCCGGCCAGCAGCACGGCCGCAGGAACTTGCCAGGAGTGGTTTCCCGAATCAAGCTTCAGCAGGCGTGACATCATGGACGCACCTCGTCGCGACGCACCCGCCCGGCTATCGGTTCCCTCACCCTGGAAGGGGAAAGGAGCCGTGCAGCGATTGACGATGCCGCCACGTCAATTATTACGTTCTTACTTCCTTAGGCCTGCTCCCTCCGGCGCCGACAGCGAATGACTGATCGAGCGCCGGTCTTCGACCGGTTGCGAAGACCCGAAAAACTTCGATCCCACGATGACAACCAGGACTACCGCGGCGAGCGCGACGCCGATCATCGTGAGTTTGTTCATGGGAGACACGGCCGGCGCGGCGGGCTGTGGAGGCGGCGCAGCCTTGTCCTGCTTGTCCAGCTCGATTTCCTGCGGGTTCCAGAAAGCCTTGTAGGCGTTGAAGGGTTCCTTTTTCCCCTTCAGCATCACCTGTTCGGCGAACCGGCAGTAGATCTCGGACTTGTCCGAGAGGGCGTTGTAAGTGTCTTCGGAAATGTAGATCTCGCCGGGATGGGCGGCGGATTCGAAGCGCGACGCGGTGTTCACCACGTCGCCGAAGATGTCGTTCTGCTCGACCACGCAGCGACCGGTATGCATGCCGATGCGCATGAGCACCGGCGTCTTGAACTTCTTCGACATGTTCAGCGCGTCCATGCCCTGCTGGATGCGTGCCGCGGCGCGTACCGCGTCGAGCGCCTGTTCGAAGTAGGACAGGGTGCCGTCGCCGATGGACTTGATGAAGACGCCGTTGTTTTCCTTCACGGCGGGGAAGACGATTGCGTTGTGGTCCTTGATCAGGGTGCGGCTGACCAGGTCGCCCTGGCTTTCCGCGATGGCGGTCGAGCCTTTCAGGTCGGTGAACATCACCGTCAGCGTGCGTGTGAATTTCTCTGCGAACAGCGATTCCATTTTCTCGCGCTGTTCGAGGTATTTTTCCAGATCCATCTGGTCGGCAGATGGGCTCGCATCCTGACTGGTGGGCTCGTCGGTCATGGTGTGCCTGCCATGTTGTATTTATTCAAGATAGACGATTCCATTGGGAAATGCCATGAGGAATATTTCTTGAACACAATGCTCGGGATTGATCTGCACTTCCCGAAAAATCTTTTTTATTCAATTACTTGAGCGATGTTTTTGCGCCGCTAGCAAGAGCCGGACGACACATCGGAAGACGCAGACGCATTTCAGGGGCGTGCGAGTGTGGCATGTGAACCACATGTTTCTCATTGGATATATTGCCGCTTATACTGAAACGGTCACCCCGACAAGGACATGGCGGAAGCAATGGGATCCCACCCGATGTTTGTCCGGCTATTTGCCGGCCGCGGCAAGGCGGCCCGCCTGCTTCTGTTCGCGGCCTTGCTTCTGTCCATTCCTGCGCACGCCGCCGATTCCGACTGGCACGTTTTCCGGAAAGTGTTCATCGATGCCGAGGGCCGTGTCGTCGACAGCGGCCAGGACGGCATCAGTCATTCCGAGGGGCAGGGGTTCGCGATGCTGTTTGCGACGCACTACGGCGACCGCCCGGCATTCGACAGCCTGTGGCGATGGACGCAACGGCATTTGCAGGTGCGCGAGGACAAGCTGTTCGCCTGGCGCTGGCATCCCGGCCAGGGCGTGACGGACAGGAACAACGCGGCCGATGCCGACCTGCTGATCGCCTGGTCGCTGCTGAGAGCCGGCGAGAAGTGGGGCGTCCCGGCCTACCTCGAGGAGGCCGGTGCCATCGCGCGCGATATTCGGGCCAGGCTTTTGCGGCGCACCACGCACGGATTGATCCTGTTGCCGGGAACGGAAGGATTCGACAGTGCGGATGGCGCAAAGGTGAACCCGTCTTATTGGGTATTTCCCGCGTTGCGGGAGCTGCACCGCGCCGATCCGTCGGGAGAATGGCCGGAACTTGCCGGCAGCGGCATCGCCCTGCTGCAGTATGCGCGTTTCGGCCGCTGGGGACTGCCGCCCGACTGGCTCCAGCTGGCAGAGAAGGTCGTGCCCGCGTCCGGATTCCCCGAGCGTTTCGGCTACGATGCCGTGCGCATTCCCCTGTACCTGCTGTGGAGCCGGCAGGAATCCCAAGCGCTCCTGCAGCCGTATCGCGCATTCTGGTCTTACTTTGCCGGTGCGCGCTTCCTGCCGGCCTGGACCAATCTGCGGGACGACAGTGTCGACAGCCATGACGCGCTGCCCGGGATCAAGGGCATCGCGCAATGGCTGGCGGAGGGCGACGCCGTGCGGCTTCCGGCCGTCGATCCGTCGCATCATTACTATTCGGCGGCACTCTTGTTGCTCTGCAAGATGGCCATCGCCGAACGCCGCGGCAGCTGAACACCATGCGCCGCACCGTGCTCGCCGCGCTGCTCCTGACACTCGGTACCCGGGGCTGGGCGGATGGCATGAAGGGCGGGCTGGGTGGCCAGAATGATGGGCAAGCGAGGCCGGCGCCGTCGCGCATCCTCGAACTGAATGAAAAGCGCGCCAACGTTCTGCATGAAGAAACCCCGCCCGGAACGCTGTTGCGCCTGGAGACCCAGGCCGGGCAGGCAGCGGTGCGGGAACGGGCCGACGGCCTGAAATCAAGCAGCCCGGTGCCCGGTAACGTCGTCCGCCACAAGGAATCGGCACCGCACAGGATGCGTTCCACGCACGATACTCGGCCACAGGAACCGGGCATGCCTGACACGCCGCTCGTGCTGAAAATGGCGATGGCCGTCACGCTGCCGCGTGCTGACGGGCCTGACGAACGCCGCCTGTGGCGCATGCTCGACGGCGGGCAATACGATGCGCTGCTGGAAAGGCTGGAGCGGCTGCGTTCGGCCTATCCATCGTGGCGGCCGCCTGCGCGCCTCCTTGCGCTGGCGCAGGAAGGCCAGTTGCGGCAGCGGATCGAGCAGGCGCGCGAGTCCGGCAACCACGAAGCCTTGATCGCGCTTGCGCAAGACCACCCCGGCGCATTCGATTGCACCGGAATCGCTTCGGCCTGGTCGCTCGCGCAAGCCCATGCGGCGCTGGGGCGGCAGCCGGATGCAGGGGAGGTCGTGCATCGGCTGCTGGAATGCCCGGACGAAGCCGACCGGCTGGCTACGCTGTACAAGAGCCGCGAATGGCTGGCCTCCGATTGGGGGCGTCTCATCGCACTCGAAGAACGCATGCCACGCAGTCCGGAAGGCGAGGAAAAGTTCAGCCGGCTGCGCTATGACTACCGGATGGAGCAACTGGCAGCCGCAGTCGACAGCGGCGCAAATGACGCGGCGCTGGGGATGCTGTCGGCGTTGATGCCTGATATCGACAAGTACAAGGACGCGGGAGCCGCGTTGCTGGCTGGCTGGGTCCGCTACCGTGCCGAACAGCCGGGCGGTGCGGCCGCCGCGTTCGCCAATGCACTGCAGTGGGACGCCGGTCAGCATGAAGCTCGTCGAGGCCTGGCCTTGATCGCGCTGCAGGAGAAGCGCCATGAGGAGGCGCTATACCAGGCCGGGCTGATGCCAGAGCAGGTCGCCGGACGGGGCGGACTGCTGCGCGATGTCAGACTCACCCAGGCGCAGGATGCTTATGTCGCCGGGCGGCATGAAGAGGCCGTGCGTTTCCTGCAAGCCGCCAGGGACAACGCGCCGCTGCCGCGCTATGGCGAGCTGCTCGATGCATGGAGCAGGCTGCAGCTCGGCGATGCGGCGGAGGCAGCATCGCGCTTCGCGCGCCTGTATGGCGAGGATCCGGACACGGAAAGCGCGCAGGGTGCCTTGCTTGCGCTGACGCGCGCCGGCAGGGAGGATGAATTGAAGCGGCTCGCGCAGTCCGGACCGGAATCCAGCCCACTCATTGGATTGCTCGCGCGCCGCGACGCTGACGCGGCATTCAGCCGCAAGCGCTTCCTTGCCGCGGCCTCGCTGGATGCGCAGTCCTATGCGGGGCTCGGCAGCGCGGCTGCGGCACAAGCCTCGCTGATCGCCGCGATGCGCAGCAAGAGCGGTTCGGCGGGAATGTCCAGGCTGGACCTGAAGTGGTGGCCGTCCGTCGAAACGGCTATCGCCGCCGGTCCGGCGGGCGAGCTGCGGCTGCGCATGGACCATGTCCTTCTCGACAGCGGTACGTTGCCGCCCAACATGCCGGTAGGCAGTTTTCCTGCCGGCGTAGGCGGATATGCGTATGCGCCGGTCACCCGCGTGCGCGGCTGGCAGCCTCGCCTGTCCTGGCGCGACGAGCGGGACCACGTTTGGGAGGCGGAGATTGGGGCAACACCGGCCGGCGGTGCGGCCGGTGCGGCATGGACGGGGCGCGTCGCCCTCCGCGACAAGGCGGGAGCCTGGCATTGGGCGACTTATCGCGAGCCGGTGAGGGAGTCGATTCTTTCCTGGACCGGCATGCGTGATCCGTACCACGGCGGCGTATGGGGCAGGGTCATCAGGAGCGGCGTGCTCGGCGGCGGGCAGATGCAACTGGACGACCGGTGGAGCTTGTCTGCCCAGGTGGCGGTCGAGCAGCTGGGCGGGGAACGGGTCGCCGGCAACCGGAGGATAGCAGCGGATGCCGGGATTTCCCGGTCGTTGCATGTTGCCGGCATGGATTACGTCGTGCTCGGCATCTCCGCTGCGACCGAGCGCTACGAACACAACCTGAGCCATTTCACCATCGGCCATGGCGGCTATTTCAGTCCGCAGCGTTACTGGCGCATTGGGCCGTCGCTGGATTTCATGACCGAGGAAAACCGCCGCTTCATCCTCCGCGGACGCATCAGCGCCGGACGTACCGGCAAGCACGAGGCGGCCGCGCCCCTGTTCCCGCTCGCTCCGGACGGACGCGTCTATGCATCAAGCAGCGGGACGGGGACGGCCTATGACATGGAGCTGAGCGCGGTATGGAGAATGAACGCGCATGTCCAGCTCGGCGCGATGGTCGCAAAACGGAATTCGCCGCAATACCGCGACCATGCGGCGCTGGGGTTTGTGCGCATTCAGTTCGAATCGGGAAAATCCAGCTTGAGCAGCGACTTGCCCGCCGGCTGGGGAAGGGAATTGTTCTGACCCTCGGCTTCGAGGGCCAGAACGATGTCACAAAGACAACGGATGTGCCGTCAGTTTTTCTGGAGCTTCATGTACGAAAAGCGCGGCCGCTGCTCCTCGGCGGTGGGACGGCGATCCGCATATTCCTGCTCCTCGATAACATCGACGTACTGGCTGCCGTCCATCGGGCGGCCGGCGAATGGACTGGGCGGGGTTTGTATCCTGGCGGCGGACTTCTTTGCGTCTGTCTTGCGGCTGGTATGGTGTTTCATGACTGGCTCCTTTCCTATCCATTGCTGAACAGAAAACCGCGCAGCGTTGCGAGCGGGATATAACCAGTATAGACAGTTTTAGAAAGGATACCGGCTTGCATGCCGGTGTTTCCGCACCCCTGACCCAGCCAATGCGCCTTGTCCCGAAATGCAATCAATCTGGCTGCTGCTGCTACATACGCCTGTCTTCGTTTCCCATACAGTCTTGCCTAAACGACAGGTAACGACTCGCGCCGCAAGGGATCGCCAATGACCCGGCGAGGGCGTCTGCCTGCATAACAGGAGACAGATCCATGCAGCAGTATCCAAAGAGTCCCGTCATCGGGCAGATGATGAGCCAGCCCCTGCTCATCTCCAGCATCATCCAGCACGCCGACCGCTATTTCGGCGATACCGAAATCGTATCCCGCCGGGTCGAAGGCGACATCCATCGCTATGCCTATCGCGATTGTCACCGCCGTGCGCGGCAGATGGCGAGTTCACTCGCGTCACTTGGCGTGAGCATCGGCGACCGGGTTGCGACCCTGGCTTGGAACGGCTATCGCCACATGGAACTGTATTACGCCATTTCCGGTTCCGGCGCGGTCTTGCATACCATCAATCCGCGCCTGCATCCAGAACAGATCGCCTATATCGTCAACCACGCCGAAGACCAGTACCTGTTCTTCGACATGACTTTCCTGCCCCTGGTGGAAAGCGTGGCGCCGCATTGCAAGACGGTCAGGGGATTCGTGATGATGTGCGATCGCGACCGCATGCCGAAAGCGAGTCCGGTCGCCAACCTCCTTTGCTACGAAGACCTGGTTGCAAACAGCACGGACGATTATGAATGGCCGCTGTTCGACGAGATGGCCGCATCCAGCCTGTGCTACACCTCCGGCACGACCGGCAACCCGAAGGGAGCGCTGTATTCGCATCGGTCCACGGTGCTGCATTCGCTCGCATCGGCAATGCCGGACGCGATTAACCTGTCGGCGCGCGATACTGTGTTGCCGGTCGTGCCCATGTTCCATGTGAATGCGTGGGGCCTGCCGTATTCCGTTCCGCTGACCGGGGCGAAAATGGTGTTGCCCGGCGCAGCAATGGATGGCCGGTCGCTCTACGAACTGTTCGAGCAGGAACAGGTGACGTTTGCGGCGGGAGTGCCGACGGTCTGGCTGGGGCTGTTGAACCACCTGCGCCAGTCCGGCGAAAAATTCTCTTCCCTCAAGTCCACCCTGGTCGGCGGCGCCGCCTGCCCGCCGTCCATGATGATGGCATTCCGTGACGAATATGGCGTCGATGTCATCCATGCGTGGGGTATGACCGAAATGTCTCCTCTGGGCACGGTTTGCACCCTGCAGCGGCACCACCTGTCGCTGCCGGAAGCCGAGCGGCAAGATATCCTGGAGAAGCAGGGGCGTCCGGTCTTCGGCGTAGACATGAAGATCGTGGACGACGATCGCCGTGAACTTCCGAGGGATGGAAAGACTTTCGGCAATCTCATGGTCAAGGGACCGTGGGTGATCAGTAGCTATTTCAAGGGCGAGGGCGGTGATGTGCTGCAGGGCGGCTGGTTCCCGACCGGTGACGTGGCAACGATCACTTGGGACGGCTACATGCAGGTTACCGACCGAAGCAAGGACGTGATCAAGTCCGGCGGCGAATGGATCGGTTCCATTGATCTTGAGAACATCGCGATGTCGCATCCGTCCGTGCGCCAAGCCGCCTGTATCGGCGTCTCCCATCCGAAATGGGACGAACGTCCCTTGCTGGTCGTCGAAAAGGCGCCGGGAGCGGACGTCTCGAAAGCGGAACTGCTCGGGTTCTATGAGGGCAAGATCGCCAAGTGGTGGACGCCCGACGACGTCGTCTTCGTCGACGCCCTGCCGGTAGGCGCCACCGGAAAAATCATCAAGGCCAAACTGCGCGAGCAGTTCAAGGATTACCGCCTGCCGACTGCGTAAACCAGCACTTCTGCGCACTGCTGCGCAGCGCGCACCGAACCAACACTACTCGAGGACCATCGATGACGGACGTCATTCTGGAGACACGCCATTTGACCAAAGGTTTCAAGGGATTCATCGCGGTGAACGACGTCAACTTCAAGGTCAAGCGCGGTTCGATCCACGCGCTGATCGGCCCCAACGGGGCAGGCAAGACGACGTTCTTCA
>Ga0196972_1000114_pt1 | contig 66501 bp, 59 predicted proteins | sample S1v_2013CmetaG_FD_148618 | JGI IMG/M metagenome (GOLD analysis project Ga0196972, IMG submission 148618) | Soil microbial communities from Anza Borrego desert, Southern California, United States - S1+v_20-13C | ecosystem: Environmental > Terrestrial > Soil > Desert | place: USA: California...
ATCGAAAAGCCGAGATCGCGCGAACGTTTGATGAAGCGTAGCGTGTGGACATCGGTCTCGGTGTATTTGCGGTAGCCGGCCTCGGAACGGTTCGCCTCGCCGATCAAGCCGATGCTTTCGTAATAACGGATCATCTTGGCCGTGACGCCGGCCGCGCGCGCGGTTTCTCCGATATTCATCTATGCCTCCGTGGTTTCCGGTTTCCAGCGACGCAACAGCAATGCATTCGTCACCACGCTGACGCTGGAGAGCGCCATGGCGGCGCCGGCCAGCATCGGATTCAGATAGCCGAACGCGGCGAGCGGAATGCCGACCAGGTTATAGACGAATGCCCAGCCGAGGTTCTGCAGTATCTTGCGATAAGTCCTTTTCGAGATGGAAATCGCGTCGGCAACCAGCGCGGGATTGCCTCGCATGAGCGTGATGCCGGCCGTATGCATGGCCACGTCGGTGCCGGTGGACATGGCGATGCCGACATCGGCCGCCGCCAGCGCCGGCGCATCGTTGATGCCGTCGCCGACCATCGCCACCTTGTGCCCCGCGCCCTTGAAGCGGGCGACGGCCGCGGCCTTGTCGGCCGGCACGACTTCCGCAAGCACATCCTGAATGCCGAGCGTCTCGCCGACCGCGCGGGCGGCGCCGCGATTGTCGCCGGTCAGCATGACCGGGGCGATCCGTATGGCGGAGAGCCGCTGGACCGCCTGCTTCGCCGAGGCCTTGAGCGTGTCGCCGAACGCGAGCAGGGCGACTGCTTCGGTGCCCGATCCATTGCGCACCGCCAGCCAGGAAACGGTCCGCCCCGCGTTTTCATGCGCGGCGGCGGCCGCGGCCAGGGGGGCGGTCGCGACTTGCAGTTCCGACATCAGCCGCGCATTGCCCAGGTAGACCGTCTTGCCTTCGACCTCGGCTTGCACGCCGCGGCCCGGCAAGGCCTTGGCCTGCGCGGCCGGCGGCGGCGCCAGTCCGGCGGCGGCGGTTTCCGCCAACACCGCCTTGGCCAGCGGATGGTCGCTGTATTGCTGGACGGCGGCCGCCAGCGCGAGCACCCGTTCGCGCGGCCAAGCCATCGTCTCGACGGCCGCGACCGCCGGTTTGCCCTCGGTCAACGTACCGGTCTTGTCGAACACGACGGTCGATACGGCGTGAGCGGTTTCCAATGCCTCGGCATCCTTGATGAGAATGCCGTACCTGGCAGCAACCCCGGTGCCGACCATGATCGCGGTCGGCGTCGCCAGGCCGAGGGCGCAAGGACAGGCGATGACTTGCACGGCGACCGCATTGAGCAGGGCTTGCTGCCAGTCGCCCGTGATCAGGCCCCAACCCAGCAAGGTGAGGAGGGAAATGCCGAGCACGATGGGTACGAAGACGGCGCTGACCCGGTCCACCATGCGCTGGATCGGCGCCTTGGCCGCCTGCGCATCTTCGACCAGCTTGATGATGCGCGACAGCGTGGTGTCGTTGCCGACCGCCGTGGCGCGAATCACCAGCATGCCGTCTGCGTTCACCGCGCCGCCGGTGACGCGGTCGTTCGCTCGTTTGGCGACCGGCAGGCTTTCCCCCGTCAGCAGCGACTCGTCGAGATGGCTGTCGCCTTCGATGACGATGCCGTCGATCGGCACGCGGTCGCCAGGCCGGACGACGACCAGGTCGCCGCTACGGAGATCGGCAAGCGGCACGGCGCGCTCGGCGCCGTCGCGGCGCACGATGGCGGTTTCCGGACGCAGGGACTCGAGCGCGCGGATCGCGGCGACGGTCTGGAACTTGGCGCGCGCCTCGAGCCATTTGCCGAGCAGAACCAGTGTGATGATGACAGCCGACGATTCGAAATACAGGTGGGGCATGCCGTGCGCGCCGTGTTCCAGCAATAGGTAGACCGACAAGCCATAGGCGGCGCTGGTGCCGATGGCGACCAGCAAGTCCATGTTGCCGGAACGGGCCAGCAACGCCTTCCAGCCGGCTTTGTAGAAGCGTCCGCCGAGCCAGAATTGCACCGGCGTGGCAAGCAGCAGTTGCAGCCAGCCCGGCAGCGCCCATTCCAGGTTCGCCAAAGCGCCCAGCATGGGGGCGACCAAAGGCAGGGTGAGCGCGGCGGAGACGGCCACCGGCCACCAGGCCGGCAGCCGGGCGCGATCCCGTTCCGGCGCGGGCGTGCCGCCGGCGGCTTCGGCCTCATAACCCGCCTTGCGGACCGCGGCCAGCAAGTCGTCGATGCCGACTTCCGGCATGGCCTTGACCTGCGCCTTCTCGGTCGCCAGATTGACGGTGGCGTCGAGCACGCCGGGTATCTTCTTCAACGCTTTTTCGACGCGCGCGACGCAGGAGGCGCAAGTCATACCCGAGATCGACAGTGTCGTCGCCGTGGCGGGAATGTCGTAGCCGGCCTTTTCGACGGCGGCGGCCAGGGCTTCGAATCCCGTTCCCGGCGCCGCCTGCACGGTCGCCTTTTCGGTGGCCAGGTTGACCGTGGCGTCCTGGACGCCGGGCACCGCCTTGAGCGCCTTTTCGACCCGGGCGACGCAGGAAGCGCAAGTCATGCCATCGATCTTGAAGTGGAAATCGGTAGGGGTGTTGATGGTTGCGGTATTCATCGGCATATCTCCATTGATGCCGTGAGCATAAACCTTGCTGTCGTGGGAAGGTCAAGCGCTTTTTCGGGTACGCCCGACCAGTTGACTTTGCCATCGGGGTAAGCTGTAAAGTGACGGTCCCCAATCATTCGAGGAGTTAACGACATGCTGGAATTCACGATACACGACATGACTTGCGGCCATTGCGTCGGCGCGATCACCAAGGCAATCAAGGAAGTCGAACCGCAGGCGGCGGTGGACATCGACCTCGCCGGCCACCTGGTCAGGGTCGGGGCATCCGGCGATGCGCAGGCCATCGAAGATGCCATCCGCGAGGCGGGATATACGCCGGTGCGCCGGAATTGATCCGGTCCGCGCGGTACATCGTCCTGCCGCCGGGCAAGGCGGCAGGGACGCGGCGAGGGGCCCGCCGCGAGGTTTGCCGCCTGCCGGCGTTATTTTGGCGCACCGAGGTTTTCCGTTATCACCCTGGAAAACATCAGCTTGAATCCTTCGCTCAGTTTTTTATTTTCTTTCGCAAGCCGCAGGAGGCGCGCGCAACACTGGTCGCGTTCGTCGGCGGGCAACCGGGTGAGCATGGAGGTCAGCATCTTCAGTCGCGAAAGCAATCGCGTCTCGGTCTGATCGGCGAGATTGCTACTGACATGGCTCAAGTACAGTCCCAAGCCGTAAAGCGCATGTTCACCGATGCGCGGATCGAGTCCGGTGCCCAGTACCGCAGTCAACAGGCGGCGCAGCGCGTTCGGAACATTGCCGTCGAACTTTTCGAGCTTCACCGTGTTGCAGAACGTATCGATCAAGAGCCCCAGCGGTTTGCCCTGCTGATCCGGCCGCATTTGACGGAGTTCGCGGAGAAGCTCGTCCAATAGGGATGCCGATAGTCCTCCCCATCGGATGTCGGCCGTCTTTCTTTCCAGCTTGCTTGCGACCTGCGACGTCAGCTTTTGGACCAGAAGGTCACGGTTGTGGATACCTTCGAATCTCAGCCCGATCTCATCCTCGAAGTTGGCGAGGACCGTGCGGCGCACGTCGGAATTGAGAGCGGTATTGACGGACGAGGGCTGCGATAAAGGCTGGCCGGCTTGAGCCTGGAGGTGGATGAATGAAGCCTCGCGAAGGACGCTTTCGAGGTTGGTCTGCGTGGCGCCTTCGACCCGCTGCCGCGTCAGGCATTCGATACATGCCCAGAGTTGAGCGGTGCTTTCCGGTGCGAGTCGCGCTTTGGTGCTGTCGAGTGCTTCCAGAATAGCGATGGCGGATTCTCCGGACAAGTCGTTGCCGTCCCAGGATACGGCAACCGGACGATCCCCGACACCGAGGAGGAAATCGTCCAGTTCTCGCTGGAGCTCCGCCTTGCGATTGTCGGCCCCGGTGCTCGATGATGGCAGCGATGGCATGCCGATGTTGAATGAAATCATGGATGACCTTTCGGAGGAATCAAGAGAAACGAGTACCGCGGGTGCGATGGCCCCATGCTGACGAAAGAAACCGTGGCCGATATCGGATCGGCCGGACGGAACGGGGGAGTCAAATGGCCTTCGTCGATGCGGTGCTTGGCGTTATGGCGAGTTCGATGGGGGCAGCGTTTTTATTAACTCATCGAGCGCCGCGTCGTTGCCGGTCAGCAGGGTTGCGGCAATCTGTTCCAATGCAATTTCGTAGGGTTTCCAATAATGCCCTCAAGCAGTGATTGTAGGAACTGAGGTGCTTTTCATTCTGCAATCCCAGGGGCGTGCCGGCAGTCTCCCGCATTGAGAGAAGCTCGTGGGCGAAAGAGTCGGCAAGAACGTCGCCGTCCCATCGGGCAAGGACGGCAGGCATGCCTGCCTGGGGCAGGATGGCATTGAGCAATTTGGTATGTTCGCGATGGAGGTTGATATTGCTTTGTTCCGCCTGTAACTGCTGGAAGGATAGGTTGTGGAGCGGGAGCATGAGTGAAAGGCAGTGGTTGAATTGACCTCCGTTTAGTGACGACCAACGTGAAATTGTTCGATGATCGGGTTTGCCGCCGACTCCGAATCTTGTTCTCCTGTCTGCGGAGACATCGGCGGCGGAAACGAAGAGTTGCCGGCAAGGCGGATTGGCGATTCGGGCGATGACGGATATCGACGGCAAGACGTTCTTTTTTGCCGAAAACATGCGACGGTTCTGTTGCGGCTGGGGCCATTTCCTCCTGGGCTGCTCCTCCAAATTGACGGTCGGCATGATGGTGCAGGTTACAATTCGGCATGGCGTGATGATCCGGGCGCATCCTCCCGCCGATTTCGTGGCTTTCCAGGAGACCGTATGCCGGCCGTTGACGATTATATTTTCGGCAATGGTGCATTCCATGAGCGATTCCGTCTGACGACGCAAGTGCTTGCCGTGCTGGTGGCAAGCGCGCCGCGCCCGCTCGGCATCGCTCAACTCCAGAAAGTCACGTATCGCTCGGCGCGCGAACTTAGCAAGCTGTGCGAAGGTTTGCAGGAAATGGGGTTGCTGAAATCGGATACGTCGGCGCGCGGCGGCTGGTGCCTCGCCTGCCAACCGAACGAAGTGACGCTGGAAGATGTGTATCGCTTCGTGGTTTCCACTCAGAATTCGCGTCAGCCGCCCACCGACGATGAGCCCGAACCGATCGAGCAATTGCTGCTCGACGCGGATTTGCTGGTCACGCAGGCGACCATGGCGATCAACCAGGGCGTGGCGAAGCAATTGCGCCAGTTTTCGCTGGACCGCTTGCGCGTGTCGTCCGCCGCCAAGCCGCCGGTCAGCAAGCAAGCGATCCGCGAAGCCTTGTACGACAACGAGTACGACTTCGAAGTCAATGCCTGGCTCGTCAACAGCGTCTTCGAGACCCACAAGCGCAAGCAAAAAGCGAAATAGGATCGCCGGGTTTTACTTTCCGCAAGGTCCCGCCTTGCGCTTTGCCGCGAGCTCGCAAGTCAGTCCGACGAATTGCCGGTACAGCTCGCCGTATTCCGGGCGCCAGGCGGCGACCGCCTGCTGCTGGCGTTCGACGGTCTCCATGTCGCCGCGCGCGATCGGGCCGCTCAGGGCGCGCGCCGGTCCGAGACGGAAGATGTTGTCGATGCTTTCGCGCACCAGCGGTTCCATCATCTTCAAGGCTTCGTCGGGCGCGACGCCGGTCGCGACATAAGCATCCTGGGCCACGCCGAGCAGGGTGGAAAGATAATTGGCGGCGAAGACGGCGGCGGCATGATAGAGCACCTTGCGGCCGGCGTCGATGCTCACCGGATGCGCGCCGATCGCGGCGAACGCGGGGACGAGGACGGTCAGCGCGGCTTCGTCGCCTTCGGTGCCGCAATAGGTGCCGGCGAAATTTTCCGCCACCCGATCTGGGGCGGCGAAGCTGCGTATCGGATGCAGGCTTGCCACCGCGGCGCCGCACCGGCTTGCCGCAGCCAGCACCGACGATGGCAGCGAGCCGCTGCAATGGAAGACGATCGAGCCGGGACCCGGCAGTCCGGTCCCGGCCAGCGCCTCGCAGGCCGCGCCGACGCTATCGTCGGGCGTCGCGATCAGGAAGATATCGGCCGGCTCCAGGTCGGCATAGTCGGCAACGGGACGGCCGGCGCCGACATAGGCTGCCGCCTCCGCCGCGCCGGCCGTCGAGCGCGTCAGGATGTCTTGCACGGACAGGATGCCGGCTCTCGTCCACAGGCGTCCGAGGGTCTTGCCGAGGTGGCCGCAACCGATGAACGAAAGTGTCGGTGTCGTGGGGTTCATGGGCGATTCCCGAGGATCATGGCTTGAATTTGACGCTGCAACCGGTTTCCCAGTGCGCGCCTTCGGTGGAATGGGTCGCGCGCCCGATCATCTGCCGCTGGGTGAACAAAGGATGCCCGATCGCTTCGTCCATGCGCAGGATCGGGGTGACGCAGCAATCGGCGCCGGCGAATTTCTCCGTCCAATGGGCCAGGGTCTGCCGCGCGAACAGGGCATCGAGTTCCGCCTTGACCGCCATGGCGTCGTCGCCGCCGACCGCCTGTCCGAGGCTCCAGTGCCGCGTTTTCAGATCCGGACGGCCGAGCACGTCGCAGCAGGCTTCCCAGAACTTCAATTCGAGCGCGCCGACCGCCATGTGCCGGCCGTCGCTCGTGCGGTAGACGTTGTAGCAGGGGACGCCGCCGGTCAGCAGGTCGCGGCCGGGCGCGGCCGGGCGGCCGGAATTGTTGACCGCGACCAGCGGCATGATGTTGTGCGCGAACACGGCATCGGTCATCGACACGTCGACGAAGCGCCCGACGCCACTGGCCCGGGCGCCGATCAGCGCGGCGAGGATGCCTTGCACGGCGCTCTGCGCGCCGCCGAGCAGGTCGCCGATCTGCAGGTTCGGCAAGGCCGGCGTGCCGTCCGGCCCGGCATTCTGCTCCAGCATGCCGGCGTAGCCGGCATAATTGATGTCGTGGCCGGCCATGAGCGCCAGCGGCCCGTCCTGGCCGTAGCCGGAAATCGCGCACATGACGAGCCGCGGATTACGCTGCTTCAGCGCGGTCCAGCCGATGCCAAGCTTGTCCATCACGCCGGGGCGGAAACTCTCCACCACCACGTCGGCGGTCTCGGCCATCCGGAGGAATTCGGCGCGCTGCTCGGGCAGCTTGAGGTCGAGCCGCAAGAAGCGCTTGCCGCGATTGACGGCGACGAAGAACTGCGAAACTTCGTTCCTGATCGGCCCCATGGCGCGCGCGTAGTCGCCGAGGCCGGGGTCTTCGATCTTGATCACCTCCGCGCCCATGTCGGCCAGATGCATGGTGGCCACCGGCCCCGGCAGGAGGCGCGTCAGGTCGAGGATGCGGATGCCTTGCAGGGGTTTGTCGACAGGCTGGTTCATGGGATTGATCGGGTGAGTATCCATCGATAAGAAAAAGCAATCATATGTGAAATCGCGCGGACGAATGTTGCCGTCGTGCCCCTGATCTTGCATTGATGTATGCAAGATCCTCCATCGTTTCTTCATAATTGCGCAATATGCTTTCGCGCAGGATTACATGAAGCGCGCCGGCCAAGCGCGCTCGTAGAGCGACCCGGAGGAAAAAATGCATACATCGAATATCCGTCACGCCCTCATGTGGGGGACCGTGCTGCTGGCGGCCGGATGCGGCGGCAGCGGCGGCAGCGGCGGCGACGCGGCAGGGCAGGGCACGACGCTGCTGGCGGCAGTCTCGGCGTCCGCGCAGAATCCGGCTTCCGCTTATTACAACGCCGTGCAGCAGATGTACATCGCCTATTTCGGGCGTCCGGCCGACAGCGGCGGCCTGGCCAACTTCTCCGCGGCCTTGAGCGCCGCGGGAGCACCGACGGATATCGCCGGCATCAGCGCCGCCTACGAGACGAACCCGGCCATCAAGAGCCTGATCGACGCCTTCGGCACGAGCTCCGAATCCAATGCGCTGTACACCGGCGGCACGGCGGCATTCGTCACCGCCATCTACATCAATATTTTCAATCGCGGCCCGGCCGCCAGCGGCTTGAGCTTCTGGTCCAATGCCATCGATAGCGGCGGCCTGAGCCGGGGCAATGCCGCGTTATCCATCATGGCCGGCGCCTTGTCGAACGCGTCGCCGCAAGGCGTGCTCGACGCCGCCACCGTCGCCAACAAGACGACCGTCGGCAATTACTTCACATCGTCGTTGACGACCGACGCGCGAATCAATAGCTATTCGGGCAGCGCGGCGGCCGCCACCGCGCGGACCATGCTGTCGTCCGTCAGCAGTTCCACCAATACGACGAGTTTCCAAGCGACAGTCGATTCGACCATCTCCACGCTGGTGAGCAACACCGTGCCGGGCGCGCCGGTCATCGGCGCCGCGTCGGCCGGCGACGGCATCGCGGTGGTCAGCTTCACGGCGCCGTCGTCCAGCGGCGCGTCGGCCATCACGTCGTATACCGTCACTTGCACGGCGGGAGGCAGCAGCGTCACCGCCGCCGGCGCGAGCAGCCCGATCACGGTCAGCGGCCTGACCAACGGCGCGACGTATTCCTGTACCGTGGCCGCCACCAACAGCGGGGGCACGGGATCGGCCTCCAGCGGCGTCAGCGTCACGCCGGTCGGCGCCAATACCGTGCCCGGCGCACCGACCATCGGCACCGCCACGGCCGGCAACGGCAGCGCCAGCATCTCGTTTACCGCGCCGTCCTCGAGCGGCGGCTCGACCATCACGGGATACACGGCGACTTGCACCGGCGGCGGCAGTTCCAAGACCGGCACCGGCACCGCCAGCCCGATCACCGTCAGCAACCTGACGAACGGCATCACCTATTCCTGTTCCGTCACGGCGACCAACGCCGCGGGCGCCGGCACGGCCTCGGGCGCCGTCAGCGTGACGCCGGCGGCGACCGCCGGCGGAACGAGTTCCACCGCCGGCGTGATGTGCCCCTACAGCCAGAGCGTGTTCAACTCGGCCCTCAACCTGACCAACACGGTTTCCATGACGTGTTCCAGCACGCAGCGCACCATCTCGGGCAACGGCGTGCCGGATCATACGGTCGGCACCTTCCCGAATTCCGGCAATCCGACGGCGATCGGCGCCGTGAACGCCATGCACAGCAGCACGCTGACGCCGGTCGCCGGCAGTACGAGCACTTCGGTCGGGCACAAGATCGGCTATGCCAACAACAGCGTTCCTTTCGATCCGGCGACCGCCGAAAGCTATCAGAACGCAGGCGTCTGGAAGATCGAGGCGCTCAACCAGACCTATTTCAGGTTCGGCACCGATTCCAGCAATGCGCACGTCCAGCCCGACGGCACCTATCATTATCACGGCATGCCGGAGGGCTACCTCACCAAGCTGGGCAAGGGAACGGCGATGACGCTGGTCGGCTTCGCGATCGACGGCTTCCCGATCTATGCCCGCTACGGCTATACCACGGCGACCGACGCCACCAGCGCGATCAAGACGATGACCGCGAGCTATCGCATGAAATCGACCGCCGACAGCGGCCGTCCTTCGACCAGCAGCGTGCCGATGGGGACCTTCACCCAAGACTATGAGTATGTCGCCGGTCTCGGCGACCTGGACGAGTGCAACGGCCGGTACGGCGTCACGCCGGAATTCCCGAACGGGATCTATCACTACTACATCACCGACGGCTATCCCTACATCCAGCGCTGCGTGAAGGGGACGCCGGCCTATAACGGCACGGTGTCGAGGTAATCGTGCGCGGCATGCCTTGGCTGTTGGCCTGCCTGCACATCCTGCTGCTGGCGGCGGGTTTTCAGCGGCCGGCGCATGCCCATCTGATGCCGGCCGGGCAGGGCGCCGTGAATGTTGTCGGCGACTCCGCTTATGCGGTGATCGCCGTTCCGGCCGCCGCCCTCTCCGGATTCGACGACAACCGCGACGGACTGATCGACGCCGCCGAGATCAACGCCCATCGCGCCTGGCTCGACAGCCAGCTCAACGGCTTGCTCCAGTTGCGCAGCGGCGAGGAGCCGGGGCGGCTGGTGTTCGCGGACCTGCTGCTGTCGCATATCGATGAACCGGGTTTCAAGGGGAGCGACCACGTCGTGGTCGCCCGGCGTTACCGGTGGAGCAAGCCGGTGGAATCGTTCACGCTGCGCGTCAACGCCTTCGGGTTGCCGGCGACCAGGAATGCGCAACTGCTGGTGCGCGCCATCCGCGGCGAACGAAGCGAGGCGGCGGTATTGTCCGCGCATCGGAGCGATTATGTGTTCTTCGCCGGGCCGTGGGTCATCCTGCGCAATTTCGCCGTGACCGGCGCGGAGCACATCCTGCTGGGCGCCGATCATCTGTTGTTCCTGCTGACGATATTGGTGGTCGGCGCCGGTTGGCGCTACTGGCTGGCCGTCATCACCAGTTTCACGATCGCCCACAGCATCACGCTCACGCTGGCCGCCCTGGGATGGGTCAGCGTGCCTGCTTCGGTGGTGGAGCCGCTGATCGCCGCCAGCATCGTCCTGCTCGCGGTCGACAACCTGGTGCGCGGGCCGGGAGCGAACAAGCACAGGATCGCGCTGGTTTTCGGTTGCGGATTGCTGCACGGCCTGGGTATCGCCTCGGTGCTCTCCGATATCGGCTTGTCGGGCGGCAGCCGGGCGCTGAGCCTGCTGGGTTTCAATCTCGGCGTCGAATTCGGGCAGATGCTGTTCGTCGCCGCGGCGCTGGGTGTCTTGTATGCGGTCCGCCGCGCCATGCGCGAGGCATGGCACGGCCGCGTCGTGCAAGCCTGTTCGCTTGCCGCCGCGCTGATCGGCTCGGGCTGGATGGTGCAGCGGGTGATGGGCTGAAACCTGGGGCGGATGCCTCCGCCTAAACTGCCGGCCCGCAATCCACTTTACGACGCGACGCGCTCGAGCGCATCCTGCTGCTCGAGCCATTCAGTCTCCAACTGTTCGATTTCCTTGGCGTGGTAGGCCTGGTCGACGATCAGCGTTTTCAATTCATCCTTGTTCGCGGCGTCGTAGATCGCCGGATCGGCGAGGCGGGCGTCGATCGCCGCCTTCCGTTCCTGCAGCTTGGCGATCTGCTCCTCCAGGCGCTTGATGCGCGACTCGATCGGTTTCCTGAGCGCGGACAGGCGCTGCCGTTCCTCGGCTTCCTGGCGCCGCTGCTCGCGCCGGTCGGGCGCGGGCGCCGCCGGCACGGCCGCGGCCGCCTTGGCGTCGGCGCCGGGCAGTTGCGCGGCCGGCGCGCCGGCCTTGTCGGCGAGCTTGGTCTTGAACAGCCAGTCGCGGTAGTCGTCCAGGTCGCCGTCGAACGGCTGCAGCTTGCCGTCGGCGACGATGACGAATTGATCGGTCGTGGCGCGCAGCAGGTGCCGGTCGTGCGACACCAGGACCAGCGTGCCGTCGAATTGCGCCAGCGCCTCGGTCAAGGCTTCGCGCGTTTCCAGGTCGAGATGGTTGGTCGGTTCGTCCAGCAGCAGCAGGTTGGGGCGCTGCCACACGATCAGCGCCAGCGCCAGCCGGGCCTTTTCGCCGCCGGAGAAAGGCGCGATCTTGCTGGTGACCATGTCGCCCGGGAAGTTGAAGCCGCCGAGGAAATTGCGCAATTCCTGCTCGCGCGCATCGGGCGCGATCTTTTGCAGATGCCAGAGCGGCGACTCGTCGTGGCGCAGCATTTCGACCTGGTGCTGGGCGAAATAGCCGATCACGAGGCCCTTGCCGAATTGCGCCTTGCCCGCGAGCGGCGCCAGCTCGCCGGCGATGGTCTTGATGAGGGTCGATTTGCCGGCGCCGTTCACGCCGAGCAAGCCGATGCGCTGCCCGCTTTGCAGGGAAAACTTGATGCCGGAGACGATCGTCCTGGCGGGACCGTCTTCGAGGCGGTAGCCGGCATCGACGTCTTCCAGCACCAGCAAGGGATTCGGCGCCGACAGCGGCTCGCGGAACTCGAACGAGAACTCGGCGGCGGCGCGCAGAGGGGCGATCTCTTCCATCCTGGCCAGCGCCTTCATGCGGCTTTGCGCCTGCCGCGCCTTGGTCGCCTTCGCCTTGAAGCGGTCGATGAAGGATTGCAGGTGCGCGCGCTGGCGCATCTGCTTCTCGATCATGTTTTGCGCGAGCACGATCTGCGCCGCGCGCTGGCGTTCGAAGGACGAGTAGTTGCCGGAATAGCGCCGGAGTTTGCGGTCGTCGATGTGCACGATCACGTTGACCACGCCGTCGAGGAAATCGCGGTCGTGCGAAATGATGATCAGCGTGCCCTGGTAGCGCTTGAGCCAATCCTCGAGCCAGATGATGGCGTCGAGATCGAGGTGGTTGGTCGGTTCGTCGAGCAGCAGGAGATCGGACGGACACATCAGCGCCTGCGCCAGGTTCAGGCGCATGCGCCAGCCGCCGGAGAAGCTCGCGACCGGCCGCTGCATCTGTTCCATCGAAAAGCCGAGGCCGAGCAGCAATTGCTCGGCGCGCGAACGGACGGTGTAGGCCCCGGCGTCCGCCAATTCGGTGTGCAGTTCGGCGATCAGGTGGCCGTCCGTATCGGCGTCGGATGCGCTTTCGGCTTCCGCCAGGCGCTGCTCGAGCTTGCGCAGCGCCGCATCGCCGTCGATCGCGTATTCGATCGCCGGGCGGTCGAGCGCCGGCGTCTCTTGCGCGACATACGCCATGCGCCACCTGGAGGGGAAATCGGTCTCGCCCTGGTCGGCGTGCAATTCGCCGCGCAAGAGCGCGAACAGGCTCGACTTCCCGGCGCCGTTGGCGCCGATCAGGCCGATCTTCTCGCCGGGGTTGAGCGTCAGGTCGGCGTTCTCGAGGAGAGGCTTGACGCCGCGCGTCAGGGAAACCTGCTGGAAACGTATCATTCGTTGCGACTTTGCTGCCGGCGGACGGCTCTTATTTGAGTTGGTCGGCCGTCACCAGGAATACCGCGTCGTCGCCGGCGCTGGTCGACAGCCAGGTCAGTTCGAGATCGGCGAACGCCGCTTCGGCATGGGCGAATTCGTTACCGATCTCGACGATCAGGATGCCGCCGTCGGTCAGGCGCTGCCCCGCGCCGGCGATGATCTCGCGCACCAGGTCCATGCCGTCGCCGCCGCCGGCCAGGGCGATCTGCGGTTCGCGCCGGTATTCCTCCGGCAGCCTGGCCATCGATGCGGCATTCACGTAGGGCGGATTGGTGACGATGAGATCGTATTTCTTCTTCGGCACCTTGTCGTACAGGTCGGATTCGATCAGCGTGATGCGGTCCTGTAATTCGTAATCGGCGACGTTGCGGCGCGCCACGGCAAGCGCGTCTTGCGAGATATCGACCGCATCGACGTGTGCGTTCGGGAAGGCGTCGGCCAGCATGATCGACAGGCAGCCCGATCCGGTGCACAGTTCCAGGATGTCCGTGATGGCTTCCGGGTCATTCACCCACGGCGCGAACCGTTCCGGAATCAGTTCCGCGATGAAGGAGCGCGGCACGATCACGCGTTCATCGACATAGAAGCGATAGCCGCCGAGCCAGGCCTCGTTCGTGAGGTAGGCCGCCGGGATGCGTTCGGTGACGCGCCGTTCGATGATCATCAGGAGCGCCGCGATCTCCTCGCGCAGCAGCTTGGCGTCGAGGAAGGGATCGAGCTTGTCCAGCGGCAGCTTGAGCGTATGCAGGATCAGGTAGGCCGCTTCGTCGTAGGCATTGTTGGTGCCGTGGCCGAAGAACAGTTTGGCTTCGTTGAAGCAGGTGACCGCATAGCGCAGGATGTCGCGGACGGTCGAGAATGTGGTTGTCGTCATGATCGAAACGGAGAGGCCGGGGCATTCCTGTCGGAAATGCCCCGGTGGAGTGATTCCGGGCGGGATAGTTTAAACCGTTAGCGCCTGGCGTGGGCCGAAACTTACAACAGCAGGTTTTCCAGCGTGCGGCGGTAGATGTTTTTCAGCGGATCGATGTGGCGCAGTTCGATGTGCTCGTCGATCTTGTGGATGCTGGCGTTGGGCGGGCCGAACTCGACCACCTGGGGACAGATCTGCGCGATGAACCGCCCGTCGGACGTGCCGCCGGTGGTCGACAAGTCGGCGTCGAGACCGGTCTCGGCCTTGATCGCGGCGCATACAGCGGCCGACAGGGTGCCGCGCGGCGTCAGGAAGGGCAGGCCGCCGACGGTCCATTTCAGGTCATATTCGAGGCCGTGTTTGTTCAGGATCGCATGCACCCGCTGCTGCAGGCTTTCCACGGTGCTGGCGGTCGAGAAACGGAAATTGAAGTCGATGACCAGCTCGCCGGGGATGACGTTGTTGGCGCCGGTGCCGGCATGCATGTTCGAGATCTGCCAGGAGGTCGGCAGATAGTATTCGTTGCCTTCGTCCCAGTGTTCCGCGACCAGTTCGGCCAGCGCCGGCGCGGCCAGGTGGATCGGGTTCTTCGCCAGCTGCGGATAGGCGATATGGCCTTGCACGCCCTTGACGACCAGTTTGCCGGACATCGAGCCGCGCCGGCCGTTCTTGATCACGTCGCCGAGCTCATGCGCCGATGTCGGCTCGCCGACCACGCAGTAGTCGAGCTGCACGCCGCGCTGCCGCAGCAGGTTGCAGACGACGACCGTGCCGTCGGTGGCGGGGCCCTCCTCGTCGCTGGTGATCAGGAAGCCGATCGAGCCCTTGTGATGCGGATGCTGCCGCGTGAATTCCTCGACGGCGACCACCATGGCCGCGATCGATGTCTTCATGTCGGCCGCGCCGCGGCCATAGAGCTTGCCGTCGCGCTGGGTCGGAATGAAGGGATGCGAATGCCATTGGTCGAGCGGGCCGGTCGGCACGACATCGGTGTGGCCGGCGAAGACCAGCAGCGGCTGCGCCGTGCCGCGTCGCGCCCACAGGTTGGTCACGCCGCCCGATTCGATGCTCTCGCATTCGAAGCCGAGCGGCGCCAGCATGTCGATCAGGCGCTTCTGGCAGCCGTTGTCGTTCGGGGTGACGGACGACAGGGCGATCAGTTCTTCCGTGAGCGCGAGGGTTTTGCTTGTCATTTCTTTTCTTCGTGTTGTGCGGAACGGCGCAGCGACGCCATGCGCCGCGCCGTCTCCCTGGGTTTCGTGGCGGGAATTCAGCGTTGGAAAATTTCGCGGTAGCGTTGCTCGTCGAAACCGACATGCGTGCGGCCGCCGACATGCAGCACGGGGCGTTTGACCACGGACGGCGCTTCCAGCATCAATGCCGTGGCGCTGGCATCGTCCGCGATCGCCGCCTTGCGCTCGTCCGGCAGGGCGCGCCAGGTGGTGCCCTTGCGGTTGACCAGCACGTCCCAGGCGACGTCGCGCAGCCAGGTCGCGATCAGGCCGCGTTCGATGCCGGCCTTCTTGAAATCGTGGAATACATAGTCGATCTTATTGGTTTCGAGCCAGGCCCGGGCTTTCTTGACCTGGTCGCAATTGGGTATGCCGTACAGCGTCGTCATGCTCGTTTATACGTTCAAGGTGAATTCGGTGAAGGTGGCGCCGCCTTCGTCCTTCTTCGGTTTTTCTTCGGGCTGCGGCGCGACATGGCCGCCGGTGTCGGCGTTGTTGAGCAGCCAGAACAGGTTGCTGGCCGAATCGGCATTCGCCAAGCCTTCTTCCTGCGTGATCACGCCGTCGCGGATCATTTGCATCAGCGCCTGCTCGAAGGTCTGGGAACCCGGCGCCATGCTCTTTTCGATCGCTTCCCGGATCTGGGAGATTTCGCCCTGCTCGATCAATTCGCTGACATGGCGCGTATTGAGCAGCACCTCCACCGCCGGCCGGCGGCCGCCGTTGATCGCGGCGACCAGGCGCTGGGAAACGATGGCCTTGAGCGTCGCGCCGAGATCCGACAGCAGCGCTTGCCGCGTCTCGAGCGGATAGAAGCTGATGATGCGGTTGAGCGCCTGGTAGCTGTTGTTGGCGTGCAGCGTCGCCACGACCAGGTGGCCCGATTGCGCATAGGCGAGCGCGGCGCCCATGGTGTCCTTGTCGCGGATCTCGCCGATCAGGATGACGTCGGGCGCCTGGCGCAGAGCATTCTTCAGCGCGATCTGCAGGGTCTTCGCGTCGGTGCCGATTTCGCGCTGGTTGACGATCGATTTCTTGTTCTTGAACACGAATTCGATCGGATCCTCCAGGGTCAAGATGTGGCCGGCCCGGTTGGCGTTGCGATGGTCGAGCATGGCCGCGATCGTGGTCGACTTGCCGGAGCCGGTCGCGCCCACCATCAGCACCAGGCCGCGCTTTTCCATGATCACGTCGGCCAGCACCGGCGGCACGAACAGCGTGTGCAGCTCGGGCACGTCGCTCGGGATATAGCGGAACACCGCCGACAGCGTGCCGCGCTGGCGGAAGGCCGAGAGACGGAAGCTGCCGACGTCCGCCACCGGGATGCCCATGTTGAGCTCGTTGTCGCGCTCGAGCTCTTCCATGTATTTGGCGGCGACCACCTCGGAGAGCAGGGAGGCGATGGTCGCGTTGTCCATCTTCTGCTGGTTGATCGGCACGAGCTGGCCGTTGATCTTCAGCTGGATCGGCGAATTGACGGCCATGAACAGATCCGATGCTTTTTTGTCGCGCATCAGCAGGAACAAGCGATCCATCACCATGATGTTCTCCCCGGAGTCGATTCGGACGCGATCAGGCTTCGCGCAGCAATTCGTTGATGCCGGTCTTGGCGCGCGTCTGCGCGTCGACGCGCTTGACGATCACCGCGCAATACAGGCTGTACTTGCCGTCGGCCGACGGCAGGCTGCCCGACACGACGACCGAACCGGCAGGCACGCGGCCGTACATGATCTCGCCGGTGGCGCGGTCGTAGATCTTGGTCGATTGGCCGATATACACGCCCATCGAGATCACGGAATTTTCCTCGACGATCACGCCTTCGACGATCTCGGAGCGGGCGCCGATGAAGCAGTTGTCCTCGATGATGGTCGGATTGGCCTGCATCGGTTCCAGCACGCCGCCGATGCCGACGCCGCCGGAAAGATGGACGTTCTTGCCGATCTGGGCGCAGGAACCGACGGTGGCCCAGGTGTCGACCATCGTGCCTTCGTCGACATAGGCGCCGATGTTGACATAGGACGGCATCAGCACGACGTTCCGCCCGATGAAGCTGCCGCGGCGCGCGACCGCCGGCGGTACGACGCGGAAGCCGCCGCGGGCGAAATCTTCCGGCGTGTAGTTGGCGAACTTGGTGGGCACCTTGTCGTAGAACTGCATGCCGTCGCCGGACGCGATCGGCACGTTGTCTTCCAGGCGGAACGACAACAGGACGGCTTTCTTGACCCACTGGTTCACGTTCCACTGGCCGCCTTCTTTTTGAGCGACGCGCAGCGCGCCCTGGTTCAATTGTTCGATGACGTGGGCGACGGCTTCGCGCACTTCGGCGGGAGCGGACTTGGGAGAAAAGCCGGCGCGGTCTTCCCACGCCTGGTCGATGATTTGCTGGAGCTGTTGAGTCATGGATGGAACCGATTCAAGAGGTTGGAGGAGGATTGCGTGAACGATCAAACGAGCGTCTTGGCGAATTCGACGATGCGGCGCGCGGCTTCCAGGCATTCGTCGGCTTCGGCGACCAGCGCCATGCGTATGCGGTTCGCGCCCGGATTCACGCCATGCGCCTCGCGCGCGAGATAGCTGCCGGGCAATACTGTCACATTATATTCAGCATACAGGCGCTTCGCGAATTCGGTATCGGAAATCGCGGCCTTGCTGTCCACTTTCGCCCACAGATAGAAGCCGGCGTCCGGCAGTTCGACGTCGAGGGCCGTTCTCAGCAACGGCGTCACCCGGCCGAATTTTTCGATGTACCTGGCGCGGTTGTCGGCCACGTGCGCCTCGTCGTTCCATGCGGCGATCGACGCGGTTTGCACGGCCGGCGGCATGGCGCTGCCGTGGTAGGTGCGATAGAGCAGGAATTTCTTGACGATCGCCGCGTCGCCGGCGACGAAGCCGGAGCGCATGCCGGGCACGTTGGAGCGCTTGGACAGGCTCGAGAGCATGATCAGGCGCGGATAGCCGGTGCGGCCGAGCAGGTGCGCGGCTTCCAGGCCGCCGAGCGGCGCCTCGTCCTTGAAATAAATCTCGGAATAGCACTCGTCGGAGGCGATCACGAAACCGTAGCGATCCGACAGGGCGAACAATTCCTTCCAGTCCTCGAGCGGCAGGACGGCGCCGGTGGGGTTGCCGGGCGAGCACAGGTAGAGCAGTTGCACCCGCGGCCAGACCTCGGCCGGCACGCCGCGGTAATCGGGCGCGAAATTGCGCGCCGGGTCGGAATTGACGAAGTAGGGCGTCGCGCCGGCCAGGATCGCCGCGCCTTCATAGATCTGGTAGAACGGATTGGGGCACATCACCAGGGCGTCTCCCCGTGGATCGACCACCGCTTGCGCCAGGGAAAACAATGCTTCGCGCGAGCCGTTCACCGGCAATGCCTGGTTCGCGGCATCGATCTTCGGCACGCCGTAACGCCGTTCGATCCAGCCGGCGATCGACTCCCGCAGCGCGTCGGAGCCGGTCGTCGCCGGATAATTCGCCAGGCCCGCCAAGCCGCCGGCGAGCGCCTCCTGGATGAAGGCCGGCGTCGGATGCCGGGGTTCGCCGATGCCGAGGCTGATCGGCTTGAGCGCCGGATTCGGCGTCACGCCGGCAAACAACTGGCGCAGTTTTTCAAAGGGATAAGGCTGGAGTTTGTCGAGCAGCGGATTCACGGGATCGGCGGGCGGGAAGCGATTGGCGAACGGAAAGATTGTGCAGCGCACATTATACAGGCGGCCCGTGGCGCTGCGCAGGCGGGAAGGGGGCGAAATGCGGGCCTGAAAGCGATAATCGGCATACCCGAAATGATATGATTAGCCCCTTTCGCGAGCCGCGCCGGGCGGCCGGCTTCGAGCTTCTTGCCAATATCCAAAAAGTCGCTGAAGAGCTAACAACGTGCGCCTAACTTCCATTAAATTGTCGGGATTCAAGTCTTTCGTGGATCCGACGCACTTCCAGGTGCCGGGCCAGTTGGTCGGCGTGGTCGGCCCCAACGGATGCGGCAAATCCAACATCATCGACGCGGTGCGCTGGGTCCTGGGCGAGTCCAAGGCTTCCGAGCTGCGTGGCGAGTCGATGCAGGATGTCATCTTCAACGGCAGCACCAACCGCAAGCCGGCCGGCCGCGCCTCGGTCGAACTCGTGTTCGACAACAGCGACGGCAAGGCCAGCGGCCAATGGAGCCAGTATGCCGAGATCGCCGTCAAGCGCGTGCTGACGCGCGACGGCACCTCCACCTATTACATCAACAACCAGTCGGTGCGGCGCCGCGATATCCAGGACATCTTCCTCGGCACCGGCCTCGGTCCGCGCGCCTATGCGATCATCGGCCAGGGCATGATTTCCCGCATCATCGAGGCGCGTCCGGAGGAATTGCGCATCTTCCTTGAGGAGGCCGCCGGCGTGTCTAAGTACAAGGAACGCCGCCGCGAAACCGAAAATCGCCTGCACGATACCCGCGAGAACCTGACCCGCGTCGAGGATATCCTGCGCGAATTGAACGCAAACCTTGAAAAACTGGAAGCGCAGGCCGCCATCGCCCAGAAGTTCCGCGAATTGCAGTCCGACCAGGAAGAAAAGCAAAAGCTGCTGTGGCTGCTCCGCAAGAACGAAGCCAAGGCGGAGCAGGAGAAATTCTTCCGCGACATCGAACGCGCCCAAACCGATCTTGAGGAGCAGACCGCCAAGCTGCGCCACATCGAGATGGAGCTCGAGCACATGCGCCAGGCGCATTACGCCGCCGGCGACCGCATGCATCAGGCGCAGGGCGCGCTCTACCAGACCAACTCCGAGATCGGCAGCCTGGAGGCGCAGATCAAGTTCGTCATCGAGTCGCGCAACCGCTTGCAGACCCAGCTCAATTCGCTGAAGGCCCAGCGCGACCAGTGGGAGCGCCAGGCGCAGCAGCAGAAGGAAGAGCTGGCCGACGCCGAGATGCGCCTCGAAGAATATGCGATGCGCGTCGAACAGGCGCAGGAAGCCGCGCATCAGCAGAACGACCGCATTCCGGCGCTTGAACAGGCGTGGCGCGAGGCGCAACTGGTCACGACCGAGTCGCGCAGCAAGACGATGCAGATCCAGCAGCAGATCGAGCTGGAATCGGCGCACCAGCGCAACGCCTCGAACATCCTGGCGAACCTCGGCGCGCGCCGGGAACGGCTGATGCAGGAAAAGAACGGCATGGCGATGCCGGATACGACGCATCTGACCAACTTGAAGATGCAGCTCGAAGAGAAGCAGGCCGCGCTGGAAGAGGCCCAGATGCAGCTCGAGGAAGCGCAGGAACAGCATCCGATGCTCGAGGAAGAGCGCCGCGCAGCCCAGGAGCAGGTTCATGCCGAGACGGCCAGCAATGCGCAGCTGGAAGCGCGCCTGAACGCGCTCAAGCAACTCCAGGAAAACGTGCAGACCGAAGGCAAGGTGCAACCCTGGCTGGCGAAGCATGAGCTCGGCGAATTGCCGCGCCTGTGGCAGAAGCTGCATATCGACCAGGGCTGGGAAACGGCGCTCGAATCGGTGTTGCGCGAGCGCACTTCGGCTCTCGAAATGTCGAATCTGGATTGGGCGAAATCCTTCTTCAACGATGCTCCGCCGGCGAAACTGGCCTTGTTCTCCGCCAATGCCGCCGCCGCGACCGTCGCGCCGGAAGCGCCCGCCGGCCTGAAACCGTTCATCGGACTGTTGCAACTCAACGATCCCGGCTTGCGCGCCGTGCTGCAGGATTGGCTGCACAACGTCTTCGCCGCCGACGACACGGCGGCCGCGTTCGTCGATCGCAACAAGCTGCCGACCGGCGGCTATTTCGTGACCAGGCAAGGCCACGTCATCAGCCGCTCGGGCGTGCGCTTCTACGCATCGGATTCCGAGCAGGACGGCATGCTGGCGCGCCAGCAGGAAATCGACAACCTCGCCAAGCAGTTGCGCGCCCAGCAGATGCTGGCCGACGAAGCCAAATCGCGCGCGGTCCGCGCCGATGCGGCATTGTCGCAGGCGGCGCAGCGCCTCCAGGAAATCCGGCAGCGCGTCGGCGCGCTGACCCAGGCGGTGCACGGCTTGCAGATCGAGGTCATGAAACTCTCGGAAGTGCAGGAGCGCTTCAATCAGCGCAGTTCGCAGATCGTCGCCGACCTGGAGGAGATCGCCGCGCACGAGGCGGAGCAGCAGCAGATCAAGGCCGAATCGGAAGCCAAGTTCGAGCAGCTGGATATCGAGCTGGCCGAGCTGCAGGAAAAGCACGAAGAACGGCAGACCGAGTACTTGGCCAAGGAACAGCAGCTCAACGATGCCCGCCAGCGCCTGCGCGAGCTCGAACGCGCGGCCCAGGAAGCGGAGTTCGCCGAGAAATCGCATCGCTCCCGGATCGACGAGCTGACGCGCAGCATCGCCGTCGCGCAAGAGCAGGCGACCCAATTGTTCCAGAGCATGCAGCAAGGCCACCTGGAACTCGAAAGCCTCGACGATCAGGCCGCGCAGGCGGGCCTGCAGGAATTGCTGGAGCGCCGCAGCGATCAGGAGCGCGCGCTGGCCGACGCCCGCCACGAGCTCGACCAGCTGACGCAGAGGCTGCGCCAGCACGAGGAAGCGCGCATGCAGGCCGAACGCAGCCTGCAGCCGCAGCGCGACCGCATCATGGAATTGCAGCTGAAGGAACAGGCCGCTCGCCTGAACCAGGAACAGTACGCCCAGCAGTTGGCGGAAGCCGGCGCCGACGAAGCCGCGCTCGCCGAGAAGCTGAACACCGACATCAAGCCCTCGTACCTGCAAGGCGAGGTCACCCGCCTGACCAATGCGATCGCCGCGCTGGGCGCCGTGAACCTGGCAGCGCTCGACGAACTGGCTCAGGCGTCCGAGCGCAAGAACTTCCTCGATGCCCAGCATGCCGACCTCACCGAAGCGATCAACACGCTCGAGGACGCGATCCACAAGATCGACAAGGAAACGCGCGATTTGCTGCAAGACACCTTCGACAAGGTCAACAAGCATTTCGGCGAACTGTTCCCGGTGCTGTTCGGCGGCGGCAACGCCAAGCTGATCATGACCGGCGAAGAGATTCTCGATTCCGGCGTGCAGGTGATGGCGCAGCCTCCGGGCAAGAAGAACGCGACGATTCACTTGCTGTCGGGCGGCGAGAAGGCGCTGACGGCGACCGCGCTCGTGTTCTCGATGTTCCAGTTGAACCCGGCGCCTTTCTGCCTGCTGGACGAGGTGGATGCGCCGCTCGACGATGCCAATACCGAACGCTTCTGCAACATGGTCAAACGCATGTCGTCGCAAACCCAATTCCTGTTCATCTCGCACAACAAGATCGCGATGGAGATGGCTCAGCAGTTGATCGGCGTGACGATGCAGGAGCAAGGCGTATCGCGCATCGTGGCGGTGGACATGGAAAGCGCGACCGATTTCGCGCAGGCGGAGGCGGCTTGAGGCCGCGGCCGCGTTTGGGCGCCTGACCGGCGCACGGGAAATGCTCAGGTCATGCGCGCGGAACGTGCCAGCGCGGCGCGCTTCTGGTAATACGCGACATTGAGCTGCGCTTCGCGGGCGCGCTGTTCTTCGACATCGGCGCAGATCAGGTAATGCCGTTCGGCGCGTTCGAGCCACCAGCGATGGATGCCGCGGAAGATCGGCCCCAGGGACAGCATGGTCAATTCATGCAGCCTGAATTCCTTGGCGCAAGCCTCGGATTGCTGCCTCGCGAAAGCGGGCTCGGCGGCGCCGCGCCCCAATTTTTCCGGCGTCGCGGTCGCGGCCGCCGGACGCGGCGGCGCGAATTCCGGCAGATCGACGTCGGCCATCATCAAACGTTTCCTGGTTTGGTAATTCATGCGCTTCTCCGTATGATCAAGATGATTGCAAGCCGCCGATGCCGCCGCGATCTTGTTGTCCCAAGCAGTAAAACGATTGTCCCGGCGAGGGCTTCTGCCGCGCGTGTCGCGGTCTCGGGCCCTCGTCCTTCGGTAGTTGAAATTCTATTACCCGCGTCCTGCGCGCAATATTGATCGCTCTCAATCGGGCAACCGTGCGATTTGCGTTAGCGCATGAACGCGGATATGCCGTGGTTTCCGACTTGATATTTCCCTGTCGGACGTCGTGGAGAGGCGGGTATTCGGCTTGACAATTTTGCTTTCCAACACTTACGCTTGCAGCGTTGGCCCGCGCGGTTCCGGGGAAGTTCTCCGAGGCGCGGCGCCGTTCCCACGACAATGCCGGCGGCACTTTTCAACTACACTCATGGCTTGCCGCTTCACTGGATTTCATACATGACCCAACTTCTTTTTTCGGATTCAGGTGCCGCCATTCTCGTTGGAGAATCGGCCGGCGTACGATGCGAGGTGCGCGCAGCATGACTGATCTCGCGGCAGGACTGATGGCGATCGGCGGCGTATTCCTGGTCGGCGTCATCTCGTACAACAAATGGCAGGAGCACAAAGCCAAGCGCAGCGTCGAACGGGCTTTTTCGTCCGACCATGACGATGTGTTGATGAAGGAAGGCGCCTCTTTCGAACAGCGCCGGGAGCCCGTGCTGGTCGGCGATCTCGATGCGAATGTCGCCGATCCCGCATTGATGAAGGAAGAGATGGGCCAGGACCAGCCGTTCGATGCCACGGCGAACACCTTTTCCGCGCCGGCGCCGCAACGCGACCTGCCGGTCGACGAACTGATCGATTGCATGATTCCGCTGGCTTTGCCTGGACCTTTGCGCGGCGAGAAAATCGTGCCGGCCGTCCAGGCCTTGCGCCATGTCGGCAACAAGCCGGTGCATTTCATCGGCCAGCGCGAGGACGGCAGCTGGGACGCGATCGCGCGCGGCAATGTCTATACGGCCCTGCGGGCCGGCGTCCAGCTCGCCAACCGCAGCACGGCATTGAATGAAATCGAATATTCGGAGCTGGTCACCCGCCTGCGCCAGGTGGCCGACGAACTCGACGCCGAGCCCGACGTTCCGGACATGAGCCGCGTCATCTCGATGGCGCGCGAGCTCCACCAATTCGTCAACGAATACGATGCGAAACTGAGCGTCAACGTGGCGGCGAAGGGCGCCCCGTGGGCGATCAACACCTTGCTTGCCGCGCTCGAGCGCCAAGGCTTCGATCTGCGGCCCGACGGCCGTCTCGTGATGCCGGACGGCGACGGCGGCATTCTGTTCTCGCTCTCGACCAACGTCACGCTGGCGGCAGAGACGACCTCGAGGCTCACCCTGCTGCTCGACGTGCCCTGCGTGGCGCCGATGCGCGACGGCTTCGGCGCGATGATCGCCTGCGCCCGCATGCTGGCCGCGCGCCTCGACGGCGTCGTGGTCGACGATGCCAATCAGCCGCTGACCGACGACGCGCTCAAGGAAATCGCCGGCCAGGTTTCCACGTTCTACGGCCACATGGAAGAGGCGAACGTGCCGGCCGGTTCGACGCGCGCCCTGCGTTTGTTCGGTTGATATGCAATCCGATCTGTTCGGCAATGCCGTGCCGTCCGCCGAGCCGCCGGCGCAGGATGATTGGGCGGCGCGCGCCGCCTGGCTGCGCGAGGAATTGAACCGGCATTGCCATGCCTATTACGTTCTCGACCGGCCGACGATTCCGGACGCCGAGTACGACAAGCTGTTTCAAGAGCTGCAGGCAATCGAGGCGGAGCACCCGGATTCGATCATGCCGGATTCGCCGACCCAGCGCGTCGGCGGCATGCCCTTGCCGCATTTTCCGCAGGTTCGCCACGCGGTGCCGATGCTGTCGGTCCGCACCGAGACGGATACGACGGAAGGCGGCGCGATCGCCTTCGACGCGCGGGTGCGCCGCGAACTCGATCTGCCGCCCGAGGCGAAGCCGGTCGAATATTCCGCCGAGCTGAAGTTCGACGGCCTGGCGATCAACCTGCGCTACGAGAACGGCGTCCTGGTCCAGGCGGCCACGCGCGGCGACGGCGCGACCGGCGAAGACGTCACGCAAAACATCCGCACCATCCGCCAGATTCCCTTGCGGCTCGAGAATTGCCGCGCTCCGGTGCTGGAAGTGCGCGGCGAGGTCTACATGCGCCGCGACGCCTTCGAGCGCATGAACGAGCGCCAACGCGAGAAGGGCGAGAAGACCTTCGTCAATCCGCGCAATGCCGCGGCCGGCGCGGTCCGCCAGCTCGATCCGGCCATCGCCATGCAGCGGCCGCTCAGCTTCTTCGCTTACGGACTCGGCGAAGTGCAGGGCTGGCGGATTCCCGAGACGCACGCCGGTACGCTGGATGCGCTGGAAAAGATGGGCATTCCGGTCAACGCCGAGCGCCGGGTGGTGCAAGGCGCCGCCGGCCTCGCGCAATTCCATGCCCATGTCTCCGCCATCCGCGACGAACTGCCGTTCGACATCGACGGCGTCGTGTACAAGGTCAACAGCTTCGCCCTGCAGCGCCGCCTCGGCTTCGTGTCGCGCGAGCCGCGCTGGGCGGTCGCGCACAAGTATCCGGCGCAGGAACAGATGACGGTGGTGCGCGACATCGACGTGCAGGTGGGGCGCACCGGCAAGCTGACGCCGGTCGCCAAGCTGGAGCCGGTCTTCGTCGGCGGCGTGACCGTCACCAACGCCACGCTGCACAACGAGGACGAAACTCGCAGGAAGGATGTGCGCATCGGCGACACGGTCATCGTGCGGCGCGCCGGCGACGTCATTCCGGAAGTCGTCGCCGTGGTGCTCGATCGGCGCGGCGCCGACGTCGGACAGCCGTTCGACATGTTCCAGCGCTTGAACGGCAAATGCCCGGTATGCGGCAGCCATATCGACCGCGAGGAAGGCGAAGCCGACTGGCGCTGCACCGGCGGCCTGGTATGCGCGGCGCAGCGCAAGCAGGCGATCGCGCATTTCGCCGGCCGCCGCATGATGGATATCGAAGGCCTGGGCGACCGCTACATCGAGAACCTGGTCGATCTCGGCTATGTGCACAGCATCGCCGACCTGTACCGGCTCACGCTCGACAGCCTGCTCGAGATGAAGCGCCGCGCCGACGAACGCGACGGCGTCACGCCCGAGACCGTGCAAAAGGGCAAGATCGCCACCAAGTGGGCGGAGAATCTGATCGCCGCCATCGAAGAGAGCAAGAATCCTCCGCTCGAGCGGCTGTTGTTCGCGCTCGGCATCCGCCATGTCGGCGAATCGACCGCCAAGACGCTGGCCGACTGGCTCGGCAATCTGCGCAACGTGCGGCGCGCGCCGGCGGCGTTGCTGCGCGTGCTGCCCGACATCGGCGACACGGTCGCGGAATCGATCGCCGATTTCTTCTCGGAGCCTAAGAATCAGCAAGCGCTCGACGACTTGCTGAAGGCGAACGTGACACCGCGCGGCGAGCAGGCGCCGAGCGCCAAGCTGCGCGCCAAGCTGGAGCAAGCCGAATTGCTGGCGGCGTTGCGCATTCCGAAGTTCACCGAGGCGCGCTGCCGCCAGGCGGCGGAGCAAGGCGCGACGATCGCCGCGCTGGCCGCCGGCGCCGCGCTCGACGGCTACGGCTTGCCGGCGAACGTGGCCGAAGCGCTGGCGGCCTGGCTCTCGGAGGAGCGGCATCGCGCGGAACTGGCCGCGCTGGATGCCTTGCGCACCGAGTTGCTCGAGCAATTGCCGGCCGCTTCCGCGGCGGCGGAAGAGGGCCCCTTCACCGGCAAGACCTTCGTTCTCACCGGCACGCTGCCGAACCTGACGCGCGATGAAGCGCAGGCGAAGATCGAGGCCGCCGGCGGCAAGGTCTCCGGCTCGGTATCGAAAAAGACGTCCTACGTCGTGGCCGGCGAGGAAGCCGGCAGCAAGCTGAGCAAGGCGCAAGAGCTGGGCGTGCCGATTCTCGACGAAGCGGCGCTGCTGCAATTACTGGAACAGCAATGAAGAAAATCACCAAAGCCGTTTTCCCGGTTGCCGGCCTGGGCAGCCGCTTCCTGCCGGCGACCAAGGCGCAGCCCAAGGAAATGCTGCCGATCGTCGACAAGCCCTTGATCCAATACGCGGTCGAGGAAGCCGTCGCCGCCGGCATCACCGAAATGATCTTCATCACCGGCCGCAACAAGCGCGCGATCGAAGATCACTTCGACAAGGTCTATGAGCTGGAAGCGGAACTCGCGGCGCACGGCAAGACCAAACTTCTCGACGTGGTGCAGCATGTCGTGCCCAAGAACGTCCATTGCATCTTCATCCGCCAGTCGGCGCCGCTCGGCCTGGGGCATGCGGTCTTGTGCGCGCGCCCGGTGGTCGGCAACGATCCGTTCGCCGTCCTGCTGGCCGACGATTTCATGGATGTCGAATCGCCGCGAAAACCGGTGCTGGCGCAGATGGCCGAGGTCTTCGAGCGGGAGCAGGCGAGCATGCTGGCCGTGCAGGAGGTGCCGAAATCCGAGACCAAGCAATACGGTATCGTCAGCGTGGACCCGTATCGCGCCGATCTCGAACGGATCAAGGCCATCGTCGAGAAGCCGCAACCCGCCGACGCACCCTCGACCTTGGCCGTGGTGGGGCGCTATGTCTTGAGCGGCAAGATCTTCGAGCATCTCGAAGGGCTCGGCAAAGGCGCCGGCGGCGAGATACAGCTCACCGACGGCATCGCCGAATTGATGAAACACGACCCGGTGCTCGCCTATCGTTATGCCGGCACGCGCTACGACTGCGGTTCCAAGCTCGGCTATCTGCAAGCCACGCTGGCGATGGGATTGAAGCATCCGGAAACCGGCGCGGCGTTCCGCGAATACCTGCAACAAATCAAGTGACGATCCTATGAGCGTGCGCGATATTCTCAAGATGGGCGATCCGCGCCTGCTGCGCCAGGCGCAGCCGGTCGAACAATTCGATACCGTCGAACTGCATGCCTTGATCGCCGACATGTTCGATACCATGCGCGCCGCCAACGGCGCCGGCCTGGCCGCGCCGCAGATCGGCGTCGACTTGCAGCTTGTAATCTTCGGCTTCAAGCAGAATGCGCGCTATCCCGATGCGCCGGCGGTGCCGGAGACGGTGTTGATCAACCCGATGCTGACGCCTTTGTCGGACGACACGGAAGAGGGCTGGGAAGGCTGCCTGTCGGTTCCGGGATTGCGCGGCATGGTGCCGCGCTGGACGAAGCTGCGCTACGAAGGCTACGACCAGTTCGGCAAGAAGATACTCCGCGAGGTCGACGGTTTTCATGCGCGCGTGGTGCAGCATGAGTGCGACCACCTGGCCGGGATCCTGTATCCGATGCGGATCAAGGATTTTTCGAAGTTCGGTTTTACCGAGATATTGTTTCCCGGGTTGGATGCCGGCGACGATTGAATCGGATTGCCGGCAAGATGCTCTGTGGCCGATGCATCAATTCAACACCTCAAGGGCTGCTTGATATATCGAATATGTGGCGGAGGTAGGAGCAAGTTTGGGAATCTCTGCCTGCAACCTATTCTGCAGTACCTTTAACTTTCCACTTCGGCGAGCAGCGCTCACTTTCTCGTGGCCTTGCGGCGAGATCAGTAGAGCGACAATTTTTCCCGAATCGGTAGTCTCGTCGGTAGCGATATTCAGAACGAAATTTGTTCTTTCTTCGATTGTCCTGCCATTCAAATTCGCTAGGCCGTGTAGCCAATTGTTATATTGAACGGCTTTCGCCATATCATAGTCGGTGCTGCTGAAAAGCACGGCGGGTTCATTTGCCTTAAAGTACTCCGCTAAGGATCGTCTCGATTCGCTGCCCAAGTGTTCGCTGATTTGCGGATTTTCTAGCATCAACGCGATTGAGCGTAGCAAGGCTTCCCTGGATTCTGGATTCTTACTGTGTTGTGACAGCGTTGCCAAGCCGGCGAGGGCGGATTCTTGTTGTCGAGGATCTTTAATCTCGGGTAATTTGAATGCGCTCTCGCGAATGTACTCCGCTTCCGACAATATGTTCCTGCGATAAGCGTCGCCCAAGGCATATGAGGCCTCTTCGAGAGGGGCAATCCGCGTAAATGCCAAAATCGCTTCCTTTGCTACGAAGGCGTTTGGGTCGCTCGAACTGGCTTTTATCGTCGCAAGAATCAGCTCTCGTTTTGGCTTTGGTGTGTTCGGAGCGCTGGCCTCATCTGACACGGCCGCGTTTGCAAGTAATCTTATGAAATGCGCCTTGAGTTCCGGTGAGAGAGTGGATTGATTTAACTCCGATATTAATTTCCGGATTTCTTCCTCACTCAACGGCGTCAAGGCCTGCATGGAATCTATGTAATAGGCTGCCAATTGACGAGCAGCCCGATTTTTCGTGTACGCCGTCCACAAAGTATCGAACTTTGTCGAGCGGGTTACATTCTTGCTTTGTATGAGCGAAATTACCTCGCTATCGAGCTTATTTAACTCATTTGCTTCTTCTGCAGGTGCTGCGTCCTGAGCGTCAATGGGCGCGTTTGTGCTGAAGGAAGGCCCGATTTCGGCTATGTTTCGCTGTTTTTCATCGACTTGCGCCGCAGGGAATAGCGATACTTCTTCATTGGCATTGCTAGCAAGAACATAGATGAGGAGTGCGGTAGCAGCAATTCCGCCGATTACACCGAGTCGAATCGACATTTTCATCTTTGCAGATGAATCAAAACTTCTCATCCGCCCGCAAATACCGCCACTGCCCCGGCGGCAAATCCCCCAGCTTCACGCGCCCGATGCGCACGCGCTTCAAGCCGATCACCTTCAACCCCACCGCCTCGCACATGCGCCGGATCTGGCGCTTCTTGCCTTCCTTCAGGATGAAGCGCAACTGGTCGTCGTTCTGCCAGCTGACCTTGGCCGGGAGCAGTTTTTTTCCGTCGAGCGAGAGGCCGTGGTTCAACAGCTTCAGATCGGCGTCCGGCAGCCGGCCCGGCTTAGTGTACTGCACCCGCACCAGGTACTCTTTCTCGATGTTGGTGTCCTCGCCGATCAATTGCTTGGCGATGCGGCCGTCCTGGGTCAGCACCAGCAAGCCGACCGAATCGATGTCGAGCCGGCCCGCGGGCACCAGGCTGCGCAACTGGCTCGGGTGGAATTGCGTCGGCGCGGTGTCGTCCTTCCAGCGGGTGCCGGCGGTGACGAGCACGACGGCTGGCTTGTAGCCGTCCTCGGCCTGGCCGCTGACGTAGCCGACCGGCTTGTTGAGCAGGATCGTCACGCGTTTCGATTGCTCGGCGACGGCTTGGCGTTCGACAGTGACCTTCTGGTGCGGCAACACCTTGCTGCCGAGTTCGGATACGACCACGCCGTCGACCTTCACCCAGCCCTTGGCGATCCATTCGTCGGCTTCGCGGCGCGAGCAGAGGCCGAGTTCGGACATGCGTTTGGACAGGCGGAGTGGTTCGGTCATGATGAAGCGGAATATAAGTGAAATGGAATGTCGGAACGGCCAGGGCGCGACTCAGATGCGCAACGCTTCCAGCAGATCGGTCTCGAGCTGGATCTGGTTGCGCGCATTGTTGAGCGCCACGCCGTCGATGATGAACACGTCCTCGACGCGTTCGCCGAGCGTCATGATCTTGGCGGTGTGCAGGTTGATCTTGTACTTGGTCAGCACGTTGGCGATCGAGTACAGCAAGCCGGTGCGATCGTTGGCCGTGATGGAGAGCAGATAGTATTGTCCGCGCTCGTCGGGGCGCAAGTCGACCGTCGGCGTGATCGGAAAAGTGCGCGACAGGCGCGACAGGCGCCCCTTGCTCGGCGGCTGCAGCGGTTCCTGCGATTGCAGCAGTTCGACCAGTTCATGCTCGATCAGCGTGATGATGTCGCGGTAATTCTTGGCGAACATCGGTTCGGTGACGAGGAAGGTGTCGAGCGCGTAGCCGTGCCTGGTCGTATGGATCTTGGCGTCGAGAATGCTGAAGTTCTTGCGGTCGAAATAGCTGCAGATGCGTGCGAACAGGTCCGGCTGATCCTGGACGTAGACCGTGACTTGCAAGCCTTCGCCGATCGGCGCCAGGCGGCATTTGACGACCGGCGTCGGGCTGTTGATCTTGTTGAACAGCGTGCGCGTCTGCCAGGCGATGTCGGAGGCATCGTGCCGCAGGAAGTAGGCGATGTCGAGTTGCTTCCAGAGCTGCTCGTGGACGGTTTCCGACATGCCGTACAGGCGCAAGGTCTTGAGCGCCTCGTCCTGGCGGTTCTTCAATTCGTGATCGGCCGACGGCGTCTCGCCGCCCAGCACGCGCAGCGTCATGCGGTACAAGTCTTCCAGCAGCTTGCCTTTCCAGGCGTTCCAGACCTTGGGGCTGGTGCCGCGGATGTCGGCCACCGTCAGCAGGTAAAGCGCGGTCAGGTGGCGCTCGTCCTTGACGACGCCCGCGAAATTGCGGATCACATCGATATCCGACAAATCCTGCTTTTGCGCGACCTGGGACATGGTCAGATGATGCTCTACCAGGAACACCACGAGCTCGGTATCTTCCCTCGCGAGCCCGTGATCGGCGCAGAACTTGCGCGCGTCGGCCATGCCGAGCTTGGAGTGGTCGCCGCCGCGACCCTTGGCGATATCGTGGAACAGGGCGGCGACGTAGAGCAGCCAGTGACGCGGGAAATTCGCCATCAGTTGGCTGCAGAACGGGTATTCGTGCGCATGCTCGGTCATCGTGAAGCGGCGCACGTTGCGCACCACCATCAGGATGTGCTGATCCACCGTGTACACATGGAACAGGTCGTGCTGCATCTGGCCGATGATGCGGCGGAACGCCGGCAGGTAGCGCCCGAGGATGCTGGTCTGGTTCATGCCGCGCAAGGCATGCGTGATGCCTTGCGGCGCCTGCAGGATCTGCAGGAACAGCGCGCGGTTGGCCGGATCGGCGCGGAACTTGTTGTCGATCTTCTCGCGCGCGTGCCAGAGGGCGCGCAGCGTGCGCGCCGTCATGCCCTTCAGCTCGCCGTGCTGGGCCAGCAGCAGGAAGACTTCCAGCATGGCCGACGGCGTCTTTTCGAAGACGCTGTCGCGCGCGATGTCGATGAATTCGTTGACTTCGTTGAAGCGCTCGTTGATCGGGCGCGGATCGCCGCGCTTCATGAACAGCTGCGCCTCGACGTTCTGCAGCAGGATCGTGTTGAGCTGGGTGACCGCCTTGGCGGCCCAGTAATAGCGCTGCATCAGGTATTCGCTGGCGCGCCGCGTCTCGGTCGTGTGGAAGCCGAAGGTCTCGGCGATCGGCGTCTGCACGTCGAACAGCAGGCGGTCTTCGCGCCGCTTGGCGTGGATGTGCAGGCGGATGCGGATGTCCTTGAAGGCGCGTTCCTTGTCGGTCAGCTGGCGCGCCTCGTGCGGCGTCAGCAGGCCGCGCTCGGCCAGCTTGCGCCAGGAGTCGCCGAGGCCGGCCGCTTTCGCCACCCACAGGATCACCTGCAGGTCGCGCAGGCCGCCCGGGCTTTCCTTGCAATTCGGTTCGAGCGCGTAGGGCGTGTCTTCATACTTCGCGTGACGCTGGCGCATCTCGAGTATCTTGGCCTGAAAGAAGGCGCGCGGGTCCATGGCGGCCTTGCAGCGGCTTTCGAGAAAGCGGAACAGCTCGGCGTTGCCGGCGACCAGGCGGGCTTCGAGCAGGCTGGTCTGCACCGTGATGTCGGCGGCGGCTTCCGAGATGCATTCGTCGACGGTACGGGTGCTGTGGCCGATCTCGAGGCCCATGTCCCAGAAGGTCTGCACCAGCTCCGAGAGCTTGGCTTGCAGGTCTTCATCGGCCGGGCAGTCGAGCAGGATCAGGACGTCGACGTCCGAATGCGGAAACAATTCGCCGCGCCCATAGCCGCCGACCGCCACCAGGGCGGCCGAGGCGGGCATGTCGAATCCTTCCCATGCACACGTCAGGGCGGCGTCCACGCTCGCCCTCAGGCTCGCGAGCAGCTTCTCCGGTTTGCCGTCGGCCTGGAAGGCGGCAATGACATTCTGCCGATCGGTCTTCAACTGCTCCTTGAGCGTCAGAGCAAGCGAGGCCATGAGGTCAGGCGGTCAGGGAGTGCGGGGAATCCTGGCGGATGAATGCGGGCGGCGCGGGCATGCCGGGCGATACCGTCAGCACTTCGTAGCCGGTCTCGGTCACCAGCACGGTGTGTTCCCATTGCGCGGACAGGCTGCGGTCCTTGGTCTTGATGGTCCAGCCGTCGCCCATTTCGCGGATTTCGCGGCGGCCGGCATTGATCATCGGCTCGACCGTGAAGATCATGCCGGGCACGAGTTTCTCGAGCGTCCCGGGACGGCCGTAGTGCAGGACTTGCGGCTCTTCGTGGAAGACCTTGCCGATGCCGTGGCCGCAGAATTCGCGCACCACGCTGTAGCCGGCCTTTTCCGCGTGTTGCTGGATGACATGGCCGATGTCGCCGAGATGGGCGCCCGGCTTGATCTTCGAGATGCCGAGCCACATGCATTCGTAAGTGATCTCGGTGAGGCGCTTGGCGAGGATCGACGGTTCACCGACGTAGAACATGCGGCTGGTGTCGCCGTGATAACCGTTCTTGATGACCGTGATGTCGATGTTGACGACGTCGCCGTTCTTGAGCGCCTTGTCGCCGGGAATGCCATGGCAGACCACGTCGTTGACAGATGTGCAAATCGCCTTCGGATACGGCGTGTAACCCGGCGGGCAATAATTGAGCGGCGCCGGGATCGAGCCCTGGACGTTGGTCATGTATTCGTGGCAGAGGCGGTCCAACTCCCCGGTGGTGACGCCGGCCTTGACGAACGGGGCGATGTAATCCAGCACTTCGGCGGCGAGTTTGCCGGCGACGCGCATGCCTTCGATGTCTTCGGCGGTTTTGATGGTGATGGGCATAAAACGTGAAACGTCGCCGGGTGGCGGCGTCAATGGGTAGGTATAGTCCGAAATTATAGTCGACTGCCTGCCGTACCGCACGGTCAATGGGCGGCGGCATGAATATAATGCTTGACGCAAAGAACATGGCAAGCCCGCGTACCGGGGGCGGAAATCATCTTTGGAACGGATTCGATGGCGAAGGCGACGACCAATGCGCAGGAGCGCAAACAGCGGGAGGCGGAACAGCGCCGCAAGGACATCATCAAGGCGGTGAGGAAGCTGATCAAGAACGGCGGGGCGCGCGAGATCACCTTGCGCAAGGTGGCGGAGGAGGCTGGATTCTCGACCACCATCGTGTATTCGCTGTTCGAAGACAAGGCCACGCTGATCACCCAGGCGATGGATAGCGATCTGCTCGACCTGGTGAAGGCGATGCGCCAGGCCAGGGATCCGGCACTGTCGCCGGTGGAGAACATCAAGCGCGTCGGCCGCGCCTATGTGGCTTTCGGCTTGAAGCATCCCGATCAATACGCGCTGGTTTTCATGGAGCGCCGGCCGCATGCGCCGGTGGATCGTTCAAGCGTCGAACACGGCAATCCCGACCAGGATCCGTATGCCTTCGCGTACCGGCTGTTCGTCGATCTCGCCGCCGCCGGCCTGGTCCGGTCGGACGAGGCGGAGATCGCCTCGATGGCCCAGATATTCTGGGAGGGTGTCCATGGCATGACGTCGTTGCGCCTGGTGTTCGGCGACGACGAGCCCTGGTTCGATCACGAGGAATGTCATGCCCACCTGGATGCCTTGATGGACGTGTTGATGGCCGGGATACTGCAGCGCTTCGGCGTCTGAGCCGGCGGGGCGGGGCGCGACGGCCCATCCGATCTTTTCTGTGGCCATGATTTCCATCGACTAATAAAATCATAACGTTGTTTTATTTTCGTCCCATTGTTATTATTTAGAACGTTGTTCTAAATTTTCCGTCGGTTGCGACGGGCGCGCCGACGGCCGCGACAAAGGAGGGACGGATGCGAATGGTCTTGATGGCTCTGTGCGCGAGTATCGCGCTGAGCTCCTGTAGCACGGCACGCCGGGAACCGGGGGCGGACGATATCGCCCGCGCGCAAGCCTTGCGTCCCCAGGATGCGCAATTGGCGGAGCGCTATGAACGTTCCTGCATGGCTTGCCATGCGGTGCAAGGCAGCGGCGCGCCGCTTACCGGCTTCGTCCCGCAATGGGAGGAGCGGCTGGGCAAGGGCATGGATCGCCTGGTCGAGCATGCCTATGAGGGATTCAATGCGATGCCGGTGCGCGGTTTGTGCAACGACTGCACCAAGGACGACATGCGGGCCTTGATCCGGTTCATGAGCGCGGGAGCGGCGGCATGACTCGGTCCACTCGGTCTCGCCGGCACTTCCTCAAATTCGGCGCGTTCGCGGCCGCGGGTGGCTTCTCTGCGGTAGGCGCCGGCCGCCTGCTGGCGCAGCCGCGGGCAAGCGCACCGCCTGCCGCGACCGCGCCGGCATTCGTCTCCTGGCGCAACTGGTCCGGCATCCAGCAATGCCGCGCACGGGAACTGGCGACGCCGGCCGACGAGGCGGCGGTCGCGGCCTTGCTGCGCAAGTCGGACGGCGTCGTGCGTTGCGTCGGCTCGGGCCATTCGTTCGCTCCGCTGGTGCCGACCGACGGCACGATACTCGCTCTCGATCGCTTGTCGGGCATCGTCTCCACCGACAAGGCCGCCGGCACCGTCACGCTGCGCGCCGGAACCCGCCTCGGCGCGTTGTCGCGGCGACTCGATTCGATCGGCCTGGGGCTGCGCAACCTGCCCGATATCGATACCCAATCCCTGGCCGGTGCGATCAGTACCGGCACCCATGGCACCGGCGCGGATCTTCCCGCGCTGCACGCGGACGTCGTCGCGCTGCGCATCGTGACGCCGCAGGGCGAGATCGTCGAATGCGACGAGCGGCGCAATCCCGACCTCCTGGCCGCTGCCCGCGTCTCGCTCGGCAGCTTGGGCGTGATCGCGCAAGCGACCGTGCGCGTCGTTCCGGCTTACAACCTGCATCGCAAGGTCTGGCTGAAGCCGCTGGAGGAAATGCTGCAGCAGGCGCCGGCACTGGCGCGCGCGCATCGCCATTTCGAGTTCTATTACCTGCCTTTCACGGGCTACGCGGCGGCGATCACGCATGATCCGTACGACGGCTACGAGGTAGTGGCGCCGCCCTCGCAAGACGAAGACATGCTGCGCGACTTGCGGCGCCTGCGCGACTGGTTCGAGAAATTCCCGCAATTGCGGCGCTGGGTGGCGAACAAGCTGATCGATCCGAACCTGTCGGAGGAGGCGAAGAACCGTTCCTGGCGCTTGCTGTCGACCTCGCGCCCGACCCGTTTCAACGAATCCGAGTGCCATGTGCCGCGCGAGGCCGGAATCGCCTGCGTATCGGAAGTGATCCGCGCGTTGGAAAAGCGCAACGACGTCTTCTTTCCCCTGGAGTTCCGCTACGTGAAGGCCGACGATGCCTGGCTCAGCCCGTTCTACCAGCGGGATAGCTGTTCGATCGCGGTGCACGCGGCGCATGACGAGGCATACGACTATCTGATGTCCGATATCGGCCCCATATTCCGCAAGTACGACGGCCGCCCGCACTGGGGGAAGCTGCATCGCTTGACCGCGGCGGACCTGGCGGCGCTGTATCCGCGCTGGAACGATTTCCAGGCCGTGCGGCGCAGTCTGGATCCGCGCGGACGCCTGTTGAACGCGCATCTGCGTACGGTATTCGGAGCCGGATGATGGCCGATCGGCGACGACGCGCATTGATGTGGGCCGTCGGCGCCGGCGCCGCGGGGGCGGGAGCATTCGCCTTGCGGCCGGCCGACGCCGGAGCGCCGCACGACGGCTATTTTCGCGCGCTGTCCGGCGCGATCGCCGATGCCGGCATCGCCGTCCCGACGATGGTGATCGACCGCGAGCGCATGCTGGCGAACGCCAGGACGATATTGCGCAACATCGGCGGCCGCATGGGCTTGCGCCTGGTGGCGAAGTCGCTGCCCAGCCTGCCTTTGCTCGACGAATTGATGTCGGCGATGACCACGCGGCGCCTCATGGTCTTCAATCTGCCGTATCTCCAGTTGATCGCCGAGTCGCGCCCCGATACCGATCTCTTGCTCGGAAAGCCGCTGCCGGTGGCCGCCGCCGCGCAATTCTACGAAGGCTTCAAGGGCGGCGGGTTCCGGCCGGAGCGGCAACTGCAGTGGCTGGTCGATACGCCGGAGCGCTTGGCGCAATATCGCGATCTCGCGCGCGGCCGGCGCATCGAGCTCCGGATCAATCTCGAAATCGACGTCGGCCTGCATCGCGGCGGCGTCGATAGCGTGCAGACCATGCTGCGGATGATCGACATCTTCGTGTCGGAGCCGCGCCTCGTGTGGTCGGGGCTGATGGGATACGACGCCCATGTCGCGAAGCTTCCGGATATTCCCGGCGTGCGGGACGGCGCCTTGGCGGAATCCAAGCGCAGATATGCCGAGTATGCGGCGCTGGCGCGCGACGCCTCCAGGCGCGGCGCGGCGACCAGGGAGCCGGCGTTCAACACCGGCGGATCGCCGACATATCGCTTGCACGACGGCGGCGGCGCGGCGAACGAGCTGGCGATCGGTTCCGCCCTGGTCAAGCCGAGCGATTTCGATACCGAACTGCTCCAGGATCTCGCGCCGGCGGCATTCATCGCGACGCCGGTGCTGAAAGCCGGCCGCGAATTCCTGCTGCCGAACGGCGTCGAGGGGCTCGGCCGCGCGCTCACCGCCTGGAACGTCAACCAACGCCGCGCCTATTTCATCTACGGCGGGAACTGGTTGGCCGATCCGGTGTCGCCGGCCGGCCTGGCCGCGAGCGGTCTGTACGGTACGTCTTCCAATCAACAGGTGCTGGTCGGCTCAGGGGGCCAAGGCTTGCGGCCGGATGATTTCGTGTTCCTGCGGCCGCGCCAGAGCGAGGCCGTGCTGCAGCAGTTCGGCGACATCGCATTGCTGGAGGGCGGCCGCATCGCGCAGCGCTGGCCGGTGCTGCCGGCGATGCCGTAAAGAACCATCACGATAAGCAGAGGAGACGACATGGAATATTCAACGGTATCGCAGCTCCGGCGATTTGGGACGGGGCTGGGTGCGGCGCTGTTCTGCCTGTCCGCCGCGGCGTCCGGGCCCGACGGCGCCAAGGGGCTTTGGCTCAGCGCCGACAAGGCGGCGATCATCGAGTTCAAGGAATGCGCCGATCTAAAGGATGCGCTGTGCGGCATCATCGTCTGGGACAAGGACGCCGGCACGCCGACCGACGCCTGCGGCGTGACGATCGCCAAATTGAAGGCGTTCGAAGACGGCGCCTGGCGCAACGGCTGGGTGCACGATCCGCGTACCAAGAAAAACTACAAGGGTATCGTGCGCGCCGACAACGACATCCTGTCGGTGCGCGCTTATATCGGCACCGAACTGCTCGGCGAGACCGAGGAGATGACTCGCGTCCGGTCGCTGCCGGCGGGATGCAAGGCGAAATAAAAAACAACCACGGAGGAGACCACCATGTTGAAACCCCTTGTTCGCTTCACTGTAGGCGCGCTGGCTATCGGCGCCTTTGCCGGCGCGTATGCGCAATCGACCGCGCCGGGCGCGGAGGAGCCGAAGATCCAGAGTTATTCCATCGATGTCGAGGCCAAGGTCTTGAGCGATCGGCGCAACCGCGGCATTTCCGACACCTTCCGGCGCCCGAGCGCGGAATTGACCGTGACCGCCGCGCACGAATCCGGCGTCATCGGCTATCTGCAGCTGGGCGGAGTGCGCAAGGAAGTGTTCCCGGAGAGCGACGGCGTTCTCGTCACCGGCGCGCTCGGTTATCGTTGGGGGCGGCACGACGGTTGGCACTTCGGCGTCGGCGCCGCGCAGGAATGGTTTCCGGGGGCGAAGGCAAGCGGCGCTCCGACCGGATTCGACTGGAGCACCGGCAACCCCACCGGGTTCACCGATACCAAGTTCGATACGACCTACGGCGTCTTCGAATTCGGCCATGGCATCGTCGAGGCCCGTTATCTTTACGTCCTGAGCAAGGACTTGCGCGGCAATAACACCGCCACGCTGTGCGGTACGGCCTATCTGCCGCAACTCCTGGCCGGCGGCGATCCGAGCAAGGCGATCGCCTGCTACGGCGACGGTTTCAAGCGTACCGGCGGCTCGCACCTGCTCGATGTGGACATCAAATATCCGCTCGACGGGCGCACCAAGCTGACGTTGCATGCGGGGTATCAAAAGACGCGCAATTTCGGCGACGCCAATCTATTCGATTATCGGCTGGGCGTCGTCCATACGCGCTGGGGCTTCGATTTCGGCGCGGAGGTGGTGGGAGTGTCACTCAAGAACAGGGATTTCGCCGTCGCCGTCGACAGCGCGGGCAACAGCAAGCAACTCGACGAGACCGCGCTGGTGGTGTCGGTCGGCAAGCGTTTTTGACGGCGTCTTGCCGGCGGTTTCGTATTTTGTCGGAAGTGAATAACAACGAGGAGACAACGATGAAAGCATCCGGTTTGTTGCGTTACCTGGCATTACTCTTCGGCGCCGTCCTGTTCGCCGGACACGCGTACGCGGATCCCTACCTGGTCGGACGCGGCATGTCGGACATCACGGGCGAGGCGGCGGAAGTCGGCATGATGGGATACGCCTCGACTTCGCAGGTCGCGGGCGGCATCCACATGCGGCAGCGGGCGCGGGCATTCATCGTCGTCGACCAGGCCAGCGGCAAGCGCGTCGTGTTCGTTAACAACGATCTCGGCATGGTGTTCCAGGGCGTGCAGCAGGCGGTGATCCAGCGGCTGCAGGCGAAATACGGCAGTCTCTACGCGGCCGACAACGTGATCCTGTCGGCGACGCATACGCATGGCGGGCCGGGCGGGTTCTCGCATTATGCGCTGTACAACTTCACCACCTACGGTTTCAACAAGAAGACCTTCGACGCCATCGTCGGCGGCATCGTGGCGGCGATCGACAAGGCGCATCGCGACCTGAAACCCGGCACGATCCAGGTCGGTAAGGGCGAATTGCTGGATGCCAGCAACAACCGCTCGCTGCCGGCGTACGAGCGCAATCCGCTCGCCGAACGCGAGCGCTGGGGGCGCCATATCGACCCAGAGATGACGGTGCTGCGCTTCAAGCAGGGTGCGACCGACGTCGGCGTCATCAGCTGGTTCGCCACCCATGGCGTATCGATGAGCCCGCACAACCGCCTGATCACGCCGGACAACAAGGGATATGCGGAATATCGCTGGGAACACGATCTGAAAGGCGTGCGCTACAACTCGGACGGCGATTTCGTGGCCGCCTTCGCGCAATCGAACGCCGGCGACATGACGCCCAATCTCCATCTCGACGGCACCGGTCCGACCGCCAACGAGTTCGACAACACGCGCCTCATCGGCGAACGGCAATTGCAGAAGGCGCTCGAGATCTACAACGGGCCGCTGGAAAGTCTGTCGGGGCCGGTCGATTATCGCCATCGCTTCATCGATTTCTCGAACTTCGTGGTCGACGGCCGTTTCACCGGCGGCGCGGCGCGCTCCACCTGCCCGGCGGCGCTGGGCTCGGCGTTCGCCGCCGGCACCGAGGATGGGCGCGGACTCGACGGCTTCACCGAAGGCGATCTGCAAGGCAACCCGTTCTACATGGCGCTGGGCGGCATCATCGCCCCGGTGCCGCAATGGGTGCGAGATTGCCAGGCGCCGAAGCCGGTGCTGCTGGCGACCGGCGTGCAAAAGCCGTATCCCTGGACGCCGGAAGTGCTGCCGGTATCGATTTTCCGCATCGGCCAGCTGGCGATCGTCGCGGCGCCCGCCGAATTCACCATCATGGCCGGCCGGCGCGTGCGCGACACCGTCAAATCCGCGCTCGGAGACAGCGTCAGGCACGTGGTGTTCGCCGGCTATGCCAACGCCTACGCGGGTTACGTGACCACGCCCGAGGAATACGATGCACAGCATTACGAGGGTGCGTCGACCCATTTCGGGAAATGGACCTTGCCGGCTTACCAACAGGCTTTCTTCGGCCTGGCATCCGCGCTCAGGCAAGGCCAGCCGGCCGGCGCCAGCCTTGCGCCGCGCGATCTGTCGAATAGCCAGTTGTCGTTCCAGACCGGCGTGGTGCTCGACAACGTGCCGCTCTTCAAGAGCTTCGGCGGCGTCGAGCGGCAGCCCAATGCGAGCTACCAGCGCGGCCAGCGCGTCGATGTCGAGTTCTGGACGGGCCATCCGAAGAACAACCTGCGGCAAAACGGCACTTTCCTGGAGGTGCAGCGCTGGGACGGCGCGGCATGGCGCGTCGTGGCCAACGATGGCGATTGGAGCACGATCTACCGCTGGATACGGGTCGATCCGGTCTGGGGAAGCTCCAAGGCGTTGATTTCGTGGACCATTCCACCCGATGCGGCCGCCGGGCAATACCGGATCGTTCACTACGGCGATTACAAGAACGGTTGGAACGGGCAGATCTACGGCTTCAGCGGCACGACCAGGGCGTTCCAGGTCTGGTGACGGCAAGTGGATGGAAGTGGGCGGTGGCGGCGAAGCGCTATCGCCCTTGAAAGAAGGCTCCCTTTTGGGTTAGAATCTTGGGTTAGCTTGAATGTTGTTTCAAGTGAAACTTTCGTAAATCGCGAATTCGCCCGAAAAAGGGTGCCCTCGGAGAGGGTAACCGGGCGGATTCCAGACCTAACCCTGGAGAAATCTCATGTCCGTCACGATGCGTGAAATGCTGGAAGCCGGTATCCACTTCGGCCACCAAACCCGCTTCTGGAACCCCAAGATGGCCCCCTACATCTTCGGCCATCGCAACAAGATTCATATCGTCAACCTGGAAAAGACCCTGGCCATGTACCAGGAGGCGATGAAGTACATCCGTCAATTGGCTTCCAATCGCGGCACCATCCTGTTCGTCGGCACCAAGCGCCAGGCGCGCGACATCATCGCGGCTGAAGCCCAGCGCGCCGGCATGCCCTACGTCGACCAGCGCTGGCTCGGCGGCATGCTGACCAACTTCAAGACGATCAAGACCTCGATCAAGCGCCTGAAGGATATGGAAGCCGCCATGACCGACGGCACCGTCGAAAAGATGAGCAAGAAGGAAGCCCTGATGTTCCAGCGCGAGATGGAGAAGCTGCAGAAGTCCATCGGCGGCATCAAGGACATGGGCGGCATCCCGGACGCGATCTTCGTCGTCGACGTCGGCTACCACAAGGGCGCCGTCACCGAAGCCGGCAAGCTGGGCATTCCGGTCATCGGCGTGGTCGATACCAACCATTCTCCGGAAGGCGTCACCTATGTCATCCCGGGTAACGACGACTCCTCCAAGGCGATCACCCTGTACGCCCGCGGCGTCGCGGACGCGATCCTCGAAGGCCGCGCCAATGCCGTGGCCGACGTTGTCGAAGCCGTCAAGGGCGGCGCCGACGAGTTCGTCGAAGTCAACGAGCAGGCTTGATGCCTCCGGCCCGATTCCTCGGGCTGCATGAAAAGGGGCAACGCTGGTTCGCCCCTTTTTTTCAAGCAAAGCAATTTTTTATTTGCGGGACAGGGAAGGCCGGCAAGGCTTAGCGAAGCGATGGACTTGGCGTTCCCCTCTGTTCCCAACTGACTGTAAGGCGTCTGCGGACGCCGCAAGTGAATTAGGAGATTAGTATGGCCGCAATTACTGCAGCGATGGTGGGCGAACTGCGCGCAAAGACCGACGCGCCGATGATGGAGTGCAAGAAGGCGCTGACCGAAGCCGATGGCGATATGGCCAAGGCGGAAGAGCTGCTGCGCGTCAAGCTGGGCAGCAAGGCTTCCAAGGCCGCTTCCCGCATCACCGCTGAAGGCGTGATCGCCTCGTATATCGCCGGCAACGTCGGCGCTCTGATCGAGATCAACTGCGAAACCGACTTCGTGTCCAAGAACGACGATTTCCTGACGCTGGCGAATGCCTGCGCCAAGCTGGTCGCCGAGAAGAACCCGGCCGACGTCGCCGCCCTGTCGGCCCTGCCGCTCGACGGCAAGACTGTGGACGAAGTGCGCGCCGCCCTGATCGGCAAGATCGGCGAGAATATGTCGATCCGCCGCTTCCAGCGTTTCGAAACCACGGGCAAACTGGCTGCTTACCTGCATGGCACCCGTATCGGCGTGATGGTCGATTTCGAAGGCGACGAGCAGGCCGGCAAGGACGTCGCGATGCATGTCGCCGCGATGAAGCCGGTTGCGCTGTCGTCGGAAGACGTGCCGGCCGACCTGATCGAGAAAGAGCGTTCGATCGCTTCGCAAAAGGCCGCCGAATCCGGCAAGCCGGCCGATATCGTCGCCAAGATGGTCGAAGGCTCCGTGCAGAAGTATCTGAAGGAAGTTTCGCTGCTGAATCAGCCGTTCGTGAAGAACGACAAGCAGACCGTCGAGCAGATGCTGAAAGCCGTCAACGCCAAGGTGAAGGCATTCACGTTGTTCGTGGTCGGCGAGGGCATCGAGAAGAAGCAGGATGACTTCGCTGCCGAGGTGGCGGCACAAGTGGCCGCAGCCAAGCAGCAGGCGTAAGCGAAAAACAAAGCGGGCCGAAAGGCCCGTTTTTTTGGCCCTGCCTGCCCGAGGGAGCAGGGCCGCCGGCGTTACAGACTGTTACGACCTTGAAGAGCGTGACATGTCGTTGCGGCCGGCGCAGTACAGTTAAAATTCAGGCAGTAACGGAAGGCGTTTCCGCCGGACATCATCAGGAGCCCAGTACATGACCAAACCAGCTTACAAGCGCGTCCTCCTAAAACTTTCCGGCGAAGCATTGATGGGCGACGATCCGTATGGCATCAATCGTGCGACGATCGAACGCATGGTCGCGGATGTCACGGAGGTGGCGAAGCTGGGGGTCGAGCTGGCGATCGTGATCGGCGGCGGCAACATCTTCCGCGGCGTGGCGCCGGGCGCGCAAGGCATGGACCGCGCGACCGCCGATTACATGGGCATGCTCGCCACGGTGATGAATTCGCTGGCGCTGGCCGATGCGATGCGCCAAGTGGGCATGACGGCGCGCGTGATGTCGGCGATCAGCATCGAGCAGGTGGTCGAACCTTACGTCCGTCCGAAGGCGTTGCAGTATCTGGAAGAGGGCAAGATCGTCGTCTTCGCGGCCGGCACCGGCAATCCGTTCTTCACGACGGATACCGCCGCCGCGCTGCGCGGTTCCGAGATCGGGGCCGAGGTCGTCCTGAAGGCGACCAAGGTCGACGGTGTCTATAGCGCCGATCCGAAGAAGGACCCGGAAGCGACGCGCTATTCGACGATTTCGTTCGATGAAGCCATCGCCAAGCATTTGCAGGTCATGGACGCCACGGCCTTCGCGCTGTGCCGCGACCAGAAACTGCCGATCAAGGTGTTTTCGATCGTCAAGCCGGGCGCGCTCAAGCGCGTGGTGCTCGGCGAAGACGAAGGTACATTGGTTCACGTGTAAAGATTGCATTAGAGGAGAACAGCATGGCTGTAGCAGACGTCAAGAAGAATGCCGAGCAGAAGATGCACAAGTCGATCGAGACCTTGAAGGCCGATCTGGCCAAGGTCCGTACCGGCCGCGCGCATACCGGCATTCTCGACCATGTGATGGTCGATTACTACGGCAATCCGACGCCGATCGGGCAGGTCGCGAATCTCACGCTGATCGATGCCCGCACCATCGGCGTGCAGCCGTGGGAAAAGAAGATGTTGTCCGTGGTCGAGAAGGCGATCCGCGAATCCGACCTCGGGCTCAATCCGTCGACGCAGGGCGACATGATCCGCGTGCCGACGCCGCCGTTGACCGAAGAGCGCCGCAAGGAACTCGTCAAGGTCGTCAAGGGCGAGGCCGAAGGCGCGAAGGTGGCGATTCGCAACGTGCGCCGCGATGCCAACGAAGCCTTGAAAAAGCTGCTCAAGGACAAGGCTTGCTCGGAAGACGAGGAGCGCCGCGCGCAGGACGACGTGCAGAAGCTCACCGACAAGTTCGTCGCCGAAGTCGACAAGCTGACGGCCGAGAAGGAAAAAGACATCATGACGGTCTGAGGCCGTCGCGATTCCCCGTTTCGAGCTGCGGCTTAAACCTGTCCTTGCGCCTTTCATGAGTCATACAAGTTCCACTCAGGTCATACCTGAGGTTGCGGCGGTGCCGCGCCATATCGCGATCATCATGGACGGCAACGGCCGTTGGGCGACCAAGCGCTTCCTGCCGCGCGTCGCCGGCCACGTGAAGGGCGTCGAAGCCGTGCGCGGCATCGTCGAGGCCTGCGTGCGGCGCGGTGTCGAATACCTGACGCTGTTCGCTTTCAGCTCGGAAAACTGGCGCCGGCCGGCCGAAGAGGTGTCGTTGCTGATGAAGCTTTTCGTGACCGCGCTCGAGCGCGAGGTCGCGAAGATGCATGCCAACGACATCCGCTTGAAGGTGGTCGGCGATCTCAGCCGCTTCGACGAAAAACTGCAGCAGATGATCGCCGACGCGGAGCGCCGCACGGCGAACAACAGGCGCCTGACCGTCACGGTCTGCGCGAATTATGGCGGACGCTGGGACATCATGCAGGCGACCGGCAAGATGGTCGCGGCGAATCCGGGCGTCGCCGATTTCACCGAAGAGATGCTGGCGCCTTACCTGTCGATGGCGTACGCGCCGGAACCGGATCTTTTCATCCGCACCGGCGGCGAAGAGCGCATCTCCAATTTCCTGCTCTGGCAACTCGCGTATTCCGAGTTGTATTTCACCGATACCTATTGGCCGGATTTCGACGGCGCGGCGCTCGATCTTGCGATCGACTCCTATCGCCGGCGCGAGCGCCGTTTCGGCCGCACCAGCGAGCAAGTCACCGAGCGCAAGAAAGCTTCCTGATGCTGAAAACGCGGGTCATTACTGCCGTCGTGCTGCTGGCGATCCTGCTGGCGATCCTTGCCATCGATTCGTTTCCGGTGTTCGCAGGCGCCGCGACGGTTTTCTTCGGCGCGGCAATGTGGGAGGGCTATCGCCTGTTCGGGAACAAGCGTCCGGTATTCGGGGCCGCGATCTGGACGGCGGCATTCGCCTTCCTGGCTTTTCGCGGCATGTTCCAGCAGTCGGTGCTGCTGTACGGCCTATGCGCCCTGATCTGGGCGCTGCGTCTGACGCCCTCGCTGAAATTCGGATTGCCGCCGTTGCACGGCATGGGCAACCGCTTGCTGACCGCCATCTATGGAGTAGCCATTCTCGGCTGCTTCGGCGCGATCCTCGTGCTGTTCCAGCGTTCGCCGGCCTACCTGGTATCGGCGATGGCGATCGTCTGGATCGCCGACATCGGCGCCTATTTCGCCGGCAAGGCTTTCGGCAAGCGCAAGCTGGCGCCGTCGATCTCTCCCGGCAAGTCGTGGGAGGGCGCGGTCGGCGGTTGGCTCGCCGTATTGGCGGCGGCATCCGCGACCATTTTCTTCCCCTTGTTCCGCGATACCTTCGCCGCGCAAGTGCAGGCCAGGTTCGGCTGGATCGTGTTTTTGGGAGTGATGACGCTATTGGTCGCCGCGAGCGTCGTCGGCGACCTGTTCGAGTCGCAGTTGAAGCGCCGCATCGGCATGAAGGACAGCAGCAAGCTGTTGCCGGGCCACGGCGGCGTGCTCGATCGCGTCGATGCATTGATTCCCACGTTGCCGCTCGCGGTGCTGTTCGGTTTCTGGAACTAGCAAGATGCAAAACGTTACCAGCAATGTCACGGTGCTGGGCGCCACCGGCTCCATAGGCGTCTCGACGCTCGACGTCCTGGCCAGGCACCCGGACCGCTATCGCCTCTACGCCTTGTCCGCCCACAATCGCGTCGACGAGTTGGCGGCGCAATGCGAGCGATTTCGTCCGCGGCGCGCCGTCGTCGGCAGCGCCGAGGCCGCGCGTCGCCTGCAAGAATTGCTGCGCAGCAGGCAGATCGATACGGAGGTGGAGTACGGCGAAGCCGCGCTATGCTCCATCGCCGCCGCACCGGAGTGCGATACCGTCATGGCCGCCATCGTCGGTGCGGCCGGCCTGGCGCCGACGCTGGCCGCGGCGAAGGCCGGCAAGAAAGTGTTGTTGGCGAACAAGGAGGCCTTGGTCATGTCCGGCCGCTTGTTCATGGATGCGGTCGCGGCGAGCGGCGCCGTCCTGCTGCCGATCGACAGCGAGCACAATGCGATCTTCCAATGCCTGCCGCCTGCCTATCAGCGCGTCCCGGGCGCCCACGGCATCGCGAAAATCCTGCTGACCGCTTCCGGCGGCCCGTTCCGCACGCGCGCCGTCGAGACGCTCGACGCGGTGACGCCCGAGGAGGCCGTCGCGCATCCGAACTGGGTCATGGGCCGCAAGATATCGGTCGATTCGGCGACCATGATGAACAAGGGCCTCGAAGTCATCGAGGCGCATTGGCTGTTCGGCGCGGCGGCATCGCAAATCGAGGTCGTCATCCATCCGCAAAGCGTGATCCACTCGATGGTGGCCTACGTCGACGGTTCGGTGCTGGCCCAGCTCGGCAATCCGGACATGCGCACGCCGATCGCGCATGCCTTGGCCTATCCGGATCGGATCGCCTCCGGCGTCGAGCCGGTCGATCTCGTGAAGATCGCCCAGTTGGCGTTCGAGCGGCCCGATTTCCAGCGTTTTCCCTGCCTGAAACTGGCCTACGACGCGTTGGAGGCGGGCGGCACGGCGCCGGCGGCATTGAACGCGGCCAATGAAATCGCGGTCCAAGCGTTTCTCGACGGCCGCATCGGCTTTCGGCAAATCGACCGCATCATCGCGCGCGTGATGGACCGCCTGCCGCATGTCGAAGTCAACGACATCGGCGCCTTGATGGAACGGGACCGCGCGGCGCGCGAACTTGCCCATCTCTTCATCGAGCAATGAATCTCCTGCATACCATCGCCGCTTTCATCGTCGTGCTCGGCACGCTGGTGATCGTGCATGAACTTGGACACTACCTGGTGGCGCGCTGGTGCGGCGTCAAGGTGCTGCGTTTTTCGGTCGGGATGGGCAAGATCGTCTGGTCGCGCCGGTTCGGACGCGACCAGACGGAATGGGCGATTTCCGTATTGCCGCTCGGCGGCTACGTGAAGATGCTCGACGCCCGCGAACAGGACCTGCACGATTTGCCGCCCGAGGACTTGCGGCGCGAATTCACGCGGCAGTCGGTCTGGAAGCGCATCGCCATCGTGGCCGCGGGGCCGGCCGCCAATTTCCTGCTGGCGATCGCAGTGTTCGCCGGGCTGTATATGCACGGCATTCCCGAACCTGCACCGAAGCTGCGCGCCGTGCCTGAACAGACCGCGGCCTACGAGGCCGGGCTGCGCGGCGGCGAGTTGATCACGGCCGTGAACGGCGAACCGGTCCGGATCTGGTCCGATCTGCGCTGGAACCTGCTGCAGGCCGCCATCGATGCGCGCACGGTGCGGCTGGATACCGAGCGCGCCAACCCCGCGCAAGCGGGCGGCAAGCTGGTCGACACCGTGACGCTGAAGCTCGATGGCTTGTCCGCGCGCGATCTCGAGGGCGATTTTCTTTCCAAGCTCGGCATCGATCTCGCGCGCCCGAAAGCGGTGCTCGGGCGCGTCCTGGCGGATGGAGCCGGCGATCGCGCCGGATTGCGGGAGGGCGACCGGGTGCTCGCGATCGACGGCCGCGCGATCGACGACGGGCTCGCTCTCGTCGAAGCCGTGCGCAAGTCTCCCGGCAGGACCCTCGATCTGACCATCTTGCGCGGCGGCGACGAGATTCGCCTGGCGGTCACGCCGGAGCCGAAAAAGCAGGGCGAGCAAACGTTCGGCCGCATCCAGGTCGAAATACCGCTCGCCCCGGAAATGGTCGTCGCCAGCGAGCCGCCGGTAACCGCGTTCGCGAAAGGCGCCGCGCGCACCTGGGATACATCGGTCCTGACGGTGAAGATGCTTGGCAAAATGCTAATCGGTCAAGTCTCCTGGAAAAACATCACGGGACCGATCACGATCGCCGATTACGCGGGGCAGACCGCGCGCATCGGCATGATCAGTTTTTTGAGCTTCATCGCCTTCATCAGCATCAGTCTTGGCGTGATGAATCTGCTTCCCATTCCGGTGCTGGATGGGGGGCTTTTGTTGTATTATTCGCTGGAAGTTTTGACAGGGCGCCCAGTCTCCGAACGCTTCGGCGAGCTTGCGCAGCGCGCAGGCCTGGGCATCCTGGTGACTCTGATGGTCGTTGCTGTCTTCAATGACATCGTCCGGCTCATGTCATAGGCACGCCTCCAACGCCGGCCTTGGCTTGCAAAACTACCGCCTCACAAGAATTATTTAATTAACGACAGCCAATGAAATTACATTCCGCGCGCTTCCTGCGTTCCTACGCGCCGCTCTTTCCCCGACGTCTCATCGCTGTTGCCGCATTTGCCCTGTGTTCCGGCCATGCGCTGGCTGTCGAGCCGTTCACGATCAAGGATATCCGCGTCGAAGGTCTGCAGCGCACGGAAGCCGGCACCATCTTCAGCTATCTGCCGGTCCGCGTCGGCGATACCTATACCGACGACAAGGGCGTATCGGCCATCAAGGCGCTGTACGCGACGGGCTTCTTCAAGGATGTGCGGATCGAAGTGGAAGGGAACGTGCTGGTCGTGCTGGTCGACGAGCGGCCCGCGATCGCGAGCGTCGATTTCACCGGCACCAAGGAGTTCGACAAGGACCAGTTGACCAAGGCGCTGAAGGAGATCGGCCTCGGCGAGGCGCGCATCTTCGATCGCGCGATGCTGGATCGCGCCGAGCAGGAGATGAAGCGGCAATACCTGTCGCGCGGCCTGTACGGCGTGCAGGTGACGACGACGATCACGCCGATCGAGCGCAATCGCGTCAACATCACGTTCAACGTCGACGAGGGCGAAGCGGCGCGCATCCGCCAGATCAACATCGTCGGCAACAAGGCGTTCTCCGACAGCGAATTGCGCGAGCTGATGGACTTGCGCACGCCGGGCTGGTTCACGTGGTACACCAAGGCGGATCAATATTCCAAGCAGAAGCTGACCGGCGACATCGAAGCGCTGCGTTCCCATTACCTGAATCGCGGCTATATCGAAATGCAGGTCGAATCGACGCAGGTGTCGATCACGCCGGACAAGAAAGATATCTACATCACGATCAATATCAGCGAAGGCGAAAAGTACAACGTCTCCGACATCAAGCTCGAGGGCGACATGTTCGGCCGCGAGGAGGAGCTGAGGTCGCTGGTGCTGCTGCGGCCGGGCAAGGTGTACTCCGGCGATCTGCTGGCGGAAAGCGTCAAGCGCATTTCCGAGCGCCTCGGCAACTTCGGCTATGCATTCGCCAACGTCAATGCCAATCCGCTGATCGACCGCGAGAAAAAGGAAGTCGCTTTCACCATCCTGGTCGATCCGGGCAAGCGCGTCTACGTGCGCCGCATTTCCATCGGCGGCAATACCCGCACGCGCGACGAGGTGGTGCGGCGCGAATTCCGCCAGTTCGAGAATTCCTGGTACGACGGCGAGAAGATCAAGCTGTCGCGCGATCGCGTCGATCGCCTCGGTTATTTCAAGGAAGTGACGATCGAGACGCCCGAAGTGCCCGGCAGCGTCGATCAGGTCGACGTCAACATGGCGGTGACCGAAAAACCGACCGGCAACATTCTCGTGGGCGCGGGCTATTCGAGCAGCGAGAAGCTGACGGTCACCGGTTCGATCCAGCAGGCTAACGCGTTCGGCAGCGGCAATACGCTCGGTATCGAAATCAACACGAGCAAGCTGAACCGCACGATCGCGTTGTCGCAATACAATCCGTATTTCACGGACGACGGCGTCAGCCGCGGCCTGGAAGTGTATTACCGCACCTCGCGTCCACCGCTGATCAATACCGGCGACTACAAGATCACCAGCGGCGGCGGCAACATCCGCTTCGGCGTGCCGTTCTCCGAACTCGACACCGTGATCTTCGGCATCGGCGCCGAAATGACCAAGGTGCTCACCTACAAGGGCGATCCGGGGTTCAACGACAGTCCGCAGGTCTATCTGAACTACGTGGCGAACTTCGGCAACGGCAAGACCGCCACGACCACGAGTTTCCCGCTGACGATCGCCTGGCAGCGCGACAGCCGCGACAGCGCCATGACCCCGACCATCGGCCGCTATCAGCGCGCCAATCTCGAGGTGGCGCCGGTCGGTGACCTGCGTTACTACCGCGCCATCTACAATGCGCAGATGTACCGGCCGCTGGCCAGCTGGGTGACGCTGGCCCTGAACGGAGAGTTCGACTACGGTCGCGGCTTGGGCGGCAAGCCGTACCCGGTGTTCAAGAACTTCTACGCGGGAGGCATGGGTTCGGTGCGCGGCTACGAGAGCTCCTCGCTCGGCCCGCGCACCAGCTACGACGATCCCGCCGGCGGCTCGACGCGCATCATCATGAACGCCGAACTGCAATTCCCGTTCCCGGGCTCCGGCAAGGATCGCAGCCTGCGTTGGTATACCTTCATCGACGGCGGCAACGTCTATGCGGAGCGCGAAAAGATCCAGTTGAACCAATTGCGTTTCGGCGCGGGTCTCGGCATCACCTGGCTGGCGCCGATCGGTCCGATGAAGCTCTCCTACGGCAAGGCCCTGAACGCCAAACCGGGCGATCGGACGGAGGGCTTCCAGTTCCAGATGGGCACCGGCTTCTAGTACCGGCTTCCGACGCGCGCTATGGCATAATGCCGCGTCGATGGCCGTAAATTGAATCACGGAGAATCACCTTGAAATCCTTTACCAAGTCACAGATGCTTTTCAAAGGCGCCTTGCTCTGCGTGTTTTCCTTCCTGCTGACCGGCGCCGTGGCGGCGCAGGAATCCAGGGTCGCTTTCGTCAGCGCGGAACGTGTTCTTCGCGAGGCTGCTCCGGCCAAGGCGGCGACCCTCAAGATCGAACAGGAATTCTCGAAGCGGGACAAGGACTTGCAGGAGATGGCGGCCCGCCTGAAGACGATGTCGGACAAGCTCGACAAGGACGCCGCCGTGCTGTCCGATTCCGACCGCACCAAGCGCCAACGCGAGCTCGCGGATCTCGACAAGGATTTCCAGCGCAAGCAGCGCGAATTCCGCGAAGACCTGAACCAGCGCCGCAACGAAGAATTGGCGATCGTGCTGGAGCGTGTGACCAAGGTCATCAAGCAGATCGCCGAGCAGGAAAAATACGACATGGTGTTCCAGGAGGCCGCCTACTTCAGCCCGCGCGTGGACATCACCGACAAGGTTCTGAAGGCGCTGAGCAAGTAATCCGCCACGGACGGCGGCGGTTCCGCCGTCCGCACCCATTCCAACCCGGCGCCGGGCAAGCCGATATTCCGGCACATGATCCGGCTCCCCAAGATCCGAAGAAGGCCGCCATGAGCACTCGGCTGGAACAATTGGTCGAACGCCTGGGCGGCCAGTTGATAGGCGACGGGAAGATCGAAATTTCCGGCATCGCGCCTCTCGACGACGCCGGCGCGTCGCACATCACTTTTCTTTCCAATCCCAAGCTGCGCGCGCGCGCGGCGCAAACCAAGGCCGCCGCGCTGATTCTATCGCCCGCCGACGATGCCGTCGTCGCCGCCCAGTACAAGGGTGCGCGCATCGTCACGGTCAACCCGTATGCATACTTCGCGCGGGCCGCGCAATTCTTCGCAGCCCTGAATGCGGTCGTGCCGCCGCCCGGCGTCCATCCGACGGCGTGCGTCGATCCCTCCGCGCGGATCGATCCCGGCGCGCATATCGGGCCGCATGTCGTCATCGAATCCGGCGCGGTCGTCGGCGAGGGGTGTGTCATCGACGCCGGTTGTTTCGTCGGGCGCAATGCCCATATCGGTGCGCGGACGCACCTCTTCGCGCGCGTCACGTTTCACGCGGATTGCCGCATCGGGGAGCGCGGCATCGTCCATTCCGGCGCGGTCATCGGCGCCGACGGTTTCGGCTTCGCCAATGAAGGCGGCGCCTGGATCAAGATTCCGCAAACCGGCGGCGTCGTCATCGGTGACGATGTCGAGATCGGCGCCAACACCACGATCGATCGCGGCGCGCTGGCCGACACCGTGATCGAGGATGGCGTCAAGCTCGACAACCAGATACAGATCGGGCACAACTGCCATATCGGCGCGCATACCGCGATGGCCGGTTGCGTCGGCGTGGCGGGCAGCGCGAAGATCGGCAAATACTGCACCTTCGGCGGCGCGGCCATGGTTCTCGGGCATCTGACCATCGCCGACCGCGTCCATATCTCGTCGGGCAGCCTGGTGTCGCGCTCGATCATGGAGCCCGGTCAGTACACCGGCATTTATCCGCTCTCGAAGAATGCCGACTGGGAGAAATCGGCCGTCATCGTGCGCAATTTGGCAACGATGCGTGAGAAAATCCGCGAGCTGGAAAAAACCGTCAAATCGCTCAGCCAATCTCAAGATCAGAATCAAAATGAAAATGGATAACATCGAACTGAAGACTCTCGACATCAACCAGATCAAGCAGTATCTGCCGCATCGCTATCCGCTGCTGCTGGTCGATCGCGTGCTCGAATGGGAGTCGGGCAAGTCGATCACCGCGATCAAGAACGTGACCGCCAACGAGGAATTCTTCAACGGCCACTTTCCGCACAAGCCGGTCATGCCGGGCGTGCTGATGATCGAGGCGCTGGCGCAGACCGCCGCGTTGCTGTCGTTCCTGACCATGGGGAAAAAGCCGGACGACAACAGCGTCGTGTATTTCGTCGGCATCGACGGCGCGCGCTTCAAGCGTCCGGTCGAGCCGGGCGATCAGTTGAAGATGCAGGTCGAGATCCTGCGCACGGCGCGCGGCATCTGGAAATACAAGGCGCAAGCCACGGTCGACGGGCAGCTCGCCGTCGAGGCTGAGTTGATGTGCACGATGCGCAGCGCGAGCGACGCCAGCCAGCCTGCGGGGTAAGAATGACCACTATCCATCCCACCGCGCTCGTCGATCCGAAGGCCGAGCTCGACGATTCCGTCGAGGTCGGCGCGTATTCGATCGTCGGTCCGAACGTCAAGATCGGCGCGCGCACCAAGATCGGCCCCCATGTCGTGATCGACGGCCATACGACGATCGGCTGCGACAATACGTTCTTCCCGTTTTCCTCGATCGGCGGGGCGCCGCAGGACAAGAAATACGCGGGCGAAGAGACGCGGCTGGAAATCGGCGACCGCAACCTGATTCGCGAATTCTGCACCTTCAATCTCGGCACGGCGCAGGACAACGGCGTCACCAAGCTCGGCAACGACAACTGGATACTGGCTTACGTGCACCTGGCGCACGACTGCGTGGTCGGCAATCATACGATCTTCTCGAACAACGCCAGTCTCGCGGGCCATGTCCATGTCGGCGACTGGGTCATCATGAGCGGATTTTCCGCGGTCCATCAGTTCTGCAAGATCGGCGATCATGCCTTCGTCGGCATGAATACCAGCCTGACGCAGGACGTGCCGCCGTTCGTGCTGCTGTCCGGGAATCCGGCGCAACCCCATGGAATCAATATCGAAGGCTTGAAACGCCGCGGCTTCACGCGCGAGCAGATCGGCGATCTGCGCAAGGCGTACAAGCTGATCTACAAGTCGGGCCTGACGATCGACGAGGCGAAAGCGGCGTTGGCGGAAGAAGAAAACGCGAAGCCGAATTCGGCGGTTCATCTGCGCGCCATGCGCGAGTTTCTCGAGAAAGCTACGCGTGGCATCGTTCGCTGATCTGAAAATCGCGATGGTTGCCGGCGAGACCTCCGGCGATCTGTTGGCGGGCCGGCTGCTGTCCGGTTTGCGGCCGCGGGTGCCCGAGGCCCTGATCCACGGCATCGGCGGACCGAACATGGCGGCGCACGGCTTCGTCGCCGACTGGCCGATGGAAAAGCTCGCCGTGCGCGGGCTGTTCGAGGTGCTCGCCCATTACCGCGAAATCAAGGGTATCCAGAATGCGTTGCGCGACCGGCTGCTGGCCGAAAGGCCGGCGGCGTTCATCGGCGTCGACGCGCCCGATTTCAACCTCGGCCTCGAGATGCAGCTCAAGCGCGCCGGCATTCCGACCATGCATTTCATCGGCCCCTCGATCTGGGCCTGGCGCGGCGGACGCATCAAGAAGATCGCCAAGGCCGTCGATCACATGCTGGTCGTATTCCCGTTCGAGGAAGAAATCTATCGCAAGGCCGGCATCCCCGCGACCTACGTCGGCCATCCGCTGGCGGAGGTGATCCCGATGGCGGCCGACATGGGGGACGCGCGGCGCGGACTCGGCCTGCCTGCGGAAGGCAAGGTCGTGGCGATCCTGCCCGGCAGCCGGATGTCGGAACTCAAGTACAACACGGCAGCCTTCGTCGGCGCCGTGAAGATACTCGCGCAGCGCGATTCCGCCATTCGTTTCATCGCTCCGATGGCCGGCGAGCGCCAGACACGATATTTCCGTCAATTGATCGAGCAGGCCGGATTGCAGGATGCGCCGCTCCAGGTCGTCGACGGCAACTCGCACGCGGCGATGGCGGCGGCGGATGCCGTCCTGGTTGCCTCCGGCACGGCGACGCTCGAGGTTGCGTTGTACAAGAAACCGATGGTGATCGCCTACAAGATGATGCGCGCGTCCTGGGAAATCCTGCGCCACATGGGCTATCAGCCCTGGGTCGGCCTGCCGAACATCCTGGCGCGCGAATTCGTCGTGCCGGAATTGCTGCAGGACGCCGCGACGCCGCAGGCGCTGGCCGATGCGCTGTGGGCGCAATTGAACGACGACCGGTTGCGCGCCGCGCTTGGTCTGCGCTTCACCGAAATGCACCATGCCTTGCTGCGCAATACCGCCGAATTGAGCGCGGGCGCCGTGATGGACGTGATCGCGCGGCGCTCGTCGTAGGGGAGCGCGGGTGGCGAAAAGGCAGGAAACCAATCTGTCGCTCTTCGATCATGAAGAGCAGGTGATCTGCGGCGTCGACGAAGCCGGGCGCGGCCCCTTGGCCGGACCGGTGTTCGCCGCCGCCGTCATACTCGATCCGGACAAGCCGATCGCCGGCCTGCGCGACTCGAAGAAACTGAGCGAGGCGCAGCGCGACGCGCTGGCCGCGGAAATCAAGGAAAACGCGCTGGCCTGGTCGATCGCCCAATGTTCGGAACAGGAGATCGATGCGCTCAATATCCTGCAGGCGACCATGCTGGCCATGCGCCGCGCGATCGAAGGATTGCGGGTGACGCCGACGTTGGCATTGATCGACGGCAATCGCTGCCCCGTGGTCGGCGTACTGACCGAGGCGATCGTCAAGGGCGACGACAAGGTGCCCGCCATCTCGGCGGCCTCGATCCTCGCCAAGACGGCGCGCGACGCCGCGCTCATGCAGTTGCATGCGCAGTATCCCGAATATGCCTTCGATCAGCACAAGGGATATCCGACGGCGCTGCACCTGGAGCGTTTGCGGATGCACGGCGCCTCGCCGGTGCACCGCCGCTCCTACGCGCCCGTGCGCGCCGTGCTGGGCAGCCAATAACCGACTTCGCCGAAGGAATATCCCGTGAAGCGCAAACCGATCTCCTCGCGCGAGAATCCGCTCTACAAGGAGCTCAAGCACCTGGCATCCAGTTCGCAGGCGCGACGCAAGGCCGGCCGCACGCTGCTGGACGGCGTTCACCTGTGCGAAGCCTTCCTGCAGCATGTGGGCATGCCGCCGCTGTGCGTCGTCAGCGAAGGTTCGGCGGAGCTCGGCGAAGCGATGGCCGTCCTCGCGCGCTGCGAAGCGGGCGGCGCGCAATGCATTGTCCTGCCCGATGCCTTGTACAACGCGTTGAGCCAGGTCGAGAACGGCATCGGTCTGATGTTCGTCGTCGATACGCCGCAACCGGCGATGCCGCAACGGCTGACGCAATCGGCGGTGCTGCTCGACAATCTGCAGGACCCGGGCAACCTGGGATCGATCTTGCGCAGCGCGGCGGCGGCCGGCATCGAATGCATCTTCTGCGGTCCCGGCACCGCCTTCGCCTGGTCACCCAAGGTATTGCGCGCCGGCATGGGCGCGCATTTCCTGCTGCGGATTTTCGAGCATGTCGATCTGCACGATTTGATCGGCAATGCGGCCGTTCCGGTGCTGGCGACAAGTTCTCATGCGGAACGCAGTATCCATGACGCCGATCTCAAGCGCGACGTCGCCTGGTTGTTCGGTCATGAAGGGCAGGGAGTCGCCGAGGATTTGCTGGGCCTGGCGGACGAGCGCCTGGCGATTCCGCATTTGGGGCCTGTCGAATCGCTGAATGTCGCGGCCAGCGCCGCGGTATGCTTCTTCGAGCAGGTCAGGCAGAAGACGCGATAGATCAGAAGGCCGGCTGCTCCCGTTCCGCGACTGGAACGTAGATCAGGCCGGGAGCGACATAGCGCTCGTGCTCGTGCGCCGAGATGCCGGTGCCGGCAGGACATACCCGGTCGAAGCGGTAATATTGGCCTCCTATCACCGCGTACTGGTAGATCGGCGCATCCTGATACCGGCCGATGGGATCGATGACTTGGTCCGGCCGGACGAACTCGGCGGCCTTGGCGCCTTGCGATTCCGGCTTGTCGTTGAATACGCCGAGTTCCTCGATATCGGCTTCGACATGACTCAGTCCGTCTTTCAGGGCCCAGAAGAAAAAGATCAAGCCGGCCCACAACAACAACTCGATCATGATAAGTTCCATGGCGGACTCCCGGTATGCCGGATCACTACCCCTGTCACTTATTTATAGTCAATTTGTAAGTTTTGTGTAAGCTCTATTTGGCGCGTGTTGTGCGTATGACGCGGAACCCGGGCTTCGGTTCTGCTGCAGGCAGCGAATTGCCCTCTATCGCAGCTTAATACGCGCGTTTGTCCAGTTTGACTTCCTGCAGGATCATGGTCGCGATTTCCTCGATCGACTTGGCGGTGGAAGACATCCAGCGGATACCCTCGCGTTTCATCATTTTTTCCGCTTCGTTGACCTCGTAGCGGCAATTCTCGATCGCCGCGTACTTGCTGCCGGGCCGGCGCTCGTTGCGCACTTCGGACAAGCGGTCGGGAGCGATCGACAGGCCGAAAATCTTGCTCTTGTAGGGGACCAGGCTGCTGGGCAGCTTGCCGCGCTCGAAATCCTCGGGAATCAGCGGGTAGTTCGCCGCCTTGATGCCGTATTGCATGGCGAGATAGAGGCTGGTCGGCGTCTTGCCGCAGCGGGAAACGCCGACCAGGATGACATCCGCCGATTTCAGATTGGCGTGCGACTGGCCGTCGTCGTGCGCCAGCGAATAATTGATCGCCTCGATCCGGCGGTTGTACTCGTCGCTGTCGGCGATATTGTGGCTGCGGCCGATCGTGTGCGTCGATTTCACGCCCAGTTCCTGTTCCAGCGGATCGACGAAAGTCTGGATCAGGTCCATGTGCATGCCCTTCGATTGCCGGATGACGGCCGACAGATCCGCCTTGACCAGCGTCGAAAACACGATGGGGCGCTTGCCGTCGGTGTGGAAGGCATCATTGATCTTGCGCAGCGCTTCATAGGCCTTGTCCAGCGTGTCGACGAACGGCAGTCGGATCTCGCGAAAACGCAGCTCGAACTGGGTCAGCACCGCATGCCCGAAGGTTTCGGCTGTGATGCCGGTGCCGTCGGAGACGAAGAAAACGGTGCGATCGGCGGAGGGCAGGGAACGGTAAGAGCTGTCTGACATAAGTTAATTGATGAAGAAAAGTCATGAAAAAAGTGCCGGCGCTGCGCCGCAAAATCCTATTGCAGCCTGTAAAATGGTGAGCAATTTCTTGACCAAATGTTCGCCATTGGCATTACTGACAAAGAAGAATAACAAAGCCGCCGCCTCAGTGGAGGCTAACTTGCACAGCGGGTTATGCATCCTGAGTCGCGGCCGACGCTAAGACCACCGGCTGACGAGGACAAAGTGCAGATTTCTTATCATCAAACTAGGGGTTGTTATGTCCAACGCAGTTCAATCTGGGGTCGTCCCGGGGGTGACTTACGTCGCTTCATTTGATCAATTGAGAATGACGGACGTCGAGTCCGTCGGCGGCAAAAACGCGTCGCTCGGCGAGATGATCAGTCAGCTTGCCGGCGCCGGGGTGCGGGTTCCCGGCGGCTTCGCGACGACCGCGCATGCGTTTCGCGATTTTCTCTCCCATAGCGCCGACGGCGGCCCGACGTTGGCCAAGCGTATCGCCGACCGGCTCGAGTCGCTCAACGTGGACGACGTGCGCGCCTTGGCGCAGGCCGGCGCCGAGATCCGCCAATGGATCGTCGATACCCCTTTCCAGCCGCGTCTGCAGCAGGAAATTATCGATTTTTATCAAAGGCTTGTAGCGGATTCTTCAAGTGAAGTGTCATTCGCGGTCCGTTCATCGGCGACCGCTGAAGATTTGCCGGATGCTTCGTTCGCCGGACAGCAGGAGACCTTCCTGAACGTGGTCGGCATCGAGAATGTGCTCGAGGCGATCAAGCATGTGTTTGCCTCGCTCTACAACGATCGCGCGATTTCCTACCGTGTCCACAAGGGCTTCACGCATGCGGAAGTCGCCTTGTCGGCCGGCGTGCAGCGCATGGTGCGTTCGGACATGGGTTCTTCCGGCGTCATGTTCACGATCGATACCGAATCCGGATTCCAGGATGTCGTCTTCATCACCTCGAGCTACGGTCTCGGCGAAACCGTGGTTCAGGGGGCGGTCAATCCCGACGAGTTCTACGTACACAAGCCGATGCTGGAGCAGGGCAAGCTGCCGATCATCCGCCGCAACATCGGCTCCAAGCTGATCAAGATGGAGTTCACCGGCGAAGCCAAGGCCGGACGCTCGGTCAAGACGGTCGATGTGCCGATCGAATTGCGCAACCGTTATTCGCTCAACGATGCCGAAGTGATCGAATTGGCGAAATACGCGGTCATCATCGAGAAGCACTATGGCCGGCCGATGGATATCGAGTGGGGCAAGGACGGTCGCGACGGCAAGTTGTATATTTTGCAGGCTCGCCCGGAAACCGTGAAGTCGCAGCAGAAGGCGACCGATGCCCAGCAGCGCTTCAAGCTCAAGAGCAGCGGCACGGTGCTGGCCGCCGGCCGCGCGATCGGCCAGAAGATCGGCGCCGGTCCGGTGCGCGTGATCCAGGATCCGTCCGAGATGGAACGCGTCCAGCCGGGCGACGTGCTGGTGGCCGACATGACCGATCCGAATTGGGAACCGGTGATGAAGCGCGCTTCCGCCATCGTCACCAATCGCGGCGGCCGAACCTGCCACGCGGCGATCATCGCCCGCGAGCTCGGTGTGCCGGCCGTGGTCGGTTGCGGCAATGCGACCGACGTGCTGAAGGACGGCACGCTGGTGACGGTGTCCTGCGCCGAGGGAGACGAGGGCAAGATCTACGATGGCCTGCTGGAAACCGAGGTTACCGAGGTGACGCGCGGCAATCTGCCGGAGTTGCCCCTGAAGATCATGATGAACGTCGGCAATCCGCAGCTGGCCTTCGAATTCCAGTCGATTCCGAACGGCGGCGTCGGTTTGGCCCGTCTCGAATTCATCATCAACAACAACATCGGCGTACATCCGAAAGCCATTCTCGAATATCCGAATGTCGATGCCGATCTGAAAAAGGCGGTCGAATCGGTCGCGCGCGGCCATGCCTCGCCGAAGGCTTTCTATATCGACAAGCTGGCCGAGGGCGTGGCGACGATCGCCGCGGCGTTCTGGCCGCGGCCGGTCATCGTCCGCCTGTCGGATTTCAAGTCGAACGAATACAAGAAATTGATCGGCGGTTCGCGCTACGAACCGGACGAGGAAAACCCGATGCTCGGTTTCCGCGGTGCGGCGCGCTATCTGGCCGGCGATTTCGCTGAAGCGTTCGAGATGGAATGCAAGGCCATGAAGCGCGTGCGCGACGAGATGGGGCTGACCAATGTCGAAATCATGGTGCCGTTCGTGCGTACGCTGGGCCAGGCCGAGAAGGTGGTCAACCTGCTTGCGAAATACGGTCTCAAGCGCGGCGAGAACGGCTTGCGCCTGATCATGATGTGCGAAGTGCCGTCCAATGCAATCCTGGCCGAGCAATTCCTGGAGTTTTTCGACGGTTTTTCGATCGGCTCGAACGACTTGACCCAGCTGACCCTTGGCCTCGATCGGGATTCCGGCATGGAATTGCTGGCGGCGGACTTCGACGAGCGCGACCCGGCGGTGCGCTCGCTGCTGTCGCGCGCCATCTCCGCCTGCCGCGCCCAAGGCAAGTATGTCGGCATCTGCGGCCAGGGGCCGTCGGACCATCCGGATTTCGCCGAGTGGCTGATGAAAGAGGGCATCTTGTCGATTTCGCTGAACCCGGATTGCGTGGTCGATACCTGGCAGAAGCTGGCGGAAGTGAAGTAATTCCGCCGCTGCGGTAACTCGGGAAAACGAAACGCGGGCCCCGGCCCGCGTTTCTCGTTGGAGAGGTGCAACAAGCAGGCGAAAAAAGCATGTGACTTTTCGTGGTTTTCGACTAGACTACCGCCAATTCGGTTAACAAGAAGAATAAACAAGAAGACCAATAATGTGGCTTTCTCGATTCCATCCCCCGCTGCCTTGGAGGTGCCGGGGGATTTGTTTTTATTAGTTCGCTACTTTGAGTGCATACTTGCGGAAACAGCTTTGGGAGGAGCAAATGACTGAGTGGATGCTGTGGAGCGCACTGGCGGGAATCGCCGTCATTTTCGAGCTGTTCACCGGCACGTTTTATCTACTGATGATCGCGATCGGCTTCATGGTCGGCGGCGTGGCGGCCTGGCTCGGACTTTCCAGTTCCACGCAGTTGATCGTCGCCGGCATCGTCGGCGTCGTCGCCATTTATGCCTTGCGGCATAGCCGGTTCGGCAAACGTCTCGAATCGGCGGCCGAACCAGCGCGCGATCCGAACGTCAATCTCGACATCGGCCAAGCACTGACCATCGAGCAATGGAACGGCGATGCGGCGCGCGTCATGTACCGCGGCGCCATGTGGGACGTCGGCCTCGCCGAGGGCGAGGTCGCGCAACCGGGCAGCTTCGTCATCCGCGAAGTGCGCGGCAATCGCTTGATCGTCTCCCGTCAATGATCCAACCGCATCAAACGCAGTCCCCGCAACGACAATCCTTACGAGAAAGGTCATGGATATGAGCTTCGGAACCGTTTCGCTGATTCTATTCATCATCGCCATCGTGTTCGTCGCCAAGACGGTCAAGGTGGTGCCGCAGCAGCATGCCTGGGTGGTCGAGCGGCTCGGCAAATACCATGCGACGCTTGCGCCCGGCTTGAACATCGTGGTGCCGTTCATCGACCGCATCGGCTACAAGCACGTGCTCAAGGAAATCCCGCTCGACGTGCCGCCCCAGGTCTGCATCACCAAGGACAATACCCAATTGCAGGTCGACGGCATCCTGTATTTCCAGGTGACCGATCCGATGCGCGCCTCCTACGGTTCCTCGAACTACATCCAGGCGATCACGCAACTGGCCCAAACGACGCTGCGTTCGGTCATCGGCCGCATGGAGCTCGACAAGACCTTCGAAGAGCGCGAGCACATCAATGCCGCCGTCGTCAACGCGATCGACGAATCGGCGGCGAACTGGGGCGTGAAGGTGCTGCGTTACGAGATCAAGGATCTGACGCCGCCGAAGGAGATCCTGCATGCGATGCAGGCGCAGATCACGGCCGAGCGCGAGAAGCGCGCCTTGATCGCGGCGTCCGAGGGCCGGAAGCAAGAGCAGATCAACATCGCCGCCGGTGAGCGCGAGGCGGCGATCCAGCGGTCGGAAGGCGAAAAGCAGGCCGCGATCAATACGGCGCAAGGGGAGGCCGCGGCGATCCTCGCCATCGCCGAGGCGACGGCAGAAGCCCTGCGCAAGACGGCCGCCGCGATTCGCGAGCCGGGCGGATCGGATGCGGTCAACCTCAAGGTCGCGGAACAATACGTGGGCGCCTTCGCGCAATTGGCGAAGACCAACAATTCGATCATCATTCCCGCCAACATGGGCGACATCGGCGGCCTGATCGCGACCGCCATGCAAGTGGTCAAGTCGCAGCAGCGCGGATGATGCAAACCGCCGCACGCGGGCAATGAGGCGGATATGGGCGTGGGTACGGCGTTGTTGATGGCGATTCCGGTTGCCGTGGCGGCCGGATTCCTGTTCGTTTCCTGGCGCCGTTGGAGAGTATCCCAGCGCGAAGCTTACATCCGTTCCTATGTCTTTCCGCGCGGATTGCTCGAGCGGCTCGGCGAAAAATGGCCGCATCTGAACGAGGATCAGCGGCTCCTGGTGGGAAAGGGCCTGCGGCAGTTTTTCCTGGCGCATGCCCGGAGCGGCAAATTCGTCTCGATGCCGTCGCTGGCGGCCGACGAGCTTTGGCATCAGTTCATCCTCTACACGCGGGCCTACGACGATTTCTGCAGGAAAGCCTTCGGCCGCTTCATGCACCATACGCCGGCCGTGGCGCTGGGGCAGAGGCATCAGAACAACAGGGGATTGCGGCGCACCTGGCGCTATGTCTGCCAGCAGGAAAACATCGATCCGGTCGACCCGCCGGTCTTGCCGCTGTTGTTCGCGCTCGATAGCCTATTGGCGATCCCGGACGGTTTCGTCTACCACCCGCAATGCGACAAGCTGCGGCAAGCCTCTCCGGGAGCGGCGGTCCATTGCGGCGGCGATTTCGCGGGTAGTTGCGGCGGCGGAACCGGCTCTTCCGGGAGCGGCGCCGACGGCGGAGGAGACGGCGGCAGTTGCGGAGGCGGCGGTTGCGGAGGGGGCGGCGATTAGCAGCGATGAGCAGCGATCGGCGGCCGTGCTCAGCGCCGATGCTGCTTCATGATCGACTGTTGTTCGCGCTGCCAATCGCGCTGCTTCTCGCTCTCGCGCTTGTCGTGTTGCTTCTTCCCCTTGGCCAGGCCGACTTCGCATTTGACCCGGCCGCGGGTGTAGTGGAGGTTGAGCGGGATCAGCGTATAGCCGGCGCGCTCGACCTTGCCGATCAGTTTCTTGATTTCCTCGGTTTTCAGCAGCAGCTTGCGGGTGCGCACCGGATCGGGCGACACGTGGGTGGAGGCCGTCGGCAAGGGACTGATATGGGAACCGAACAGGAAGACTTCGCCGTTCTTGACGATCACATAGGCTTCCTTCAGTTGGACGCGTCCGGCGCGGATGGATTTGACTTCCCAGCCTTCCAGCGCGATACCCGCTTCATAGCGTTCCTCGATGAAGTAGTCGTGGAAGGCTTTTTTATTGTCGATAATACTCATGCGTTCGGAACGGAGCGGGTCGGTTAGAATTTCGAATTCGCGATTTTAGCAAACCACCAGGGAGATGCGGGATGGAGCACGGCACGAGCGCTCGGAGAATGGCGCCGGATGGCCCCGTCCCCGGTCGATGAAAGCATATGGCAGTCGTACATAAATCGGTGTTGCTGGCTTACAGCGCGGAACAGATGTATGCGCTCGTCGAGCGTATCGAGGATTATCCGAAGTTCCTTCCCTGGTGCGGAGGCACGCAAGTGCAGCGCCTGGAAGGCAACAAGGTGGTCGCCACGCTCAACATTCATTATCACGGCGTGAAGCACAGCTTCACCACCGAAAACCTCAACGTGCCGGGCGAATCGATCAGGATGACGCTGGTCGAAGGACCCTTCAAGCATCTCGACGGCACCTGGACGTTCAAGCCCTTGCGCGCCGACGCCTGCAAGGTCGATTTCGATCTGCACTATGAGTTTTCCAACAAGGTGCTGGAGCAACTGATCGGGCCGGTGTTCAACGTCATCGCGAATAGTTTCGTCGATTCGTTTTGCAAGCGGGCGGAGGCGGCGTATGGGTGAGCGGTCGCTGCATGTCCAGGTTTGCTATGCCCGGCCGGAGGCGCAATTCCTGCGCGACCTGATCGTTCCGGCCGGAACGACGCTGGGCCAGGCGATCGTGCAAAGCGGTTTGCTGCAAGCCCGGCCGGAAATCGATTTGCAGGCTTGCCGGGTCGGCATTTACGGCAAATTGAAGGAGCTCGATACCGTGTTGCGCGAGCACGACCGGGTGGAGATCTATCGCCCGCTGATCGCCGATCCGAAGGAGGCGCGGCGCAAGCGGGCGGAGAAAAAGGCTGGCAAGAAGTGACCCGCGCTTCCGCCAGGCGCCGTGTCAGGGGCACGGCCGCCGGCTTTACTTGCAGTCACTGAGGATGCGCTGGGTCTCCTTGAGTTCTTGCGCCCGCTGTTCGTCGCTCAGGTAATACCGCTCGCCGCCCTGGTCGGTGCGGGAAATGCGCTCGCCGGATTCGAGGCTGCGCTGGTAGGCACGCGCATTGTCGCAGTTCCTCGCCTTGGCGGCGGCGCGCTGGGCATCCTCCGCCGCCTTCTTTTCCTTTTCGGCCTGTTCGGCGCGCCGCTTGCGGAACTCGGCGTTCTGCTCGGTGGCAGTCAACGGTTCCTTGGGTTCGGGAGCAGCTTTCGGCGGCGTCGCATCGGTCGCTTCGGCGGCGGGCGCCTGGCTGGCGCGCTTGGCCGCCGACGGTTGCTTAAGAATCCGGCTCGGAGGTACGCTCGCCGGCGGCGGCATGTCCGAATACTGCTTCACGCCCTTGTCGTCGGTCCAAACATATTGCGCCGCCGCGCGATCGGCAAACAAGCAAAGAGCCACGGCGGCGGAGAGCAGGGCGAAGCGGGCGTTCTTCATGAAATGGCTCTGTGGAAATTGTTAAATGGATTCTCGATTTCGCCATGCTTTCCGCGCTATGTCAATGAATTCACTAGGGTTTTTCCCGGAAAATCGACCTTGGGAAAGACGATGGAACAAGTTTTCTGTATAATGCGGCTTTGCGCCTATAGGAAACACTATGCGTCTACTCCAAAAAGCACTCACCTTCGATGACGTGCTGCTCGTTCCGGCCCACTCGGACATCCTCCCCAAAGACACTTCCCTGAAAACGCGCCTCACGCGCAACATCACGCTGAACATTCCGCTGCTTTCCGCGGCGATGGACACCGTGACGGAGGCGCGCCTTGCCATCGCCATGGCGCAAGAGGGCGGCATCGGCATCGTGCACAAGAACCTGCGGGCGCAGGACCAGGCGCGCGAAGTCTCCAAGGTCAAACGTTTCGAATCCGGCGTGGTGCGCGATCCGATCACGATCCCGCCGACGATGCGCATCCGCGAGGTGATCGCGCTGACGCAGCAGCATGGCATTTCCGGCTTTCCGGTGGTCGAGGGCAAACAGGTGGTCGGCATCATCACCAACCGCGATCTGCGCTTCGAGGAGGACCTCGACGCCGAGGTGCGCGCCAAGATGACGCCGAAGGAAAAGCTGGTGGTGGTGAAGGAGGGCGCCGATCTCGTCGAAGCCAAGCGCCTGATGAACAAATTCCGCCTGGAGCGCGTGATCGTGGTGAACGACGCTTTCGAGCTGCGCGGCCTGATCACCGTCAAGGATATCCAGAAATCCACCGAACACCCGAACGCCTGCAAGGACGAGCACGGCAAGCTGCGCGTCGGCGCGGCGGTCGGCGTCGGCCCCGACAACGACGAACGCATCGACCTGCTGGTGAAGGCCGGCGTCGACGTGATCGTGGTCGACACGGCGCATGGCCATTCGAAGGGCGTGCTCGAGCGCGTCAAGTGGGTCAAGCAGAACTATCCGCACGTCGATGTCATCGGCGGCAACATCGCGACCGCCGCAGCGGCCAAGGCGCTGCTGGAGTACGGCGCCGACGGCGTCAAGGTCGGCATCGGCCCGGGCTCGATCTGCACCACGCGCATCGTCGCCGGCGTCGGCGTGCCGCAGATCACCGCGATCTCCAACGTG
>Ga0196972_1000115_pt1 | contig 66402 bp, 59 predicted proteins | sample S1v_2013CmetaG_FD_148618 | JGI IMG/M metagenome (GOLD analysis project Ga0196972, IMG submission 148618) | Soil microbial communities from Anza Borrego desert, Southern California, United States - S1+v_20-13C | ecosystem: Environmental > Terrestrial > Soil > Desert | place: USA: California...
ATGGGGACGCGCCGCCCATGACTGGAAGACGGCCATGAATCAATTTGCTATCCTGTACGCGGATCGATTCGTTCGACCATCCGTGTAAATATCAACCCGCCTTGAACACGGAAATTCTGACAGTCCCTGCTGCGGGCGCGCTCATTCCTGTCATGAATTCGAGAGCGCATTGTTTGCATTCATTACAAGTGTCGACTACGGCGGCCTGCCTAGAGCACACGACAGTGCTCAGTCTGACGAACATACTGTCACTTCCCTGCTCGTGCCGCCGGAATCCAGCACACGGTACTTGAATGTGCTTCCTTTAAAGGATTTCTTTGCATCGAAAAGGAACTGCGGGCTTAAGGGCGCCTGTATGGCTTCGAGTACGTCTTTCGGAGGAATCTGACCGACCCACTCACCCCAGTATCCGGGGCGGCCGCCCGTTGCGTTGAGGCGATACTGGGAACCGGCTTTCAACGAGAGGTCGTCGGTATTCAGCGTTAGCGGCGCCGCGCCTTCAAACTTCGCCTTGTCAATGCATGTGGATGAGGGCAGATCCCCGAGTTTGTCGAACCGGTTCAGCAACCCGTCGAGTTCCTTTTCCGCGTCCTCGACGGCTCTGATGCCTTGGTCGATTTCGGCCTTGCCGGCAGCAGTCCGGATGCCCGGTGCGGGACCGCCCGGGCTAGGGGCAGGCGGAGGCGCGGATGTACCCGCAGAGGAAACGTTCGCCATTGCAAATACTGCTCGCCCAGACTGGGCGAATGCGTCAAGGTTTGGACTGTTCTCGTGTACTTGCTTGTTCGCCAAACGAACGATATCGTCCAGGGACAGGAATACTTGCGCCGCAATTCCCGACTCGCGAAGAATATAGGCCTGCGCTCGTCTTGACGCTCTTTGTCCATCAGCGATGGCCTTTGCGGCGGCTGGTTGCGGAGGGCCTCCCAGAAGTTTTTCCAACGCATCAAGCGCAAGATCGACCTGCCGCTTTTCTTCCTGTATGGTTTTCAGAAGCGATTCTGCCGGGGTTACATAAGCATCAAGGCAGTGCGTTGCAGCAAGGCCCGCTTCGAAAATGTCGGCATGAACAGCGGGCGCATACAGATTTCCACCAGTATAGCCAGTCGCGCTTATTAGGCCCATCCCTGCAATTACATCTCTAGGTGCTGAGTAAATAGCTCCGGCTGCCGCTCCCACTGCGCCTCCAAATACGGCTAGTCGGGAGGCGAAAAGTTGTTTCTGCTGCAAAGCAAGCTTGTTCTGAAATTCTTGTTTTGTTACGAGGATAGCCTTCTTTGCTGCGGCGAGGCTTTCTTCCAGCCTTTCAGTCGGTCGGACAACAGGGGAAATGCGTGTATTCGTGGTCACACAACCGCCGACCACCATCACAATACCAATCAGTGTGAATCTGAATTGGTTGCGCATCTTTTCCTCCCGTGTCGTTTTTGCATTCTTCCGAGACACTTGCAACCTTAGTTGTAAGTGTCTCGTGACATGCTGACGTCCATCAAATAAATCACGCCTGTCCGGGCCTTACACCGTTCAGGATCAGGTTTTTCCTTTTTCGTATCGTCGAAATAGACGAGGGTCTGTCTGACTAAAAAATTGATGTGGATGAGTCGGCTGGCGATGAGCCGAATTGATTTATCCGGGAGCAATGGCATCCTGCTGGCCTTAGGAGAAACAGGGCGAATATGAACTGAGCTACTTTATCGGCCTGCATGCCCGCAGATTTCTTTGTACATTCCAGCGGTCGCAGGCGACGTATTGCACGTAGACGCGAATAGCTCGCCAATTTTCATGGGGCGACCTTGCGCAAAAATGTATTCTCCGAGCTGCTCGGTCAACGCGACATTCGTTTGATGTCGAGCGACATCGTCGAACTGGAAGCCGCCAGTGAACTCTTGCCGAAAGCCCATCATCTGCGGAGCGAGCATATTTAGCCCAGCCCCACCATAGTGGACAAAATGATTCTGATGCTGCCAATGTACCTGCTTCATCACATCCTGTGCTCGATGATGCTGGGAAAGATGAACCAGCCAGTATTCACCGTGACCGGCGCCCTCTGCTCGTATAAAAAATGGGGTAAAGAACCGCGCGCCGCACTTCGTTACCAACGCTTGATACAGCGCGCCTTGTATGAACCGACGCCAATCAGCATCACTATCCTTGATGTCTTCAATAGATTGACCGCCAAGCGCGCCACGTATATCGATCGCCAATGTGCTGCCAATGTGCTGAACAAATTCGTCGTTTGTATAAGTTGCGAATGACGAAACATGAAACGTGAGGACGATCTCGCTGTGCGGTAACTCGCGAAAAACCGTTTGAATCAATGTGGCCGGCACTTCCTTATAACCATATTGATCTAGGAAGAACAATGCCGTTGGCGCACGAGGCGTGTGTCGCTTAACCACTTCCATAACGGATGGAAATGCGGACACAAAATCTTGATGAAAAAGATGAATGGAAGTGCCGATTTGACTTCCGTAGCCTCTATCGATCAGCACCTTTCGCAGATGGTCAACGGCGCTCTTGTTTTTGTCGACAAAGACGTATTGGACGTCGAGATCCAGCGGCTTTGTTCGATCCAAATTGACGAGCACGCGAGCCTCGTCTACTGCCGCCAACATCTTTAATGGCGATCCAAGAATTTCCGTGCCGAGCCCGGATAACGTGTAAAGACCACCTCCGCAGAAGCCGTCGACCAACGTAATACGAAAGCGGTCGCGCCCGCGTGCATTCAAGGTCCGCTGTTCAAAGTAGCGACGAAGGTATGCCTACAATATCGCAGCTTATGCTTTCACCCACAACTGCTCCCGCCAGCACGCTTCCCGGCTTTTTGCTATATTTAGTCCTAATGCGAACTAATTAACAAATTGAAAACCCATGCAACGCTATACCCTGCCCGCGATCGTGCTGCATTGGCTGATTGCCTTGCTGATCATCGGCGGCTTCGGACTCGGCTTGACGATGGTCGACATTCCCGGCATCACGCCCACCAAGCTGAAGTACTTTTCCTGGCATAAGTGGATCGGCGTGACGGTATTCGGCCTGGCGTGCGTCCGCCTGCTCTGGCGCCTGGCCCATCCGGCGCCGGCCTATCCATCCAGCATGCCGGACTGGCAACGGCAAGCGGCGAATGTTTTGCATGGCTTGCTGTACGTCCTGATCTTCGCGATCCCGGTCTCCGGCTATTTCTACAGCCTGGCGGCCGGCGTCCCTGTAGTGTATCTCGGCGTGCTGCCCTTGCCGGTGCTGATCGAAGCCGACAACGACCTGAAACCGATTCTCAAGGACCTGCATTACTGGCTCAACATGACGCTGCTGGCCGCGCTCTGCCTGCATATCGCCGCGGCGCTCAAGCATCAGTTCATCGATCGCGACGGCGTGCTCAAACGCATGCTGCCCTAACCTTCACGCAAAGGACAAGTCCATGCCCATGACAACCGCATTCCGCATCGGCGCCGCCGTCGCCGCTTCCATCGTCCTCTCCGGCATGGCGCTCGCCGCGATGAAGGTCGATCCTGCCAAGAGCAGCGTCTCCGCCGTGTTCCGGCAGATGAACGTCCCGATCGAAGCGAAATTCAAGCGCTTCAATGCCGTGGTCGACTACAACGCCGCGCGTCCGGAAGCTTCCAAGGCGAGCGTCGACATCGACGTCGCCAGCTTCGATCTCGGCGATCCGGAATACAACAAGGAAGTGCTGAAGAAGGATTGGTTCAACGCCGCCCAGTTTCCGAAGGCGAGTTTCGTCTCGAGCGCCATCAAGTCCGGCGCCGGCGGCCGGCTCGACGTCTCGGGCAAGCTGACCATCAAGGGCAGGACCGCCGACGTCAGCTTCCCCATGATGCACAAGAAAGAAGGCGCGAACGACGTGTTCGACGGTTCGCTGCCGATCAAGCGCCTGGCCTTCAACATCGGCGAGGGCGAATGGAAGGATACCGGCATGGTTGCCGATGAAGTCGTCATCAAGTTCCGCGTGGTCGCCACGCAATAATCACCCCTCAACCAAAAAAGGAAACGAACATGCAACTGAAACATGCAGTCGCCGCCGCCCTGGTCATCGGCACCGCTCCCGCTTTCGCCGGCACGTACAACATCGAGCCGAACCACACCTATCCGAGCTTCGAAGCCGACCACATGGGCATTTCCGTCTGGCGCGGCAAGTTCACCAAGACCGGCGGCAGCATCACGCTCGACCGCGCCGCCAAGAACGGCACGGTCGATATCACGATCGATGCCTCCACGATCGACTTCGGTCACGCGAAGATGAACGAGCATGCGAAAAGCCCGGACCTGTTCGACGTGCAGAAATACCCGACCGCGACGTACAAAGGCAAGATCACGCAGTTCGACGGCGACCGCCCGGTGAAGATCGACGGCGAATTGACGCTGCGCGGCGTGACCAAGCCTGTCACGCTGACGATCAACAAGTTCAAGTGCATCCAGCATCCGATGCTCAAGCGCGAAGTCTGCGGCGCGGACGCCAGCGGGGAATTCAAGCGCACCGATTTCGGCCTCGACTACGGCGTGAAGAATTACGGCTTCGCTCCGGAAGTGAAACTGGCGATCCAGGTCGAAGCGGTCAAGGCCGACTAAGCCGCCGGCATCGGCGCACCGGCGTCGTTGTTCCGGTGCGCCGCGCCTTTCCGTATGAAAGAACGCTACCTGCGCAGCATCCGCCTGCTCGCCGAGTGCTACCAGGCATTCGAACGGGTATCCTCCGACCACATCCGGGCGCTCGGCCTGACGCCTTGTCAGTTCGACATCATCGCCACGCTCGGCAACACGCCCGGCATGACCTTCAAGGAACTCGGCGAGAAGACGCTGATCACCAAGGGCACCCTGACCGGCATCGTCGACCGGCTTGAAGACAAGGGCATGGTGGTGCGGACGGCGCAGGCCGAAGACCGCCGCAGCACGGTCGTCAAGCTGACGCCGCGCGGCGAGCGCGAGTTCGAGCGCGTGTTCGGGCCGCATGTCGCCCATTGCAAGCGCGCTTTCTCCGGCTATGGCGACGCCGAGTTCGCGGCGCTCGAAAAAGAGCTTGTCAAGCTCAAGCAACGCCTCGATACTGCGCTGGCGGACATCAAGACGGAACCCTGACTTCCGCGCCGAAACACGATTCGAACACTGTTCCGCTCACTCTCGCCAGGAAAGGAGAAGGTATGAAACGGATGTTGCTTGCGCTTTCCCTCGCCGTGCTGACGGCAGCGCCCTTGGCGGCGCACGCGCAGTTCGCCAAGGTCGAAGATGCGGTCAAATACCGCAAGTCGGCCTTCGCCGTGATGGGCGCGCACTTCGGCCGCATCGGCGCCGTCGTCAAGGGCGAGCGGCCCTACGACAAGACCGCCGTCGAATCCGATGCCGCCGTCGTCGAATTCATGTCCAGACTGCCGTGGCATGCCTTCCCGGCCGGCTCCGGCACCGCGGATTCCAAGGCCAAGCCCGAAATCTGGAAAGAGCAGGACAAGTTCAAGGCCGGCGCCGAGAAGATGCAGGGCGAAGTGGGCAAACTGTCGGCGGCGGCGAAAACCGGTGATCTCGCGGCGATCAAGGCCGCGTTCGGCAATACGGCGCAAAGCTGCAAGGCTTGCCACGACAACTATCGCAACAAATGACCGGACCGGGAGCGGGCGCCTCCGTCGGCACGGGGACGTTTCCGCTTACGGCTGCAACGTCACCACGAAGTACACGAAGGCCGCGCACAGGGCGGCCAACACGAGCGCCAGGCCGCGCATGCGCCAGCTGTCGTCGGCGGTGGCCGCCTCGGCCTCGGTCTCGGCATCGCCCGTGATCATCGGCGCGATCAGGTTCTGTTTCTTGCGGAAGCGGTACCAGAGGATGGCGGTGATATGGAGGCCGATGAACAGGTAGATCAGATTCGCGCCGATCTCGGTATGGAAGCGCGTGAACTGGTCGGACAATTCCTTGCTGATGAATTTCGCCAGCGGCCCTTCGTTGGCGATATCGTCGTTCGACCATAGGCCGGTCGAAGCCTGGAGCAGGATCACGCCGAGCAGCGCGACCACCGACAGGCCGCCGAGCGGATTGTGGCCGATATGGCGCGCGGAAGACGAGCTCAGAAAACTCTTCGCATAGGCGACGATATCGCGCGGCTGGTAGAGGAAGCTCGAAAACCGCGCATAGCGCGTGCCGAAGATGCCCCACAGGATGCGGAACAGCACCAGCGCCAGCGCCGCATAGCCGCAGCGGAAATGCCACACGATCTCGTTGCCGCCGATCTTTTCGAACACGATCGCGCCGATCACGAGCAGTGCCAATGCCCAGTGGAACAGGCGGGTCGGCAGGTCCCAAACGCGTATTTTCTTCATTGCAGCGTTCCTCCCCGTGCAAGCGTTCGGGTTAGTGTAGCCGAAAAAAAAGCCGGCTCGAAAGCCGGCTTTTTTTGCGAACCGAGGGGCGCTTACACGACGGCGCCGCCGGTCTCGTCCTTTTCCTTGACCGGCTTGATCAGGTCTTCGCGCTTGACGCCCAGCCACATGGCGACGGCGGCGGCGACGAACACCGAGGAATAGATGCCGAACAGAATGCCGATGGTCAGCGCGACGGCGAAATAGTGCAGGGTCGGGCCGCCGAACAGCAGCATCGACAGCACCATCATCTGGGTCGAGCCATGGGTGATGATGGTGCGCGAGATCGTGCTCGTGATCGCGTGGTTCATCACCTCGGGCGTGCCCAGCTTGCCGTAGCGGCGGTCGCGGAAGGTCTCGCGCACCCGGTCGAACACGACGACCGATTCGTTGACCGAATAGCCGAGCACCGCCAGCACCGCGGCCAGCACAGTCAGCGAGAATTCCCACTGGAAGAAGGCGAAGAAGCCGAGAATGATGATGACGTCGTGCAGGTTCGCGATGATCGCCGAGACCGCGAATTTCCATTCGAAGCGGAAGGCGAGATAGATCATGATGCCGACCACCACCATGGCGAGCGCCATCAGGCCGTCGTGCGCGAGTTCTTCGCCGACCTGGGGGCCGACGAATTCGACGCGCTGCAGCGTCACGACTTCCTTGCCGGCGGCATCGAGGCAGCCGGCCTTCTTCGCTTCCTCGGCGGCACCGCCCGCCTGCTCGGCAGGCATGGCGCCGCCGACCGTGCCCGATTCGGCCTTGCACAGGCCGTCGAACACGGATTGCGACAGCTTGGTCGTGTCCATGTCCTTCTTGGCCGGCAGGCGGATCAGCACGTCCTGCGCCTTGCCGAAGTTCTGGACCTGGGCGTCGGCGTAGCCGAGGCGTTCGATGGTCTTGCGAACGCCTTCGACGTCGGCCGGCTTGGCATACGACACTTCCATCAGCGTGCCGCCGGTGAATTCGATCGACAGGTGCAGCCCTTTGTAGAACAGGAAGAACACCGCGGCGACAAACGTCAGCGCCGAAACCACGTTGAAGACCAACGCGTGGCGCATGAACGGAATGTCTTTATGAATTCGGAAAAACTCCATTACATCCTCTCTTTTGTATAGTCTCAGGCCGTCCGGATCAGGCTTTCTGCTCGCCCGGTTTCCAGACGGTGCCGATCGATACGCTGGTCAGCTTCTTCTTGCGGCCGTACCACAGGTTGGCCACGCCGCGCGACACGAACACCGACGAGAAGATCGAAGTCAGGATGCCGAGACAGTGCACCACGGCGAAGCCGCGTACCGGGCCGGAGCCGAAGATCAAGAGCGCCAGGCCGGCGATCAGCGTGGTGACGTTGGAGTCGAGAATCGTGGCCCAGGCGCGCTCGAAGCCGGCCGCGATCGCGGCATGCGGCGTATTGCCGGCGCGCAGCTCCTCGCGGATGCGTTCGTTGATCAGCACGTTGGCGTCGATCGCCATGCCGAGCGTGAACGCGATCGCCGCGATGCCGGGCAGGGTCAGCGTGGCTTGCAGCAGCGACAGGATCGCGATCAGCAGCAACAGGTTGACGGCCAGCGCGAACACGCTGAAGAAACCGAACAGCATGTAGTAGATCACCATGAAGACGGCGATCGCGGCGAAGCCGTAGAGCGTCGAGTTGAAGCCCTTCCGGATGTTGTCGGCGCCGAGCTGCGGGCCGATCGTGCGTTCCTCGATGATGTTCATCGGCGCGGCCAGCGAACCGGCGCGCAGCAGCAGCGCCAGATCCGAGGCGGCTTCCGGCGAACCCATGCCGGTGATGCGGAAACGGGAGCCGAGTTCGTCCTGGATCTTGGCGACGGTCAGCACCTCGCCCTTGCCCTTTTCGAACAGCACGATCGCCATGTACTTGCCGATCTTGCCGCGCGTGGCTTCGCGCATCTTGCGGCCGCCGTCGCCGGTCAGGTCGATGCTGACGGCCGGCTGCTGGTTCTCGTCGAAGCTGGCGCCGGCGCTCGAGATGTATTCGCCGGTCAGGACCGGTTCCTTGTACAGGATCGTCGGCGCGCCGCGGCCGACCTTGAACAGCTCGGAACCGAAAGGCACCGCGGTGTCTTCGGTCACCATCGCCGGCACGGTTTCGTCCACCATGCGCACTTCGAGCGTCGCCTGGCGGCCGATGATGTCCTTGGCGCGCGACACGTCCTGGACGCCGGGCAGTTCGACCACGATGCGGTCCGCGCCCTGGCGCTGGATCACCGGCTCGGCCACGCCCAGCTCATTGACCCGGTTCGACAGGGTCGTGATGTTCTGCGCCACGCCGTCGTCGATGGTTTGCTTGAGCGCGGCCGGCTGCAAGGCCACGATCAGCCTGAGATCGCTCGCATCCTGCGACTCGACCGCGGTGACGTCGCCCAGTTGCGACAGGATCGCATCCTTGGCCTTGACGCGCGTCTCGGCTTCGCGGAACTGCACTTCGATCTGGTCGCCGGAACGCGAAATGCCGGCATGGCGGATGTTCTTGTCGCGCAGGATGCTGCGCACGCTGGCTTGCAAGCCTTGCAGGCGCTTGTTGATGACGGCCTTGGTATCGACCTGCATCAGGAAGTGCACGCCGCCGCGCAGATCGAGGCCGAGGTACATCGGCGCCGCGCGCAGGCTCTGCAGCCAGGCCGGCGTGTTCGGCAGCAGGTTGTAGGCCAGGATATAGGTCGGATTGGAAGGATCGGCGTTCAATTCCCGTTCCAGCACGGCCTTGGCCTTGAACTGGGTATCGGTGTCGGCGAAGCGGACGCGGACCGTGCCCTGGGTGCCGTTGTCTTCGAAAAACACGCCGTTGGCCTTGATGCCGCTCTTCTGCAAGGCTTGCTCGACCTGTTCCGTCACCTCGGACGTGACCTTGACGGTGGCCTTCGCGCTGCTGATCTGCACCGCCGGAGATTCACCGAAGAAATTCGGCGCCGTATACAGCACGCCGATGACCAGCGTCACGGCGATGAGCAGGTATTTCCAAAGAGGATAACGATTCATAGTGATTCAACGTTCGGTGAACGGTAAAAGAGCGCAGCCGCCGGTGGGGTCGCTGCGCTCTCGCTTGTCCGTTACAGGGACTTGATCGTGCCTTTCGGCAGCAGCGTCGTGACGGCTGCCTTCTGCACGACGACTTCGGTGTTGTCCGCCACTTCCAGGGTCACGTAGGCATCGGTCACCTTGGTCACCCTGCCGAGGACGCCGCCGGCGGTGATGACTTCATCGCCCTTGCCGAGCGCATCCACCATGGCTTTGTGCTCTTTCTGGCGTTTCATCTGGGGACGGATCATCAGGAAGTACAGGATGACGAACATCAGGATGATCGGCAGGAAGCTCATCAGGCCGGCGTCGGCGCCGGCGGGAGCCGTCTGGGCATAGGCATTGGAAATGAACACGTCGCACTCCGTAGTGGTAATTGAAATAACCGCGCATTTTAGCACTCGGCAGCGGGCCGCAACCGTTCTTTGCCGCCTGCCTGGTTGGCGCCTTCCCTGCCGCCTCGCGCGCGTCGTACCGACATGGGGGCGCATGCCGGCATTTCAACCGAGCAACGATGCCGGTCGCCGCCTCGCCACGGGCCGTCGGTTAAAATCCGCAGACCGCATTTCTGCGATACGGAGAAGACATGACCAAGCATATCGGCATCGTCGGATGTTCCGCCGAAGGCGCCGCCCTTTGCTACCGCGCCATCTGCACCGAGGGTTCCGCGCTGCTCGGTCCGCATGCGCACCCCGAAGTCTCGATGCACACGCCGTCGTTGGCCAATTACGTCGATTGTCTCGAGCACGGCGACCTGCAAGGCGTAGGCGAACTGATGCTGGCATCCGCCGACAAACTTGCCCGCATCGGCGCGGATTTCCTGATTTGTCCCGACAATACGATCCATCAGGCGCTGCCGCTGATTGCTTCGCGCTCGCCGCTGCCGTGGCTGCATATCGCCGAAGTCGTCGCCGCGCAAGCCGTGGAACGCGGCTTCAAGCGCATCGGCCTGACCGGTACCCGCTGGCTGGTCGACAGCGAAGTCTATCCGGAAAAACTGGCGGCGCGCGGACTCGGCTACCTGCGTCCGACGGCCGAGGAACGCGACGAAATCAACCGGATCATCATGGACGAACTCGTCTACGGGATATCCAGGCACGAAGGCGTCGCCTATTTCCAGAACGTCATCGCCCGCATGGGGGACGAAGGCTGCGACGCCGTCGTACTCGGCTGCACCGAAATTCCGCTGATCATCAACGACGCGAATTCGCCGCTGCCGACACTGGATTCCACGCGCCTGCTGGCGCGCGCCGCATTGCGTCGGGCGACCGCCTGACAGGTCACGGAAACTAACGCGCGTCCGCCCCGCGCGCCCGATCGGTGTGGAAACGGGCGACGAAAGCCTGGAACTGGCCGGCGTCGATCGCCGCGCGGATCTCGCGCATCAATTGCAGGTAATAGTGCAGGTTGTGAATGGTGTTGAGCCGCGCGCCGAGGATCTCGCCGGCGCGATGCAGGTGATGGAGGTAGGCGCGCGAGAAATTCTTGCAGGTGTAGCACTCGCAAGTCTCGTCGAGCGGAAGCTCGTCGTCCTTGTACTTGGCATTCTTGATCTTGACGTCGCCGAAGCGCGTGAACAGCCAGCCGTTGCGCGCGTTGCGGGTCGGCATGACGCAGTCGAACATGTCGACGCCGTTGGCGACGCCCGCGACCAGGTCTTCCGGCGTGCCGACGCCCATCAGATAATGCGGCTTGTCGGCCGGCAGGCGCGGGCCGACGTGGGCCAGCACGCGCATCATGTCTTCCTTCGGTTCGCCGACCGACAGGCCGCCGATCGCGATGCCGTCGAAGCCGATCTCCGTCAGGCCGGCCAGGGATTCGTCGCGCAGATGCTCGAACATGCCGCCCTGCACGATGCCGAACAACGCGTTCGGATTCCCGCCCTTGTCGAACTCGTCGCGTGAACGCTTGGCCCAGCGCAGCGACATGCGCATCGACTTCGCCGCCTCTTGTTCGGTGGCGGGACGGCCGTCGATCTCATAAGGCGTGCATTCGTCGAACTGCATGACGATGTCGGAATTCAAGGCGCGCTGGATCTGCATCGAGATCTCGGGCGACAGGAACAGCCGGTCACCGTTGATCGGCGAGGCGAACTTGACGCCCTCTTCCGTGATCTTGCGCATCGCGCCGAGCGAGAACACCTGGAAGCCGCCGGAATCGGTCAGGATCGGCTTGTCCCAGCCCATGAAGCGATGCAGGCCGCCGAACTTGTTCATGGTCTCGATACCGGGACGCAGCCACAGGTGGAAGGTGTTGCCGAGAATGATCTGGGAACCGATTTCCTTCAGCTCGGCCGGCGACATCGCCTTGACCGTGCCATAAGTGCCGACCGGCATGAAGATCGGCGTTTCGATGACGCCGTGGTTCAGCGTCAGGCGGCCGCGGCGGGCGTTGCCGTCGGTCTTGAGGAGTTTGAATTCGAGCATGAGCAATGCGCAAAAAGACGTGTGAAGATAAAGATCAGTTTTCGGAACAATTGGAATGCCTGCGCCAGTCGCTGCAAAGCTTTTGAAACGAACGGCTGCGATCCAGCGCCATCTGCAAATCCAATATGGCGGAAAATGCGGGCTGGTCGACAATCTCTCGGTACTTTCCGTTCGGGATACGGTGACTCAACCACTCCTTTGCGCCCCTGATTCTCTCAGGTTCCGCCACGAGTTCGTCGTTGCAAGAAAATCCGCGTTGTCCTTGCAGCGAATGCGCCGCCGCGATAAACCAGGCCTCATATTCCCGATTGGCGAGAACGACGGAAACCGAGCGGTGCGGCACGACGCCTTGAGCGCGTTCCTGAATCTGCGCTCCAAGGTTCATCGGACAATCGTCGTCGGCATCAAGCAGAATCAGTATCCAACCGTCGTCCGAACACTGCAGGCTGGCCAATTCCAGCATGCGCCTGAATTCTTCATCCTTGTTCAGAAAGCGGTCACGCTTGACGCGGATGGGCCGCTTCACATTGATGTATGTCGCCGGCGTCAGCCAGTCATTCAAACGCCTAAGCAATATCGGCAAGGCGGGCACTTCACCGTCGCCTTCTACGATAGGCACCACGGATCTCATCTCAGGATTCCCCGAACAATTCGGGTTGCCGACGCTCCAGCTCCATCAAGGCTTTAGCGTCCAGGCCAAGCTGATTCAGCCGCAGCAGTTCCCCGGCCGAGAACAAGTGCTGCCGCATCGCCGTCCGAGACGGCTCATCAAGGGGAGCGATTCGCGTTACGCCCTTGTCCGCCGCGACCGCCAGCAAGGATTCTTCGGGCAAATCCGGATCGTCAAGCAGGTCCGGACTATGACTCGTCACAATCACCTGAGTGTGCTCCGACGCCCGCAGCAACGCTTCACGTAAGGCCGCGGAGGCAGCCGGATGCAACGCGGTCTCAGGTTCTTCGATGCCAACCAACGAAGGCATATCGTCCTTGGTTCCTTGAAACAAGGCAGTCAATACGCCCAGGGCACGCAGCGTTCCATCGGACATATTTTGAGCAAAGAAATGCCATGGATGTTTGGCGCCTTCCATATCCTGCTGGAACATCAGCGTCTCCATCGGCCCTACCGCTTCGCGCCGGACGCCATGTACCGTGGGAACGACAACGTGGAGATATTGCTGAATGACATTCATTGCTTCGGCCGAAAATCGCGTCAAATGTCCAACGACGCTGGCGATGTTTTCTCCGGCCGGCTTCAGCAAACGCCCATCCTGGGGCTTTTGCAACTCTCGGATGACCTTGGGATTGATGTTATAGAACCCCATTGTCGCAAGCGCATCGAACGCAGGACGAAATGCCGTCAATCCCGATGCGCTCACCAGCGCCAACCTGTCGGCGGTCACTGCCGGAAACGATGTTTCGCTCGACGCCTTCAGCTGCCCGCGTTCCATTTTGAAGTACGGCCCTTTTCCGAATCCACCGATCGAACATTCCTCGGTTTGCACTTCGTAACTGCCGTTGGGAAGCGCACCGATGTTGAACGCATAATGCCCTTCGTGGCCAGTATGCAAACAAAACTCCAGCCGTATCCCGAAATGCGTCGGATGACCGCTTGATTTTCGTCTCACCTCCGCAACGCCGCCGCGCTCGTTCAACGCGTTATCAAGAGAACCGATCAGCGCATCGCGCGTGAGGTGGAGGGCATCGAGAAAGTTGCTCTTCCCTGCCCCGTTTGCGCCGACCAGATATGTCAAGGCGCCCAATCGCACATCGCAGGCGGCAATACTCTTGTAATTGCGCAGCACAACGCGTTTGAGAAATATGGGAGGGGTCATTTGCTTTTCACGGTCAATATCGAAGGAATCGGCTACAGTCGGGAAATTGTACTCGCACAGCCCGCACGCAACGCCAATCCGGCCCCGATTTTCGCCTTAGCGCCGCGTTAGCAGCATGGCGTCACCATAGCTGAAAAAGCGGTAGCGCCGTGCGATCGCGTGCCGATAGGCGGCATGGATTTCGTGATATCCCGCGAAGGCGGAGACCAGCATCAGCAGCGTCGATTTCGGCAGGTGGAAATTCGTGATCAGGCGGTCGACCGTCTTGAACGTGTAGCCGGGCGTGATGAACAGGCAGGTGTCGTCACTGCCGGCTTTCAGTTCACCCGATTGCGATGCCGATTCGAGCGCGCGCAGGCTGGTCGTGCCGACCGCGACCACACTGCGGCCGGCGGTCTTGGCGGCCTGCACGGCTTCGACCGTCGCGGCGGGAATCGTGTACCACTCGCTGTGCATCTTGTGCTCGGCCAGGTTCTCGGTGCGCACCGGCTGGAAGGTGCCGGCGCCGACGTGCAGCGTCACGTAGGCGAACCCGACGCCTTTCGCGCGCAGCTTCTCGAGCAAGGCTTCGTCGAAATGCAGGCCGGCGGTCGGCGCCGCGACCGCGCCCGGGTTCTTCGCATAGACGGTCTGGTAACGCTGCTCGTCGAACTTGTCCGCCGCATGTTCGATATAGGGCGGCAACGGAAGGCGACCGTGCTTCTCGATCAGCTCGAATACATCCGCCGGGAAAGTCAGCGTGAAGAATTCGCCGGCGCGTTCGCCGACGACCACGTCGACGGCATCTTCCAACAGGATATGCGTGCCCGGCTGCGGCGTCTTCGAGGCCCGGACCTGGGCCAGCACGGTGCGGTCGTCGAGCACGCGCTCGATCAAGGCCTCGATCTTGCCGCCGGTTTCCTTGACGCCGAAGAAACGCGCCTTCAGCACGCGCGTGTCGTTGAATACCAACAGGTCGCCGGGCTGCAGCAGCTCGGCGATGTCGGCGAACATGCGGTCGGCAAACGCCTCGCCGTCGACGTGCAGAAGGCGCGAGGCGCTGCGCTCGGGCAGCGGCAACTGGGCGATCAGCTCTTGCGGCAGGTCAAAATCGAAATCGGAAAGTGAATACATAGGCATGCAAGGAAAGCCGAGAGGCCTGTTGCCATTTTGTACTGTTTATAAATACAGGCAATGCCTCTACAATGACGGCCAGATCAAACAAAGGCGCTATTTTACGCGCTGTAACCTCCCGCGCCCTCTCTTCGATGCCCGCCACCAAGCAAAAGCCCGCCAAGACGGCCTCCAGCAACAAGCTGGAGGATAAGCTCGCCCGCCTCGGCTTGCGCACCGACATGGACTTGGCGCTGCACCTGCCGATGCGCTACGAGGACGAGACCGAGGTCGTGTCGATCCATCAGGCCGGCTTCATGGCGGGCGGCACGGCGCAGGTGGAAGGCGTGGTGACATCCTGCGAAGTGCAGTACCGGCCGCGCCGCCAGCTGGTGGTGACGCTCGCCGACGACAGCGGCCGGCTCACGATGCGCTTCCTGAATTTCTACGGCAGCCAGACCAAGCAGCTGGCCGAGGGCAACCGGGTGCGCGCGCGCGGCGAGGTGCGGCACGGCTTCTTCGGCGCCGAGATGGTGCACCCGGCCTACAAGATCGTGCTCGAGGGCGCGCCGCTGCCGACCGCCCTCACCCCGGTCTACCCGGCCGGCGAAGGCGTGTCGCAGGCGATCCTGCGCAAGGCGATCGCCGGCGCGCTGGCGCGCATCGATTGGCGCGACACCTTGAGCGACGATCTGCGCGCGGAACTCGGCCTGTGGCCGTTCGAACCGGCGGTGCGCCTGCTGCACAATCCGCCGCCCGATGTCGACGAGCACGCGCTCGAAGAGCGCTCCCATCCGGCCTGGATCCGCATGAAATTCGACGAACTCCTGGCCCAGCAGTTGTCGCTCAAGCGCGCCCAGGAAGCGCGTCGCGCCAGGAACGCCGCCGCGCTGCCCGTGATCGGCGCGCTCTCCGAAGCGCTGCTCGCGAGCCTGCCGTTCCGGCTGACCGGCGCCCAGCAGCGCGTGCTGGCCGAAATCCGCGCCGACCTATGCGCCTCGTTCCCGATGCAGCGCCTGCTGCAAGGCGACGTCGGCAGCGGCAAGACGGTGGTCGCCGCGCTGGCGGCGGCGCAGGCGATCGACAGCGGCTACCAGGCGGTGCTGATGGCGCCGACCGAAATCCTGGCCGAACAGCATTTCCGCAAGATCGCGAGCTGGCTCGAGCCGCTCGGCGTGCAGGTCGCCTGGCTGACCGGCAGCCTCAAGAAGAAGGAAAAAACGAATACCCAGACGCTGATCGAATCGGGCGACGCCCAGCTCGTCATCGGCACCCATGCCGTGATCCAGGAAGGCGTCGTGTTCTCGAAGCTTGGCCTGGTGATCGTCGACGAGCAGCACCGCTTCGGCGTCGGCCAGCGCCTGGCCCTGCGCAACAAGGGGCTGGAGAGCGCGGCGGCCAACGGCAACGCCACCGTGCCGCACCAGTTGATGATGTCGGCCACGCCCATCCCGCGCACGCTGGCGATGACGTACTACGCCGACCTCGAAGTCTCGGTGATCGACGAATTGCCGCCCGGCCGCACGCCGATCATGACCCGCCTGATCGATCAGAACCGGCGCGACGAGGTGATCGCCCGCGTGCACGCCGCGGCGCTCGAAGGCCGGCAGGTGTACTGGGTCTGCCCGCTGATCGAGGAATCGGAAGCGCTGCAATTGCAGACCGCGACCGACACCCATGCGACGCTGGCGGCCGAATTGCCGGACCTGCGCGTCGGCCTGGTGCACGGCCGCATGAAGCCGGCCGAGAAGCAGCTCGTGATGGATGCCTTCATCCGCGGCGAGACCCAGGTGCTGGTCGCCACCACGGTGATCGAGGTCGGCGTCGACGTGCCGAATGCCACGCTGATGGTGATCGAGCATGCCGAACGCTTCGGCCTGGCGCAATTGCACCAGTTGCGCGGCCGCGTCGGCCGCGGATCGGCAGCCAGCGTCTGCGTGCTCATGTACCAGAGTCCGCTCGGTCCGATCGCGAAAGAACGCCTGCGCATCATGCGCGAAACGACCGACGGCTTCGAGATCGCGCGGCGCGACCTGCATATCCGCGGCCCCGGCGAATTCCTGGGCGCCCGCCAGTCCGGCCAGGCGATGCTGCGCTTCGCCGACCTCGAAACCGACCAATGGCTGGTCGAGAAGGCGCGCGACCTCGCCGGCCGGCTGCTGCGCGAAGACCCGGCGACCGTCGAGACGCACCTGGCGCGCTGGCTCGGCGGGCGGGAAGACTATCTGAAGGTCTGACATCGGGTCCGGCCGGCTGGCGGACAAGCGGCGGGCAATGTCTACTGGAACAGGCTCTTGGGCTTACAATGCTGAGCATTGCGCGTCGATTGCGCATCCGAAAGGCCTGCCCATGACCCTGACCGAATTGAAATACATCGTCGCCGTCGCCCGCGAAAAGCATTTCGGCCATGCGGCGGAAGCCTGTTTCGTCGCCCAGCCCACGCTGTCGGTGGCGATCAAGAAGCTGGAGGATGAGCTCGGCGTGACGATCTTCGAACGCGGCGGCACCGAGATTTCCATGACGCCGATCGGCGCGCAGATCGTGGCCCAGGCCGAACGCGTGCTGGAACAGACGATGGCGATCAAGGAAATCGCAAAACAGAACAAGGATCCGCTGGCCGGCCCGTTCCGCCTCGGCATCATCTACACGATCGCGCCCTACCTGCTGCCGCCGCTGGTGCGCACCATGATCGACGAAGTGCCGCGGATGCCCCTGGTGCTGCAAGAGAATTTCACCGTCAAGCTGATCGAGCTGCTGCGCCAGGGCGAGCTCGATGCGGCCGTGATGGCCTTACCGTTCCAGACCCACGGCTTGATGGTGCAGCCGCTGTACGACGAACCCTTCGTCGTCGCCGTGCCGAAGAATCATGCCTGGGCGGAACGCGACAGCGTCACCGCGGAGGAATTGAAATCGGAAACCATGCTTCTTCTCGGCAACGGCCATTGCTTCCGCGACCAGGTGCTCGAAGTCTGTCCGGAGATGTCGCGCTTCTCGACCTCCGGCGACGGCATTTCGCGCACCTTCGAAGGCTCGTCGCTGGAAACGATCCGCCACATGGTGTCGTCCGGCATCGGCATCACCGTGCTGCCGCGCGCCTCCGTTCCCGACATGGATGCGAAGGACAGCATGCTGCGCTATATCCCGTTCGCCGAACCGGCACCGTCGCGCCGCGTCGTGATCGCCTGGCGCAAGAGCTTCACGCGCGGCGCCGCGATCGAGGCGGTGCGGCAGGCGGTGCTGTCCTGCCGCTTGCACGGCGTGGAAATGCTGCGCGACGCCGGCCGCAGCGAAGGCTGAACCAGTCATCCCGACGAACCGCTTGCATGAATCGTTTCCAGCTCTACCTGCGCCTGGTGCGCGCCGACAAACCGATCGGCATCCTGTTGTTGCTGTGGCCCACGCTGAACGCGATCTGGCTCGCCTCCGACGGCAAGCCGGACTGGGCCATACTCGCGATCTTCATCGCCGGCACGGCGCTGATGCGCTCGGCCGGCTGCGCCATCAACGACTACGCCGACCGCGATTTCGACAAGCATGTGAAACGCACCGCCGAGCGCCCGCTGACGTCGGGCAAGATCGCGGGCTGGGAAGCCGTCGCGGTCGCCGCCGCGCTCGCGCTCGCGTCGTTCGCGCTGATCTGGCCGCTCAACGCGCTGACCAAGCAATTGTCGGTCGCCGCCGTGCTGATCGCCGCCAGCTATCCCTACTTCAAGCGCTTCTTCGCGATCCCGCAAGCCTATCTCGGCATTGCCTTCGGCTTCGGCATCCCGATGGCCTTCGCTGCGATCCAGGGCACGGTGCCGCCGGCCGCCTGGCTGTTGCTGACGGCGAACATCTTTTGGGCCGTCGCCTACGATACCGAATACGCGATGGTCGACCGCGACGACGATCTCAAGATCGGCATCAAGACCTCGGCCATCACCTTCGGCCGCTACGATGTCGCGGCCGTCATGCTGTGCTACGCGCTCGCCTTCGCCATCCTGGTCGTGGTCGGCTGGCAATACGGGCTGCGCTGGTGGTTCCTCGCCGGCCTCGCCGTCGCCGCCGGCTGCGCGCTCTACCATTACATCCTGATCCGCGACCGCGACCGCATGCGCTGCTTCGCCGCCTTCCGCCACAACAACTGGCTCGGCGCCGCGGTCTTCGCCGGCATCGCGCTCGACTACGCGCTGCGCTGATATCGGGCGTCGTCCGTCAAACCGCGCGCGGCGCGGTTTTGATGCCGCACAAGATTGCGGGAACCTTGTTGCCTACACTGGTTTCTAGAGGGTGAATCCACTCACGACGAGAGGCAGCGATGAATACAGCACCGCACGCCGGCGAAGCCCGCGACAAACTGGCCGCCGATCTCAAGGCCGTCATCCGGGATGCCGAAGAATTGTTGAAGAGCTCCGGCGAACAAGCCGGCGACACGTATCAGTCGGCAAGGGCGCGCCTCGCCTCGACCCTCGAATCGGCCAAGAGCGGCCTCTCCACCGCGCAAGAATCGCTGGTCGCCCGCACCAAGGACATCGCGCAGAGCACCGACGAGTACGTCCAGGCGAATCCGTGGCGCTCGGTCGGCATCGCCGCCGTCGTCGGCCTGGCGGTCGGCGTGCTGCTCGGCTACGGACGCGACTGAACGATGGGCTTCACCGATTCCGTGGCCCGCCTCGTGGCGACCTTCATCGCCGTCGTCCAGACGCGCGCCGAACTGGCCACCATCGAGATCGAGGAAGAGGCGCTGCGCTATTTCACCTATCTGATGATGGGACTGGCGGCGATGTTCTTCGCCGGCGTGACGGTCCTGCTCGCGATCCTGCTGGTCGTCGCGCTGTTCTGGGACGAGCACCGCATCGGCGTGCTGCTGACGCTGATCGTCCTGTTCGGCATCGCCGCGGCGGCGGTCGGACTGAAGCTGCGCGAACGCTACCGCCGCAAACCGAGCCTCCTGGGAAACACGCTGGTTGAATTGTCGCGCGACGTCGAGGCGCTGAAGGCGCCTTCATGAGGATGGCGCCATGATGGAGGAGACGACCACCCGCCTGGCGCAGCGCCGGCGCGAGCTGATCGCTCGCTGCAGCGAGCAGCGCGCCAGCCTGCATCTGCAGATGGGCCACTGGCGCCAGTCGCTGTCGGTGCACGACGCCGTCTATACCGGGCTCGACTACGTGAAACGGCATCAGTGGTGGATCGTGGGAGCCGCCGTCGCGATCGTGGTCGTCAAGCCGCGGCGGATCAGGAACTGGCTGCAGACCGGAACGACGGCCTTGTCGGCCTGGCGTTCGGTGGCGCCCTTCGTGGATGCCGCCCGCCGTTACTTATGGCAGCGGCAGCAGCCGCCGCGCCTGCATCGCTGACTCAGCAGCGCAACGCGCCGCCGTCATCGGCGCGCAATCCCAGCAGACTGGGAATGTCGAGATAAGGCCCGCGGTCGAGCGGCGTGACCACGTAGGGATAGCCGAGCGCGCCGCGGCAGATCAAGACCTCGAGGCGCCGTCCTTCCGCCACCTCCAGCCAGACATCCCGGGGCATGTCCGTCTCCACCGTGGCACGCGACGTCGCGATCCGCACGTAATGCATGTCGCCGTGGCGGCCCTCGGAAATCCGCTTGCCGTCGACCACGCCTTCGATGCGCTCCGGCCGCCCCCAGGACCACGCGGTGTTGAGCGCGAGCGCCGCGCCGAACCAGAAGCCGAACAGGATCAGCAACGCGATGCCTTTCCAGAACAGAGGAACGGCCGGCCCGCCGGGCCCCGCGAGCCGCCGCGCATAGAACGGCAGCGACAGGACGGCGCCGGCGACGCCCGCTCGAGTGCCGAGTTCGCCCCATTCCAGGGTTTGTCCGGGTCCGGCGACCATGAACATCATGCCGCTGGCGAACAGCGTGCCGGTCAGGATCAGGCTGGCTTCCGGACGCATATGCATTTTCCTTTCGGGATGTGGGCTTCCCCAAACAAAGATTGCCGCGTTGAACATTTTCCCTCTTTTCCTCCACCAATGGGTCAAGGCCCGTTGCGGCCGACGATACCGAGGCTCAGTCCGCCGCACCGATCCTGCAGGAGCTGCTAGTTACGGCCCGCTCGAACGCATGATGTGACTGCGCCATGAAAACCAAACAAGACAGAGAGTCATGATGACAACGGGAATATCCTTTCAACTACCTCGACCAGTCCTTGGATGCCTCTCCCAAGAAGAGAGTGAGCTTCTGGTTTTGAATGAAAAGTATGATTTCCAGAACGTCTGCGACGTGCATCAAACCTTCGCGAAGACGTTAGCGAAGTTTGCAGGCCTGCAGCCGGACGAATTCCCATACCGGCTTAAGCTGAACCAATCATCCTACGACGGCGGAATCACCTCCGAAAGCGCGGCCGAAATCATGAAGCTGCTGACCGTCATCGATGACAAATTACAATCGAACGACGCCGCTGTATCCACCATGGCGAAGGATATTTCCGGCCTTGCGTCCCTCTATGCGATCAAACTCAAACAGCAATTGGCCGGTATCCGGCGCGATTCCTGGTTCAGCCTCTTCAAGCCCTTCAAGGAAACGCACGCAATCATGAAGCGGCTTCAGCAAATCAGTATTTTGTCCGCCGGAAGAGTTGTAGGAGGAGAGCGCGCACTTTTCGACATCTTGGAGCACACGAAGCGCAGCACACTGAACGGCACTGACGAATGGGGACGAACCTTGCTCATGCGCTGCAAGAATAATCCAGCGACCTTGAAAGCGCTGCTGGAAAACCCGGATGTCGATGTCAAGAAGCGCTCGAAGGTTCGCTTCGAAAACCCCGACTACGTCGCAGAATACGGCGTGGCCGGATATGCCTTCAACAGTTGGGATCCTGAGTGCCAAAAGATCCTCGAGAATCACCGTCGCATGCAATTCGAATGAGCGCCACCACGCCTCAAATCGTCTTACGCGATTCCGCATCCGACCGATCGGCACGATGAACAGGCGGCGAGCGGTCCGAATCCGCCCGCCGCAAACACAGGAACGCCATGCTACCCACCTCGTCGCGTCCGGCCGACCGGTCTTCCGATTTCATCATGGAATCCGGCGGCGACAGACGCCCCCCCACGCGCTTGAATGCCGCCAGCCTCGGCGGCATCCACGATTATTTCGCGCGCGAACTCGCCGCGCTGGCGCATTACGGCCAGATGTCCTCCGTGCTGGAGAAATCCTGCCTCGACGGCGGACTGGCGGAAGACGGCATGGAAGAAGTCCTGTCCCTGCTGGGTGCGATCGAAGACCGGCTAGACATCGCCGATGCATGGACGGACGACAGGCTGGAATGCGCGGTCGGCTTGCTGGATGCCTACCGGCGCCAACTGCAGGACAAGCTGCGCTCTATCCAACGCGATTCGTTCCTGGCCAGATTCAGGCCCTTCGGGCAAACGCATGCCGTCCTGAAGCGGATCGCCCAACTTCATTTTCTGGCGACAGTCAAAAGCTCGCGCACCTTGGACGTGGAGGTCGAGGAATGCGCCGCCGCGTTGTCGTCGGCCGCGATCAACGGCCAGGACGAGAACGGCAAGACCCTGCTCATGCGCTGCGCCGATCCGCGCGGCGTGAAAGCCTTGCTGGCATGCCCTCACCTGAACGTCAATCAAAGCTCGGCGGTCTCCGCCTACCGGGTCGAGAAGACCTTCAGCGCGCTCACCTACGCCTTGGCGCACCAGTCGCCGGACAAGGTAAAGGCGTTGCTGGCCCATCCGAAGATCAGGATCGACGACAAGCTGTACGTGCCCGATCACGACCGGATCGATCCGGGCCTGGAAGACAACCGGTTCGAGAAGGAACGCATCGGCATGCCGAGAACCGGAAAGGAGGCATCGCTCCGCCCGCTCTGGTTCGTTCTCTCCTATCGCGCGGACGAACCCGCGCTGCTCGCTCTGTGCATCGAGAAATTGGGCGAGCGGGTCGAACCGCTGATGCTGGTGCTATGCCTGAAAGACTTGCTGAGATCGCATCTGCGCCAATTCGACTCGCCATTCGCGCGGGATGACATGCAGCGGCGTTCCCAAGGCCGCAGCCGGCAGTTGGAATGCCTGCTCGAGCACCTGGACGAACGGTGCAGGCAGTCCCTCCGAGCCGATCCGCGCTGGGCGACGCTCTGCGGGAAACTGGCCGGCGAAGACTATCGTTCGAGCGAACTGCCGCGCATCCTGGCGCTGCTGGCCGACCAGGATTGCCTGCCCTCCGGGATGGACATCTCCGAATTGCGCGGCCAGCCGGCCGCCCTGGAGCCGCGCCGCCCGCCGCGGCTCGCCGACGAATCGCTGTTCGCCGAATATCCGTATCGCTGGTGACGCAGCGGGCCCGCAGCGGGCCGCGCGGCGCCTGCATTGACGATTGCGGATCAGGCCACCATTTGCGCCGGCATCGATGCGCCGCCGCGAGCATGGGCGGCTGCCATCTCCTGGAGGCGTGAACGCACGGCGGCGACGACGCTATCCCAATCGCCCGGGGCTTCCTGCCGGAAAATCGTCAAGGTCGGATACCACGGGCTGTCCGCCCTTCCGAGCATCCATCGCCAGCACGTGTCGAACCGATTCAGCAGCCAGACCGGCTTGCCCATTGCGGCGGCAAGATGCGCGGTCGACGTGTCGACGGAAATGACGAGATCGAGATTGTCGATCAGCGCGGCCGTATCGGAGAAGTCGTCCACCTCATCCATGTAGTCCACGATGCGGGGGCCGTCCCATGACGATGCCTCGGCCGCCCTCAATTGCGCCGCGCCGTCCTCGCCCTTCTGCAGGCTGAAGAATTCGACGCCCGGCAGATTCAGCGATGCCAGCTTCGAGAGCGGCATGTTTCGCCTCTCGTTGACCGCCCACACCGCCGGCTGATTCGGGCGCAGGCCGCCCGACCATACCAGGCCGATCCTCAAGCCCTTTCTTTCCCCCAGCTTTTCGCTCCACGCCCTGCTTTTCTCGGGATCGGCGGACAGATACGGCTGCGACGGAATCGTTACAAGCGTGGTTCCGCAGGCCAGCGGCAGGCTGGCGACCGGGCATACGAAATCGCATTCCGGCAAGGGGGAGCCGCGCTCCACAATGACTGCCGTGCCGCTCAGCGAGCGCAGCAACGCGTACAGCGGTTCCGGCGCCTCGATGACCACGCGCGCCCCGCGTTCTTCGAGGAGCGGCACATATCTGCAGAATTGAATGAAATCGCCCCAGCCCTGCTCATGCGTGATCAGCAGCGTCTTGCCGCGTATCGGCTCGTCTCCCAGCCAGACGGGAAGGCCGTATTCGAGGAAGCCGAAATGGTTCCATTTCTTGTGCCGCCATTCGTACAGCCGGAACCCCTCCTCGAGTTCGCCCCCTATCAGCTTATAGAAGGCCATGCTCTCGTGGGCCTCGATATTCCCGGGGTCCGCCGCCAGGATTTGGCCGAGACAGGCTATTGCCTCGTCGACTTTCAGCGCGTACAGCAACCTGTCCGCATGTTGCAGCAGCGCCACCGTATCGTTCGGCCGCAGGCGGAGCGCGTGATCGAGACACTCGTCGGATTCGGCATGCCGTCCCAGCCGCCGGAGCACCACGCCCTTGTTCCTGTACGCCTCGGCAAATCCGCTGTCGGCGGCGATCGCGGCATCGTAGCTTGCGAGCGCCTCTTCCAACATGCCCATTTGATACAGCGTCGAACCGCGATGGCTGAGCGCGGACGCGAATCCGGGTCTTTGCCGGATCGCCCGGCCGTAGCATGCCAATGCATCCTCGTATCGGCCGGCCTCGAAATGTTCGGCGCCTTGCGCCAAACAGGCCTCCGCCCCCGCCGATTGCGCCGCATCGGGAGCATCGTCGCCCTCGCCGGCCGCTACGGCTTGCACGAGGCGCTTTCGCCGTTCGATCGCCTCGGCGAAGCCGGGATGCAGGCCGATCGATTCGGAATAGCAACGCAATGCCTCCGTCGAACGGCCCAGCATCTCGAGCGCGATGCCGCGCCGCAGATGAATGGCCGGCTGATTCCGATGCAAATCGAGCGACGCCGCGTAGGTCCGCTCGGCCCGCGCAAAATCGCCGAGCCGCAATTCCATATCGCCGAGCGAGGACAAGATCGCCAGGTCGTTGGGCAGGTAGCGGAGCAATATCCTCGTCAGCCGCGTCGAAAGGCGCAACCGGATTCTATCGATCAATGACAAGGGTTTATCAATTTTCATCGCCATCCTCAATCCCGCCCGAATTCGTCGCCGAGTTCCTTGCCGCGCGCGGCCGCCGCCTTCACCGCCTTCACGATCGCGTCCTGCACGCCGTTCGCCTCCATGCTGGTGAGCGCCGCATAGGTGGTGCCGCCCTTCGAGGTCACGCGATCGCGCAGCACCGGCACCGGTTCCGGCGATTGTATCGCCAGCTGCGACGCGCCGGCGAACGTCGCCTGCGCCAAGGCGATTCCCTGCTCGGGGCTCAAGCCGAGCTCTTCCGCGGCGCGCTGCATCGCCTCGATGAAATAGAACACATAGGCCGGGCCGCTGCCGGACACCGCCGTCACCGCATCGATCAACGCTTCGTCGTCGAGCCACACGGTGGCGCCGACCGCGCGCAGGATCGCATCGGCGGCGTCGCGCTGGGCCGGCGACACGCCGTCCACCGCCACCATGCCGGCGATGCCTTGCCCGATCAATGCCGGCGTGTTCGGCATGCTGCGCACGATGGCGCGATGGCCGCCGAGCCAGCGCGACAAGTCCGCCGCGCGGATGCCGGCCGCGATCGAGAGCACCAATTGCTTCGACAAGTGCGGCCGCAATTGCGCCGCCACCTCGCGCATCTGCTGCGGCTTGACCGCCAGCACGATCACGTCGCATGGCGCGATGCTGGCATCGATCCGCTCCGCCGTCGCGACGCCGAACTTGTGCGCCAGCCTTTGCAAGGCATCGGCATTGGGATCGATCACCTGGATGTTGGCGCCGGCCGTCAGTTTGCCGGCCAGCCCGCCGATCAGCGCGGTCGCCATGTTGCCGCCGCCGATGAAAGCTATCCTCAAATCACTTTGCATAATGCCTCGCTCCGAAAATCGCCGTGCCCACGCGAACAATGGTCGCGCCTTCCGTGATCGCCGCCTCGATATCGCCCGACATGCCCATCGACAGCGTGTCGATTTCCAGTCCGGCGCCGCGCAAACGCTCGAACAATCCGCGCAGCGCGCGGAACGGCGCGCGCTGCGCCTCGAATCCTTGCACCGGTTCCGGGATCGCCATCAGCCCGCGCAGGCGCAGACGCGGCATGCCGGCGATCAGCTTGGCGATGCGCTCGGCCTCCTCGGACAGCGCGCCGCTCTTGCTCGCCTCGCCGCTGATGTTCACCTGCAGGCAGACGTTCAAGGGCGGCAGATGCGCCGGCCGCTGATCCGACAGCCGCTGCGCGACTTTCTCGCGATCCACCGAATGCACCCAGGCGAAATGCTCGGCGATCGGCCGCGTCTTGTTGCTCTGGATCGGTCCGATAAAGTGCCATTCGAGCAACAGGTCCGGGCGCCGCGCGCCGACTTCGGCAACCTTGGACAGCGCTTCCTGCAAGTAATTCTCGCCGAACGCCGTCTGCCCGGCTTGCGCCGCCTCGATCACGGCGTCGGCGCCGAAGGTCTTGGATACCGCCAGCAGAGCGACTTCGTGGGGATCGCGCGACGCCGCCCGCGCGGCCGCGGCAATGCGTTGCTGCACAGCTTGCAAGTTGGCTGGGATTGTGGACATAATCAAAAACCCTATTGCTTACCGGCACCGATTATAAATGGACATTTCCGAGCTTCTGGCGTTCGCCGTCAAGAACAAGGCATCCGACCTCCACTTGTCATCCGGCCTGCCGCCGATGATCCGCGTGCATGGCGACGTGCGTCGCATCAATCTGCCGCCGCTGGAGCACAAGGACGTGCACGGCATGATCTATGACATCATGAACGACGGCCAGCGCAAGGCCTACGAAGAACATCTCGAGTGCGACTTCTCGTTCGCGATCCCCGGCTTGGCGCGCTTCCGCGTCAACGCCTTCAACCAGGATCGCGGCGCCGCCGCCGTGCTGCGGACGATTCCCTCGAAGATCCTGAGCCTGGAACAATTGAACGCGCCCAAGATCTTCGCCGAACTGGCGCTCAAGCCGCGCGGACTCATCCTCGTGACCGGTCCGACCGGTTCCGGCAAGTCGACCACGCTGGCGGCGATGATCAATCACCTCAACGAAAACGAATACGGCCATATCCTCACCATCGAGGACCCGATCGAATTCGTGCACGAGTCGAAGAAGTGCCTGATCAACCAGCGCGAAGTCGGCCCGCACACGCTGTCGTTCAACAATGCGCTGCGCTCGGCGCTGCGCGAAGACCCGGACTCGATCCTGGTCGGCGAATTGCGCGACCTGGAAACCATCCGCCTCGCGCTGTCCGCCGCCGAAACCGGCCACCTCGTGTTCGGCACGCTGCATACTTCTTCGGCCGCCAAGACCATCGACCGTATCGTCGACGTCTTCCCGGCCGAAGAAAAGGAAATGGTGCGCGCGATGCTGTCCGAATCGCTGCAGGTCGTGATCTCGCAGACGCTGCTGAAAACCAAGGACGGCTCTGGCCGCGTGGCGGCGCACGAAATCATGGTCGGCACGCCGGCGATCCGCAACCTGATCCGCGAAGCGAAGATCGCGCAGATGTATTCGGCGATCCAGACCGGCACTCAATTCGGCATGCAGACCCTGGACCAGAACCTGACCGACCTGGTCCGGCGCAACGTGATTTCCCCCGGGACGGCGCGCGCCGCGGCCAAGATTCCGGAAAACTTCCCGGGCTAGAAAGTCCCGTACGGCGGCGTCCGGCACTCGGCGTGCCGACGCCCGGCGCGTCCCGTACAATCACCACCTGAGCGGACACGGGTCCGCAGCGAGGATTCATCATGGAACGCGATCAGGCCACCAAGTTCATGCACGACCTGCTCAAGCTGATGCTCAGCAAGGGCGGTTCCGACCTGTTCATCACCGCCGACTTCCCCCCGGCCTTCAAGCTCGACGGCAAGATGACGCCGGTGTCCAACCAGCCGCTGACGGCGCAGCACACCGTCGAGCTGGCGCGCGCCATCATGAACGACAAGCAGGCCGCGGAATTCGAGGCGACCAAGGAATGCAACTTCGCGATCAGCCCGGGCGGCATCGGCCGCTTCCGCGTGTCGGCCTTCGTGCAGCAGGGCCGCGTCGGCATGGTGCTGCGCACGATCACGACCGCCATTCCGAAACTCGAAGACCTGAACGTGCCGCCGGTGCTGAAGGAAGTCGCGATGACCAAGCGCGGCCTCGTCATCATGGTCGGCGCCACCGGCTCCGGCAAATCGACGACGCTGGCCGGCATGCTCGGCTACCGCAACGAGAACAGCTACGGCCACATCATCACGATCGAAGACCCGGTGGAATACGTCCACCCGCACCGCAATTGCGTGATCACGCAACGCGAAGTCGGCGTCGACACCGATAGCTGGGAAGCGGCGCTCAAGAACACGCTGCGCCAGGCGCCCGACGTCATCCTGATCGGCGAGATCCGCGACCGCGAAACGATGGATTACGCGATCGCCTTCGCCGAGACCGGCCACCTGTGCATGGCGACCATGCACGCCAACAGCGCCAACCAGGCGCTCGACCGCATCATCAACTTCTTCCCCGAGGAACGCCGGCCGCAGCTGTTGATGGACTTGTCGCTGAACCTCAAGGCGATGCTGTCGCAGCGGCTGATTCCGCTCAAGGACACCAAGGGCCGCGCCGCCGCCGTCGAGGTGATGTTGAATTCGCCGCTGATTTCCGACCTGATCTTCAAGGGCAACGTGCACGAGATCAAGGACATCATGAAGAAGTCGCGCGAACTCGGCATGCAGACCTTCGACCAAGCCTTGTTCGATCTCTACGAAGCCGGCCGGATTTCGTACGAAGATGCCTTGCGCAACGCCGACTCGGTCAACGACCTGCGCCTGCAGATCAAGCTGCATGGCAAGGAAGCGAAGGACCGCGATCTCGCGAGCGGCACCGAGCATCTGGGAATCGTCTAAAAGAAAACTCAAGGAGACAGCATGGCATCGGTACACGACTTCAAGGCCAACAGCCTGACCGGCAAGCCGGTCGATCTTTCGGCATATCGCGGCAAGGTGCTGCTGATCGTCAACACCGCCAGCGAATGCGGCTTCACGCCGCAATACAAGGGCCTGGAAGCGGTGTACCAGCAGTTCAAGGACAAGGGCGTGGAAGTGCTCGGATTCCCCTGCAACCAGTTCGGCGGCCAGGAACCCGGCTCGGCGGAAGAGATCGGCAGCTTCTGCGAGCGCAATTTCGGCGTCACCTTCCCGCTGTTCGAAAAAATCGACGTCAACGGCGACGCGGCCCATCCGCTGTTCCAGCACCTCAAGAAGGAAGCGCCGGGGCTGATGGGCACGCAGGCGATCAAGTGGAATTTCACCAAGTTCCTCGTCAAGAAGGACGGCTCGGTGTTCAAGCGCTATGCGCCGCAGACCAAGCCGGAGGAATTGATGAAGGATATCGAGACGCTGCTGGCGGAGTGACCAAATATATGCAATAGGCATGTGCACCCCGCCTGTTGCGTACTTGTCCCGCCTAGATCCTCCGCTCGATTCAAACCGGCAGGCATGATGCGCATCCGCATATGCCTCGTTATCCCGGCTACGGGCTGCTCCGCGATTTGCGAGCATTGTCGCCCGCATGCAATGATGCGTTCTTGACGTCGCGCCCCCGTTCGCGCGCTTTGACTCCCACGAATATGGTATTTCGCGTGCATAGATATGCACCTAGAATTGCGCCGTATCTGTCCGATTTTGTCAGCCGATACAAATATCTCCGGATGCGAATTCGATTCTGATTCAAAACAATTTGAACAAAAGTTTGGAGGAATATGAGAAAAATTCTCTTCGGGTCGCTGTTAGTCCTCAATCTGCATCAGGCGAACGCTGCCTATACGCAATCCACGGTTGAAGCCGAGAACGTTGCAGGCGGAACTGTCGTCGCCGACTTAACCGCAAGTGCGGGATCTACTGTCAACAGATCATCGGTAGGAATCTATACGTGGTGGGTAAACAATACGTCCACCTGGACCACCGGTTCTTATTCGCTTTACGCACGCGCGTCGCTCCTGCCCAACCAGTCGGGGCCGAAACCTTTCGGGCCGCAGGTTTTCTATAACGACGTCAATATCGGCGGACAAACCGTCGGCATTTCCAACAAGGCACCTCAGTGGATTCGAGTCACTTCTTTCGACTTGGCTCAAATCGGCGGACAGCTCCGCGTTTCCGACTGGTCGGATGCCGGCTTGAGCGTCGACAAACTGGCGATCGTCAAAGATGTCTCCGTCGAATCCGACATGGTCGCAGGAGGCACGGTAATCCTTGATGCGGCGGCAAGCGGAGGAAAGGCGGTAACACGGACGAGTTCTGGCGTATATGCTTGGTGGGTGCCCTCCACAAGCGATTTGGCGCCCGGCGATTACGATGTCTGGGTGAAGTTGCGCTCAAAGGACGGTTTTGCGCACAACTACTCTTCGTTCGTGGCGCTGAACGATGTAACCGATACACCCGTCAATAAAGTGATCAGTTCCACCGGTTATCAGTGGGTGAAATTCAATTCCTTTGTCTACGCCGGCAACGGGCAAAGTGTGCGCATTTCCGACTACTCGGATCCGAATTTGAATGTGGACAGCATTCGATTGATTCGCCGGACTCCGTACGATCATCAGTCCGCCACGCAGGCACTCTTCGCCTCAGGCAGCGCCGCTCTTGGAGCACGTGAACTGGTCACGTTCAACGGCGTACCTGCCGGCAGGACGGCAATGCTCGATCCGGGACGCGCGGCTTTCGTTCAAGCCAGCGCATCGAAGATCTATGCCTACTTCAGGCAGGAAACGGACCTCAGATCGAACGTTTTCCAGATCTATATGGCGACATCGACGGATGGGGGCAAGACATTTACGCTGTCGCCCAATCCGGTCATTCCGATCGGTTATGTATCGGGGATTGGGAAAATAAAGACGGCATATGATCCGTCGGTCGTCAAACGGCCCGACGGTTACTACATGGTGTTCGAGGCCACGTTCGACAGTCTCTTCGAAGGAACTGGAAAAGAATGCACCGGTTTTTCGGCAGTGTCCGCACATTCGCCGGACGGCGTGAGCAATTGGCAGGTAAAGTCCGTCGTGGCTTGCAGCAAGATGGGTAACAACAGTGTGAGTACTCCAAGCTTTTTCGTAGATCCTGAAGCTCCGGAAACCAACAACAAGTACCTCCAGTGGGTCGGCGTTGACGATGCAGATCTGGAAGCACGCCATTATCAAGCTCCCTTGCCGAAGGGCTTCCTGCAGAACGCCTATACTTTCAGCAAAACTAGCGACATGGAGCCATATGCACTATTGCCTCTGAAGGCTGCCCCAGACGCTTGGGACGGCAGGAACTATGGCGCAAGCAATGTATCGTTCGAAGACGGTTATTTCTACAACGTCTATGAGGGCGCGACACATCATCGGTGTTCGGGACTTTGGGCTATCGGGATCGCCCGTACCGCCACGCCCAATACACTGTCCTCTTGGACTAAATCCAAGAAAAATCCGCTTGTGACGGAGTACCATCCGGAGAATCCGAACTGTTGGATAGAGTACCCGCAAATTCTGTCCACTCCACAAGGTCCGTATCTCTATTACTGGAACGGTTATATCAACTACGCGGATCATGGCACGAGTACCAGGACGATTTTCCGGCATAAGATTTTGCCGAACTAAGCCGGTACTCCTTGGCAAATCGAAAGCACCAATTTCGTGAGCCGATTAAAAGAACTGTCCGGGGCCGCAAGCGCGGCCCCGACCTTTTGCAGCGTACCGCTATCCGATGTTTATCCGGTACTTCGCCGCGAATTTTTCAAGCTGATCGACATGGAATGCGCCGACAAGATTGGGATATTTGAATCCTCCGACCACATGGTGATACATCACGTGATAAGCGTCGTTGGGGTCATGCAGATTCCTTGCTTCATCCTTTTCAACCGCATACAGGAACGGAAATACGGATCTTAGGAAATCCAAGAAATCGGGCACGGATATGCGCTGGAAGACGTTGAGGCACCAGTGATTCAACTCGAGGACGACGATGGGTTTTTGCCGCGAAATCGTGGTGCGCAACCCCTCGATAACGTCTTTCTCGAATCCCTCGACGTCGATCTTGATCAAACCGATCGTCTCGACCGGATGCTCGCTCAAGAAGGCATCGCCTTGCGCAATCTTGATCTTCTCAACACTATGCCCGGCGGACGCCTGAACCTTGTTGGAAACAAAACCTCCCGACCGGTTATCCGCCGCGAACGTCAACTCGAAAGAGCCGTTCTCCTTCCCCAACCCGATATTCATCAGCGACACGTTGCTCAATTCGGCGGCAGCCACATTCTTCCGCAGGAAAGAAAACGTCGTCGGCGATGGTTCGAAACTGATGACCTTCTCTACGCGCGAGCCGAACAAGATAGAGGTGCAACCGATATTTGCACCGATATCCAATACGGTGAAAGACGGGCAGAGCAGGGCATCGAAGAGTTCGACCATATGCGGTTCGAAAACGCCTTTTATGTCCTGTAAATAATTGTCGTCAGACTCGATGCGATAACGTCGTCCGCCAATATTCGTGGTCACCGACATTGTCGCGGACTCGGAGGTGGATTCCATCATGTCCCTGCTGGTCTTCGTTGTCGATGACACGACCTCCTCTTTTTGCTCCGAGGCTTTAAAGAGCTTGAAAATATCTTTCAAGAAATTCTCCGTCTAACGATGAATTGCACTAATTGAAAGACGGATTTTACGATAAAGTGATTCACCTACGCGCAAGCGACCGGTCTATCAATTCGATCCAATGCTCGACCGGCGTCTCGGTTCCCGATTGCAGATGCGTGATGCAGCCGATATTGGCCGATACGATGCGCTCCGATTGCGTCGCCTCCAGGCTGGCGATCTTGTCGTCGCGCAGCTGGCAAGACAGCTCCGGCTGCAGCACCGAATACGTGCCGGCCGATCCGCAGCACAAGTGACTCTCGGCGCATAACCGCACATCGACGCCGATCGCGCGCAGCAAGCCCTCGACCTTGCCGCGTATCTGTTGTCCGTGCTGCAGCGAGCACGGCGGATGCCAGGCGACGCGCTGGCGCAGCTTGCCGCCGATCTTCCTCGACAACTCCGCCTCGAAATCCGGCAGGATCTCGCTCAAGTCCCTGGTCAGTTCGGAGATGCGTTTCGCCTTCGCGGCATAAGCCGGATCGTGGGCGAGCAGATGTCCGTATTCCTTGACCGTCGAACCGCAGCCCGACGCCGTCATCACGATCGCCTCGACGCCCGCTTCGAGCCGAGGCCACCAGGCGTCGATGTTGCGGCGCATGTCGTCGAGGCCGCCGTCGTGGTCGTTGAGGTGATAGCGGATCGCGCCGCAACAGCCGGCCTTCGGCGCGACGATCGATTGCACGCCCAGGGCATCGAGCACGCGCGCCGTCGCGGCATTGATGTTCGGCGCCATCGCCGGCTGCACGCAACCGTCGAGCAACAGCATCTTGCGCGCATGGCCCGTCTTCGGCCACGCGCCGGCGTTTTGCCGCGCCGGCACCTTGTTCTTCAACGCGCGCGGCAGCAGCGGCCGCAGCAGTTGTCCCGCCTTCATGGCCGGCGTGAATAGCCATGCGCGCGGCAGCGTTTCCTTCAACGCGGTGCGGAGCAGGCGCTCCGGCAGCGGCCGCTTGACCTGCCGCTCCACGAGCTTGCGGCCGATGTCCGCCAGGCGGCCGTATTGCACGCCCGAGGGACAGGTCGATTCGCAATTGCGACAGGTCAGGCAGCGGTCGAGATGCTCCTGCGTCTTCGCGCTCGCCTCCTTGCCTTCAAGGAATTGCTTGATCAGGTAGATGCGTCCGCGCGGGCCGTCGAGTTCGTCGCCGAGCAATTGATAGGTCGGGCAGGTCGCCGTGCAAAAGCCGCAGTGCACGCACTTGCGCAGGATCGCCTCGGCCTCCTCGCCGTCGCGCGTGTTCTTGATGAAATCGGCGAGATTGGTTTGCATGCTATCGAGTGGTTACCGTTAGATATCCGGGTACATCCTGCCGCGATTGAAAATCCCGGCGGGGTCGAACACGTTCTTGAGACGGCGATGGATCGCCGCCGCCGCCGGCGCCAGCGGCTGGAACACGCCGACGCCTTTATCGCCGCCGCGAAACAGCGTCGCGTGGCCGCCGACCTTGCGCGCCGCTTCGCGCAGGGTCGCGGCATCGGCCTCGGTGCGCAACCAGCGCTGCGCGCCGCCCCATTCGAACAGCTGCTCGCCGGCGATGCGCAGCGGCGGCGTGGCGGACGGCAGCGACAGCCGCCACAGCGCGGCCGGCTCCGAGGTCGCGGCGAAGAAGTCGTTGGTCTGGTCGCGCAAGCCGTTCCACAAGGCAGGCGCATCGTCCACCCGTTCGCCGCCGAGCCTGGCGGCCGCCGCCTCGACCGCCGCCGGCGCGCCGGACAGGCGCACGATCAACACCCTGCCGTGCCAGGCGCTGGCCGAGATCGGCAAGGGTTCGCCGCCCCATTGGTTCAAGCGCTCGATCGCAGCCGTCTTGCCGATGCCGTCGAAGCGCAGCGTCGTTTCGAAGAACGGTCTCGGCAAGACCTTCAGCGACACTTCCAGCATCAAGCCCAGGATGCCGAGCGATCCGGCCAGCACGCGCGCGACGTCGTAGCCGGCGACGTTTTTCATCACGCGACCGCCGAAGCGCAGCACTTCCCCTTTGCCATCCATCAGCGTCGCGCCGAGCACGAAATCGCGGACGGCGCCGGCGGCCTGGCGGCGCGGGCCGGACAGGCCGCTCGCGACGGCGCCGCCGATGGTCGAATCGGCGCCGTAGCGCGGCGGCTCGAAAGCCAATACCTGGTTGCGCTCGGCCAAGACGGCCTCGATCTCCGCCAGCGGCGTACCGCAGCGCGCGGTAATCACGAGTTCGGTCGGATCGTAGGCGACGATGCCGCGATACTCGCGGGTGTCGAGAATCTCGCCGTCGAGCGCCTGGCCGTACCAATCCTTGGTGCCGCCGCCGCGCAGGCGCAGCGGCGTCTTGCTGACGCCGGCTTCGACGATCCGTTGCTTGAATTGTTGCAGTACGTGTTCCATCGGAATCCCGTCTTCAGAACCTGGGAAGTTCGGCGAATTTCATCAGCCCGCCCGACACGCGCATGCGGCCGTATTCGGCGCAGCGATTGAGCGTCGGAATCGCCTTGTCCGGATTGAGCAGGCCGGCAACATCGAAGGCGCGCTTGAGCGCGGTGAGCGCCTCGATTTCCTTCGGCGTGAATTGCACGCACATTGAATTGATCTTCTCGATGCCGACGCCGTGCTCGCCCGTGATCGTGCCGCCGACCTCGACGCACAGTTCCAGGATCTCGGCGCCGAAGGCTTCGGCGCGATGGAATTCGTCTTCCTTGTTGGCGTCGAACAGGATCAGCGGATGCAGGTTGCCGTCGCCGGCATGAAAGACATTGGCGCAGCGCAGGCCGTATTTCTTCTCCATCTCGGCGATGCGCAGCAGCACCCGCGCCAGGTGCTTGCGCGGTATGGTGCCGTCCATGCAGTAGTAATCGGGCGAGATGCGGCCGGCGGCCGGGAAGGCATTCTTGCGGCCGGACCAGAACTTCAGGCGCTCGGCCTCGTCGCGCGACACCGCGATCGCCGTCGCGCCTGACTCCTTGAGCACCGCGCTCATGCGCGCGATCTCTTCATCCACCTCTTCCGGAATGCCGTCCGATTCGCACAGCAGGATCGCCTCGGCCTCGGTATCGTAACCGGCCCGCACGAAGGGCTCGACCATGCGCGACGAGGTCTTGTCCATCATCTCCAGGCCGGCCGGGATGATGCCGGCCGCGATCACGGAGGCGACCGCGTCGCCGCCGCGCACCACGTCGTCGAACGAGGCCATGATGACGCGCGCCGTGCTCGGCTTCGGGATCAGCTTCACCGTGGCTTCGGTCACCACGCCCAGCATGCCTTCGGAACCGATGAAGACCGCCAGCAGATCGAGGCCGGGCGCATCGAGCGCCTCGCTGCCGAGCTCGACGATCTCGCCTTCCATCGTCACCATGCGCACGCGCAGAACGTTGTGGACGGTGAGGCCGTACTTGAGGCAATGCACGCCGCCGGAATTCTCGGCGACGTTGCCGCCGATCGTGCAGGCGATCTGCGACGACGGATCGGGTGCGTAATACAGGCCGTGCGCGGCGGCAGCGTCGGAAATCGCGAGATTGCGGACGCCCGGCTGCACCGTCGCGGTGCGCGCCCGGGGGTCGAGCTTCAGGATGCGATTGAGCTTGGCGGTGGACAGCACGACGCCGTTGGCGATCGGCATCGCCCCGCCCGACAAGCCGGTGCCGGCGCCGCGCGGCACGATCGGCACCCGCAGGCGGTGGCAGGTCTGCAACACCGCGACGATCTGTTCCTCGTTCTGCGGCAACGCCACCACCATCGGCAGTTGCCGGTAGGCCGCCAAGCCGTCGCATTCATAGGGGCGCGTGTCTTCCTCGTCGAACAGCACGCATTGCGCCGGCAACGAAGCGCGCAGGGCGGCCACGACTTCGCGTTGGCGTTCGGCGGTGAAAGGAGGAATCGTAGGGGCGTTCATGTCCGCGTCCTGGCTGGGATGGTGGCGAATCAAGTGTAGCGAAACCGGCCTGGCTTGCGGCCAAACTCGCTGAAAATTCTTTGGCGCCGGGCGTGAAATCTTTTCAGCTTACAAGAACGGCTGGCCTCCCATATCGATTAACACAACGACAACGGGCCGATTGGATTGAGGGAGCATGTCGTGCGCGGCCAAGGCGCCGCTGCAGCGCTCGCGACGGAAACCGCGACGAACCGCCCGCTGAGTGATTCGGTGCAGGCAATGTGCCAAAACGCCTGCCAGTAATGCCGAAAACGTCTTACGCCTCGGCTCGATGACCATTGTTGATGTTATGAGCGCACCGAGCGCGGCGCCTCAAGCCTTGCGGAAAGTCGCCAGCAACCAATCGATGAAGAGATTCACCTCCGGCCGGTCGCGCACCGGCCGCTCGTAGACGACGTAATAGGCATGCGGCGGCGTCGCCAGCCGCACGTCGAACAGCTCGACCACTTCGCCGCTCTCAATCAGCGGCCGCGCGAAATGCTCGCGCGTCAGGGCCACGCCGTGCCCATGCCGCACCGCCTCCAGCAGCAGGCCGAGATCGTCGATGCGCAAGCCGGCGGATGGCTCCGGCCAATCGAGGCCGGCCGCCTCGAACCACGGCTGCCACGGCTCCAGCGCGGAGCGCAGCAGCGTCGCCTTCTCCAGGTCGGCCGGCGTTCGCAAGCCGCCGATCTTCCGCAGATAGGCCGGGCTGGCGACGGCGAAGGTCGGTTCCTCGAGCAATTTCTCGGTGACCAGGTCGGGATACTTGCCGACGCCGAAGCGCACCTCGACATCGCTTTCCGACAGGCTCAGGTCGTACAAAGGCACCGATAGGAACATCTCCAGCACGATGTCCGGATACTGCTGCGCGAAGCCGTGCAGCCTCGGCATCAGGAGGCAACGCGCGAAGGTCGGCGGCACCGTCACCTTCACGCGCGGCTGAGCCGGCACGCTCTTGTTCGGCAGAGGGAATTCCGCCAGCGTGCGCAAGGCGGCGCGCACCACGTCCAGGTAACGGCGGCCGAATTCGGACAACGTCACGGTGCGGCCGTCGCGCAGAAACAGGCGTTCGCCGACGAATTCTTCCAGCAAGCGGATGCGATGCGACAACGCCGACGGCGTGATGCACAACTCTTCGGCCGCGACCGCGAAAGAACCCAGGCGCGCGGCGGCCTCGAAGGCGGACAACGCATGAACGGGAGGAAGTCGGGTAACCATGGAAGCCTGTGAGGAATGATGCCTACCAGCGGATGACCTTGCCGGGATTCAGCAGATTGTTCGGATCGAGCGCGCGCTTGATGGCGCGCATGGTATCGATCGCGCCGTCGCCGTGTTCCTGCACCAGGAAATCCATCTTGTGCATGCCCACGCCGTGTTCGCCAGTGCAAGTGCCGTCCATCGCCAGCGCCCGCGACACCATGCGGCTATTCACGCCTTCCGCATTGGCGACCTCTTCGGCATCGTGCGGATCGACCAGGATCAGCACATGGAAATTGCCGTCGCCGACATGGCCGATGATCGAATGCACCAGGCCATGGCGTGTGCAATCGGCTTGCGTGTCGAGGATGCATTCGGCCAGGCGCGAGATCGGCACGCAGCAATCGGTGGTGATGGAGCGATGGCCCGGACGCATCTGCAGCAGCGCGAAATAAGCGTTGTGACGCGCGGCCCACAGGCGCGAGCGGTCTTCCGGCCGCGTCGCCCATTCGAAGCCGATCGCATTGTATTCGGCGGCGATGCCCTCGACGGTCTCGGCCTGCTCCTTCACGCCGTGCTCGCTGCCGTGGAATTCGAACAGCAGCAGCGGCTGCTCCGGCAAGCCCAGCTTGTCGTAGGCATTGATCGCCTTGACGCCGTTCTCGTCGAGGAATTCGACGCGCGCCACCGGCACGCCCATCTGGATCGTGGCGATCACGGTATTGACCGCATCGGCCGTCGACGGGAACGAGCAAACGGCGGCCGAGATCGCCTCCGGCTGCGGATAGAGCTTGACCGTGACTTCGGTGATGATGCCGAGCGTGCCCTCGCTGCCGACGAACAGGCGGGTGAGATCGTAGCCGGCCGCGGATTTCCTGGCGCGCGTGCCGGTCTTGATGATGCGGCCGTCGGCGGTGACCACCGTCAGCGCCAGCACGTTCTCGCGCATGGTGCCGTAGCGCACGGCATTGGTGCCCGAGGCGCGCGTGGCCGCCATGCCGCCGAGCGAGGCATCGGCGCCCGGATCGATCGGGAAGAACAGGCCGGTGTCGCGGATCTCCTGGTTGAGCTGCTTGCGCGTGACGCCGGCCTCCACCGTCGCCGTCAAGTCTTCCGGATGGATGGCGATCACCTTGTTCATCTGCGACAGATCGATCGTCACTCCGCCCTGCAGCGCCAGCACATGGCCTTCGAGCGAGGTGCCGGTGCCGTAGGCGATGATCGGCACCGCGTGGGCGGCGCACAGCTTGACCGCCTGCGCGACTTCCTCCGTGGTCTGGGCGAACACGACGGCGTCGGGCAGCATCGGATCGTAGGAAGACTCGTCGCGGCCGTGGTGTTCGCGCATCGCCTGCGAGGTGGTGACGCGGTCTTCGAAGATCGCCTGCAAAGCAGCGAGCAATTCGGCAGGAAGCGGCTTTCTGGCAGCCGCGAACTGGGCGGGATGGTTCATGTGGGCCTCCGGAGTGTTTCGATTCTACTCCCGGGACAGCCGTCTGCTAACCAGTAGTTTTACGGAGACGGCAATCCGGATCAAGGAAGCCGGCCGCGCCGGGACTATAATCGGCCGATACTCCATTTTTCAACCCTCACTCTCTACGAACATGGGCAACCGACTCTCGAAAATCGCAACCCGCACCGGGGACAACGGCACCACCGGCCTGGGCGACGGCAGCCGCACCGACAAGGATAGCCTGCGCGTCCATGCCATGGGCGACGTCGACGAATTGAATTCGCATATCGGCCTGCTGCTGTGCGAGGAATTGCCGGAAGCGCTGCGCGAGGAATTGATTTCGATCCAGCACGACTTGTTCGATCTCGGCGGCGAATTGTGCATCCCGGGCTATAGCCTGATCCAGGACGGCCACGTCGCGCGGCTCGATGCGCTGCTGGAGAAGTACAACGCCGACCTGCCGCCGTTGAAGGACTTCATCCTGCCGGCCGGCTCGCGCGCGGCGGCGCTGGCGCATGTGTGCCGGACGATCTGCCGGCGGGCGGAACGCGTCGTCGTCAGTCTTGGGAAAGCTGAAACGCTCAACACCAATCCGCGGCGATATCTGAACCGGTTGTCGGATTTGATGTTCGTGTTGTCGCGGGTGCTGAACCGGTTTGCGGGGGGGAGCGATGTGTTGTGGGAGAAGGATAGGAAACGGGAGAGTTGAACAACGACATATCCATTATCGAAGAGCCTGTTCGAGTGCCTGGAACTACGATTTCGATATGGCGGGCGCTAAGCATCCGATACAAAAAAACCGTAAGGACGACTTGCATCCTTACGGTCGATGTTTCAACAATCCATGTTATTTGCAGCAGGAGCCGCAATCGTGGCTCATGCCCAGCCGCGTTTGCGTTCCACTGCCGCAAGTCTTGGTCGAATAGCAAAGCGTGCCGCCCATCGCGCCGCAAGAGGGCATGCACTGATGATTGGTTTCCTTCCAGTTCGGGTATTGCATCGACTGGCCGCATGCGTTTCCATCGACAAGATAATCCATCTTCAGCGTATGCGTATCGTTGCTTGAATAAAAGACATGGGTCTTGCCAGTGCTCGCGCTAATGAAGGGTTGAGGCATATCGTGACCACATGACTCCGAGCTGTACGTCGCATCGTGTCGCATGATCGGATTTCGAGACCATTTTTCCCAATTGACCAAGTCCCTGCTTCTCGCGATTCCCCAGCCCATCAGATTTTTTTGTTTAAGATTCGGCGAGCATTCGAAGTTCAGACTTCCTCCTTCATAGAACATCCAATGGTAACCATTTTGAAAGACAATGCGCGGCATGCTGACGGAACCGGCATCCCAGGATTGCGAACCCTTTAAAACATAGCCGCCGCCGTACTGCCGCAAATTCTGCATGCCGGAGCCGCTGTGAAAGATAACACCCAGCTGCTGGTGACTGGAATCGAGAAATTGCGCGTAGAACACATACACCACGCCCTGAAAAACATACAGACTTGGGGTAGCTCTGATAATGCCGTCGGAAAATAGCGCTCCCATTTTGGTCCAGACAATGCCGTCGAGTGACGTTGCCCAATATACTCCGCCGCCACCTTCCTCATAAACCATCGTCCACTTGTCGTTGATTTTGGCAACCGACGGCGCTGCCGCGTGGACACCGAGAGTGTGAGAAACGATAAGGCCGACGTCCCGATGTTGGGTCGTCACAGTCGGATCATAGATTCGTAGGCATATCTGAGCCTTCAGGTTCCCGTCGAAGCAACGATGGTAGAGAAAGACCGTAGGAAGACCGTTGATAATCACGTCCGGACGCTCTACGGCAAATCCTTCCTTATGACCGGAAGGCATTTCCGTGTAATCCCTTATCGATTGGAAACGCGCAGTATTGTTCCATAGTCCCGTCAGATCGGCTGCATGCACTTCCAATCCCGAGAGCGCAATCGCAAAGAAAATGATCACCCAATTCAAAAAGCCAAGCCGGGAGTTGGCTGCGGCGGCAAAATTCTTCATGTTATTGAATGCCCTTTCATGTAAGCGATAGTTGATCCTCGAAGCGGCGCAATTGTATAAACATTCCCAGGACATTGCCATCCCACAAATACGTGATATCGGTGAAATGTTTTCCCAAATACCGTTCGACTTCTCTTCCTGCGGCACACCGAACCATGGCCTCCTCTGCCGACTGCCGTTCAACACACTCCCTGGTTCCTCGGGAATACATCTTGCGTAAGTGACCGCTTCCCCGATCTCATCAGGAGATAAGAAATGGATACCATGCGCCCCCTTGCGCCCGGGAAGTTCTTATCATTGGCGTTGCTCTGCGCCGTTCTTCAACTTGCCGGTTGCGCCACTACCGGCCGACTCACGCCCGACGACCAACGGAGCGTCGCGCAAAAGACCTATGTCATCACTGGCGCCTCCAGCGGATTCGGGCGCGGCGTCGCGGTCAAGCTTGCATCGATGCATGCAAACGTCGTGTTGGCCGCGCGCCGGACCGAACTGCTCAAGGAAGTCGCCGCCGAGGCGCGCGCCGCCGGCGGAACGCCGCTGGTTGTCACTACCGACGTCAGCAAGCCGGAGGATATCGAAAAGCTTGCCGCCGATACGATGGCACGGTTCGGCCGCATCGACGTGTGGATCAACAATGCGGGCGTCGTGGCGATCGGGCGCTTCGAGGACATTCCCGTCGAAGATCATGCTCGCCTCATCGATGTCAACTTGAAAGGCGTCATTTACGGCAGCCATGCCGCGATGCGGCAGTTCCGCGCGCAAGGGTTCGGCACGCTCGTCAACATCGGTTCCGTCGAGAGCGAGGTTCCTCTCGCTTATCAGGCTTCCTACGCGGCGTCGAAAGCCGGCGTGCTCAGCCTCGGACGCACGCTCAACGAAGAAATCCGCCTGAGCGGCAGCGACAAGATAGCCGTCGCGACGGTCATGCCCTGGGCCGCCGACACGCCGCTTTTCACGCATGCCGCCAATTACAGCGGAGGCACGCCGCGCATGGCGGCGCTCGACGACCCGCAAAAGGTGATCGATGCGATCGTGTGGGTCTCGATCCATCCTCGCGAAGAGCTGCCGGTCGGCTGGAAGGCGAAAGGCGCTTATCTTTCCCATCATCTCCTCCCCGATCTCACCGAAAGGATCGCCGCGAACATCTCCCATAGGTACCAGATCGAGACCGCGCCGCCGGCGCCCCCGACAGCGGGGGCGCTCCACCGGCCGATGCGGGCCGGCAGAACGGTCGAGGGCGGCGTCAGGCAGCGGATGGCGCAAGAAAACGCACGAATCGAAGAGCGGACAGCCTCGCATCGCGGCGAAACCAGCGAAGGTCGTTGAGAGCGCCCGCTCGAACATGCACATCGGCAAAACACGTATATGCGCGCCATTCCTGATTTGCCAGAGCCTGCCCGGTGTTTGATGGGCGTCATATGCCTCCCACGGCGGATTTGCGTTTCGATATGGCGCTGCTAATTTCGTACAGTGCTCGACAAGAAAAGCAGGTAAATCGAGTCCTGTGTTGCCTACAGCGCTTTGACGCAAAACAAGACACCGTCGAGGTCCCTCACCTCGGTCCGCGCAAGACACGGTTTCAAGTCAGCGCCCGCTGTGGCCTCTTCGCATCGGGAACCGGAGGGTCGACTCATGAAAATCGACGGCGTGCAGTGGTCCTTGTCATCGCTCGCGCAGAGCGCAGAGGATGAAGTCCCTATCGGCCACGTAGGGCGCAACGTGATTGCTACGCTGAACCAGCTGGAAACGTCGAGCCTGAAGCGCGATCTCGAGGCGTTGTCGAAGAAAGTAGCCGCCGATAAACGCGCGGCGACGGACAAGAGGATCGCGACACGATGGGAATGCGTGGCGACGGCGCTCGATGCGTACTACTACCAATATTGCCTGAACCCGGCCCGCGGCGATGTCCTCTTGAACCGCGACGGCATGGTCGTGGGCGCGCTCGGCTCCCTGATCAATGCGGACGGCAAGATCGTGGGGTGGATCGATCGCGCCACCGTGGCCAAAGCCAAAGGGATGCCGAAGGATTCGGTCGGACAAAACTTCGCTTCCGCCTTGCTCGACTCGGTCTCTCCGCAGGAACTGGGCAAGGCGGAATCTGAGTTGCTTCGTCGCGTCGGCGTGAACGGTCCGGCCGCCGCGGGCGGCTGGCTCTTCCCGGTTTCCGTGGGTCTCACCGTATGGGGATTCGTCAAGAACCGTCTGGCTGAAGAGTACGACTACCGTACGGGGTATGACGAGGTGCATGAGAACCGCAGGCACGTCAACCAGATGCGATCCGCAAGGGGACTGCCGCCGATCTAAGCCAAGAACGTGCTCGCTGCCGACCTGGCTTTCTCATTTTGAATTCTCAGCCACGCCGGAGCGTGGCTGAGTTTCCTTGCAACCTAGCCGCCCGCAGCACCAGTCACCGCCGGGCAACCGAGCGCATCGGCATCCCCCGCCGCCCCCGGCACGATCCGGATATTCGTGAACGCCGCCGCGAACCCGCCGCCCGAGTAGATCAGGAACGGCGTATCGAGATTCGCGAAATCGGTCCCCACCGCCGCGAAGCATGCCAGCGGAATCTTGACCGTCTGCTTGACGTTGGCGCCGACGCGCTTCATCACGTTGGTGATATTGAGTTCGCCGCGGCACGGATAACCGCAATCCATGGTGATCGCGACCGCGCCTTGCGGCAATTGCGTCGTCACGGTATCGAATTGCAGCGCCGCGTTCGCGTTGACGTAGGACTGCAGGTTGTATTTCTGGGCCGACTGCGCATAGATCTGCGCCGGCGCATACCACGTCACCAGCTTGGCATCCTGTTGCACGTTGATCTGCGTCGTCTGCACGCGGATGCTCGGGTTGCCTGCCGGCAGGTCGAGCGTCGCGTTCAAGTCCGATCCCACCGCCGTGCCGGCCCAGCCGTTGGCGGCGGCGGAGACGTACAGCGTGTACGGCGGCTTGTCGACCTGGTTGAATATCTGCAGCGGCGCGCTGGCATCGCCGCCGATGCCGCAGCCGGTAGTCGGCGCCGTTTCGTCGAGCGTGCCGACCGTGGTGGCGTCGCCGTAGCGCAGGCCGTAGCCGTAGGCGAACAAGGGCGCGTAGCCGGCGTCGTTGACATTCAACGCCGTCTGGCAACCCGACTTCGGCCACGAGAACGGCAGCAGGCCGGTGAAGCTCTTGTTGATCCTGCCGCTGGAGGCGCGGAAGATCACGTCGGCCACGCCCTTGCCTTCGGTGCCCGGCAGCCAGGCGGCGACGAAGGCATTCGAACGGTTGAGCAAGTCGTTGACGTACAACGGCCGGCCGGCGACGAATACGGTGACCACCGGCACGCCCTTGCCGTACACCGCATCGAGCGCGGCCAGGTCTTCCGGATGGCGGCTGCTGTGCAGCAGCGTGCCGCTGGCGCCGATATCGCCGACGCCTTCCGCGTACGGCGTTTCGCCGAGCACGGCGATGACGGCGTCGTAGCCCGCGACATTCACGCCGGAGCCGGTCGCGCTATAGGTGACGTTGGCGCTGCCGGCCGCCTCGCGGATGCCGGCGATTATCGTGTCGCCCGCCGGGAAGTCGCTGTTCTGGTTGCCGGTGCCTTGCCAGGTCAGCGACCAGCCGCCAGTCTGGTTCTGCAGGCTGTCCGCACTCTTGCCGACAACCAGGATGCGCTTGCCGCGCGTCAGCGGCAGCACGCCGCCGTTGTTCTTCAACAGCACCAGCGATTGCTGCACCGCCTGGCGCGCCAGCGTGCGCGCCTGCAGCGCGGACTGGCTGCCGGCATTGGTATTGAGCGAAGGTTTCTTGCCGTCGAACAGGCCGGCGCGCAGCTTCACGCGCAGGATGCGGCGCACGGCGTCGTCGATGCGCGCCATCGGGATCTGCCCCGACTGGACTTGTGCGATCGTGTTGGCGATGAAGGCTTGCCAGTCGTCCGGCACCATCACCATGTCGATGCCGGCGTTGATGGCCTGCGGACAGCTGGCATTGCTGCAGCCCGGCACTTGCGCGATGCCGTTCCAGTCGGAGACGACCAGGCCGTCGAAACCCATCTTGGCTTTCAGGATGTCGGTCAGCATGGTCTTGCTGCCATGCATCTTGCCGTAGTCCACGCCGGCCGCGACGTCGTTCCAGCCATTGAACGATGCCATCACGGTCTGGGCGCCGGCGGCCAGCGCGCTATAGTAGCCCTGGCCGTGGAGGTTGATCATGTCGGCTTTCGACGCCTTGTTGACGCCCTGGTCCGTGCCCTGGTCGGTGCCGCCGTCGCCGATGAAATGCTTGGCGGTGGCGACGACGTTGGCGTCGCTGGCGAACGTGCCTTGCAGGCCGGTGACGTAGGCGCCGCCGTATTGGTTGACGATGGCCGGATCTTCCGAGAAACCTTCATAGGCGCGGCCCCAGCGGTCGTCGCGCACCACGGCCAGCGTCGGCGCGAATACCCAGTCGATCCCGGTCGCGCGCACCTGCTTGCCGACGGCGGCGCCGATCTGCGTGATGAGCGCGGGGTTGCGGGCGGCGCCAAGGCCGATGTTGTGCGGGAAGATCGTCGCGCCGTAGACGTTGTTGTGGCCGTGGACGGCGTCGGTGCCCCAGATCAGCGGGATCTTGGTCGCCATGTCGGTCGCCATCGAGGCGTCGTAGTAGCGGTCGGCCAGCGCGACCCAGTCGGCCGCCGTGGCGTACTTGTTGTTGTTCGGCCAGGAGCCGCCGCCGTTGAGCACGGAACCGATGTAGTACTGCGTGACTTGCGCCGGCGTGATGCTCTTGATTTCCGGCTGCGTCATCTGGCCGACCTTCTGCGCCAGCGTCATGCTCGCGATGATGCCGTCGATGCGCGCTTCCATCGCGGCATCCTTGGGGATCGCGCTAGCGATCGCGGGCCAGTCGGTATAGGTGGGTAGCGCGGAGACGGTCGCCGTCGCCAGCTGGCGCGCGCCGCCTTGCGCGTCGGCGGCATCCATGTCCGCCTGGTTGCCGCAACCGCTCGCGGCCAACAGGGCCGCGCCTGCCGCCGCGATGGCGAGCAGCCGCTTCCTCCTGCCGTTCCGCGTCGCACCTGTGTCTCCTCGCATGCACTGCCTTGTATTGTTTTTCATGTGGCACTCCGGGTGAATGGCCGGACGATCGCATGGACTTCAGCGGGCCAGGCCGGTTGATGAAGTTTGTCTCCTCGTTTGCTGCTGCTCCGTTCAAAGCCTGTTGCCAAAAAAGCCGCCATCGTACGCGATGCCGTGCACGGCGGGAATGCCCGTCCCCTATGTCGAGGCGGCCTGCTCCAGCAGCGCCGCCACGCCGAGAAACGCCGGATACTCGGCGGTGATGACATAGGTCGGTATCTCCGCCAGGTAGGCCGACAGCCTGCCCTTCTGCTCGAAACGCTTGCGGAAGCCCGAATGCAGGAAGCGCTCGCCGAGGCGCGGCACGATGCCGCCGCCGATGTAGATGCCGCCCTTGGCGCCGAAGGTGAGCGCGACGTTGCCGGCCAGCGTGCCGAGGATGTCGCAGAAGCATTCGATGGTTTGCGCGCATACCGTGCAGCCGCCGTTCAGGCCGCGTTCCAGTATCTGCGGCACGCTGAGGTCTTCCGCCTTGACGCCGGCCAGCTCGGCCAGCGCGCGATACATGATGTCGAGGCCGATGCCGGCCAGCAGGCGCTCGGCCGACACATGCGGATGGTGGCGCCAGGCGTGGCGCAGGATCGCGACCTCGCGCTCGTTGGCGGGCGTGAAGGTCGCATGGCCGCCTTCGCTGTCGAGCGCGGACCAGCCGTCGCCGGCCGGGACGAGCGCGGAGACGCCGACGCCGGTGCCGACGCCGACCAGGCCGAGCACGCCGCGCGGCTTCGCGCAGCCGCCGCCGACTTGCCGCAGGTCGCGCGCGCCGAGTCGCGGCAACGCCATCGCGAGCGCCTTGAAATCGTTGACCACCAGCAGCGACGCGAAGTCGAACTCGCGCCGCAGCGCTTCGATCGAGAAACGCCAGTGGTGGTTGGTCATGGCGACCTCGTCGCCGTCGACCGGATTGGCGATCGCGAACGCCGCCAGGCGCGCGCGCGCCGCGCCGAGCGCCGCCGCCTCCGGCGATTGCCGGTAGGCGCGCAACGCATCCGGCAGCGTTGCATAGGCCTTGCACGGCAGCACGCCCACCGCGGCGATACGGCCGTCTTCCAACTCCAGCGCGAAGCGCGCATTCGTGCCGCCGATATCGGCCAGCAGGCGCGGGAAAGCCGTGTTCCTGCCGGTGCGCGCCGGAGGTGCCGGGTATGCCGGTTGCGGCGAGGCGTTCAATCCATTCATGATGCGCTCCGCATTCAGGCGATGCGCTGCTCGGTGGCCGGATCGAACAGCACCGCCTTCGACAAGTCGAAGGCCAGCGTCATCCGTCCGCCCGGCACGGCGGCGGCGCGCGGATGCGTGCGGCACGTGATGCGTCCGCCGTTGAAGCGTGCGAACACCAAGGTGTCCGGGCCGGTCGGCTCGGTCAGCTCGACCGTGCAGGCGACTTCGGTCGGATGCCGGCCGTCGGCCGCTTCGGAACGGCGCGCGCTGGCGGCATCGGTCACGTGCTCCGGCCGCACGCCGAGTATCACTTCCCGGCCGTGCCAGGCGGTCAGGTTCGCTTCCATCGGCAGCGGCAGCAGGGTGGTGTTGTCTTCGTGTTCGAGCATGAAGGCCGAGCCGCGTCCCAACGAGGCCAGCCTGCCGCGCAAGAAGTTCATCGACGGCGAGCCGATGAAGCCGGCCACGAACAGGTTGGCCGGCTGGTCGTAGATTTCCTGCGGGCTCCCGAACTGCTGCACCACGCCGTCCTTCATCACCGCGATGCGGTCGCCGAGCGTCATCGCTTCGATCTGGTCGTGGGTGACGTAGACGATGGTGGAGCCGAGGCGCTGGTGCATCAGCTTGATCTCGGCGCGCATGTCGACGCGCAGCTTGGCGTCGAGATTCGAGAGCGGTTCGTCGAACAGGAACAGCGCCGGATCGCGCGCGATGGCGCGGCCCATGGCGACGCGCTGGCGCTGGCCGCCGGACAGCATGGCCGGCTTGCGATCGAGCAGGTGCGAAATCTTCAGGATGTCGGCGACGCGCTCGACGGTCTTCTTCTGCTCCTCCTTCGGCACCTTGCGGATGCCCAGGCCGAACGAGATGTTCTCGCGCACCGTCATGGTCGGATACAGCGCGTACGACTGGAACACCATGGCGATGTCGCGCGATTTCGGCGGCACATGGTTGACGCAGCGGTCGCCGATGCGGATCTCGCCGTCGCTGACGGTTTCGAGCCCGGCGATCATGTTGAGCAGCGTAGACTTGCCGCAGCCAGAGCCGCCGACCAGGATCAGGAACTGACCGTCCTCGATGTCGAGATCGACGCCTTTCAGGACTTCGGCGCCGTTGGGATAGACCTTGCGCACATTGCGGATCGAGAGGCTTGCCATGTCGTTTATCCTTTCACCGCGCCGGCGGTCAGGCCGCGCACGAAATATTTGCCCGCGATCAGATAGATGACGAGCGTCGGCAGCGCGGCGATGATCGCGGCCGCCATGTTGACGTTGTATTCGACGACGCCGGTCGACGTGTTGACGAGGTTGTTCAGCGCCACCGTCACCGGCTGCGCGTCCGAGCCGCCGAACACGACGCCGAACAGGAAATCGTTCCAGATCTGCGTGAATTGCCAGATGAAGCAGACCATGAAGATCGGCAACGACAACGGGAAGATGATGCGACGGTAGATGGTGAAGAAGCCGGCGCCGTCGATGCGCGCCGCCTTGACCAGTTCCTCGGGCACCGTCACGTAGTAATTGCGGAAGAACAGCGTCGTGAACGCCAGGCCGTAGATCGTGTGGACGATGACGAGGCCGGTGGCGGTGTTGGCCAGTTCCGCCGCGCCGAGCAGGCGCGCCATCGGCAGGATCACGACCTGGAACGGAATGAAGCAGCCGACCATCAAGGCGGTGAACACGATGTCGGCGCCGCGAAAGCGCCAGTGCGCCAGCACATAGCCGTTGAGCGAGCCGATCAGCGTCGACAGCAGCATCGCCGGCAAGGTCATCTTCATCGAATTCCAGAAGTAAGGCGCGAGGCCCTCGCATTGCACGCTGGTGCAGGCGCCGCTCCAGGCCTTGGACCAGGCGGCCAGCGTCGGCGCCTGCGGCAGGCTCAGCAGGTTGCCGGCGCGGATCTCGTCGAGCGTCTTGACCGAAGTCGACAGCATGACGTACAGCGGCGCGAGGTAGTACAGCGCGACCAGGCCGAGCAGCAGGTAGATGAACAGGCGGCCGACGGACAGGTTCGGCGCGCCGTTGGCGTAGGTGTCAGCGTGCATGCCTGGCTCCCTTGGTTTCGAGATACATCAGCGGGACGATCACCGCCAGCACGGTCGCCAGCATCATCATCGCGGACGCCGCGCCGAGCCCGAGCTGGCCGCGCGTGAACGAGAACTGGTACATGAACACGGCCGGCACGTCGGAAGAGGTTCCCGGCCCGCCGGCGGTCAGCGCCATCACCAGGTCGAAACTCTTGATCGCGATATGCGACAGCACCAGCAGCACGGAAAGGAACACCGGGCGCAACGCGGGAATCACGATGCGCAGATAGATCGTCGGCAGGCTGGCGCCGTCGACCATGGCCGCCTTGATGATGCTGTCGTCGATGCCGCGCAGCCCGGAGAGGAACAAGGCCATGACGAAGCCCGACGATTGCCAGACGCCGGCGATCACGACGGTATAGATCGCCATATCGGAATCGACCAGCCAGTCGAAGGAAAAATTCTCGAAGCCCCAGTCGCGCATCGTCTTTTCGAGGCCGAGGCCGGGATTGAGTATCCATTTCCACGCGGCGCCGGTCACGATGAAGGACAGCGCCATCGGGTACAGGTAGATCGCGCGCAAGGCGCCTTCGAGGCGGATGCGCTGGTCGAGCAGGATCGCGAGGAACAATCCGAGCGCGAGGCAGATGGCGATGAAGGGGATGCCGAACAGGCCGAGGTTGGCGGCAGCGGTCCACCAGCGGTCGAGCTCGAACAGCGTTTCGTATTGCACGAAGCCGGCGAACTCGAATCTCGGCAGCAGCGCCGATTCGGTCAGCGACAGGTAACCGGTCAACCCGATGAAGCCGTAGACGAAGACCAGCGAGACGATGATCGTCGGCGACAGCACGAGGCGCGGCAGCCACCGGTCGGCGAAGGCCGCCAGGCTGGAGTTGCCGGTGTCGCGGGCGGACGATCGTCCGCGGTGCGGATCGGCGCTCGTCGGCAAGGCAGGCGAGGTGTGCAAGGTGGACACGGTGGGCGATAGTGCGGTGTCAGACATGAAATCCTCCGGGTTCGGAAACGGCGGCGAAGGACGTCCGCCGCTTCCCGGCGCCGGCAAAGAGGGTGGCCGGCGCCGTCCTGCAAACCGCTCAGCGGGCTCAGCGGGTCTTGGCGGCCTTGGCGAGCGCCTGCACCGCCGCCTGCGAGGTCATGTTCGAGCTCATGAACTTCGCCACCACGTCGACGATCGCACCCTGCTTGGCCGAGCTGATCGCCATGCCATGCGCGAAGCTCGGCACCAGGCCGCCGCCCTTGCTGGTGGCGTCCATGTCGTTCATCGACTTGACGGCGCAGCTGTCGAAGTTGGCGCGCGTCACGCCGCCGCGCGCCGGGATCGAGCCCTTGTTGAGGTTGAAGATTTCCTGGAACTCGGGGCTCATGATCGCGTTCGCCAGCGCCAGCTGCGATTTCTGGGCGTCGGGGCTCTTGACCTTGAACATCGCCATCGAATCGATGTTGAAGGTGAACGCCTTCTCGGTGCCGGGCGCGGCCACGCACAGGTAGTCGCGGCCGGGCAGCTTGCCGGCGACCGTGAATTCGCCCTTCGCCCAGTCGCCCATGAATTGCATGCCGGCCTTGCCGTTGATGACCATCGCCGTCGCCAGGTTCCAGTCGCGGCCGGCGGCATCCTTGTCGATGTAGCTCTTGATCCGGGCCAGCGTGTCGAAGGATTGGATCATCGTCGGGCTGGTCAGCGCGGCCGGATCGAGCTGCACGATCGCTTTCTTGTAGAACTCCGGGCCGCCGACGCCGAGCACGACCGATTCGAACAGCGTGGCATCCTGCCACGGCTGGCCGCCGTGGGCGACGGCGGTGAAGCCGGCCTTCTTGATCTTCTCGGCGGCGTCGAAGAATTCGGTGAAGTTGGTCGGCACCTTGGCGCCGGCCTTGGACAAGACTTCCGGATTGATCCACAACCAGTTGACGCGATGCACGTTGACCGGCGCGGCGACGTAATGGCCCTGGTATTTCATCACGGCCGACACCACCGGCGGCAGCACCGTGTCCCACTTGCCTTCGGCCGCGGCGGCGTCGATGCTGGCGAGCACGCCTTCCTTGCCCCATTCCTGGATCGACGGCCCCTTGATCTGGGCCGCGGTCGGCGCGTTGCCGGCGATGACGCGCGCCTTCAAGGCAGTCATCGCGTTCTCGCCGCCGCCGCCGGCGACCGCGAAGTCTTTCCAGGCGACGCCCTTGCCTTCCATGATCTTCTTCAGTTCCGCGACCGATTTGGCTTCGCCGCCGGAAGTCCAGTAATGCAGCACTTCGACGTTGCCCGCCTGCGCCGTGGCGGCCAGGCCGGTTGTCGCGACGAGAATTGCTTGAGCGATTTGCTTGAGTTTCATGAAGCTGTCTCCTGATGTTGGTTTAGAACCAGGTCTCGACCTGGAAGCCGTACGAGGTCGCGCTGGTGCGGTTGCCGTAGACCGGGCCGCCTTCGTTGGACGCGTTGACCGAGGCCGTGGCCGCGTCATTCCATTTGCCGTAGGTGACGAAGGCGCGCAGTTCCGGGCGCGACCAGACGCCAGGGCCGGCGGCGATCGTCGGCGCCAGCGTGATCTTGGTCAGACGCTTGGCCGGGCCGGTCGGCTCCTTCACGCGATCGATGCCGAGTTCGGCTTGCAGCTTGATGTGCTGCGAGATCGCGTAGACCGGGCGCACGCCGACCGTGGTCCAGGTGGTGGCGCCGCCGGCGGCATCGGACTTGTCGCGCTGGACCAGGGCCACGAATTGGGCGCCGAACTTGGGCGTCGGCTGGATCCACAGCGAATCGAAGACGCGCAGGCGGGTCACGTCCGAGCCTTGCGAGGTGAAGCCGGAGCGGCCGATGCGGTTGCAGCACTGGCCGCCGATGCCGGTGCCGGGGCCGACGCCGTATTGGATGCCGACGGTGTTGGTGCCGCCGAACACCTTTTCCTGGTTGTGGAACAGCGACGCCTGCCAGCCGTTGTGCACGCCGCTCGTGCCTTCCGCCTTGATCAGCGAGACCACGGCGTCGAGGCTGCCGTGCTGGTTGGTCGGCAAGCCCTGGTACACCAGGTTGTGGCGCATCGCGGCGTTGGAGTTGACGACGCGGCCGGTGACCGGATCGGTGACGTTGGTGTCGTTATCCTTGAAGAGCGCATAGCTGAAGCGGCCGGGTCCCGCCTTGATGCCGTCGATGCCGGCGCCGGTGCCGTTCAGGTTGATGTATTGCAGGTCGAGCATGTGGATGTCGGGGCGCACGTAATAGCGCTTGCCGATCCAGGCGGTGCCGCCGTTCAGTTCGGGAATGCCCTTGGCCTCGACGTACAGCTTGGCGAGTTCGAGCTTCAGATCGCCGATCGAATTCGGGCTGTAGCCGTTGGTCATGACGTGGCCGACGAAGCTGACGCCCTCCACCTTCATCATTTCCTTCGTGTACTGCAGTTCGAGATAGGTGTCGCACTCGTTGCCGAGCCGGTAGCGCATCGTGTTGCCGCCGAGGCCGAAGCAGCTTTGCGAGCCGCCGGCGGTGCTGGAGCCGGCGCCGGTGCGGAAGTAGCCGTGGTATTCGTCGGCGACTTCGTCCGCTTGCGCGATGCCGCAACAAAACGCGAGCGGCAATGCCGCGCTCAAGGCTTTCGATAGGATTCGATTCATCACATCTCCTCTGTGTTGATGGGTTGCGTTGATTTGCCGGACCGAGGAAGTGCTTGCGGATGCGCCGCTCCTACCGTCTCCCCTGCCCTGCGTCGGCCGTCGGTGACGGCGCATTGTTGTTGTGTTTCTGGCGCAGCGGAGCGGACAGTAGCATCGGCGAAAATGTGACGCCAAACGATCGCGGCGGCGCCAGCCGGCGACTGTTAAGTGGTTGATTCTTATGGCTTTGCTTGAAAGCCGGCGGCGCATGCTGTTACATTTCTTAACGCAGCGCCGCGCCCCCGGAGCAGGTGCGATCGGCATCACCCCAGGCGCCATGCGGCCGCGCGGCAAAATGCCGGTGCGCGAGCGCCCTGCAATAAAACGCAATGAAAGCTCACACTTCATTACAAAACCGAACGCGTCCTTACCGACGCAGCCCGTTCGACTTCGGCTATAGTCTCCGCAAAGAGGAAGGATTAGCGGTGCAGGTCCCAAGACGAATCTCATTGCCGCATGAGGAGACATCCCGCAGGCAGGCCGCCGGATCGCGCAAGCTGCGCCGGTGGTGCGGCGCGCTCGCCTTGTGCCTGTGCGCCGCCGGCGTCCAGGCGCAATCGCAGCAATTGCAGGTGCTCCACTGGTGGAAATCGGTCAGCGAACGCAAGGCCGTGGAGCTGCTCGCGTCCCGGCTCGCCGACGACAATGTCGCCTGGCGCGACGGCGGCATTGCGGGCGGCGCCGGGGTCGGCGCCGACATCGTGCTCAAGAGCCGCGTGCTGGCCGGCGACGCGCCCGACGCGGCGCAACTCAACGGCGTCATCATCGGCGAATGGGCCGCGCTCGGGCTGCTGCGCGAATTCGATGCCGTGGCCGCCGCCGGCAAGTGGGACAGGCTGCTGCTGCCGACCGTGTGGAACGTGGTACAGCCGCGCGGCCAGGTGGTCGCCGCGCCGCTCGGCATCCATCGCATCAATACGCTGTTCTACAACCGCAAGCTGCTGGCGCAGCACCAGCTCGCGCCGCCGCGCAACTGGGACGAATTCGAACGCGCCGCCGCCAAGCTGCAGCAAGCCGGCGTCGTGCCGCTGGCGCAGAGCAGCGAACCGTGGCAGGTGGCGCAGCTGTTCGAGACGCTGCTGCTGTCGGAAGCCGGCCCGGCCCTGTACCGCGAACTGTTCGTCAGGAAATCGGCCGCCGCGTTTGCCGACGAGCGCGTGGCGCATGCGCTCCACCGCTTGCGCAGGCTGAAGCAATGGATGACGGCGCCGCTGCAGGAGCGCGCCTGGAACGACACGGCGCGCCAGTTCGCCGACGGCGGGGCGGCGATGATGGTGATGGGAGATTGGATGAAGGGCGAATTGAACGCCTGGGGCCTGGCGACCGACGACGCCTTCGGTTGCGCCGCCGTGCCGGGAACCGCCGACTACTATCTGTACGACATCGACACCTTCGCGATGCTGGCGACCAATCCCGCGCAGCGCGCGGCGCAGGAGAAGTTCGCGCAGCTGGCGGTGTCCGCCGCCATCCAGGCCGACTACAACCAGATCAAGGGATCGATCCCGGTGCTGCGCAATCCCGATCTCGCCAAGATGGACGGCTGCGCGCGCGCCGCGTGGAGGCTGTTCGCGCGCGGCGCCGCCGCGCAGGTGCCGAGCCTGGTGCACCGCATGGCCGCCGATGAAGTCACCAAGAATGCCGTCATCGCCGAAGTGCATCGCTACTTCGTCGATGACCGGGTCACCGCCGCCGAAGCGCAACGCCGGCTCGCCGCCGTCGCGCAGGCGCAATCGATGAAGACAGGAAAATGACACGCAAGATACTGATCGTTGACGACGACCAGAAGACCCGCACCCTGCTCAAGGCCTACCTGGAAAAGAACCAGTACGAGGTGCGGCTGGCGCACGACGGCGAGACCTTTCTCGCCGAGTTCCAGCGCTATGCCGACGAACTGTCGCTGGTGATACTCGACGTCATGCTGCCCGACACCGACGGCTTCGCGCTGTGCCGCAGCGTGCGCCAGCGCTCCAACGTGCCGATCATCATGCTGACGGCGAGCTCCGACGAGACCGACCGCGTGGTCGGGCTCGAACTCGGCGCCGACGACTATATCGCCAAGCCCTACAGCCCGCGCGAGCTGCTGGCGCGCATCAAGGCGATCCACCGCCGCACCGGCATCGACAACGCCGCCGCTCCGCGCTTCTACCGTTTCGTCGGTTTCACTCTCGACACGGTCGAACGCAGCGTGACCGACGCCAAGGGCGAGGTGGTGCCGCTGACCGGCCTCGATTTCCAGCTGCTCAAGTATTTCGTCGAGCACCCTGGCGACATCCTCGACCGCAGCGTCTTGTGCGAGCAGACGCGCGGGCGCGACGCCGGCCCGCTCGACCGCTCGCTCGACGTGCAGATCAGCCGCCTGCGCACCCGGCTCGGCGACGACGGCAAGCAGCCGGCCTTGATCAAGACCGTGCGCGGCGCCGGCTACGTGTTCTCGGCCGACGTGACGACGGCGAGCGGCTGAGGAACGATCGGACATGGCGGAATTCCTCGAACGTATCCGCACCCGGCTGTTGCCGCAATCGCTGCTCGGCCGATTGTCGCTGGTCATGCTGGCCGGCGTGCTGCTGACGCAATTGGCGGGCAACGCGATCTGGTCGCGCCAGCTGCGCGCGGAATCCGAGGCCGAAGCCAGGACCGCGGCGCGCAATCTCGCGCACAGCGCGGCCAGCACGATCCGCTTCTTCCTCAGCCTGCCGCCGAACTACCGCCCGCTCGTGATCCAGCAATTCCGCGAGATGGGCGGCACGCGCTTCTTCGTCAACGTCAACAGCCGCGCGCTGGCGATCCGCGAGATCGACAGCGTGGCGCTGACCCGCATCGCGCTCGACGAAGTGCGCGCCACGCTCAAGCAAGACATGCCGCGCCTCTCGAACTACCGGCTCGGCTTCGCCTGGCCGGCCAACCTGGTGATGTCGGACGACGGCTCGGAACTGGCCGACCTGCCGGACCGCTGGGTGCGCCACATCCTGCTGATCGAACCGAAGCCGGCCCCGGTGCTCGTGATCCAGGCCGAGATGGAACCGGGCCACTGGCTGTATCTCGCCAGCCTGATGCCCAATCCCTATTTCCTCGAGAACGCCGACCCGCTGCCGCCCGGCCGCCTGATGCAGCAGGTGCTGTCGCTGGTCGCGGTGCTGATCCTGTCGATCCTCGTGGTGCGCTGGATCACGCGCCCGCTGGCCGCATTGTCGGAGGCGGCGGAATCCTTCGGCAACGGCGAACCCGCGCCGGCGCTGCCGAAGACCGGCAGCCGCGAATTCCTCAATACCGCGCGCGCCTTCGATGCGATGCGCGAACGGATCCAGCGCTACCTCGAAGACCGCGAGCGGCTGTTCGTCTCCATCTCGCACGATCTGCGCACGCCGATCATGCGCCTGAAGCTGCGCGCCGAGCTGCTCGACGACGACACCTTGCGCAGCGAATTCCACGACGATCTCGACGATCTCGACATGATGGTCAAGGGCGCCTTGCAATGCGTGAAGGATAGCGACATCCACGAGAACCCGACCGAGATACGGCTCGATGCGCTGCTCGGCCGCATCGTGCGCGGCGCGCGCCTGGCCGGGCGCGAAGTCGCGTTCGCCGAATCCGGCGCGACGGTGGTGGCCAAGCCGCTGGCATTGAAACGCGCGATCGGCAACCTGCTCGACAACGCGCTGCATTACGGCAAGCGCGCCGAGATCGCCGTCGGCGAAGACGGAGACAACGTCGCCATCACCATCCGCGACGACGGTCCGGGCGTGCCGGACGAGGCATTGAATACGCTGTTCGAACCCTATGTGCGGCTGGAGCACGGCCGGCAGCAGAATCAGGGCGGGCTGGGGCTGGGGCTCGGCATCGCGCTTGGCATCGTGCAGGCGCACGGCGGCAAGCTGCTGCTGGAGAACCATCCGGAAGGCGGGCTCGTCGCCAGGATCGTCCTGCCCAAGCGGCCGGTGGAGACCGATGTTCCGGCGGCGGAAACCGTCTAACATCGCGCGCTCGCCGTGGCCCGGGCGATATGCTCAGCGATAGCCGCGCAATTTCGCGTATTCCGCGACCTGCCCGGGTTCAAGCACTTCCATCATGTGGAGATGGTAGCGAAGATGGGCCGCGCGCAAGGCTCCCTGGATGTGCGCGATGTTCGAAGCCGCGTCGTCCACCGACGATGCGGTCGCCCTTCTCTCCCGGAACAGCCGATCGAGCGCCGCTTCCGACGCGATCAGCCGCTCGCCGAGCGCCCCCGCTTCCTTTTTCATCTCGTCGAATAGCCGCTCGGTCGCCGCTCGCTGCGCATCGCTCAGGCCGAGCCGATCGGCCAATTCCAGTACATGCGACGGGCCGGGATAGCCGTTCAGCTCCGCCGGCAATGCCAGCGACATGCCCTTGCCGGCGCGCAGATCCGCCATCTGTTGCGCCGAAAGCGCCTTGATGGTCCGATCCTGCATCCCGGCATAAGGCGATGCCGTTGATGTTTGCGCATGGGTGTGATGGACAGCGTGATCATGGGCGTGTTGCGCATGGGCGCCGCAAGAGGCAAGAAGAGCCATGGCGATGGTCAGGGTTTTCATAGGATGTTCCGCGAAAGGCAAAATCGACAAGCCATTATTGCGGCGACAGCGGCGGCGAGCATATGATTGCAATCATATGAAACCGGATAATCAGTCATCGGCTTCGGACACGACGGAGACCGCACTGTCGGACGAACGCGCCATAGGCAGTGTCGTCCCGACCAGGCGCGATCTGCGTGCGGGTACCGCGTTGTTCAGGCAAGGCGACGCCTCGATCGGTCTGTTTTATCTGCTCGCCGGGCGCATGCGCCTGGTACGCGTGACGCCCTCCGGCAGCGAGGTGGCCCTGCACACGATCTCGCCGGGAGAATTCTTCGCGGAAGCATCGCTGTTCTCGTCTTCCTACCACTGCGATGCGATAGCGCTCGGCGACAGCGTCGTGCTCATTTATGGAAAGAAAGCGTTGATTGCCGAATTCAACCGGAACCCGGAGGATCTTTGGCAATTCGCGGGAAGACTCGCCAGGCAAGTGCAAGGCTTGCGCACTCGCCTGACGCTCAGGCAGATTCGCTCTGCAACGGAAAGGGTGCGCCAAGCCTTGCTTCTTCGATGCGACGAAAGCGGCTTTTGGAAGACGGAAGGAACGCTCAAGCAATTCGGGGCGGAGATCGGGCTGACGCATGAGGCGCTTTACCGGGCGCTTGCGCGGCTTGAACGTTCCCAGGCGATCATCCGGCTGGCCGACGGCATTGTCGTGAAGCGGAAATAATCTGTAGGACCTTCACTACTCGTAGCGTTGCTGCCGGCTATTTAGCAATGAGCGGTCATTCATGGCTCGTCGGTCTACAACGAGTCGCTCGTCTCTCGCGTTGATCTCACATCACGCCTTTAATTGCATGGAGGAGCTGCCCTCTCGGGTGCGAATGCCATCCGGTAGAGGTACCCGATGGCCACATGTTCTCCATTGCAACCAGTAGTTGTGGCAGGTCGTGGAAATCTTCGTGCTTGTTTGTTGCTTGCGCTGCCATGGCAGAAACTCTACACCTTTTGTCAGGTTAGCGCGAGACGGCCAATTTTAACGTCCCTACACTTCAGGGTGATCAGTGGAGGAAGCGCTCCATTTCAATACCCTTTTGCATCCCTTAGCCATCCCATGCATTGGAAACTACAAGCAATGACTGAAGATCTTCAAAACCATCCTGAAGCACCCGTGGACACTTGGGAGATTGACACTGCTCTCGCGCATGTCGGGCGGCAATCAAGCATCGCGTCGAACTCCGTCAATCCGCCTCTCGTGCGCGCATCGACCGCAGTGTTTCAGACATTGAACGAGTTCAAGCAGTCGTACAAGGGCGTCGTATTCGAATCGCCACGCTACGGCCGCTCCGGCACTTCGACGAACTTCGAGCTTCAGAACGCAATGGCAAAGCTGTGCAATGCTGAAACTTGTATCGCCACGCCCTCCGGGTTGAGTGCAATCGCAGCCGTGATCGGCGCCCATGCGCGAGTCGGCGGGCAGATTTTGGTGCAAGAAGGCGTGTACGGGCCTACGCAGACACTCTGCGAAAAGGTTCTTGAACCCTTGCAGTGTCGGGTGGACTATTTTGACAGTCCCGAGGCACTGGTGCAAAAGCTGACCGCCAGCACCTCGCTTATCTTTATCGAAGTCCCGTCATCGCTGACGATGCGCATGATTGATGTCGCAGCGGTATGCGCCATCGCTGCCGAGCGCAAGATTCCGGTGGCATGTGACTCGACTTGGGGAACACCTATCTTCTTCGATGCCCATAAGCTCGGAATCGCCATTTCGATCCATGCGGCGACGAAGTACATCAACGGGCATTCCGATGTGATGCTGGGCCTGATGACAGGCTCGTACGAAGCCCTGCAGTCGACGCGAACCTGGTGCGACCGCAATGGGACCCATGTTTCAGCAGACTCCTGCTGGCTTGCACTGCGAGGGATGCGAACGCTCCATCTACGCATGCAAAAACACGCCGCGAGCGCCATCCAGGTTGCCACGTGGCTGGAGAAGTTGCCTCAGATTAAACGAGTCCTCTTTCCGGCCTTGCCGGCTAACCCAGGCCATGCCCTATGGAAGAAACATTTCACCGGGGCGCCCGGCCCATTCACCGTTGAGTTGCAATCATGCAGTGAGGCAGCCTTTGAGAAATTCATCAATTCATTTCAGCTTTTCGGCTTGGGAACCAGCTGGGGTGGATACGAGAGCTTGGTGATGCCGGCGATTCCGCATCATCTGCGCGCGCTGCCAATCCAACCGGACGAAGGGCGTTTGGTCCGGTTCCACATCGGCCTGGAAGCGCCGGCAGATCTGTGCGAAGACATCGGCGCCGCTTTGAAGCACATAGGTGCATGACAGCGACTGAGTCGGGAAGCATCAACAGGTTGTCGTGGCGGGGGCTGCGGGCTTCTTATATAAGTGTCGCCGTATGATTGATCTTTTCGTTGCCTGCCGCCTTCATCGGCGCTGTCTCCATTTTGAGCGTTACTCCCGGTGTGGATACAGCCATCGCATTGCGAGCGGTGACGGCAAACGGACGCCGATCAGGGGCAATGGCGGCTGTTGGCATAGCATTGGGTGTTTGGCATGGGGAGCGGCGGCATCAGTTCGTGCCAGCAGGTATCAGTGCAGCAAACTATTGCTTTTTCCTCGCTTGCCTTCAAGTCCTGCTGACACTTGTCCGGTTCAGCGTCTTGCTTGTCGCCATCGCCCCACTGGACAGATTCTTGCGTCGTCATCAGCATCGAAGACGCTGGATCGACTTACAGGTGGCGTCTTTGTTGCCCTTGGAATCAAGCTGGTTGCGTCGTCCTCGCATTGACGTCGGGCCTCTATGCCCTCCGGTGGATCCTGCCGAGCAAGGATTTCTCCGAGCGCATAACCGGTAGCTTTTCACAATCGGATTGAGGTGTGCAGAGACCAAGTGTATTCGGGTAACGAGCGGGAATACCCCGACGAGCGCATCGCTGAATGACCGCTGTGCCTCGGCAAGCTGCCCTCGGATGTGGGAAAGTCGAGCGTCCGAAAGGGGTCGAATTCGGAAACTCACGATCTGACACATCCTGTCAGATCAAATCACAACTTGTACACCTGACCATCGGGAACAATCCCCCGGAAGCGGACATTCCGCGATTCATCATGCCACTCGAAAGCGGACATTCCAGGCCAGGCACGTCAATGGCGACCGCCTTTATTGGCGCTCTTAAATCGAACTATCAAGCCGGCGCCCATTCATGCCCAACAACAGGCGTTCCGAAAAAGCGTCCGCTGTGAGCGGTTCGCCATAGTAATAACCTTGACCTGCTTTACAGCCGCGCTGTTGCAGAAACACCGACTGCGCGGCCGTTTCGACTCCTTCGGCAATGATGTTCAGATGCAGGCTATGCGCTATCGAAATGATCGCATCGATGATGGCCGTATCGTTGTTGTCCGTTCCGATGCCGCGCACAAACGACTGATCAATCTTGAGAGTATCAATCGGAAAACTCCGCAGATAACCCAGGTTTGAATATCCCGTCCCGAAGTCGTCAATGAGCAAGTGAATGCCCATCGCGCTCAATTGTGCCAGGGTGGCACGATTTTCTTCGTTCGGCTGCATCAAAACGCTTTCGGTAATTTCGAGGTCCAGCGAGGACGCGGAAAGACTTTTCTCGTTCAGCAGCTGTTCAACGCGCTTTCCAAAGTCCATCTGCTGCATTTGGTATACCGACAGATTGACGGCCATCCTGAGATACGGATGGCCGCTATCGTGCCAGCGTTTGAGCTGGGCGCAGGCCTCGTCGAGCACCCATTCGCCGATCGATTGAATGAAACCGTTCTGTTCCGCAAGGGGAATGAACTCGGCAGGCAAAACCACGTCGCCTGTCGATTGCGGCCAGCGGATCAATGCCTCGGCGCCGATTATTCGGCCGCATTCCATGTCCACCTGAGGTTGGTAATTCAAGGTGAATTCGCGACGCGGAAGCGCATGACTCAACCGATTCGTCAGTGTCAGGCGCTTCGACATGGCTGCATGGAGGTCAAGACTGAAGAATTGGTAGTGCCCGCGTCCGTTTTCCTTCGCATGGTACATTGCGGCATCGGCAGCACGCAGCAACGTGTCGACATCCTGGCCGTCGCCAGGGTACAAACTGATGCCGACGCTGCTGCCAATCTGCAACTCGTTCCCATCGACCACAAATACCTGGCTTAATGCATCGAGCACCTTGTTTGCCACCACCCGCGCCTCGTTGCTGCCATGTAGTTTCGGCAGACAGATGACGAACTCATCTCCGCCCAGGCGGGCTACGCTGTCGCCGGTTCGCAAACAGTGTTGCAGCCGACCGGCAACTGCCTGCAATAACCGGTCGCCGATCTCGTGGCCGAGCGAGTCGTTGACATGCTTGAAGCGATCGAGATCGATGAAGAGCAGCGCCGCCATATGTCGGTCACGCCCGGCTTGTTCAATGACGTGCGCCAAATCGGCATGCAACTTTGTGCGATTGGGGAGCCCGGTCAGCTCATCATGGTGGGCCATGAACCGAATATGCAATTCTGCTTGTTTTCGTTCAATGGCAATGCCGGCAATACGCGTGCCGATTTCGATCAGCCGCTTTTCGAAGCGGCTCGGCTCGCGCATTTCGCGGTAATACATGGCAAAGCTACCCAGAGGCCGCCCCTGACGCGAAATAATCGGAGTTGACCAACACACGCGCAGACCATGGCGGTCGGCAAGCTCACGATAATCTTCCCATAGAGGATCCGACTGGATGTCGGTAATGACGACCTGCTCGCCTCGGAACAAGGCATTACCGCAAGAACCGCCTCTCGGATCGACGACCTCGCCATCGATGGCGTCGACGAAATCTTGCGGCAGACTGGGGGCTGCGCCGTGCAGCACATGGGTCCCATCCTCATCCAGCAACACGATCGAACACAACATGCCCTCGGATTGCAATTCGATCATCTGCGCCAGGCTTCCCAATATGTCGGGTAGCGGAGCATCCGCCGCAATCATTTCCAGAACACGATTTTGTCCGACACGCAAAGCTTCCGCCAGTTTGCGATCGCTGATATCACGCGAATTGACGACTATTCCCATGACTGATGGCGTATCGAGCGTTTTCAGCACGCTTTCGAGAACGCGCCACGATTCGTTCTTGTGACGAACGCGAGTTTCGATTTGCAGGGGATCCCTCAGAATCCCAGGATCGCCCGACTTGACCCTTTCGAGGAAGGTTTCCACTTTCGAGACATCATTGGGATGAACGAGTGCCGGGAGCTTCTCTCCGACCAGATCCGACGGGCGATAACCGAGCACACGCTCAACCGACGGATTGGCATAACAAATCATTCCATCCATATTGACGATGATGATGATGTCAAAGGCATTCTCGATCAGCGCAGTGAATAATTCATCGCTGCTGCGCAGCGGTAGTCCCGCCTGCGCGCGTGCCGCAATGTCAGCGCCGGTCTTCGATTTTTTCATGTCGATCTCACGTCCACCAGGCCCAAGGCGCTAAAGATTGTCGCCTGATCACTCAGATCGCCTACGATCTTTACGGTCGGCAGCGGCGACAATCTGACCAGAGTCGGCGTCACTAGGACACCTTCGCTCAGGGCGCGCAAGGGCTCACGCAGGATATCGACCACCTCCACCTTGAAACGGCCAGTTGCCTGCTGTTCGCAAAAGGCCATTAAATTGGCCTGTGCCCGAGTCGAGGCGAGCGATCCGTCTGCGATATAGAGGCGGAGCACGATGGAGCAACTCTTTTCAGTGCCTGTCGATGATGCCCCTTTCGCCAATGCCGGTTTCATATCGCGGGGCCTTTATCTCCGACCAGAACCGTGTTGAGATTTCTTTGCAATGCCGCCAGCTTCTCTTCGAGGGCATACTGGTCTGTCATGAGCCGCGCGAGCTCTTTGCGACGCGATTCCAGTTCCAGCATCAGATCTTGTTTGCGTTCGACGGCGGATTCAATGTCGTGGCGCATGGATCCCATCAGCACTTCGCCTCCGGCTGTATAAACGTCTGCCACCTTCACGCCGTCGTCAGACAGGATCAGTTCATGCACGTTCTTGGCATGCCGGGTGCCGCGCGATTTGATGACTGTTAACTCCCGGTTGTATTCTCCTGTCTGCACGAGATAGGAGAGATGGATCCAGGTGTCGGCGATGGAGGAAATCTGGGCCACCGACCCTTCGTGCAGCGGTTCGGTGCCGCGCGCCAGGCTGGTGCACACGACGGTGATCCCACGCAGCCAGGCAAAGTGCATTAATTGCTCGGCGACGCTGAAACCGGCAACGAGCCCTTCTGTTCGAAACGGCGCCGAGAGAGGATCGATCACCAGGCAGCGCGAATTGTGCCGTCGCATCAGTTTGATCAGCCTGACGAGATGTTCCTCCACTTTGCACACCGCTGTGTGCCCCGCATACATCACCAGCGTGCCTGACGCGACATGCGGGGCCAAATCGATGGCAACCGACTTCAAGCTGCGTACGAGAGCACTGGCTTTCTGGTCGAACGAAACATACAGGGTCGACTCACCTCGCATGCAGGCGGCTTCTGCAAATGCGCCAGCCAATGTCGACTTGGCCGTGCCCGGTGCGCCCGTGATCAATGTGCTTGCTCCGCGGAAGTAGCCGCCGCCCAGAAGCGCGTCGAGACTCTCGATACCACAGGACACGCGTTCAACGGGAACCCGTTGCTCGGGCTCTTCCGGGGTATGGCTCGCAACATCGATTCCATCGGACGAGATGACGAAAGGGTACTCGTTCTCATCGAATTGGGCGCCGCGAAACTTCACGACGTGCAGATTTCTTGTCGCCACGCGTTCAACCAAGCGCTGTTTCAATTCAACCACGCAATCGGCCATGAAGGTCGTGGCCTCGGCAAAGGAATAGAATTCGGTGAGCAAGGAAGTAACGACACTGCTGTCATCGCGGGCGGTCAGGATGCCGGTAAGGCCGCTGTTCCTTAGCCAATCACGCAGCCGGTAGCACTCGCGCCGCTCAGCGATTCTATCGTTCAATATGCTTAGCAGAAGATCGAGTGAATCGAAGACGACCAGTTTTGCATCCATCTCCTTGGCTTTCGCTTCGATGCTTGCCAGCATTCCGGTCAAGTCGAAATTGCCGTTGTGGACCACGTCGGCCGTCAGGTGGGCGTCGATGAAGTACAGCTTGTTTTGCTGCACCAAATTGTCGAGCGCCCAGCCAAAGCTGGATGCATTGGCGATGATCTGGTCCGAATTTTCTTCGAACGCAGCAAAGATTCCAGATATGTTTCTGTCCCGCGCATTATTGGCTAGAACCTGCAAGCAAAAGACCGTTTTCCCAGTGCCGGGACCGCCGACAACCAGCGAATTTCGATCGCGTGGCAATCCGCCGCCAGTAATCTCGTCGAAGCCAACGATTCCGGTAGGTATGCGAACTAACGTCGGCTTAGCGGTGGAGCTTAGTTGTTCCATCTAGGATTCTTTCCTGAGGACGATCTAAAGCTGCCCTCGGCAATAGAAGGTGCCGAACCGACACTTACTGCAGCACAGCTATCGCTCCGGTAATCCGTAAGTAGACGTCAGGCGGATAAGAGAAAGAATAAGGAAGGCATCTCGTTCGACAAAGAGCGTGGTCAAATTGTTCATGCCTTTATGTTGATACCTGTACACGAGCACCCATATCAGCCCCTCATCCGCATTTCCTCCAAGCTGTTGATCGTCGCTTGGCATAGCCCGCCGGCACGCGCCATGCCGCATCTCCCACAACGACGCATCAGTCGCCATAACCCGATTGATCTAGCGCAAACAGTTGTTCCCTGATGCCGATTTCGCATCGAAACATGCGCCGTTTTTCCTATCGCACAAACAACCTCCTTGCTAGGATGCCCAAATTTGCAGCACGGCATCAAGGTAGTCCATCAATAACAATCACCAATCAGCGAGGAGAAAATGACAGTACGTTACTATGCAGGCGGCGGCAACGGCATCCGGTCGAGCGTTTCCGGTGTCACCACTTTCGATGCCGTCACCGACGGCAGCGGCAATCCCAGCATCGACAACCTGTTGTCCGGCAACACCTGGGGCAACGGCGTCAGCAAGACCGGGACAACGGTCCTGACCACCAGCTTTTCCACCGCCAACTCGGTCTATCGCGGCGCCGCTTCCGCGCCAGGCAATGTCCAGACCTTCACGGCGGAACAGATCGAAGCAGCGCGCAAGTCGATGGCGCTGGTCTCTTCCGTCTGCAACATCACCTTCAATGAAGTCACCGATTCGCGCAACGTCGCGGGCGACATCCGCTGGGGGCAGTCCGACGACGGCAGGGCCGTGCCGACCGCCTATGCCTACTATCCCACCACGGCGGCCTACGGCGGCGACATCTGGTTCGGGCCGAACTACAATTCCTACAAGTTTCCGGTCGTCGGCGGCTACGGCTTCTATACCTTCATCCACGAACTCGGCCATGCTCTCGGCCTGAATCACGTGCATGAAGGCTCGGTGCCGGCGCAACCTGGCGAAGATCAGTTCAAGTACAGCGTCATGAGCTATCGCGACTACGCCGGCGACGATCTGAGCGGCGTCCGCAGCGCGTATCTCCCGACCACCTACATGGTCAACGACATCGCGGCGCTCCAATTCATGTACGGCGCCAACATGAGCTACCGCACCGGCAACGACGTCTATCAATGGGCGGCGGACAAGAGCGTGTATGAAACGATCTGGGATGCGGGCGGCAACGATACCATCGACGCCTCCAACCAGGCGCAGGGCGTGCTCTTGAACCTGAACCCGGGCCAATGGTCGGAAATCGGCAAGGAATTCTCGAATAGCCAGAGCATGGTGCGCAGCAACCTGACCATCGCCCACGGCGCGACCATCGAGAACGCGACCGGCTCCGCCTTCAACGACCA
>Ga0196972_1000116_pt1 | contig 66166 bp, 57 predicted proteins | sample S1v_2013CmetaG_FD_148618 | JGI IMG/M metagenome (GOLD analysis project Ga0196972, IMG submission 148618) | Soil microbial communities from Anza Borrego desert, Southern California, United States - S1+v_20-13C | ecosystem: Environmental > Terrestrial > Soil > Desert | place: USA: California...
GTCCCGGATAGCTGCGGTCGATCTCGGCGCGGATGACCTTGAGGATGGCGTGCGTTTCCGGCAGGTTCTCGTTGGTCGTGCCTTCACGCTCGATCAGGTAGGGAACGGCGTCCAGGCGCAGCCCGTCCACGCCGAGGTCCAGCCAGTATTTCATGATGCCGAGCACCGCCTTCAGCACCTGCGGATTGTCGAAGTTCAGGTCGGGTTGGTGGGAATAGAAGCGGTGCCAGAAGAAGGCGTTGGCCACGGGGTCCCAGGTCCAGTTCGATTTCTCGGTATCGCAGAAGATGATGCGTGTGCCGGCGTAGGTGTTGTCGTTGTCCGACCAGACATAGAAGTTGCGTGCCTTGGACCCCGGCTTGGCCTTGCGTGCGCGCTGGAACCACGGATGCTGGTCCGAGGTATGGTTGATCACCAGCTCTGTGATCACGCGCAACCCACGCTTGTGCGCCTCGGCGATGAAGCGCTTGGCGTCGGCCATCGTGCCGTAGTCCGGATGGACACCCTTGTATTCGGCGATGTCGTAGCCGTCGTCGCGCCTTGGCGACGGGTAGAACGGCAGCAGCCAGATGGTGTTGATGCCGAGTTCGGCGATATAGTCGATTTTTTCGATCAGGCCGGCAAAGTCGCCGACTCCGTCATTGTTGGAGTCGAAGAACGACTTGACGTGCACCTGGTAGATGATCGCGTCCTTGTACCAGGTCGGGTCCTTGCTGAACGACACCCCGGGGATGCCCGCAGTAGCGCCCGATGCGCGGCGCGCTGTCCTGCGGCGGTCCGTACTCATATCCATATTGAAAACTCACTTCTGTCGTACGCGCCAGATGGCATAGGGATTTGCAAACGGATCCAGGCGCAGGTGCTGGTGCTTCCCGCGCCAGGTCGTGTGAACGGCATTGACGAGATCGTCGAGTTCGAGCGCGCCGTCGTCGGGCAGGCCGAATTCCCAAAGCGGAACTTCGAGTGCCGTGTCGTGCGCGGCAAAGGGGTCGAGGTTGATCGCCACGAACACCACGTTGTCCCCGCACAGAATGCTCTTGTCCGACGGCATCGTCGACTTCATGAAGAAAAGAATGTTGTCGCTCGACGCATGTAGGAAACGGATGTTCAAATGCGTCTGCAGCGCCGGATTCTCGCTGCGGATGCGGTTGAGCTGCGTGATCTCGTGGATGATGTTGCCCGGGCGGTTCCAGTCCCAGGCCTTGATCTCGTACTTTTCCGAGTCGAGATACTCTTCCTTCCCGGGGACGGGCGTTCCTTCGCACAATTCGAAGCCGCTGTACATGCCCCACAGGCCGGACAGCATGGTCGCCAGTGCGGCGCGGATCAGGAATCCTGGCCGGCCGGAACGCTGCAGGAAATAGGGATTGATGTCAGGTGTGTTGACGAAGAAATGCGGGCGGAAGTATTCCCGCACCGGCGTCTGCGTCAGCTCGGTCATGTAGTCGATGAATTCCTGCTTGCCGTGGCGCCAGGTGAAATAGGTGTAGGACTGCGAATAGCCGAGCTTGGCCAGCCGGTACATCATCTTCGGGCGCGTGAAGGCCTCGGACAGGAAGATCGTGTCCGGATAGCGGCCGCGGATGTCGCCGATCATCCATTCCCAGAACGGCAATGTCTTGGTGTGCGGATTGTCGACGCGGAATACGCGCACGCCCTCCTTCACCCAGAACAACACGACGTCGCGCAGCGCGATCCACAGGTCGGGTACGGCGCCCTGCGCGTAGAAGTCGACGTTGACGATGTCCTGGTATTTCTTTGGCGGGTTTTCCGCATAACGGATCGTGCCGTCCGGGCGCCAGGCAAACCATTCGGGATGTTCCTTCAGCCATGGATGGTCCGGGGAACACTGGATCGCGAAATCGAGCGCCAGCTCCAGTCCGTGATTGGCCGCCTCGTCGCGCAGGTGGCGGAAATCCTCGATCGTGCCGAGCTGCGGGTGGACGGCGTCATGGCCACCCTCTTCCGCGCCGATCGCATACGGGCTGCCGGGATCGCCCGCCTCCGCGGCCAGGCTGTTGTTGCGTCCCTTGCGGTGCTTGCGGCCGATCGGATGGATGGGCGTGAAGTACAGCGTGTCGAAGCCCATCGCCTGGATCGCCGGCAGCCGCTGCTCGACATCCCTGAACGTGCCGTGGCGCGACGGATCGCCGCTCTGCGAGCGCGGGAACAGTTCGTACCAGCTGGAAAAGCGGGCCGCGGTGCGTTCCGCATCGATGCGCATCACCGGGTCGCTGCGTACCGCGAAAGGCCTGGCGTCGGCGGCACGCATCGCTTCCAGCATGGGTTCGGACAGCAGGATGGCGACGCGCTCGGCGTCCCGTTCCGAATCCTTGTGATCCTTGGGATCCTTGTCCGCGGCCTTTGCCTTGGTCTTGGCTTGGCTGCGGCCGCCCTTGAGCGACTTGGCGAATGTCTTCAGGCTGTTGGCCGCGTCCTCGATACCGGCTTCCTGCGCGTGGGCCAGTGCGGCTTCGACCATCAGCCGGCCCTCTTCCAGTTCCACCGCGACATTCAGTCCGGCCGTCGTCTTCTTTTCCAGTTCGTCGCGGTAGGTGGCGAACACGTCGCGCCAGGCTTCGACCGCAAACAGGTAGCGGCCGACACGCGTGAGCGGCAGCGATGCGGCCCAGCGGTCATTGCCGATCGGATGCATGCGCATTTCATGCCATTCCGCTTCGTCGGCGGTACGCCAGAGCGCGGTCACCGCAAGCTTGTCGTGGCCGTCGGCAAACACGTCGGCTTCGATGCTGACCGATTCGCCTACCGTCCGCTTCGCAGGGAACCGGCCGTCGTCGACCGATGGCGATACCGATTCGATCGCGATGCGCGGCGATTTCGCGGCTGCGGTCACTGCCTGCTTGCCGCGCGGCGGCGGCATCAGGATCGGCGGCGGTTTGTGTACCGCGAACATCTGGAAGTCGCCGGCGTCCAGCGCGATAGCTCCTTCCGCGCCGCCTTCGCCGGCAGATGGCCAGACGCGGCTGTGCCGGATGAAGCCGCCAGTACGCTCGAGTAACTGGTTTTCCGTTATGGCGCAGGGATGGGAGGCGTCGGCATTGGCAACCGCGAGCAAGGCCGAACGAGGTGCACTCGCTGCCTGCGTTGCGTCGCGCAACAGCATCGCCACGCGCCCGTTGGGACTGCTGATGATGCGGAACGGATTGCCGTAGAAGACACCGCCGCCCGATGCGATGAAAGCATTGGCTTGTGCGATTTCGCCTGACAGGTCGAGCGCCGCATGCGAACGGAGATTGTCCCAGCTATGCCTGCCCGCCGTGATGCCGGAGGCGCCGTATTCGAATCCCATCGGCACCAGGATGCCGTTTCCGCTTGCCGCCGCAAGGCCGAGCGCGCGCAGGAAGATCTGACGGTGGATGCCGGCTTCTTCGGTGCCGGCAACGCGTCCGGCCACGGGCTCGTCCGGGCTGTCCGGGAAAGCAATGGGCGGTGCGATGCGCAAGAGTCGCGCCTGCTCGTCGGCGAGCCAGCTTGACCGAAAGTCCCACCACGCCCCCGAGGAAAAGGTCGCATCAAAGCCGCAATCGGCCAATGCGTCGATCTGCTCTGGCGTGCAACCCGGCGTCCATCCCAGGAAGCGTGCCGCCGCGCGCGAGGCCTTTACCGTAGCGGCAAGGTCCTTCCATAGGGACGGCGGCGCCTCGCCCAAGCCCAGGCATCGGAAGCCGGATGCGCCCGTCTCCATCCATGCCAGCAGGCGCTGCTGCCAGTACTGCACGACCTGTTCCACGATTTCCGGCTGGTCAAGGCGCAGCGCGCGAATGTTGTGGCGGCGCGGTACCCGGCGCGGATCGGGCAAGTCGTCTTCGGGCGTGCCGGGATGGAACCATTCCGGATGACCGTCGACAAGAGAGGCGTCGCTACCCGTCGTGCGCACATCGACGTCCAGCAGCAGCTTCAGTTTCCTTGACGCGCAGACGGAAGCCCATCCGCGGATGCCGTCGTTGCCGGGCGACGGCATGAGCACATGATCGAAACCCATCTCCGCGCACCGCTCCAGCAGTTTGTCCCGTTCCGATGTGTCCCTGACAAGGTTCGGATCGATGTAATAGATCCTCGGCAGAAAAGGCTTCGCTGGTCGCATTGTCGTTGGAATTGCTCTTGGTTGCGAAAATTGCACACCGTGGCGCTAATGCCCCGGCACGCGGATCATTTCCAATAGAGCAGCCGACCTCGGACTTTGTTCGCGAAAAGACATTCAGAAATCGCAACCTTGCATCGCAATCATTGCAAGATGCGTCACACCTGCTGTCACCAATGCCACAATCAGTTGCGGCACAGGAACAAAATGTCCCTTTCTTTCCTCTACGACATTGCGGAATTTCCTCCGGGAACAGATATTCCCATAGACGGTTTCTGCCTGGCGGAAACCACGCGTCCCCGGACGTGCAATGTTTGTGAGGCAGGCAATGATTATTTACCAGGTGTATCCGCGCAGTTTCAGCGATACCAACAACGACGGCATTGGCGATCTGGCCGGCATCGAGCAGAAGCTTTCCTATATCAAGAGCCTCGGGGTCGACGCGATCTGGATCAGTCCTTTCTTCAAGTCGCCGATGAAGGATTTCGGTTACGACGTCGCCGACTATCGTGCGGTCGATCCGATCTTCGGCACGATGGACGATTTCAAGAGCCTGATGCGCCGCGCGAAGGCAATGGGTCTCGGCGTGATCGTCGACATGGTGATCTCGCACACGTCGGAAGAACACAGCTGGTTCAAGCAGAGCCGCGCACGCGAGAACAACAAGTCCGACTGGTACTTGTGGGCCGATCCCAGGCCGGATGGCAGTCCGCCGAACAACTGGGTGTCGGTATTCGGCGGCCCTGCGTGGCGCTGGGATGCCGAGCGCCGGCAGTATTACTTCCACTCATTCCTTTCCTGCCAGCCGGACCTGAACATGCACAATCCGGCCGTGCAGGATGCGGTGCTGGCGGAAATGGATTTCTGGCTGGACATGGGCGTGTCGGGCTTCCGATTCGATGCCTGCAACCACGTCTTCCAGGATGCGCTGCTGCGGAACAACCCGCCGCGCGAAAACACCGCTGACGCCCTGCATCCCTACGGCTTCCAGGTGCACGTCTACGACCAGGGGCGGCCGGAAATGCTGCCCTTCCTCGAGCGCATCCGTACATTGCTCGACGCATACGGAGCCTTCAGCCTCGCGGAAGTGGGCGGCGTCGATCCGCTCAAGCTGATGGGGCAATACACGCAGCCGGGCCGTCTTCATTCAGCCTACAGCTTCGCGCTGATGCGTCCCGACTACAGTGTGGAATACGTGCGGAAGGTCATCTCGACGCTGGAGGAACATCTCCATCCGCAAAGCTCGGCCTGCTACGCGATGAGCAACCACGACAAGCCGCGCGTGGCCACGCGCTGGCTGAACGGGCGCGACCCGAAGGATACGGCCAAGGCGCATCTCGCGATGCTGTTCTGCATGCGCGGCGACATCTGCCTGTACCAGGGCGAAGAACTGGGCCTGCCACAGGCCGACGTGCCCTACGAAAAGCTGCAAGATCCCTTCGGGATTTCATTCTGGCCGAAGTTCAAGGGACGCGACGGCTGCCGCACGCCGATGCCGTGGAGCGGCGAGATGCATGGCGGCTTCAGTGAGGCCGAGCCGTGGTTGCCGGTCGCCGAGTCGCACATCGAATTGAATGTCGACAGCCAGGAGCGCGATTCCAGCTCCATCCTGCGCTTTGCCAAGGAGATGATTGCACTGCGCAAATCACGGCCGGAACTTTCCCAAGGGCAGATCACATTGCTAGATGCACCGGAGGGCGTGCTCGCCTTCTCGCGTACGCACAACGACCGCATGGTCACCTGCTTGTTCAACATGGGTATTGCCCCGAAGAAAGTTTGCGGCATGGACACGGGCGATATGCTGCTCGGGCAACACGCCCATATCGATGGGAACGCGGTATCGCTGGACGTAAGCGGCTTCTGCCTGCTGGCCGCCTGACCCAGCCTGACAAATTCACGGACCGTATATCTCTCATTCCCAATCAAAAGTATCGGTGATGAAGGGCTCTACCTATACTGCAAGTGCATGAAATCCATGCACTACTTTGAGGAAAGAAAAATGTCTACCGCATCCATCTCCACCATGCCCAATGCACTGGTTACCGCCATGCGTGCAGCCGGGCATGACTTCGCCGCGTCTATCCATGCGGCTCTTGAGAACATGGGCAATGCTTTCACCCACAGTATGGAGGAAAGCCGCCGCGAAGCCGATGAAGCCTATCTCGCACAATCGAGCGATCGCTTCGACCTGGAACGCCGCATGAGGGAACTCGACCGCGGCCCGCGCGGCGCCCTTACTTGGCTGTACTAATGTCCGCCAACCGCAGCGCCGCGCATATGATCGCGGCGCATGCATGCTGAATGCCGTTCTGCAAACGGCAAGCCGGTCAAGCCGCCTCGTAGGCCTTCTTCAATAACCCGATATCCAGCTTCTTCATCTGCATCAGCGCCTGCATCACGCGCTCCGTCCTGCCGGGATCGGGATCGGCGAGCATTTCCTTCAGGACCGTCGGGACGATTTGCCAAGACACGCCATAGCGGTCGGTGAGCCAGCCGCATTCCACCTCCTGTCCGCCGTCGGTGAGCTTGCGCCACATGGTGTCTACTTCGTCCTGCGTCTCGCAGTTCACGACGAAGGAGACAGCCTCATTGAACTTGAAGGCGGGGCCGCCGTTGAGTGCGGTGAATTCCTGCCCGTCGAGCTCGAAGGCGACCGTCATCACGGTGCCCGGCGGACGTGGCCCCACTGATCCGTACCGGGTGATGCCAAGAATCCGGGAGTTCGGAAACACCGAGACGTAGAAGTTCGCGGCCTCTTCGGCCTGGTTGTCGAACCAGAGAAACGGGGTGATCTTTTGCATCGATGCCTCCTTCAGCAAAGCATGACGGCGGGCGGCCCGATCAACGTGCGGCACGGCTGCGGTCCTCGATCCGCAGGGCCGAAGCGATCGACGCGCAGGCTGCCGCCGCTTCCCCTTCCCTGCTGCCCCAGGCATTCCTGAAACGGACGATCTCGACCGTTTCGTCGACCGGTGTTCCCACTTCCACCACGAGATCCGGCAGGTCGGCGCGCACCGCCGCCCATGTGACCGAGGAAAGATCGGTTTGCACGCTCCGCAGCGGGAAAGAAAAAATCCGTGTGGTTGTGACAAGGCGGCGTGCATCCGATTCCAGCGTCGCTGTCTTCCGCAAGGCAAGCGAGCCGGCCGCGGCCAGCGCCACCGCAAGGGCGATTGCGACAGGCAACGCGGCAAAGCCCGAAAGCCGGGCGAAATGGAATGCGAACAGGATGATCACGATGACGGCCATGGTATGCACGGCACGGTTCACGATGAATGGTCCGGGCAGTTCGGTGACGTGTTTCATGGGCGGACGTGGTTTCTCTGAAACGAGCAATGTCCGATTGTACAAAACAACCGGATCCGCACCACTGCGAGCTATTCATACAGCCGCAACGCCTTCGGTACGCGGTTGGCCAGCACGAAGATGCTGTGGCCGGGCACATCGAGCGCGGTTTCGCTGACTTCCCCGCAGACTTCCCTTATTGTTCCGTTGCCGGTCGCGCTGTCGATGAGCAAGTACCATTTGCCCGGAGGCGGTGGAGGAGTAAAACTGATCGGATCGTGTCCGCCATTCACCAGCATCAGGACGACATCGATCCTGCCGTCGGGGCTGGCACTGGCCCGCTGGACGGCCAGCGCCCTCGCCTCGGGATTCTGCCAGGCTTCCGGCGGCAGATCATGTCCTTGTTCGTCGAACCAGGCGATGTCGCGCATTCCCGGCGCGATCTCCTCTCCATGCAGAAAACGCTGCGACTGCAGGGCATCGAAACTGTGGCGCACCGTCATCACGCGGCAGACAAACTCGATCAATGCCCGGCCTTCGTCGCTCTGTGCGAGCGTCCAGTCGACCCAGGAAATCTCATTGTCCTGGCAGTAGGCATTGTTGTTGCCGCGCTGGGTGCGCCCGAACTCGTCGCCGGCCAGCAGCATTGGCGTGCCTTGCGACAAGGCGGCGGTTGCCAGCATCGCGCGCTTCACGCGGTTGCGCACCTCCAGAATGGCAACGTCGTCCGTCGGGCCTTCGATGCCCCAGTTGTTGCTGTAGTTTTCCGAATGACCGTCATTGTTGTTCTCACCATTGGCCTCATTGTGCTTTTCGTTATGGCTGACCAGGTCCTGCAGGGTGAAGCCGTCGTGCGAGGCGACGTAATTGATCGAGGCCCACGGTTTGCGACGCCGCCGGTTGAACAGGTCGGACGATCCTGAAAGACGTGCGGCAAGTTCCGGCCGCTGCGCGGGATCGCCGCGCCAGAAACGCCGCACGCCGTCACGGAACTTGTCGTTCCATTCCGCAAAACCGGGCGGATGGTTGCCGAGCTGGTACCCGCCAGGTCCGATATCCCAGGGCTCTGAAATCAGTTTCAGCCGCGAGAGCAAGGGATCTTGCAGGATCGCATCGAAGAAGCCGGATCCCGGGTCGAACCCGGTGCCTTCCCTGCCGAGCGTGGCGCCGAGGTCGAAACGGAAGCCGTCGATGTGGAAGGATTCCGCCCAGTAGCGCAATGAATCCATGACGAGTTGCAGCACGCGCGGATGCGACACGTTCAGCGTGTTGCCGCAACCGGTTTCGTTGATGTAATACCGTTCGTTGCCAGGGATGAGACGGAAATAGCTGGGATTGTCGAGGCCGCGAAAACAGATGGTCGGCCCCATTTCATTGCCGCTGCCCGTATGGTTGTAGACAACGTCGAGGATGACCTCGATGCCGGCGGCATGCAGGCGCCGCACCGCCAGCCGCATGTCGTTCAGTCCGCCCGTGGACAGGTAGGCAGGCTCCGGCGCGAAGAAGGAGAACGGACTGTAGCCCCAGTAATTGCGCAATCCCTTTTCCAGCAGGAAGCGATCCTGCAGGAAGGCATTGACCGGCATGAGTTCCAGTGTCGTCACGCCAAGCTTCAGCAGGTGGTCGATGAAGCGTGGATTGGCGAGTGCGGCGAAGGTGCCGCGCAGATCCGGACGCAGGTCGTCGCGAAGGATGGAGATGCCGCGCACGTGCGCTTCATAGATCACCGTCTTCGACCAAGGCACATAGGGGCGCTGGTCGCCGCCCCAGTTGAACACATCCTCCACCACGACCGACTTGGGCATCGCCTGCGCGCTGTCGCGGCGGTCGAAGCTGAGATCGCCGCGCGGCGATCCGAGGCGGTAACCGAACAAGGCGTCGGACCATCGCAAGGGTCCGGACATCAGCCGCGCATAAGGGTCGAGCAGCAGCTTGTGGGGATTGAATCGATATCCCCGCTGCGGCTCGTAAGGGCCGTATGCGCGATAGCCATACAGCAGCCCCGGGCCGGCTTCAGGCAGGTAGCCGTGCCATACCTCGTCGGTGCAGTCAGGCAATGGCAGCCGCGCGACTTCCTTGCGGCCGGCCGTGTCGAATATGCAAAGCTCGATCTTCTCGGCGTTGGCAGAAAACACGGCGAAATTGACTCCCTGGCCGTCATAGGCCGCGCCCAGCGGAAACGGACGGCCCGGCATCAGGCGGTCGGGAATCTCGAAAAACATGCGTCAGGTCTCCACGGTATGGTGGCGGAGCGCCGCACGCGCACGGCCGCCGTATGAGAGAGATTGTTGCCGTTCGAATAAGTTGCCGCGATACCGGGTACCCATGTCGCGGTGTCAGGCCGTCATGTACTGCACCGGCACGGCCACGTTGCCGGGCGCAGGCAAGTCGAAGAATCCCTTGGCGGTGTCGGAAGCCACTTCCTTGTATGCGGCAATGTATTCCTGAGCCGGTTGCTCCCACGAATAGTCGGCCGCCATCGCATTGCATTGCATCGCGTGCCAGCGGCTTGGATTGGCGTAGAGTTCGAATGCGCGGCTGACGGCCGCCGTCATGGCGTCCGGATCCTCGCCGTCGAACAGGATGCCGTTTGCCGAACTGTCCGGCGCACCCGACAGCCCGGCGTCGGCCACCGTATCGATGATGCCGCCGACACGCGATGCGATCGGTATCGTGCCGTAACGCATCGAGTACAGAGGCGTGAGTCCGAAGGGTTCGAAACGGCTGCCATGCAGCAGCATGTCAGCGCCCGCATGCAGCGCATGGGCGCGCTGCTCGTCGTAACCGATATGCACGCCGACCCGGCCGGGAAAGTGCTTGGCCAGCATGGCGAAGCCGGCTTCATACGCATGGTCGCCGCAGCCGAGAATGACGGCCTGCGCGCGCGGAAATCGCTGCAGTACCGACGGCAGTGATACCTGTACCACGTCGGCCATCTTCTGGTGCGTGATCCGGCTGCCGATAGCCAGGACCGGCGCGAAGGGATCGGCCGGCAAGCCGAACAGCGACTGCAGTTCCCGTTTGCAGACGCTTTTGCCGCGCATGTCCTGCAGCGAGAACTGTCGCGCAATGAGCGGATCGGTCGCAGGGTCCCAGGTGGCCGTGTCGACGCCGTTACGGATCGCGCGCAGGTCCGGACGCCGCGCGTTCAGCAGGCCGTCCATGCCATGGCCAAAGCGCGGCGTCAGGATTTCCGACGCGTACGAATGGCTGACGGTCGATATGCGGTCCGCATAGCGGATGCCGGTCTTGAGGAAACTGAGTTGCCCCCAGAACTCGCAGCCGTCCGCCGACTGCATGTCAGGCGGAATGCCGAGTTTGGCAGCATGCTCCATCGCATAATTGCCCTGGAAGGCAAGATTGTGGATCGTCAGCAATGTGCCGACGCCACCGATACCGGCCAGCTTCAGGAGCGCCGGGATCAGGCCCGCGTGCCAGTCGTTTGCATGCACGATATGCGGTGGCGCAAGCGCGGTCTTTCCCGCGCAGAGAGCGACTGCCGCATGGGCAAGTGCACCGAAACACAGCGCATTGTCCGCGAATTCCCGGCCGTCGGCATCGACATAGGGATTGTCGACACGCCGGTCGAATCCCGCAGTGCTCAGGAGTATCACCGGCACGTCGCTGTCCGGTATCGTCCCTTGCAGCAAGCGGCCAGCGCCGCCAGGCAGGTCGGACAATGCGCCTGCATCCTCTAGCGTCCCAGCACGTTCAATTGCGGCCGGATAGGCGGGGATCAGGACGGTGGCATCGATGCCGCGCCGTCGCAGCGTGCGGGCCAGGGAGGTAATGACATCGGCGAGTCCGCCGGTTTTGATCAATGGAACAGCTTCTGAGGCGACGATGAGAACGCGGGCGTTCAATGTGTGGGCTCCGGATTCTTGATCTTGTTCGAATCCCGGCCAGACATGCGCATCGTCGACGATGCACGGGTCGCGAAGAGCGTGTTCGTTCAGTCAGCCGGGGTCCCGAGGTTTGCGCGGGTGTGATGAAGATAAATCCTCGGCAAGCTTGTCCTACTGTGTAATATCAACTTTTCTTTGGCTTGAATGCAAAAGTGCTGCGCGAGCACTGCCAGGGGGAGATCGTCGCAAGGCGGTCGAACAACAACAAAGAGAATGTCACGATAACCAAATGAAAATGGAATCAACGGAAGGCATGCCGGCCCTTGCGCCGTTATTGCCCTTGTATTGTCGATGACCGCAGCCGGCGCGCTTGCGCACGGCGATGAACGAAATGCGGAACCGCGCCGCGTAGAGGTGCCGGCAGGAATCGGGCGGGCACACTTCCCGAGCCCTGTCCCTGCGCCACCATTGACCGGCAACGCCGACATTCAGCCGCGTGAACTATCCTCGCCGATCAGCAGCCGGGTTTCGCTCAGGTAGGTGTGCGGAGGAATTTCCAGATTGACCGGCGCGGGAACGTTCTTGAACACACGCCCGGCCAGATCGAATTTCGACCCGTGGCACGGGCAGTAGAAACCGCCGGGCCAATCGCTTCCCAGGTCCGGCGCTCCCGCCTCCGGCCGGTAAACCGGAACGCAACCCAGATGCGAGCAAATGCCCGTCACGATGAAAATCGGCGGCTTGATTGCGCGAACGGGATTGGCAGCGTAAGTCGGTTGCTGGGGTTCGTTGGATTTCGGATCGACCAGCTGGCCGTCATGACCTCCCAGCGAGGAAAGCATGGCTTCGGTCCGGCGCAGGATCCATATCGGTTTTCCACGCCACTCTACCGTGCGGAGTACACCTGGTTCGAGTTGGCTCACGTCAACCTCGACCGGCGCTCCCGCCGCCTTGGCGGCTTCGCTCGGCGACAAGTTCCGGACAAATGGAATTGCCGATGCAAGCAGGCCGAAACCTCCCATCCCGGTCGTCGCGGCAAGAAGCAGTTTCCTGCGGGTTCGTTCCGGCGGAGATTGCTTATTCATGGCAGGCCCCTCCTTCCATCGAAAAGACCGTCGGAATGGGGTGAAGTTCTACGAATCCATCAGGGCTGAAACCTTCATCAAGCATGGAGTCCGATTTGCCAGGGACATCTATCGACGGCTATAGCGTTCCGCATTGGCGCTGCCCGACACGCCCCAGCCTCATGGCCGTCATTCATATACTTCGCGAGCCAAACATTGAACCACGCGCTTTTTCATGCAAGCATGGTTTCCAGCTGCCCAGGGAGAAGTTGTTGTCCTTGTGGGTCGCATTCCGTTCTGGATTGGGGAGATAACGTGGTTTTTGTCAGGACTTGCCGTCAGTTCGTCATCGCGCTCGCATGCGTCGCGCTATCTGCCGCCGCGGCTCATGCCGGTGAAGGGTTTTCCTTCGAAATGCCGAAAGAGCGCCTGCGCATCCTGATACCGGACATCCCTCAAATGGAGATGGCGGATCATCCGAACGCCGCAATGCAGCCGCATGCCCGCTACATGGGACGGGATGGAACCGGCTACACCATCTCGATCCTCACGCCTACGAGCGATCCCGGCTTCGGGCCGGAAGCATGCGCCGTGTCGATATTCAACAGCTTGATGGCGCGTTACCGGCTGGATCCGAAGAACGTCACAAGACGAAAAGTCGACGCCAATACTTTCGTCGTCTTGTTCCCCGTGCGCATGGACCCTTTTGTCCAGTTCAAGGCCTATGTGCTTTCCGGTTATGGAGGATCGCATTGCCTCGAGGTGCACGCCTCAAGGATGGTGAGCGCTGCGGACAAGGATGTGCTTGTCGAACAGCTCACCGCCTGGTTCAAGGGCTTTCATGGCGCACGCGTCGAGCCCATGTAGCTTGCCAGTCTCCGGTCGCAGTTCCTTATCCGCGCAAAGCCGCCGGCGTCGTCCCGAACTCCCGCTTCACCAGTTTCCTGAGTGCCGTCGCATCCTGATAGCCGACCTCGGCGGCAATGGCTTCGATGGACTTGGATGTGGTCTCGATCAGGTGGGACGCGTGCAGCAGGCGCCGCCGCTGGATGAATTTGACTGGCGAGATGCCCGTAGCGGCATCGATGCGGCGCGCCAGGGTCTTCGGGGTGACGGCAAGTGCAGCGGCAAGTTCCGTGATGCTGATCGGCCCGGAAAGCCGTGCGTCTATCCATCGCTCCGCCGCAACCACTGTCGGATCGACATGCTGGGTATGGGCCTGGATCATGTAGCGCGCCTGCGACGGCCGCTGGTCGATCAGCAGGTAGCGCGAGCACAGTTGCGCGACGGCCGTACCCATCGTTTCAGCCACAATCGCCAGTGCCAGGTCGAGCTGGGCGTACGCTGAACCTGCCGTCAGGTATCGCCCATCACGGACCAGCATTTTCGATTCGTCCAGCCTGATATCCGGATAGCGCGCCCTGAAGATCTGCGCCAGCCACCACGTCATCGTGACGTGGCGCCCGGAAAGCAGTCCCGCCTGCGCCAGCAGGAAAACCGACGAGCATGATGCGCCGATCCGGACCGGCTCCGGCGCCTGCCGCAGCAGCTCCATGGCGGCAAGCGTGTCTTTCTGTGCGAAGCGCGCCGCGATGGCTTTCTCCGACACCAGCCCCAGTCCGGGTACGACGATCCAGTCGGGACGCACTGTTCCGCGGAGCACCTCGGCGAAGGTGACATCCGCAGTCAGCCTCATGCCTCCCCCCGTTCGCACCGACTTCCTGTGGCCGGCGACCACAAGCCGGATCTGCGCGGGCTTGCCAGCCCTGGACTGGAATGCCTGCGCGGCGCGGATCGTATCGAGCGTGATGGCAAGGCTGGAGTCCATGACGCCGTCCAGTGCCAAGGTCAAGATCGTTTTCATATGTCTATTTTGGCATGAAAAATGTCAAAAATGACAGTTCCGGGATTGGCGTCGAAAAGACAGACTGGCGCTGTCGTAACAACGGTTCGATCCACCAACACGACACAACACGATAAGGAGCCCAGTCCATGTCAAGAAGAAACATGAACGAAGACGATCCGCTCGATGATTTCACCGCCCGGGAAATCACGCTTGATGGAATCAGCAAGGTGGTCCATGTCGCCGGCAGCGGGCCGGCGGTGATCGTCATGACGGAGATGCCCGGTATCAGCCCCCACGTTGCGCGTTTCGCCCGCTGGGTACGCGACGCCGGTTTCACGGTATACATGCCGTCGCTCTTCGGCCGCGACGGCGCGGTACCGAGCGCGGAGGAAGGCACTGCCGTCTTCAAGCGTGCGTGTGTCAGCGCGGAATTCCGCGCACTCGCCGCCAACGAAACCAGCCCCGTCACAGTATGGCTGCGTGCGCTGGCAAGGCAGGCGCACCAAGAATGCGGCGGCCCGGGCGTGGGCGCGATCGGGATGTGCTTTACCGGCAATTTTGCGCTCACCATGATGTTGGAGCCTGCTATGCTCGCACCGGTACTGTCCCAGCCTTCGCTGCCCTTCAGCGATCCCGCCGGCCTGGAAATCTCGCCCGACGATTTGCAGGCGGTGCGGCAGCGCCTGGATCGCGAAAACCTGACCGTGATGGCCTATCGCTTCCAGGGCGACAAATTCTGCACCGCACAGCGTTTCGCAGCCTACTCCAAGGCGCTCGGCGACCGCTTCGTCGCGCGCGTGCTTCCCGACGAGGCGGCCAACCGCGAGACGCCGCCATTCTTCGAAAAGGTGGTCGGATGCCCGCACAGTGTCTTCACCGCACACCTGATCGACGAAGCCGGGCAGCCGACGATCGCCGCTCGTGACGAGATCCTTGCGTTTTTTGCGCAGCGGTTGACAACACCGTCTGGTGCGGAGGCTGCCGGTCCGGCATCGGTTCTTCAATAGCCAATAAGCGAGTTCGAAGGGGATGCTTTCTCTCCGATCTTGTCACCCTGCAAAGAGCCTTCGGCCAGGCCGAAGGCTCGCTTCGCCAATTCCGCATTCTCGCTTGTTGAAGTCCGAGGCAAAATCTGGATATCGAAAATGTCATCGCAATGACAGCTTTCGGACGACCACAATGCCGATGGGAGTGTTTCGAATGGAGACTGGATGCAAAGGTGACACGGGAGGTTTCATCACCGGCCCGCCCGATTCGGGAAAATCCCCGCCCGGCGTCGAGATCCACGAAGCGGTCGACGCCTCCGCAGCCGATGGAACGCATGCGGCGCTCTATGCCTACTTCGACAAGGAACAAGTAGCTGCGCTCGATTTCACGCGAAGCCGGGACAGTATTTCCATCAACATGGTTTACGTCAAACCGCAGTTCCGGCGCTGCGGCATCGGATCCGCACTGGTGCGTCATCTGCTCGGCCGGTATCCGGCAGTGAAGATCGACTGCGGGGGGGCGGCCATGCGGGTGCCATTCCTTGTGCATGCACTGAATACCGTTTCGCCGCATTCTTGTCCACAGCGGGATTAGAGCGCACTGCAGCGCAATATTGCCTCCATGCACCTTTCATGCCACGATGGTACGAAGCAGATATTCCTGCGCCTTTCGGGGAAGGAGGCTTTCGTGCACACCAGTCCTGTTTTCCATGTAGCGCAAACTGGTCCGGCCAAACGGGCCAGGCCTTTCACTCCCTGGAAAACCACCCGTATCTGCATCACGCGCCATGGCGAGACCGACTGGAACAAGCGAGGCATCCTGCAAGGCTGGTTAGATGTACCGGTTAATGACTTGGGACTCCGACAGGCAAGCGAGATGGCGGCTCGATTTGCCGGTGCAGGTTTCGATGCGGTGTGGACGAGCCCTCTGGTACGGGCAAGCCAAACAGCCGAAATCATTGCCTCCGCCCTGCAGCTGCCTGCACCCTCCAGCCACGAGGGGCTGAAGGAGCGGAACTTCGGCGCCATACAGGGCATCCCGAAAAATGAACTCGCCGAATTGAACCCGGCGCTGCTGGAACAAATCCTCCGGCGCAACCCTGCGGCCGATTTCGTCGGCGGCGAGTCGATGGATGAATTCGCCGATCGGGTAATGGCTGCGTTGGACGAGATCGGCGCGCGTCACCCCGGAGAACGGGTGCTCGTCATTACGCACGGCTGGGTCATGGATGTCGTCGCCCGTCATGTCGGTGGACAGGCGCGCGACGCGATCCTCCCGATGAAGCCACAGAATGGGCAAAGCATCTGGATCGACGCGGCTGGCCAGGATTACGTAGCCGCGTCGAACAACTAAGCCGCCAGCGGAACCGCTGCAGGATAGGCAATGCGTTCGACAGGTTCTCCCTGCCGGTCAAAATGGATCCGCGCCGTCCACTCGTCCTGCAGGCTCTGCAGCGGGATGACACATTCTCCCTGCCCCATTCCGTGGTTGCGTGCCCAGCGCCGGATGTAGTCGTCGGTACTCCAGGTGCCTGGCGGCGTCGAGGTTTTCTGCGTTGATTGATAGGGTCGCATTCGTGATTTCTCCATAAGCGTTGTGGCGACTGATTTCGGCAATCCCTTTAAACATCTATTTTACTTGAATGTTTAAATGTCGGGGCATAAAATGCATGCACACCAACAAGGATTGAGAAATGAACATCGATAAATTCAAGCATCAGCACCGGAAGATCTTCGACTGCATCGACACCTTGCGCCGCCATGCGTCGGCGGGCATTATCGAAAACGCAAGGGAGATCGCCTCCACGGTCGTCGCGATGAGTTCGGTCATCAAGCTGCATCTCACCGTCGAGGACACAGTCCTCTATCCTGCCCTGCGTACGGGCAGAAGCCGTTCCGTCGCGCGAATGGGCGAGGAATACCAGTCGGAGATGAAGGTGATCGCTTCGAGCTACGAAGAGTTCGCGCGGAAATGGAATACGCCTGCAAGCGTCGCGGCCAATCCCGAAGGTTTCAGGTCCGACGCCAATACCGTGCTGAAAATGCTGCATACGCGGATTCGACAGGAAGACAGGCATTTCTATCCGGCGATCGAAGCGATGTGATGGCGGTCCGCATCCCATAAACCCGGTATTTCTATCGCAAGATCCTCATGGCAGCATGGGCGTGATCCTTACGCCAACTGTCCCGAGGAGACTTGCCAGATGCATCATCAGCCGTCATTCGCGCTCAAGTTTTCATATTGCCTGGTCATACTTGGCACCGTCGTTCCGGTTGGCCTGGCGAACTCTGGCTGGGTTGCGCTGGCAACCGGAGCCACGCCGATGGGCATGATCCCGTTTCTCGGGCCGATTCTCCTGCTCGCACTGGGTCTCTATCGGATCTATCTTGTCTGGCGCATGAAAGGAACCTTGGACTCTCCACCCCTTTCAGGAGGAATCGCAGCGCTGCGTGCCATTGGCGTCTTTTGTATTCACCTCGGGGCGGTCATTACCATTGCCGCCTGGTCTGCGGGTCCGCTGATGCGGCTGTTGATCAAGCAGCAAACGGAAAGCGGCGCAGAGTTCTTTGTCGTCGGTGTATATCTGTCCCTCGTGGCGGGAATCGGCTTGCTCGGGTTCCTGCTGTTTGAATTCAGCCGACTCGTTGCGTTCGAACGTCACGCCCGTGAAGCGGCTTCATTGCGTCGTGGATGAAATGGATAAAAGCCGGAACAATGACCTCCCGTCTGTTTGGGACAAGATCGTTCGGATAATCTACGGAATAGCCGGCTTGCTATGCCTCGCCGTATCTGGCTGGTTCCTGTTCTTCGTGTCACCTTTTAACCCGTACGGTTTCTGGGGATTCCTTGTTGCGGGCCTTATCCTTCTGGGCTCCGGAGCAAAGGCGACAGTCCGCGATATCTTCTTTCTCCCTTTTCCTTAACGCAGGAGATTCACTGTATTCCCGTCTTCCGTTGCTCCAGGCGGATAAACGCCGTAATGTGCGCCACATCGTCCGGCGATAACCCGGGAACCGGCGGCATGTCGCCGAACTGCCAGTGATGCGCGCGTACGCCCTGCTTCACCGCGAGCTGGAATGCGGCGTCGCTGTGATGCGACGGCTCATACACCTTGTGCAGCATTGGCGGCCCCTTGGCGCTACCCTTGAGGTCCGCGCCGTGGCATGACGCGCAATTCGCAGTAAACAAACTCTTTCCGCGTGCGGGATTGGGCATCAATCCTTCGCTCGGCTTGGGAATCTTCATCGATTGCGCTGTCGCAGCCGAAGCTGCCAATGAGCAGAAGGCTGCGAGCGCTATCCACCATTTCCCCGTTATCTTGAAATTCATCCTTCCAGTCCTTTCTTGAGTCGCCACTGCTTCACCAGTGCGTAAATTGCCGGAATCACCGCCAGCGTGAGAACGGTCGACGAGATCATGCCGCCCACCATCGGCGCCGCAATGCGGCTCATCACTTCGGAACCCGTACCTGTGCTCCACAAAATCGGCAGCAGGCCGGCCATGATGGCGACCACCGTCATCATCTTCGGCCGCACGCGCTCGACGGCCCCTTCCATCACGGCTTCATACAGGTCGCCAGCAGTGGGTCGGGATCCCGAAGCACGGCATTTCTTCTTGACATCTTCCCATGCATGGTCGAGATAGATCAGCATGACCACGCCCGTCTCAGCCGCCACACCGGCCAGTGCAATGAAGCCTACCGCGACGGCCACCGACATGTTGTAGCCAAGCAGCCACATCAACCACACACCGCCCACCAGCGCAAACGGCACCGACAACATGACGATCAGGGTCTCGGTCAGACGCTTGAAATTGAGATACAGCAGCAGGAAGATGATCAGCAGCGTGACCGGCACGACAATCTTCATTTTGTCGATCGCGCGTTCCATCGCTTCGAACTGGCCGCTCCAGGTGGCGTAATAGCCGGGCGGGAACTTCACCTGTTCGCTCACTGCCTTGCGTGCATCGGCCACGTAGCCGCCGATGTCGCGGCCGCGGATATCCACGTAGATATAGGCGGACAGCAGCGCGTTTTCGGTGCGGATGCCCGGCGTGCCCTTCGCGATCTCGATGCGTGCCAGCTGGCCGAGCGGGATCATCGGGCCGTCCATGGTCGGCACCAGGACTTCGCGTGCGATCTGCTGCGGGTCGGCGCGCATCTCCCTCGGATAGCGCACGGTGACGCCAAAGCGTTCGCGCCCTTCGACCGTGGTCGTCGCCATTTCCGCGCCGAGTGCCGTCGCAATGACGTCCTGCACCTCGCCGATCGTCAGACCGTACCGGGCCAGCTGCGTGCGGTCGGGCTCGATGTTGAGGTAGAAGCCGCCGGTGATCCGCTCGGCAAAGGCTGAGGTCGTACCGGGGACGGTCTTGACCACCGATTCGATCTGCTTGGCGAGTTTTTCCATTTCCTCCAGGTCCTTGCCGAAGACCTTGATGCCGATCGGCGTGCGGATGCCGGTCGAAAGCATGTCGATGCGGGCCTTGATCGGCATAGTCCATGCATTGGAGACACCCGGAAACTGCAGAGCGCTGTCCATTTCCCCGATCAGCTTGTCCATGGTCATGCCGGCCCGCCATTCCGATTCCGGCTTGAAGTTGATCACCGTCTCGAACATCTCGGTCGGCGCCGGGTCGGTCGCCGTATTGGCGCGTCCTGCCTTGCCGTATACCGATGCCACCTCGGGGAAGGACTTGATGATCTTGTTCTGCGTCTGCACCAGCTCGGCAGCCTTGGTCATCGTCATGCCAGGCAGGCTGGACGGCATGTAGAGCAGCGTGCCTTCGTTCAGCGTTGGCATGAACTCGCTGCCGATCTTCATTGCCGGGAACGCCGTGGCGGCGAGCACGACGATGGCTGCCAGGATGGTCAGCCGTTTCCAGCGCATGACGCCCTTGATGACCGGACGGTAGATCCAGATCAGGAAGCGGTTCACCGGGTTCTTCGATTCCGGCATGATCCGGCCGCGGATGAACAGCATCATCAGCACCGGCACCAGCGTGATCGACAGCAATGCCGCGCCAGCCATCGCAAAGGTCTTGGTCCAGGCGAGCGGCGAGAACAGCCGGCCCTCCTGCGATTCAAGCGTGAACACCGGCAGGAAGGAAACGGTGATGATGAGCAGCGAGAAGAACAGCGAGGTGCCGACTTCCCTGCAGGCGGCGAGCATGGCTTCCAGCCGGGATTCACCGTCTTTCAGCCGCTCGAGGTGCTTGTGCGCGTTCTCGATCATCACGATCGCGGCGTCGACCATGGCGCCGATGGCGATGGCGATCCCGCCCAGGCTCATCAGGTTGGAGTTCATGCCGAGCGCGCGCATGGCGATGAATGCCATCAGCACGCCGACCGGGAGCATCAGGATCGCGACCAGCGCGCTGCGCACATGCAGCAGGAAGACGATGCACACCAGCGCGACGATGATGCTTTCCTCGATCAGCGTTGCTTTCAGCGTGTCGATCGCGCGGTGGATCAGATCGGAGCGGTCATACACCGATTCGATGCTGACGCCTTCCGGCAGGCCGGCGCTGATCTCGGCGATCCTGGTCTTGAGGTTGTGGATGACCTCCAGCGCGTTCTGTCCGTAGCGCGACATGGCGATGCCGGAAACCACTTCTCCTTCGCCGTTCAGTTCGGCGAGACCGCGGCGTTCGTCCGGCGCGAGTTCCACCCGCGCAATGTCGCGCACCAGTACCGGGGTGCCGCGCTCGGACTTCACCACCAGACTCTCCAAATCTGCCTTGCCGCGCAGGTAGCCTTTGCCGCGCACCATGTACTCGGTCTCGGCCATTTCGACGACGCGGCCGCCGACGTCGCGGTTGGACTCGCGGATTACCTGCGCCACCTTCATCAGCGGAATGCCGTAGGCGCGCAGCTTTACCGGGTCTACCGTCACCTGGTAGGTCTGCACGAATCCGCCGACCGACGCGACCTCGGCGACGCCGTGCGCCTTGGTCAACTGGTATCGCAGGTACCAGTCCTGCAGCGTGCGCAGTTCGGCCAGCGTTTTATCCTTGGCCAGTACCACATATTGATAGACCCAGCCCACACCGGTGGCGTCCGGCCCGATCTGGGGCGTGACGCCCTTGGGCATGCGGCCGGAAGCGAAGTTCAGGTATTCCAGCACCCGCGAGCGTGCCCAGTAGATGTCGGTGCCGTCCTCGAAGATGATGTAAACGAAGGATGCGCCGAAGAAGGAGAACCCGCGCACCACCCTGGACTTCGGCACCGACAGCATGGCGGTCGTAAGCGGATAGGTCACCTGGTCTTCCACCACCTGCGGCGCCTGGCCGGGGTACTCGGTGTAGACGATGACCTGCACGTCGGACAGGTCGGGCAGCGCGTCGATCGGCGTCTTCAGGAGCGCATAGATGCCGGCGACGGTGATGAACAGCGTCGCAAGCAGGACCAGGAAAACATTCCTGCCGGACCAGTCGATGATCTTGTTCAGCATGATGTCGTCCCGTTAACGATGCGCGGCGTGCGGGGCGGCCGCCGGCTGGAACTTCGTGATCACCCATTCGCCCGGCTGGCGCTCCACGAACTCGAAACGGACCGGGTTACCGGGTTTCATGTTCTTCAGGAGCGCGCTGTTGGCAACATGGAAGGTCATGGTCATCGGCGGCCATTTCAGGCTGTCGACCGGCCCGTGGGTAATGCTTACCGTGCCGGCGGCCGCATCGATCTCGCCGATCGTGCCTTCGGCCTGGTGTCCGGCGCCACCGGATTTCGGCGTTTCCTTCGCCTGCGGGGCATTGAAACTGCCGAGCGCCGCCTTGAGGTTGCTTTCCGCGTCGATCAGGAAATTGGCGGCAACCACGACATCTTCACCTTCTTGCACTCCCTCCAGAACCTCGACGTAGTCGCTGCTGCGTGCGCCGAGCTTGACCTCGCGCGGCTCGAAGCGCCCTTCCCTGGCTTGCACCAGCACGATGCGACGGGTACCGCTGTCGATCACGGCGGAGACGGGAACAGTCACCCTGTTGCCGGTCGAATCGACGGCCAGTTCCACGTCGGCAAACATGCCCGGCTTCAGCAAGCCGCCCGGGTTGGGCAGTTCGAGCCTGACCTGTACAGTACGGGTTTCCGCTTGCAAGGTCGGATAAACATAGGTCACAGTGCCTTCGAACTCCTTGCCCGGATAAGCATTGATCGCCACCCTAGCCTTCGCGCGCGGCTTGAGCAGGCCGATATCCTGTTCGAACACGTCAGCCAGCACCCAGACCGTGGACAGGTCTGTGACCTGGTAAAGCATCTCGCCGGGCATGAAGCGCATGCCCTGCACGGCCTTCTTTTCCGTCACGATGCCGCTGACCGGGGAGCGGAAGGTCATCGTGCGCTTTGCTTCGCCGGTTCGGGCGAGCAAGCGGATCTGCTCGTCGGAGATATCCCAGTTCTTCAGGCGCAGCAGGCTCGATTCGGCCAGCTGCTTCATGCCGGCCTGGGCATCGCTGTCGGCGCCCTTGAGCGACTGCATGCCCTGCGCGGCAATGGCGTATTCGCGCTGCGCGGATACGAGTTCGGGACTGTAGACCTCGAACAGTGGCTGGCCCTTGGCGATCAACTGGCCGGTGGCGTTGACGTGCAGGCGCTCGACGTAGCCTTCGAATTTTGGCGAGATCGTGTAGGTGCGGCGCTCGTCCGCTTCGACGCGGCCGGCTGCGCGCACCGCCCTGTCGATCGGCTTGAGGCTGGCCTTTTCTGTCCGCACGCCCAGTTTCTGGATTTTTTCGGTACTGATGCGGATCTGGCCGGTACCGGACGATTCCTCCTCGCCTTCATAGACGGGGATGTAATCCATGCCCATCGGATCCTTCTTCGGCACCGGGGACGTGTCCGGAAGACCCATCGGGTTGCGGTAATACAGGAGCTTGCGTTCTTTCTTCGCTGCCTGCGCGTTGTTTGCAGGAGCGGACGCGGGAATGGCGTGTTCGCCTGCGTTCCGGTTGCCGATCCAGTATCCGCCGCCGGCTGCGAGGGCGGCAATCGCGACGACGCCGGCTGCAAGGATGGGGCCTTTCATAGTTCTTCTCCAAGGATGCGTTCGATTTCCGCCAGGCGAATCCGGGCTTCGGCCTGCGCCTTGATCTGGTTCTGTCTTGCGGTGCGTATCTGTCGCTGGGCGTCGAGCAAGGTGGCAAAGTCGACCTTGCCGTTTTCATAGCTCGCCAGGGCTGACTGGTAGGTGAGTTGCGCTTGCGGAAGCAGGTTGTTGGCGATAAGGGATTCTGTGCGCCGGGCTGCTTCCAGACCGGACAGGTTTTCAGCCAGTTCGGCAAGCACCTGGTTGGCGGTGGCTTCCTTGCGGGTGCGGGCGGCGGCAAGCATGGCCTCGCTTTCCCTTTCCATGCTGCGGTGCCAGGACTGCTGGATGGGGATGTTCATTTCGAACATGACTTCCCATTCCTTGACGGAACTGCCGACCTGCACGGGAGCGAATCCGACCGCGAAATCCGGATAGCGGTTCTTGTAGGTCAGTTCGCGGTTCTTTTCCGCGGCGCCGAGGCGTGCCTCGTCCGCGGCAATCTGTGGATTGCGGCTGCGCGCGAGGCCTTCGAGCGTCTTGTACTCCAGCTTCACCGGCTGCGGCAGGGGACGCAGGCTTTCCGGCTCGGCCAATGGTGCGACGGCGGGCCGCGCCAACAGCATGTTCAGCCGCGACTGCGTCATCCGTTTTTCGTTTTCGAGCATGATCAGCTCGTTGCGCATTGCCGTCTGCTCCACCTGTGCGCGGATCGCATCGGACTGCGCAGCGAGGCCGCCGGCGTAGCGCGCCTGCGTGACCTTTTCCAGCCGCATCATGAGGTCGAGGATTTCTCGCGTCAGACGCTCGTTTTGCGCGATGTAGTAATACTGGGCATAGCCCGATTTGATGCGCGCCGAAAGCTCCGACCATGCGGAGGCCGCTTTCACCCTGGCGGCTTCGGCCTCAAATCCGGCGATCTCGCGCTTGAGTCCCCGCTTGCCGAACCAGGGCAATTCCTGCATCAGCTGGTAGCGCGTCCTGCCGACCCGACCCGGCAACAGCGAAGGGTTTTGTTCGCCCATGCGCGTGATGTCTTCCAGCTCGACGCGCAACTTCGGATCGGGCAATGCGCCGGCGGAAAACACGCGCTCGCCGGCGGCCTCGGCTTCGTGCCGCATCGACGCGTATTCCGGATTGCGTTGCCTCGCGTATTCGAGAAGGCTTTCCACGGAATTGCCCGGCAAGGACTCAGCCGCAATTGCGGAAAAAGGCGCAACGAACGCAAGTGCCGCGATGCAGGCGCGCAGTGTATGGGAAACGGGAACTCCCATGGAAGAAAACGAGCACGCCGGCAACGGCCGTGCAGTGTGCTCGTCCGACGAGACAAGCTTTTGGATAGACATGACAACTCCAGGCAGCGATATGCGATCACCGCCCGCCAATGGCGCGGCGGCAGCGAATCAGGCGGCCTGGAATGTCAGATTCGGAAGCAGCAGTTCCGGATGGAGAGAGGCGGATCGGATGCGCGCATCAGCCATGGGGCTTGCGCGACGGGAGGAGCGGGACGGAAATCGAGCTCGGGGGCGCTGATGATCCGGACAATGGCAGTGACAATGGCGGGCTGTACATCGGGCACCGGCGGCTTGTACAGGGACTGGCTGCCTTCCTGGGAAAAGGCGAAGCAGAGCGCGGGCTGGTCGACATCGACGCCGCCTTCACAGCCGGGCATGGAGTCGTGGCTGTCGGCACTCGTCCAGCCGGCATGCGCATCCATTGACGGACTCTTCTCTACCGTCGGGCAGGCGTAAGCCGCCACCGCGAGCTGCATGAACAGCACGCTGAACAGCGCGATGAGCGCGGTGACAATACGCGAGTGACGAGAGAATCTCATGCTTGATCGTTTTGGTTTCCCGGTCTTGCAGCATCCAGTGTACACATCAAGTGTACGTAAACGGATACGCCCGAATCATTGACCTGAGTCAACATTGTCGGAATTCTACCGCCGCGGCAAATTCATTGCAGCGTTGCCCGTCATGGAGCTCATTCTCTATCCAATGACTGTCGGCCGAATGATACGTCAACTCGTCATTTTTCGGACGTCACACGTTCCCGTGGCGTCCGAACGAAGCTGAAACGATCAGCGTGCGCGGGAAAGGATGACGAGCCACTTGCGAAAGAGCAGCAGTTCCAGGTGGCCGGGCTCGACGCCGGTGCTGCAGTCGACGATTGGATTGACGCGGTAGTAGCGCTTGCGGAAATCCCGGCAGGCGAAAATTTCGCGGCGGCCGAAACGGACCAGAAAAGACGTCGGAGCGTATTCGAGACCGAAACGTGCGCCGAAGGAATTGTTCAGGTGTGCCATAGCTCTGTCCTCCCAAATGTCGTTGTTTGAGACCTTACTTTAGCACAAGTACTGTATAAAACAACAGCACTGTGAAAAAAATCAGCATGTTATCACAAATGCAATTTTGTGCGCCACCCTCTAACTCTCTCCAAGTACACCGGTTCTTTTCGACCGCAGAAATACTCCTTCCCCACCCCGGCATTCGTCCATTCGGACGATTTTATTTCCCGCGACTTGATCCTAGGATGTACAAAACGACAAGGTCACGATCGTCCGCAGAGACGACGAACCATACATAAAATGGAGACAACCATGTCCTACGCTTGGCGGCAACTACAATCCGCAATTCGAACCCTGGCCGGCACGACCGACAGGCGCGACCGGCTAGCCGGCGCCTACGGCAAACTCATCAAACTTAAACCGAAGGATCTTCCATCGGAGGTCGCGGCCGACCACGAGCGACTGCTCCGGCGCATTTCACGCTTCCCGGTCAAGAGCATCCCGCACGAAATCCGCATCGAAGTCGACGCATTGAGCGATATGGAAGTCACGGCCGCGATCCAGACCATCATGACAATGTACGACGCCGTATCGGCCTATCAGCCACAGCCGGTTCGCCGTTCGGCCGGAGCGCGCCGAGCGCCGTCCGAATTGCCTGTCTGGCCGGTTCCCGCGTTGCACATCCTTGAGACAAGGCACGGTGCCTTTGTCCACGAAACCGCCTGAATCCCCGAGGCTCTTTGCGGGGACGGCGACCGCCCTCCCCGCCTTTTTTCACGGCCGCTCCGCGATGCCTTCCCCGTTTCTTTCCCCGCTTTTTTCACGGTAAGCGCCCGGATTGAGTCCAGTCCATTCCTTGAATGCGTGGCAGAAAGAGCTTTGTTCCTGGTAGCCGAGCAGGAAAGCGATTTCGGCAAGGCTCAACTTGTCGCGCTTCAGGTAATCGAGCGCCAGATCGCGTCTCGTCTGGTCCAGCACTTGCTGGAAGGTTACGCCGGCCTCATTCAGTTTTCGCTGCAGCGTGCGCTGGGTGATATTCATTTCTTCCGCGACCGTGGCCACACGCACGCGGTCTTGCGCCAGGTTGCGCACGATGACACTGCGCACCTGCGCCACGATGCCGGCGTCGCCCTGCGCGCGCTGTTTTGCCTGCAGCAACTGCTCGGCATGCTGCTGCAGTACCGGATACAAACCGACGTCGGCATTCCGCACCGGCCATGACAGGAGCGCCGCATCGAAGCGTGCGGTATTGGCCGGCGCACTGAAGCGGATGCCCTCGCCGAACAGGCGCCGGTGCTCGCTCTGGTCTGCGGGTGCTGGATGCGTAAAAGAGATTTCCGCCGGCGGCAACGGCCTGCCGGCAAGCCAGCCCGCCGTTATCTGGATGCCGGCGAAAACGCTTTCTACGAGATGCCGGCTCGCGGCCGGCACGGCGCAATCCCATCGGTATTCGGCGAACCTGCCGTCGACCCGCAAGGCCGATCTCCCGAGGTCGTGCGCCAGTCCTTCGAAGCGCAAGGTCTGCTGCAAGGCCTGTCCGAAATCGCGGCAGCTCAGCAGGATCAAGCCGTACACGTTGTATGCGCCGAGCTCCACGCATTCGCCGACATGCAATCCGAAATGCGGGTCGCACGCGAGTTCCGCGCCGGCATCGAGCAGGCGCACATAAACCGTCACGGGCAGGCTCTCCGGCAAGGTCGCGAACGCATCGACCGGTAAACCCGCCGCCGCCGCCAGCTTGTCAGCCGGCACGCCGCGCGCCGATGCAGCTGCCAGCAGCGGCTGCAGGTACGGCCCGGCGACGACGCCCCGGGCTTGATCAGGATTGACGGTTTGCGGTGTTGGCATGTTTTGACAAATGGACTGGCATGAATGCGCAATACAAGCATCTCATGCATGAATAAGCTGCCAAAGTATAAACAAAAGGAGCAGCATGGTGAGACGATGGAATGGATGGGGCGACGATACGGTCGAGTTTGCCCTGAACGAGGACGCGCTGGCTTTCCTGCGCGAGCGCATCGGCCCGGGTATCAAGCCCAATGACGCCACTTTCGACCTGGCATGCCGTTGCATTCCGCCGGGGCGGCTGAAACCGCACGCGCTCATCGATACGTCTCCGCAGGCGCGTCTGCGTAACGGTCTTGGCCAGAGCATGCAGGACTGGTTGCGGCTGCGTTACGGTGAGGTCGGCCCCTTGCCCGATGGCGTTGCCTTTCCGGAGAGCAGCGAACAGGTGCGCGAACTGCTGGATTACGCCGCGCGCCACGATGTCTCGGTGATTCCCTATGGCGGCGGCACGAGCGTCGTCGGCCACCTGAGCGCATTGCCAGGCGATCGCCCGGTGCTGACCATTAACCTGTCGCGCTTGTCCCGCCTGATCGACATCGACACGGAAGCGCAACTGGCCACCTTCGGCGCCGGCGTCGCCGGACCGGACCTGGAGGCGCAACTGCGCGCGCGCGGCTATACCCTCGGCCACTTCCCGCAGTCCTTCGAATACTCGACTCTCGGCGGCTGGGTGGTGACGCGTTCTTCCGGACAGCAATCGTTGCGCTATGGGCGGATCGAACAGCTGTTTGCGGGCGGCCGCATCGAGACCCCGGCCGGCACGCTCGACATACCGACCTTCCCCGCCTCGGCAGCCGGAACCGACCTGCGCGAATTGGTCCTGGGTTCCGAAGGAAGGCTGGGCATCCTGACCGAAGCGACCGTGCGCATTTCACGCCTGCCGCAATCGGAGTCCTTCCACGCCGTATTCTTCCCGAGCTGGGTGGAGGCGGAGAATGCGCTCCGCAGTATCGCGCAGGCAAGGCTGCCGCTGTCGATGCTGCGGCTGTCGAATCCCGTGGAAACGCTGACTACCTTGCGGCTGGCCGGCCACAAGACCCTGATCGGCCTGCTCGAGCGCTACTTGCGCTGGCGCGGCTGCGGCCACAACAAATGCCTGCTGGTGGTCGGCGCCAGCGGCGATGCGGCGCAGGTAGCGCAGGCACTTGCCGGGACAATGCGCATCGCACGCGGATTCGGCGGCGTACAGGCGGGCGAAGCAATCGGGCGCAAATGGAAAGCCAACCGTTTCCGCAACGTCTACCTGCGCAATTCCCTTTGGCAGCAGGGTTATGCGGTGGATACGGTTGAAACCGCGGTCGAATGGCCAAAGGTCTGGAACATGATGTGCGCGGTCGAACAGGCCGCCGGTCTCGCCCTCGGGAAGGACGGCGAGCGGGTGCATGCCTATACCCATCTCTCGCACGTGTATGCGCAGGGCGCGAGCGTCTACAGCACCTTCGTGTACCGGCTTGCCGGCGATTTCGAGCAGGATCTTGCCCGCTGGCGCCGCTTGAAGGCAGCAGTCAGCGATGCGATTGTCCGGACGGGCGGCACGATCAGCCACCAGCATGGCGTCGGAACCGACCACGCGCCTTATCTCCACGCAGAAAAAGGCGCGCTCGGCATGGGCGCGATGCACCAGCTGTTCCGCCATTTCGATCCGCAAGGACTCATGAACCCCGGCAAGCTGGTCGGAATGGACAACGAGGAGGCGCACAAGCATGTGGCACGGAAACTGGCGTGACCGCCTGCCGGGCGAGCTGGCTTCGCGCGAATGGGATGTCATCATCATCGGCGGCGGCATCACCGGCGCCGGCATCCTGCTGGAGGCGGCACGCCAGGGACTGAAGTCGCTGCTGGTGGAACAGCGCGACTTCGCCTGGGGCACGTCCAGCCGTTCTTCCAAGCTGGTCCATGGCGGGCTGCGCTACATCAAGGAGGGCAAGCTTCTGCTGACACGCGACTCGGTGCGCGAGCGGCAGAACCTGCTCCGCGAAGTACCCGGCCTGGTCGAACCCCAAGGCTTTGCTTTCGGCGATTACCAAGGGCGCAAGCCGGGACGCAGGTTGTTTGCCGTCGGCCTTGCGCTGTATGACCTGATGGCCGGCAAGCGTTCCCGCCAATACCACGCCGCGGACGATTTCCTGATGCTTGCGCCGCACATCCGTCGCGAGCGCCTGGACGGCGGCCTGTCCTACGAGGACGCGAAGACGGACGACGCACGCCTCGTTCTGCGCGTGCTGCAGGAAGCGGTCGACGCCGGCGGCGTGGCGGTCAACTACCTGTCGGCGAGCCGCATTCTGCGCAACGGTGATAAGGTCTGCGGCATCGAACTGTCGGATGCTGCCAATGGCGGCACGTTCTCCATCGCTGCGAAGGTCGTCATCAACGCCACCGGCGTCTGGGCCGACCGGCTGCGCCAGCTGGGTGCCGGCCGCCAGAAGCTGCGCCCGCTGCGCGGCAGCCACCTTGTGCTGCCCGCATGGCGCCTACCCGTCGCGCAGGCTGTCAGCCTCATGCATCCGCTCGACGGCCGCCCGGTGTTTGCCTTTCCGTGGGAAGGTGTCACCCTGGTCGGCACCACCGACGTCGACCACAAGCAGGACCTGCAGATGGAAGCCGCCATCACGCCGGATGAGTTTTCCTACCTGATGATGGCGCTTGAATTCCAGTTTCCCGAACTGGCGATCCGTCCGGATGACGTGATTGCCACCTACGCCGGCGTGCGACCGGTGGTCGATACCGGCAAGGCCAATCCGTCCAAGGAAGGCCGCGACCATGCAGTCTGGCTCGAGGATGGCCTGCTCACCGTCACCGGCGGCAAGCTGACCACCTTCCGGCTCATTGCGCTGGACGCGCTGAAGCATGCCGCAACCATGATTCCAGGCTGGCAACCCGACCTCCGTCCCAAACCGGTGTTTGCGCCGCCGTCGCCAATCGCGCGTACCGTCGTAGGCAACCTTCAACGCATGCGCCTGCAGGGGCGCTACGGCCCCCGTGCGTTGTCGGTGCTCGAGTGTGCTCAACCCGGTGAGCTCGATATCATTCCCGGCACAGAGACCATGTGGGCAGAACTCCGCTGGGCTGCACGCGCGGAGGCCGTGTTCCATCTCGAAGACCTGCTCCTGCGCCGCACCCGCCTCGGCCTGCTGCTGCGCGAAGGTGGCGCTCCCCTGATAAAACGCATCCGCGCCATCTGCCAGCCGGAACTCGGATGGGACGATGCACGCTGGGATACGGAGCAAGCCGCTTATCTGGCACTATGGCAGAGGTGCTACGGATTGCCGCCGCAATACCTGATTCCGGACTGGCGCAAACTGCCCAGGCTGCGCACCCGGCGCGCTTGATAACAACAGGGGGAGATCAGCATGACATCCGAATATCTGCTGGCAATCGACAACGGCACGCAAAGCGTACGCGCGCTGCTGTTCGACCTGCAGGGGCACATCGTCGCCAAGTCGCAAGTCCATCTCGATGCCTATTTTTCCGACCAGCCCGGCTGGGCCGAGCACGGCGTCGAAGACTACTGGCAGGCGCTATGCACCGCATGCCAACGGCTGTGGGCGCAATCGAACGTGCCGAAGTCCGCCGTGCGCGGCGTCGCCGTTACCACGCAGCGCGGCACCGTCGTCAACCTCGACCGCGACGGCAAGCCCTTGCGGCCCGCGATTGTCTGGCTGGACCAGCGCCGCACGACTGAGGTGCCGAAGATCAATCCCCTGTGGCGGGCAGCCTTCAAGCTGGCGCGCGTCGAAAGCACGGTCGACTTCTTCCTCGGCGAGGCGGAGGCGAACTGGATCAAGGCCAACCAGCCCGAGATCTGGAAGAACACGCACAAGTACCTGCTGCTGTCGGGATACCTGAATTACCGCCTGGGTGGCGAGTTCATCGATTCGGTCGGCTCGCAGGTGGCCTACATCCCCTTCAATTACAAGGGGCTGAAATGGGCGCCGTCATGGGACTGGAAATGGCAGGCGATGCCCATTGAGCGCAGCATGCTGCCGGACCTGGCACCGCCCGGGACGGTGATTGGCAAGATCACAGCGTCGGCGGCAGAGGAAACCGGCATTCCTGCAGGCACGCCGCTGATCGCCGCGGCCGCCGACAAAGCCTGCGAGGTGATCGGCGCGGGCTGCCTGGAGCCGAATATCGGCTGCCTCAGCTACGGCACCACCGCGACCATCAATACCACCAGCCGCAAGTACGTCGAGGTCACCCCGTTCATCCCGCCCTACCCGGCCGCCGTGCCCGGCGCATACAGCACCGAGGTGCAGATCTTTCGAGGCTACTGGATGGTCAACTGGTTCAAGGAACAGTTCGGCCTGCATGAAAAGATGCGTGCCGCGGAACAAGGCGTGGCACCGGAGGCATTGTTCGACGAACTCGTGAATGCAGTCCCGCCGGGTGCGATGGGCCTGATGCTGCAGCCCTACTGGACACCCGGCATCAAGCAGCCCGGGCCGGAAGCCAAGGGCGCGGTCATCGGTTTCGGCGACGTGCATAATCGCGCACACCTGTATCGCGCGATTCTCGAGGGGCTGGCCTATGCGCTGCGCGAGGGCAAGGAAAGGATAGAGAAACGCAGCGGCGTGCCGATTACCGCATTGCGTGTGTCGGGCGGCGGTTCGCAGAGCGATGCGGCGATGCAGCTGACGGCCGATATTTTCGGCCTGCCCACCGCACGGCCGCATGTCTATGAGACTTCGGGACTCGGCGCGGCCATCAACGCCGCGGTCGGCCTGAAGCTGCACAAGGATTTCGATACGGCTATCGGCGCGATGACGCGGGTGGGCAAGGTGTTCGAGCCAAAGCCGCATCACCAGCAGACGTACGATGCGCTCTATTCGCGGGTGTACAAGAAGATGTATTCCCGGCTGGTGCCGCTGTACCAGCAGATACAGGAGATCACCGGGTATCCCAAGCTGTCGTAAGCCGGACAAGAAAGACCTGCACAACCGCATCAGTTCTTGATGCAAATCGTCAGTCCTGCGTGATGACAGTCCGCGTTTGACAGGACACAAGGCAGCATCGCCGCCGCATAGGCAGCATCTCCACCAGCCATGGCTTCACCGAGTCTCATTCAGCTTGCCCGTCAAGCGAAGGGGCCGCGCTTTGCCCTGCAGTTCCAGGGCAATGGTGTACAGCTCGCGCTGACATTAGGAGGATGACCACATGATCCAGAAAAGAAAACTTCTGTCCCTTGCCATTGCATCCGTACTGGTCGCCGCATGCGGCGGCGGCGGGGGCGATACGTCGCCGATTGCATCCGGCACGGCCACCACTGAAACCAGCACACCTCCGGCGAGCACTCCTCCTGCAACAACGCCACCGGCGGGCACAACACCTCCCGCCACGGGTGGGACCGGCACAGGAACAGGAACGATGCCTCCGCCGTCGAACGGCAGTACGCCGACTACCCCGGCCACACCGACGACACCGGCCACGCCTGTCGCCGATCAAAAATTCAACGGCAACCTGGAACTCGCAGGGAACCAGATTCTTTACCTTCGCGTCAATCGCATCATCTACCTGCCGGTGACATTGACGACCTTTGAAGGCCCCACCGGCATCGTCGACGTGGCGTCCGGCAGCCCTGTGGCCAATTATCCGAACCTGGCGGCGGAAGCCGCAGCCGCCGGCTGCACGATCGCTGTCGATGGCACCTGTGGCATCCAGCCGCCGGCGGTCGCACCGGCCGCACCGCTTGCCGTCTTCGGCATCCGCATCGGAACGCACATCCTGCCGTCCGCATCCGGCGCCCGCGTCGGCGCGCAAACCGTCGTCGGCCGCATCGCGTTCGACCTGACGGAACAGACCAGCTCACCCGGCGTGGGTGGCGCGTCAGGTGCCGAGATCATGCGCTTCGTCATCGACAACGTCGAAATGACGACGGACCAGGACGGCAAGCTGACAACGGTGCGCGTACGGGAAGGCGGACAGATCCACGTCTACGGCCGCAACGCCGCGGGCGTGGAGGTGCGCGAAAGTATTCCGGCTCCAGCGCGTACGGTCCGCCTGCTGCCGCTCATCGAGATACCGGACAGCATGGGCGATACGCATAGCACGATCCTGTTCATGGATCTGGAAACCGGTTTCTCGCAGGCGGGAACGCGACTGGATGCCTTGCGTTCGGTCGCCGGGCATTTCAACATGAACGTCACGCTGTCCCACGTAGAGAAGATTGTGCGTTCGACGGCGGGCACGGTGCCGCAGAAGGATCTGGTGGGCCTGCCGGTTACGGTGAACACGCAATCACTGGTCAGTGGCGGCGGCATCAGCGGCAGCGCCTGGATCCGCATGTACCCGATGTAACCGAAAACGTCCGTTTCGGAAAAACAAAAATGGAGCGGCTTTTCTGCCGCTCCATTTTTTTGCTAGTTCCCGCCGCGATAGTACATGTCATCCGGCTGCGGCGCCGCTCGCCCTGCCGGTGTGGAGGGGCTGCTGCCGAACAGACGATCCCAGAATCCGCGGATTCCATCGATGCCGACGGATTGCACCGCGTCTCTGTTCTGGTATTCCTCATACATCCAGTCGCCGTCGACCTGGATCACGCCTGTAGGCGTTGCACGTTGCACAGGGGGCTTGCCGCGCAGCGCAGTGCGCATGTAGTCGACCCAGATCGGCAGCGCGACTGTGCCGCCGAATTCGCGGCCGCCGAGCGAACGCGGCTTGTCGTAGCCCATCCATGCCACTGCGACAATGTCGCCGCCATACCCGGCGAACCACCCGTCCATTGCATCGTTGGTGGTACCTGTCTTGCCGGCCAGGTCGCGCCTTCCGAGCCGCTGGCTGGCGGCATAGCCGGTGCCGGAATTGACCACGTCGCGCAGCATGCTGTCGACGACGAAGGCATTGCGCGCATCGAGAACCCGCGCGTTTTCATCGCCGGCAATCGCCGGGCGGTTTTCCACGAGCACATTGCCGCGCGCATCGACCACCTTCTGAATCAGGTAGGGTGCAACCTGGAAGCCGCCATTGGCGAACACCGCATACGCGCCCGCCATCTGCAGCGGCGTGACCGATCCGGTGCCGAGCGTCATCGTCAGGTTCGATGGATGCTTGCCCGGGTCGAAGCCGAAGCGCGACAGATGCTCCAGCGCGAAGGACGGCCCGATGGTCTGCAGGATGCGGATGGAGACGAGGTTTTTCGACCGCTTCAGACCGGTGCGCATGGTGACCGGCCCGTCGTAGTTGCCGTCGTCGTTCTGCGGATTCCAGGTGGGGCCGCCGCCGTCGGTGATGCCGAGGTCGAGCGGTGCATCGTTCACCATCGTGGCCGGGTGGAATCCTTTCTCCAGTGCGGCGGAATAGACGAAGGGCTTGATGCTGGAGCCCGGCTGGCGCCAGGCCTGAGTCACATGGTCGAACTGGTTGAGGTTGAAATCGAAGCCGCCGATCATCGCGCGGAAGGAACCGTCATTGGCGTTGATCGATACAAATGCGGCTGCCACTTCCGGCAACTGGGTAATGAACCAGCGCTTCTTTGCGTCGCGCGCGATGCGGATCACCGAGCCGGGTCGGATGCCGTTCTTGCCTTTTCCGGTGAGCGCCGTTGCAGCAAACTTCAGTCCTTCGCCGGTGATCTCGGCGACCTCGCCCGTGATCAGTTCCGCCCGGACAAGCCTAGAAGATGCAGATACCACGACGGCCGCGCGCAGGTCATCGCTGTCCGGATGCTTGGCCAGCACCTCGTCGACCAGCTGTTCCCTTTCCTCCTCGTCCGACGGCAGGTTGATATGCGTTTCCGGGCCGCGGTAGCCGTGGCGGCGGTCGTATTCAAGCACGCCGCGTCGTACCGCGTCGTAGGCGGCGTCCTGGTCGGCGCTGAGGAGCGTCGTGTAGACCGTGTAGCCGGCGGTGTAGATGTCGTCCTTGTACTTTTCATACATGTACTGGCGCACGATCTCGGCCGCATGCTCGGCATGGGTGGTCATCAGGTAACCCTTGCTGCGTACCTGCAGCTTTTCCTTTGCCGCCTGCTCGTATTGGGCAGGCGTGATGTAGTCAAGATCGCGCATGCGCTTCAGGATGTACTGCTGGCGCTGCTTTGCACGGGTCGGGTTGACCACAGGATTGGCGGTGGATGGTGCCTTGGGCAAGCCGGCGAGCATGGCGGCCTCGGCGATGCTCAGTTCTCCGACTTCCTTGCCGAAGTAGATCCGCGCCGCACTGCCGAAGCCGTAAGCGCGTTCACCGAGATAGATCTGGTTCATGTACAGCTCAAGGATCTGGTCCTTGCTCAGTTTTTCCTCGATGCGGTAGGCAAGGACGATTTCCTGGATCTTGCGCGAATATTCCTTCTTCCTGCTGAGATAGAAGTTGCGTGCCACCTGCATCGTGATGGTGGACGCGCCCTGCGAACGGCTGGCACCGAGGTTCATCAGGAAGGCACGGGCAATGCCCTTGTAGTTCACGCCGCCGTGTTCATAGAATTCCGCATCCTCGATGGCGAGGATCGCATTCTTCATCACCTTGGGCATGTCGGCGATCGGGACGAAGTCGCGCCGTTCTTCGCCAAATTCCCCGATCAGCACCTGGTCCGCGGTGTATACGCGCAGCGGAATCTTCGGCCGGTAGTCGGTCAGCGCATCGAGCGACGGCAGGTTGGGCTGGACGATGAGGAAAACGTAGGCGGCGAGCAGCAGGCCCGCCACACCGCCGGCGGCGCCCAGCGCGAGCACGATCCGGAGGATGAGCGACCTGACCGGCCGATTGCCTCCGCGCGACGACTTCGAACCCGCTGACGATTTCCGCGCCACTCCCTGCTCCCCTCTCAGAATGCGTAATACGCAACTTTAGCAGGCATTGCCGCGCAGGGGCGGTAAGCAGATGTAACACGGGTGAAGCGTACGGATTTGCGGGTGGAGTGCAGAAGGCCGGGGATGCCCGGCCGCAGGACATCAGTGCAACTGCTGTTTAAGGGAGGAAATGGCCTTGCGCGCCTGGCGCACAGCGTTTTGTACCTGCTCGTCCACGTAGCCGCCTTGCGAGCAGGATTGTACGGCGCGGTCGCCGATCTTTTCCAGTTTGCTCACGCACTGCCGGATCTGCTCATCGCCCTGACCTTGCTCTGCCACCTGGATCGCATGGTCGGCTTCCTGTTCCAGTTCGCTCAGGCAGCTGCGCAGCCGGTCCGGCACGTCATTGCTCATTTCACACATCTGGGCAGCGGCGTCGATGCATTGCTCCACCTGGGAAAAACGATCTCTGAGCTGGTTCATCTGCATGGGTGCTCCTTTCCAATTTATTACGTGAAGGCGGTTTGGTAGCGTGAGGCCGCAATAGTTCCCCGTTTGATAACAGCCTGCAATTGCAATTCCCCCCAGCAGGTGTAATTTGTACAAGCGGGGTGTAAAGACGCCCGGTTTCCGCGGCTGACAGCCCAGCGGAATTCCCGTAATACGTATGGCAGGCATCTTGCTCCGCTTATTACTTGCAGCATGGAGCACGCCAGATGTTTTCCAGTCACACCACGCGGTCGCCTTTTCGCGACCGTCGAGACGCAGGCCGGCAGCTCGCGGTCGCCCTGCAATACCTGAAAGAATCCCAGCCGGTCATTCTCGCCCTGCCCCGCGGTGGGGTGCCTGTGGCCTTCGAAGTCGCGCAGGCCTTGCACGCACCGCTCGACGTCTTCCTCGTACGGAAACTCGGAGCGCCGTATTTTCCCGAACTCGGCCTGGGTGCGGTTGCCGAAGGCGCCGAGCACTATTGCGTGTTGAATGAAGACCTGGTGGAGCGGACGCATGCATCCGATGACTATCTCGAGGAGGAAAAGCAGCGCCAGCTCGATGAAATGGGCCGGCGCCGCGCGCGTTACCGTGGAGGGCGCAAGCTCGTCGATTTGCAAGGCCGTACGGTAGTCATCATCGACGACGGTGTGGCAACGGGCGGCACGATGAAAGTCGCGCTGCAGGCCGTTGCCGCCGCACATCCGGAGCGCCTGCTGTTTGCCGTTCCCGTCGCGCCGAAGGAAACCGTCGCCGCGCTATGCGATCTTGCGGACGACGGCGTCTGCCTGCTGTCGCCGGAGCATTTCCGGGCCGTCAGCCAGTACTACACGGATTTCGACCAGACCAGCGACGAGGAAGTCGTCCAGCTCCTGCAGCAGGCCCAGTCGTTCGCCAAACAATCCCAGCCGGAAAAGGAGAACCCTATGGAACAGATTTCTGAAGTCATGACCCCGGATGTCTCCGTCGTTTCGCCGCAAGACAGCATCCAGCAGGCGGCGCAGATCATGCGCGACCGCAATGTCGGGGCGCTGCCGGTATGCGACGGGCAGAAGCTCATCGGCATGATCACCGACCGCGATATCACCATTCGCGCGACGGCAGGTGGCCAACCGCCAGACCAGGTGCGCGTGGACGAAGTCATGACAGATGACATCTACTGGTGCTATGAAGACCAGCTGGTCGGCGAAGTGCTGCAGCAAATGGGCGACTCGCAGATCCGGCGTATTCCCGTCGTCAATCGGCAGAAGGAACTGGTAGGCATGGTGTCCCTCGGCGACCTTGCTACGCGCGTCAAGGCACATACCGACGACACCCTGGAAGACATTTCGAAACCGTCGGAACCGGTGCGCCAGAGCGCAGACGAGGTGCGCCTGCGTCGTCCGCCTTCCGACCAGGCGGACGGTCGCTTCTAAGGCCTTGCAACCAGCACTGCGCCCGGCGGCGGCATGTCCATCACCGGGAAGCAAGAGGCTGCGGCACGCCGCTCCCTTCTCTTCGCTCCCGGTGAGTTCCGCCGCGTCGGATGGGCGTTCGCCGCATTCTTCCTGGTCCTTTGCAGCTATTACCTCCTGCGGCCGGTTCGCGATGAAATGGCCGTGCAGTACGGCGTGAACAGGCTGCAGTGGTTGTTCAGCGCCACATTCTTCTTCACCTTGCTGGTGGTGCCGCTGTTCGGCTGGGTGGTGCGTTCCCTGCCCCGGCATCGCGTCCTGCCGCTGGTATACGGCTTCCTGGTGATCAACCTGTTCGCGTTCCAGGCGGTCTTTGCTGCCGGCGTTTCGCCAATGGGGGCGGCGGCATTCTTCGTCTGGCTCAGCGTGTTCAACCTGTTCGTGGTGTCGCTGTTCTGGAGCCGGATGGCCGATTGCTTCACGACCGCGGAATCGCATCGTTTATACGGCTACATTGCGGCAGGCGGCACCTGCGGAGCAGTCGCCGGACCGGCACTTGCTGCGGTGCTTGCACCGCATCTGCCGTCCTCATCGCTTCTCATGCTCTCCGCAGTCATGCTCGCCGCTGCTGCGGCGTGTGCGCTGTGCCTTCCTGCTCACAATGCGCCGGTTGGCGGCGGGGAGCGGCGTCCGGTGGGCGGATCGATCGCGGCCGGCATCGCACTGGTCGCAAGACTGGCCGATCTGCGCGGCATCGCCTTCCTGATACTTTGCTATACGACAGTCTCGACCGTCCTTTATGTCGAAATGGTGCGGATGGTGGGACAGTCGTATGCCGACGCGGGAGAGAGGACAAGTTTCTTCGCGCGGGTCGACCTAGCGGTCAACCTCCTCGCGCTCGTCTTGCAACTGCTTGGCACCCGAAAACTCGTTGGCCGCTTCGGGCTTCGCTTCACCTTGCCTGTGGTGCCCATCCTGCTGATGGCGGCGCTTGCATTGCTGGGCACCTGGCGCAATCTGCTGTCCGGTGCTGCCACGCAAGTCCTGCACCGCGCGGGCGAATATGCGCTGGGCAAGCCCGGCCGTGAAATGATTTACACAACGCTCGATGCGGAAAGCCGCTACAAGGCGAAAAACTTCATCGATACTGCCGTATACCGTGCTGGCGATGCCGGCAGCGCCTGGGCGATCGCCGGTTTGAGAAGCATCGGACTCGACGCGGTGCTGTTCGCCGCCTTGCCTGCGGCATTGCTATGGGCCCTCAATGCCTTCCATCTGGGGAGCAGACATGACAGGAATCAATCGGCGTGAGGCAATGAGGCTGATGGTGGCGGCTGCGGCCGGATTCGGAAGCGCGGGTGCACAGGCTGCTTCTGCCGGCCCGGCTGCCGGTGCGATATTGAGCCGGCCAATCCCGTCTTCCGGCGAGATGCTGCCGGTCATCGGACTGGGCACCTGGCAAACCTTCGACGTCGGCACGTCCAATGCGGAACGGACGCCGCTGGCCGAGGTGCTATCCGCATTTTCCGCGCTCGGCGGCAGGCTGGTGGATTCCTCCCCGATGTACGGCCGTGCAGAAGAAGTGGCCGGAGATTCCGCCGCCTCGCTCGGTTTGCGTGAAAAGCTGTTTATCGCCACCAAGGTCTGGACGTCAGGCAAGGAGGCCGGTATCCGACAGATGGAGGAGTCGATGCGTCGCCTGCGTGCCAAGCCCATTGACCTGATGCAGGTGCACAACCTTGTCGATGTCCGCACCCATCTCGCCACCTTGCGTGAGTGGAGGCAGCAAGGCATCGTGCGGTATATCGGCGTCACTCATTACACCGCGGGCGCTCATGAGGATGTCGCCCGCGTCTTGTCGTCCGAAAAGCTGGATTTCGTGCAGATCAACTATTCCGTGGGCGAGCGCGAGGCCGAGCGGCGCCTGCTTCCCCTCGCGAGGGACCGGGACGTGGCGGTGATCGCGAACCGGCCATTTTCCGGCGGCGACCTGTTGCGGCGCTTGCGCGACCGGCCTTTACCCGGCTGGGCGGCCGATCTCGATTGCGACAGCTGGGCACAGTTGCTGCTCAAGTTCGTGATCAGCCATCCGGCGATGACTTGCGCGATTCCTGCCACCTCGAAACTTGCGCACCTGCGCGACAACATGAAAGCCGGCCACGGACGCATGCCCAAGGGGAAACAGCGCGAGATGATCGCGGCGGCGGCACGCGTTTAGGTATGCAGTTTGCTCGATTTCGCATCCGATCATGAAGCCAGCAAGGAGGATGCCGTGATGAAATCCATCAGGAGTACGCTCACCAGCACGCTGTCGCCCACTATCACCAACATGATCCGCATGGATCACACTGGGGTGCTGGAAACCTTTCATCAATATGAAATAGATACAAGCCCGCAGACCAAGAAAGCGCTGGTCAATACCGCCTGTATCGCCCTCGAGATCCATGCGCAGCTGGAGGAAGAAATCTTCTATCCGGCAATGCGCGCCATCGTCGTCGAGAAATCCGTAATCGATAAAAGCGTTCCCGAACACAATGAAATGCGGCGCCTGATCGCGCTGTTACGTTCGATGGAGGCTACGAATCCAGCGTTCGACCAGACCTTCATGGAGCTCATGCGCAACGTGATGCACCACGTCGCCGATGAGGAAACGACCTTGTTGCCGGAAGCCGAGCGGCTGCTTGGCTCGCGCCTGGGCGAACTGGGGGCGGAAATGACGAAACGCCGCCTGCAACTGACTGCGCCGCGTGCCGGTGAGCTTGCTGCCAGCACCCTGCGCAGTTTCCCGACCAGTTCCATGCTGGTCGCCGCCGGTGCCGTGCTCGCCGGGACCTATCTCGCCAAGCGGGCATTTGAGGGACAGGGCTATTCCCGTACCCACTGAATCCAGGCGGGCCTGATGGCCGGGGCAACTGTCAAAGCCTTGCCCCGGTCGTTTCATTCTTTTGCGAGAGGGAGTGCGGATGCGGATACCGGGTTTTCGCGGGCTGAGCATCGTCCGGGTCGTCAAGGATGCGGTCGACGATTTTTTCAAGCACGACATGACGACCTATGCGTCCGCTCTCGCCTACCAGGTGTTTTTTTCTGTTTTCCCCTTCATTATTTTTCTCGTTGCCCTGCTGGGATTCCTGAGGCTGTCGAGCTTCTTCGAATGGCTGCGGCAGCATTCCCAGATGATGCTGCCGCCGCAAGCGACCGAGCAGGTCAACAAGGTCATCGCCGAATTGCAGCAGGAACAAGGCGGCCTGCTCTCTTTCGGCGTGATCCTGGCGCTCTGGTCGGCATCCGCTGCCGTGCGTGCCACCATGAACGCGCTTAACGTCGCTTACGGCGTGCAGGAGCGCCGGCCGGCGTGGAAGCTGTATCCCTTGTCGCTGTTGTATACCGTCGGCCTAGCCGGCATGATGATCCTGGCGGCGATATGCCTGACTGTCGGACCGCAGGCCGTCCAATGGCTGGCGCAGCAGATCGGGATGGAGCAGATGTTCGTGCTGCTGTGGGCCTGGCTGCGCTGGCCGGCCGCCTTCCTCATCCTGACGCTGGCGGTGGCGATCATCTATTATGTCGCCCCGGACGTGGACCGGGAATTCAGGTTCATCACGCCGGGCGCCATGCTTGCGGTTGCGGTCTGGGTGGGAGCGTCGCTCGGATTCAATCTCTACGTACGCAACTTCGCCGACTACAACGCCACCTACGGCAGCATCGGCGCCATCATCATCCTGCTGCTGTATTTCTTCATTTCCTCGGCGGTCCTGCTGTTTGGCGCGGAGATCAACGCGACGATTGAACATGATTCGCCTGAAGGCAAGGACCGGAGAGAAAAGACGCTCCATTGATCAAGGGTGCGCTGCGCCGCCCCGACTAGATGACTTGGGGCAATACATGAGAAAATCGCAGGTTTTGTCATTTCAAAACCTGCATCATGTCCGCTCCGCATTTCCGCGTCCTTGATGTCCTCAAGGCGATTGCATGCAACCTCATTGTATTGCACCACCTCGCCTACTACGGACCGATGGTCGATACAGCCTATCCGTTGATGCCGGAAGTCTTCGACTGGCTCGGTGACCAGGGACGCATTGCTGTTCATATCTTTTTGACAATTGGCGGCTTCCTTGCGGCCGGCTCCCTGCTGCGGGGACGTGCCGCCGCGACGGCACCGCTGCGCGCGCTGGTTCGCCGCTATGCAAAGCTGGTACCGCCATTCATGGCTGCGATGGCGCTGGCGGTTGCCGCATCGCTGGTCGCGGCGCAATGGATGACGCATGATTCGATCTCTTCCATGCCGACTGCCGGACAGGTGGCCGCGCATGCCCTCCTGATGCACAGCATTCTCGACTACGAATCGCTATCGGCAGGAGCCTGGTACGTCGCCATCGATTTCCAGTTGTTCGCGATGATGACCTGCCTTCTCTGGCTGGCTGGCAGGCGCGGCATGCCGCGCTGGAGCGCCCCGGTCATGGTTGCGGGCTTCGCGGCCGCATCGCTGATGGTGTTCAACCTAGATTCGTTGCTCGACGCATGGGCGCCTTACTTCTTCGGCAGCTATGGACTCGGCGCGCTCGCGTGGTGGGCCTGCCGCCCTTCACGCCGCCCGATCGGCGTAGCGCTTCTGTTGGGGACTATCCTGCTGCTCGGCGGGCTGGCGCTCGAGATGGAATTCCGCAGCCGGCTCGCGGTTGCGCTGGGCACCGCGATTCTTGTGGTGCTCGCGTGCCGCAACCTAGTGAGGGTGCCGGGCCAAGACTGGCCCGTGTTCGCTTTCCTGGGACGGATTTCGTACGCGATCTTCCTGGTGCATTTTCCGGTCTGCCTGGTGGTGAATGCGGCGTTCACCCGTTTTGTTCCAGCGCTTCCCGAGCTGCAGGTGGGCGGCATGCTGTTCGCGTGGCTGGCCAGTATCGCGGCAGGCGCGGTATTCCACCGCTGGGTCGAAGTTCCGCTTGCTGGCTGGACCGACGCCCGGCTCAATCGCCTCGAGGGCCGGGCGGAGACCAACGTAGCGGCGGCAGGCTGAGAACAGCCGCGCGGTCGCGGCCGTCCATCAATGGCCGATGTCGTAGGCGGAGGCGGAGGCGGCCAATTCATCTCCATGCAGAAATACCTGGTGATGCGCGATGCGTATGCCGCCCGGCCGGCAACGCACTATGATTAAGCGATGAAAGGAGACTCGCATGCGCACGACCAGATTGAATAGCGGAGAGGAAATTCCTGTTCTCGGACAGGGAAGCTGGTGCATGGCAGAGAAACCCCGGTCGCGGCAGTCGGAGATCAATGCACTGCGGCACGGGGTGGATCTCGGGATGACGCTGATCGATACCGCCGAGATGTACACCGACGGCGCCGCGGAGGAGCTGGTTGGCGAGGCCATTGCCGGCCGCCGCGACGAAGTCTTCATCGTCAGCAAGGTGCTTCCCCAGAACGCCACCCGGCGCGGCACGATAGCTGCCTGCGAACGCAGCCTTGACCGGCTATGCACGGACCGCATCGACCTGTACCTGCTGCACTGGCGGGGCAGCGTACCGCTGGCGGAAACAATCGAAGGGCTTTTGATGCTGAAGCGCGCTGGCAAGATCCGGCACTGGGGCGTTAGCAACTTCGACCTGGACGATATGCGTGAACTGGAGGCGCTGGCGAAAGGACTTGACGTGGCAGTCAACCAGGTCCTGTACAACCTGACGCGGCGCGGCATCGAATATGACCTGCTGCCGTGGTGCCGGGAGCGGGGCATCGCCGTGATGGCTTATTCGCCGATCGAGCAGGGAAAGCTGCTCGCGCATCCGGCGCTGCGCCAGGTCGCCGCCCGCCATGACGCGACCCCGGCGCAAGTGGCGCTGGCGTGGGCGCTCCGGGACGACGGTGTGGTGGCGATTCCGAAATCCGGCAAGCCGGTGCATGTGGAAGAAAACAGTGCTGCGCTGGAAATGCGCCTCACCGACACTGACCTCGCCGATCTCGACAAGGCGTTTCGCCCGCCGTCGAGCCCGCGGCCGCTAGAGGTTATCTAGGATTTCACTGGAACATCGCGTCGATCATCGAGTACCCCTTCACAAACCCGGCCTCGACCGCCGCATCCTCCGACGGATAGTCGGCATCATCCCCTGATTCGGCAGTCAGCTCGCTTTCGGAGCTCGAATCCTCGCCGGGCTGCGTGACCCGTACCGTGTAGTCCCAGGACGTGTGGCCGCCATCCCGCGCAAGGGCGGTCACATGCACTTCCATCCCCTTGTAGGCTTCCGTATGCCAGTCCTGATTCCGTTCCATTTACCCTCTCCCAGCCTGTTCAGAAGGAATCCGGCCCTGCGGGAAGCATTCATTCAGGCATCGAGCGCCTCGCGCGCGGCCCGCTCACGCGCAAATTCGACGAAATAAGCAAGGCTGCCCGGGTTGCTCATGGCGTCCGGATTCGCTACCTCATCGACCTTCATGCCGAGCAAAAGTTTCTTGACCGGCAGTTCCATCTTCTTGCCGGTCAAGGTGCGCGGAATTTCCGTAACCGCGAACACTTCGTTCGGGACATGCCTTGCGGACAGTGCGGTGCGGATACCCTCGGCGATACGCCTCGTCAGCGTCTGGTCGAGGACAACGCCTGGGCGCAGTACGACGAACAGCGGCATATACGACTCGCGCCCGAGGTACTCGAGATCGACCACGAGGCTGTCGAGGATTTCCGGCATCGCCTCCACCACGCGGTAGATTTCGCTGGTGCCCATGCGGATGCCGTGGCGGTTGATCGTCGTGTCCGAGCGGCCATATATGACTGCACCGCCGTGCGGCGTGATGCGCAGCCAGTCGCCGTGCCGCCACCAGCCGGGATAGGTATCGAAGTAGCTGTCGTGGTAACGCAGTCCTTGCGGGTCGTTCCAGAAGTACAGCGGCATGGAGGGCATGGGCTTGGTGACTACCAATTCGCCGACTTCGTCTTCGAGCGGCCGCCCCTGCTCGTCCATGGCATACACGGCGATACCGAGACAGCGGCACTGCATCTCGCCCGCGTACAGCGGCAGGATCGGGCAGGCGCCGACGAAGGCGGCTGCGATGTCGGTGCCGCCGCTGATAGATGCCAGCAGGATGTCCGAACCGAGTTGCTCGTAAATCCAGTCGAAGGCTTCGGCCGGCAATGGCGAACCGGTCGAGCCGACGGCGCGCAGCCGCTTCAGGCCGGCGATCCGGCCCGGCTCGATGCCGGCCTTCATGCAGTTGGCGAAGTAGGCTGCCCCCGCGCCAAAGACCGTCAGCTGCGCCTCCTCCGCAAACTTCCACAGCACCCCGAGGTCCGGATAGCCGGGATTGCCGTCATAGATGGCAATCGTCGACCCGAGCAGCATCCCGGTCACCTGGCTGTTCCACATGATCCACCCGGTCGTCGAGTACCACATGAAACGGTCCTGCTCACCCAGGTCGAGGTGCAGGCCATGTCCCTTCAGGCTCTCGATCAGCACGCCGCCCTGTCCATGCACGATGGGCTTGGGCATGCCGGTCGTGCCCGACGAATACACTACCCACAGTGGATGGTCGAAAGGCAGCTGTTCAAAGCGGATTGCGCTGTCATGGGCGAGCAGTTCCTGCCAGGTATGCGCATTCTCCAGCCGCGCATCGCTATGCAGGTAGGGCAGCAGCACGACATGCTGCAGCGTGGGCAATGCCTGCACCAGCCCCTTCACCACATCGATGCGATCGAAGTCCTTGCCGCCGTAGCGATAGCCATCCACTGCCAGCAGCACCTTGGGCTCGATCTGGCCGAAGCGGTCGAGCACGCTGGGCGTACCCATATCCGGCGAGCAGCTCGACCAGATTGCACCGATGCTGGCGCAGGCATAGAAGGCCACGGCGGTTTCGGGAATGTTCGGTAGATAGGAAACGACGCGATCGCCGGGCTGCACACCCATCGCGCGGAGGGCATTGGCGACCGAGCCGACCTGCGTGCGGAACGCATCCCAGGAGAGTTCCAGCGTCGGCCGCAGCTCCGACTTGCCGATGATGGCCGGCCTGCTGCCCTCTCCTGCACCGGTATGAAAGCGAAATACCTGCTCGGCGATATTCAGCCGGCAGCCTTCGAACCACTTCGCGCCCGGCATCTTTTCCGCGTCGAGAATGCGCGCATACGGCGCGCTGCTCCGCACGTCGAAGTATTGCCAGATCGATTCCCAGAAGGTCGGTAGCTTGTCGACCGACCACTGCCAAAGGGAGTCGTAATCATTGACATGCACATTCTTCTCGCGGCCGAGCCAGCGCATGTAATCGCGCATGCGGGTATGTTCGATACGTTCGGCGTCTGGCGCCCACAGCAACTGAGGATTCTCGTTCATCGTTGTCTCCATATCGTATTGTTGTTCGATGTTGTTATTGGCGCGCCTTCAATCTCATGCTGAATCGCATTGCCACTGCCAGCACGCCGATGGCGCCGACAATCATCACGTTCGATGTGCCGAGTCGCTCCACCATCAGACCGGCGATGCCGACCCCGACCGACTGGCCGAGGAAGAAACAGGATGCGAATGCCGACACCGCTGCGCCGCGCCGTTCCGGCGCCATCTGCGTCGCGTTGATCTGCATCGTGTTGTGCAGCATGTAAAAACCCAGCCCGGCGCCGAAGCAGCCGCCGATCGCCCACCACCATACCGGCGCCAGCCCGATCGCAAGCAATGCCAGAGCGACGAAGACGCCGCCCCACAGGGACAGGCCGACCTCGCCAAGCCGCCTGACCAGGCCTGCCGACAGCACCGCGAACACGAAACCACCGAGGCCGAACAGCATTACCAACGCGCCGGACGATGTCAGGGACATGCCGTAGGCATGGTGCATGTGGGAAGCGATGAACGCGAACGCGCCGTACAGGAATGCGCCTTCCAGGAAAACGGCCAGCAATACCTTGCGTGCCCACGGCAGGGAGAGTACCTGCCTGAACTCGGCAATCATGCGGGGAATGGCCGCACCCTCCGCGCGGTGCACCTTGCGCGCTTCCGGAGGCAGCCTGCGGTTCAACGAGAACAAAGCCAGGCTGACCACGACGAAGATGGCTGCGACCACGAAGAACGGCAGGCGCCAGTTGCGCGCATCGGCCGCCAAACCTCCCATCAGCACGCCGGTAGCTAGGCCGAGGATCTGTCCGATGAGGAAGCGGGCCAGCACCGGCTGCCGCTGCTGGTAGGGAATGACGTCGCCGATCCATGCCATGGACAGCGGAATGATGGCTGCCGCAGTGGCACCGGCCAGCAAGCGCGCCAGGAGCAAAGGCATGAAACCCGGCGCCAGCGCGCAAAGCAAAGCGGTGAGCGCGCATGCCATCGTTGCCGCTGCGATCACGAAATACTTCCCGTAGCGATCGCCGACCGGACCGAAGAACAATTGCGACAGTCCGTAGGCGATGGAAAAGACTGTGATCACGTTGGACGCATCGCCCAATGTCACTGCGAATTCCTGTGCGAGCTGCGGAAGCATCGGATCGGTGACCCGCAGGGAAATGCCGCTGCCGAAGGCAGCGAACGAAAGCAAGGGCACGGCGAGTGCGGGAATGGGATGGTCGCGGCTCTCGGCCGGCGTGTGGGATGACGTCATGCAGAATGATGGGCGAGCTGCGCCAAAAGACATTGCCCACCATTCTATTGCTAAACGAATTCCGGCGTATTCAGGTAGGGCAAAGTGGCGCCGCGGCGCTCGGCCGCCGCTTCCATTTCCTGCCGCGCGACGGTGCGCAAGTGCACTTCATCCGGGCCGTCGGCGATGCGCAGCACCCTGCCCCATGTCCAAAGTTCGGCAAGCGGCGTATCGGGGCTGAGGCCCATCGCACCGAATACCTGCATCGCGCGGTCGCACACTGTCGTTTGTAATCGTGGGACGATGGCCTTGATCATCGCGATCTCGCGCATCGCGCCCTTGGATCCGTATCGGTCGATCATCCACGCTGTCTTCAGCACAAGCAGGCGCGCCTGCTCGATCTCCATGCGCGACAGCGCGATCCACTCGGCGACATTGGCGTGCTGGTGCAGGTAGCGGCCGAAGGTGCGTCGTTCGGCGGCGCGCTCGCACATCAGTTCGAGCGCCAGCTCGGCCTGCCCGATCGAGCGCATGCAATGATGGATACGGCCCGGTCCCAGACGCGCCTGCGCCATCGCAAATCCCGCACCTTCTTCATGGATCAGGTTCTCGCAGGGCACGCGCACGTCGCGGAACACAAGTTCGCAATGGCCGCCGGGGAAGGAATGGCTCATTACCGGGATGTTGCGCACGACAGCAAGGCCGGGCGTGCCGAAGGGAATGATGACCATACTCTGCCTGCGATGCGTCTCGGCATCCGGATTGGTTACGCCCATTACGATCGCAAAACGGCACAGGGGATGCGCGGCGCCGGAGATGAACCACTTGCGGCCGTTGATCACATACTCGTTCCCGACGCGGCGTATCGAGAGCTGGATATTGGTGGCGTCCGACGAGGCAACGTCCGGTTCGCTCATCGCGAAGCATGATCGGATGCTGCCATCGAGAAGCGGCTTGAGCCACTGCTCGCGTTGTGCAGTACTGCCGAACATGTGCAGCAACTCGATGTTGCCCGCATCCGGCGCGCTGCAGTTGAATACCTCCGCAGCCCAGTTCACCCTGCCCATGATTTCCGCAAGCGGTGCGTACTCGAGATTGCTCAGTCCGAGACCGCCGCATTCCTTTTCGAGCGCGGGAAGGAACAGGTTCCACAGGCCTTCCGATTTCGCCAGCTCCTTCAGGTCTTCCACGCATTGCGGATGCTGAAGACCGTCGCCGATCTCCTTGCGCCACAGCGGCAGATTCGGTACGACATAGTTGTCCATGAAGTCCTGCAGCTGACGCTTGAGTTGAAGGACACGCGGCGAAAACTCGAAATCCATGGGGCGCTTTCTGAAATAAATGCGAATTCGATGGATCGTCGGAATGCGCTCTTGCACCCCGATCAATCTGCGGAAAATCTTAGTCGCGCCCGAACAATCATTCAAATGAATGCTTCTCATCCGAAGTTATAAATGCGCTGCATACGTCTGTGCTTGTTATGTGCTTTGATTTTCTTGATTCAGGTCAATAAAATTCGGCTCGCGGCTGCATTAAGCTTGCGCGCACATCAACTTCCATGTTTGGTACGGTATCCAAAAGATGCCGGCCAGGATCGATACGACATGACCCAACACCATTCGCGCAGCGTATCCGGCGCCACTGCGGTACAAACCCTTCCCGCCATGCTCGACCAGCACAACCGCGAAGCGGACCAGGCGCCGAAGCTGCAGAAGCACAGCCTGTTCGAGGATGCACAAGCGCTGCTGACGGGCACATTGCTCGTTTCGCTCGGCGTGGCAATGCTGGGCAAGGCTAGCCTGATCACTGGCGGCACGGTCGGCATTGCCTTCCTGCTACACTACGTCACCGGTATCAGCTTCGGCAAACTGTTCTTTGCGATCAATGTGCCCTTCTACTTCCTCGCCGTGAAAAAGATGGGCTGGAAGTTCACGCTCAAGACCTTCTGCGCCGTCTTCCTGCTGTCGGCGTTTTCGGAAATGCTGCCGCTCATGTTCTCTATGGAGGAGCTCAATCCGGTCTATGGTGGAGCGATGGGCGGGCTGCTCTGCGGCGTGGGTCTGCTGGTGCTGTTCCGCCATCGTGCAAGCCTTGGAGGCATCAATGTTCTGGTGCTCTACCTGCAGGAGCGTTACGGCTTGCGCGCCGGTCTGGTGCAACTCGGGCTCGACGCAACGATCATGATGCTGTCGATTCCATTGATCTCCTGGACCGCGGTCGCCATCTCCCTTCTCGGCGCGGCGATGCTCAACCTGACGCTTGCGATCAACCATAAGCCGGGCCGTTACATGGCGATCTGAGCGCTGCCCGTGTTGCAGATGCGGCGCTGCAGCACGAATGTCTTGATCCAATCACATGCGCAGAACGATCTTTCTGCCGTATGATTGCTTTGTGTCATCGAGAATCCGGAAAATTGATGCCCGTAGCTTCACCACTCCTGACCGCCCCGCTTGAACTCAAGGTCGACGCCAACGCGCCGCTGGACATCGATTACCCCGAACTGCCCGAAGGAACCGCTCTCTGCATCGGCCTATCCTTCGACTGGCGTCACCAGACGGCGCTCCACTCCTTCGCACTGAAACACACTCTGCAGGACGAACATGCTCGCGCGGCGCGCTTCTCGCGCCACGAGGACAGCCTGCGCAACCTGCTCGGCCGGACGATGCTGCGCCGCATAGCGGCGCATTTCGGAGGCATGGATCCGACTGCGGTCATCCGCAGCAATACCTGGGGCAAGCCGGAGTTGCCGGGGTGTTCGGTCGGATGCAACGTCAGCCATGCTGGCAACCAGGTGTGGGTGGCGGTGTCGAAGTACCCGCGCGTGGGAATCGATATCGAATTGACAAATGCGCCGCATGAGTACCACGACGTCGCCGCCGGTTTCCATCCGGACGAGATCGCCGCACTGCGCAGGATGCCCGACGGGAAGTTGCCGACGGTTCGCTGCTGGAGCCGCAAGGAAGCCGTCTCGAAAGCCACCGGCATGGGTGTTTCCCTCCCCCTACGCGCCTATGCGGTGGAGTGTGATTCGAGAACGTCCGGGTGGCTGCGCCTGCCCCCGCCCAGGACCGAGAGGGAAAACTGGACGGCGGTCGATCTGCCGGTCGGCAAGGATTACGTCGGCGCGCTTGCGGTCGAAGGCCGCTGCGAGAAGGTAATCATCGTACGGCTGAAGGTCACCTGACAGGCTGTTGAAAAACTACTGCGCGGATCGATCTTGATGTCTGTGATGCCCAGCGTACTATTCGTACGCTTGCGCTTCTCGGCACCAATCTCGACACGCTCGCTACGTTCTTCAACAGCCTGCAAGGAATGTTGGCTCTTCTACAGGAACGCCACCTCTGCAAAACTGCGCAGCTTCCGGCTGTGCAGTTTGTCCACACCTTTCCTGCGTAGCAGTTCCACGGCGCGAATGCCGATGCGCAGATGCTGGTCCACACGCTCCCGATAGAACTGATTCGCCATGCCCGGCAGCTTGATCTCGCCGTGCAGCGGCTTGTCGCTCACGCACAGCAAGGTGCCGTAGGGGACGCGGAATCGGAATCCGTTGGCCGCAATGGTCGCGCTCTCCATATCCAGCGCAATTGCGCGGCTCTGGCTGAAGCGGCGCTCCGGCGTGCGCTGCGGCAGCAGCTCCCAGTTGCGGTTGTCGGTGCTGGCGACCGTCCCGGTACGCATCACACGCTTGAGGTCGTAGCCCTTCAATTTCGTCACCTCGGCCACCGCGGATTCGAGCGCTACCTGCACTTCGGCCAGTGGCGGGATCGGCACCCACAGCGGCAGGTCTTCATCCAGCACATGGTCCTCGCGCACATAACCGTGCGCCAGCACGTAGTCGCCCAGCTGTTGCGTATTGCGCAAGCCGGCGCAGTGTCCGAGCATCAGCCAGGCATGCGGACGCAATACGGCGATGTGGTCGGTAATGGTCTTCGCATTGGCGGGGCCGACACCGATGTTCACCATCGTGATGCCGCTGCCGTCTGCACGGATCAGATGGTAACCCGGCATCTGCGGCAGGCGTGCCGGCGGCTTGCCGATGTCGTCGCCCGGCTGCACGGCCTCGCCCACCCGGCGCGTGATGACATTGCCCGGTTCGACGAAAGCGATGTAATGGTCCTCGTCCGCAGGCGCATCGGGGTCGGGCACACGGTTCATGATCTCGTGGCCGAGCCGTACGAACTCGTCGATGTAGAACTGGTAGTTGGTGAACAGCACGAAGTTCTGGAAATGCTCGGGCGCCGTGCCGGTGTAGTGGCGCAGACGATGCAGCGAATAATCGACGCGCGGCGCGGTGAACAGCGACAGCGGCTGCGCCTCACCCGGCGGCGGTTCGTAGGTGCCGTTGGCGATGCCGTCATCCATCGCGCCTAGGTCCGGCAGGTCGAACAGGTCGCGCAGGGCCAGGCGGCGCTCGGCGTCCATGCTGCCTTCGATATGGTCGTCCTGCGCAAACGAGAAATGCACGGGAATCGGTTGCGCGCTCACGCCGACTTCGAGCTGCACCTGCTGGTTCTGGCCATGGTTCTTGAGCAGCAGGCGGAGCTGCTCCGTGTAGTAGTTCTGGAACAGGTCGGGCCGGGTGATGGTGGTTTCGAAGGTTCCGGGTCCGGCCACAAAGCCGTAGGAGAGGCGCGAGTCCGCACGCGCGACCGTCTCCGTCTGGATGCGCACATAGGGATAGCAGGCGCGCACGCGGCTGGACAATTGCTCTCCGCTGACGAATCGCTGCAAATGATTCCGCAAGTGCTCGATGCTGGTGTCGTAGATAGACCGAATGCGCTCCAGTGCCGCCACCGGATCATCGAAGCGTTCCGGGGCGATGTAGTTTGGGGTCAGCAACTTGAAACTCCTGTGTGTCCATCGGGCGGCGAGCAAGGCGCCCGTCTTTTGCCTGTCTGTATGCGTCTATTGTAACGGCAGGCTTGTGCTTCGTTGCGGACATCTTTTGCATGCGTGGCCGAAACGGCAGTTCCCGGTCGCGCTCATCAAAAGACAGGAATCGGCAAAACTGGCTATAGTGATTGGCTTGTTGCCGAACAATATTTCTTCGTCTTTTTCCATGGAGAGCGCATGACCGATCTATCCGTCTTTCCCACCACAAAGAAGTGGCCTGCCCGCCATCCCGATGTGCTCCAACTGTATTCCCTGCCCACGCCCAACGGCGTGAAGGTCTCGATCATGCTCGAGGAAACGGGCTTGCCTTACGAGCCGCACCTCGTCAGTTTCGAAACGAACGACCAGATGTCGCCGGAGTTCCTGTCGCTCAATCCGAACAACAAGATTCCGGCGATCATCGATCCCGCGGGGCCGGGAGGCAAACCGCTTGCACTGTTTGAGTCCGGTGCAATCCTCCTTTATCTCGCGGAGAAAACGGGGAAATTCCTGCCGCAGGATCCTGCGGCACGGTACGAAACCATTCAGTGGGTGATGTTCCAGATGGGCGGCATCGGGCCGATGTTCGGTCAGGTCGGCTTCTTCCATAAGTTCGCCGGTCGGGAATACGAAGACAAGCGTCCGCGCGACCGCTACGCAGCTGAATCGCGGCGCTTGCTCAGCGTGCTCGAGCGCCGCCTTGAAGGGAGCGAATGGATCATGGGCGATGCGTACACTATCGCCGACATTGCGACCTTCCCATGGATACGCAACCTGGTCGGCTACTACGGTGCAGGCGATCTCGTCGGCTTCGGTGATTTTCCGAATGTGGCGCGCGTGCTGGAGCGTTTCCTCGCGCGTCCGGCCGTGACAAAAGGCCTGACCATCCCTGCCCGGGAGAAGTCTGCTTCGTAAGAGATGAGCGCCGTATTCAGCCAGCCGTCACCGATACGCTTCCCGGATGCAGGTTGCCATCGCGATGACGGCAGGACTGGCGCCAGACCGCGGCATATGAAGGTTGATGCCGAAATCCGGCAAGGCCGGCAGGCCCGATTCGGTGCCCAGGATATCCAGCCCCGCCGGAACGGTCGAGGCCAGCCAAGCGGTCACGGCAAGGTCCGCACCTACTGTCGCGCTGGTTGCCTCGATGCTGGAGTTTTCAAAGACGACACGCCACTCTATATTTGCGCTCTCCAGGGCGGCAAATATCAAGGGGCGGAAGGCGCAGGTTTCGGACACGAGGCAGAGCGGCAGCGGACGCATTCCCGCTGCCCGGCCGTCACGGGCGCTAACCCAGACGAGCCGTTCGATTGCAAGGCACTCCCCACCCGTCGATCCGGATGGCTCCTCTACCAAGGCCAGATCGACCTTACCCGCGGCAAGTGCGACAACGAGCTCCGGCGACGAGCCCGAAACCAGCGAAATGTCGACATCGGGATAACTGCGTGCGTAGGCCTTCAGCACCTCCGGCAAATGCGTGCCGATGAGGTCGTAAGGAACACCGAGCCGCACCTGGCCGGCAATCTCCGGTGTTTGCATATCCGACCAGATTTCGTCGTTCAGCTTCACCAGCTTTCGAGCCTTGCCGAGCAACCGCTCCCCTTCGTCCGTCAGGCGCAGTCCCTGCCTGCCGCGCTCCAGGATCACATGTCCGAACATGTCTTCCAAGCGCTTGATCTGCTGGCTGATAGCGCCCTGCGTCAGGTGAAGCCGGTTGGCGGCGGCTGTCATGCTGCCGGCATCGGCAACGTGAATAAAGGTGCGCAGCAGACCGATGTCCAGATTGCGAGGCATCGCAAGTATTAGGAAATGTAATGCAAAGGATTATATCTATTCGATATGAGAATGGAGGAAATGGCCTTATCCTGCGGCGGTATGCATTCTTTGGAGGACATCATGCTTGCAGCAACCACGAACGCAACCGCCATCGCCGAAGCCTTGGACCAGGTCACCGTATACTGGACACCCCGCATCATCGGCCGCGTCAACGACCAATACATCAAGGTGGCCAAACTCAAGGGTGAGCTGGCATGGCACGATCATGCAAACGAGGACGAAATGTTCCTCGTTGTGTACGGTCACCTGCGGATCCAGTTCAAGGACCGGGAGGTCCGGTTAGGCCCGGGGGAGTTTTGCGTCGTGCCCAAGAAGACGATGCACAATCCGATCGCGGACGAAGAATGCGGGATTGTGCTGATCGAAACCGTGACCACGCAGCACACCGGAGATTTGACGCTGCCCCAGACGGTGCCGATTGAAAGTCAGCTTGTGTGACGTCTCTGGCGAAATGCGGTTTTCAGTCGACCCGTTTCATTCGGCAGGAAGTCGGTAGAGAGGTCTCGGCCAGCGACAGGTATCGTTCCGTCTTGAAACCGTAACCGCTGCCTTCATTGTCGAAGCGGACCGAGCCATCAGCCACCTTGCGCATCACCGATACGTACAGGGGCTGAAGCAATTGGTGATCATCTGAACGCATTACCGCTTCATGGAAGGCATTCTTGTAGCGCGCGCCTTCCATCGCCTTCGCCACCGCGGCCACCTCCGTGGTCTTCGCCTTTTCGATGGCGGACACCAGCATGTCGACCATCAGGTGCATGCGCAGGTGCACGTAATCGTCTTCCGGCGCCGGATAGCGTTTGCGGAACGCCTTGTAGAAATCGTCGCTCGCGGCATTCTTGATGCCCTGGCCGGTGTTCGGATGCCACTCCGCCACCGCGCGCACGCGGCCGACGCCGGCTTCGCCGATGGCAGCCGGGGCGCCGAGGCCGTTGCCGTAGAAGGTGTAGAACTTCGCATTCAATCCGCCCTCCTTCGCCGCCTTGACCAGCAAGGTCAGGTCATTGCCCCAGTTGCCGGTGACGACGGTGTCCGCGCCGCTGGCCTTGATCTTGACGATGTAAGGCGTGAAATCCTTGATCTTGCCGATCGGATGCAATTCATCGCCGACGATGCCGATGTCCGGACGTTTGGCGCCCAGTTGTGCACGGGCGGCGCGGGCCAGTTGCTGGCCGAAGCTGTAGTCCTGGCCGATCAGGTAGACGCGTTTCGCGCTGGTGTCGCCCTTGATCACTTCGGTCAGCGCATGCATGCGCATGTCGGCGTTCGCATCGAAGCGGAAGTGCCAGAAGCTGCACTTCTCGTTGGTCAGTGCGGGGTCGACCGCGGAATAGTTCAGGAAGAGCATACGCTGGCCGGGAGTACGCTGGTTGTGCTTATCGATCCCTTCAATCAGCGCCGACGCCACTGCCGAACTGTTGCCCTGCAGGATGAAATCGACGTGCTGGTCTGCCATCTGCCGCAATCCGATCAGCGATTCCTCCACGCCCTGTTTGTTGTCGTAGGTAACAAGCGTCAATGGGCGTGCGCCGCCGGGCAGTTTGACGCCGCCGCGCGCATTGACGTTTTCGATGGCGAGCTGGATGTTGCGGGCGACCGCGTTACCGGCGTTGGCAAAGGGGCCGGAGAGGCCTTCGATCATGCCGAGTTTGATGGGCTCGGCGGCATGCGAGCCTGCGCTCGACAAGGAGAGCGCGAGCAGGGCGGAAACTGCCTTGAGGATGCGTTTCATGGGGGAGTGTAATCGGGAGATTTCGGTACTTATTCCCCTCCCACGCTTACGGGAGAGGGGAATCCGGAATGAGGAAGGTTATTCCTGCTCGAAATCCAGCATATGCCCGAGCTTCTGCTGCTTGGTACGCAGATATCCGATGTTATGCGGCGTATGAGCGGTAAGCACGGGGATGCGTTCTTCCACGTGCATGCCGTAATCGGCCAGCTTTTTCATCTTCTTCGGATTGTTCGTCATCAGGCGGATCGTCTTGACGCCGAGGTCGTTCAGGATCTGCGCGGCGACCTGGTAGTCGCGCGTATCCACCGGTAGTCCGAGCGCAAGATTGGCCTCGACCGTATCCTGCCCCTGGTCCTGCAGCTGATAGGCGCGGATCTTGTTGGCCAGGCCGATGCCGCGGCCTTCATGCCCGCGCAGGTAGACCACCACACCCAGGCCTTCGGCGGCGATCCTGCCCAATGCGGCATCGAGCTGTTCGCCGCAGTCGCAGCGCAATGAGCCGAGGACGTCGCCGGTCAGGCACTCGGAATGCACGCGCACCAGCACCTTTTCCTGGCCCTTGAGTTCGCCCTTGACGATGGCGACATGCTCGACGGACTCGCCGATGGGCTTGTAGACATGGATGCGGAACTCGCCATGCTTGGTCGGCAGAAGCGACGTGGCAACGTGATCGAAAATCTTGTCGGAGCCGGCTGGTGCCGTGTTCTGGTCTCCGGTGTTGTTCATTGTGAATCGTCCCAGTAGAAGCAAGGCATGGATTTTAGCTGAAAGACTCCGCCGGCTTCGGTTCGTCCGGCAAGGGAATCCATTCGGTCTCATCCGGCACCTTGCCGAATTCCTGCGCGCGCCACCGTTCCTTCGCTTCCTGGATCGCTTCCTTGCTGCTCGCAACGAAATTCCACCAGATGTATCGGTCGCCATTGATCGGTTCACCGCCCAACAGCATGACGCGCGCCCTTGTTTTTGCCTCTATTGTAAGGGTTTGGGCGTCGGTCAGCACGGCCATGTGCCGTTCGGCAAGCGGCGACCCGTCAAGTTCGATCGCGCCTTCGGCCAGATAGACCGCGCGTTGCGCGTATTCGGCCGGCAGTTCGAAGCGCACGCCCTCTTCCATCTCGAGCGCGCAATAGAACATGGGCGAAAAGGTCGTGACCGGAGATGTCATGCCGAACGCGCTGCCCGCGATCAGTCGCAGGTTCAGGCCGTCGGCGGCGATCATCGGCAGCGAGGCAGCGGGGTGATGTTCGAAGGAAGGTTCTACTTTTTCATGCTCTTTAGGCAACGCAATCCAGATCTGGATGCCGTGCAAGGCGCCACCGCTCTTGCGCAGGCGCTCGGGCGAGCGTTCGGAATGCGCAATGCCCGCACCCGCCGTCATCCAGTTGACGTCGCCCGGATGGATTTCCTGCACGGTGCCCAACGAGTCGCGGTGCAGGATCGCACCTTCGAACAGGTAGGTCACTGTCGCGAGACCGAGATGCGGATGCGGCCGCACGTCGAGCCCGTCGCCGGGCGCGAAGTCGGCACGGCCCATATGGTCAAAGAAGATGAACGGGCCGACCAGCTTGTGCGGATGACTCGGCAGCAGCCGGCGGACCATGAAGCCGCCGCCGAGGTCTTTGGTATGGGGTTTGATGAGCGCGAACGTCATGGGCAGTCTCCTCTATCGTGATTCCTGCCCATTATCCGCTCAAGCGGCCTCTTGCGTAAAATTGCCGCGCTGGAAGTCCCTGATCGCCTGCTCGATCTCTTCGACCGAGTTCATCACGAACGGTCCATACTGCACCACCTGCTCCTTCAGCGGGCGCCCCGCCAGCAGGAGGAAACGCGCACCGCCGGCGTCGGCCCTGACTTCGACATGGTCGCCCGGCGACAGGAAACCCGCGCTTTGCGACTTCAGCGGCCGCAGCGCGTCGGCATCCCCGATCTTCACGCTGCCCTCATAGACGTACATGAAGGCATTGAGATGGCTGTCGAGCGGATGCGAAAACGCCGCGCCCGCAGGCAGTTCGATGTCCACGTACAAGGGCTCGGTGCTCAAGCCCTGAATCGGGCCGGCCACCGTCCTGCCATCGATGTCGAGCGAACCTGCGATCACTTTTGCCTTGCCGCCATTAGGCAACGCCGCAACCGGGATTTCCGACGGCAGGATGTCGCGATAGCTGGCGGGCTTCATCTTTTCCTTTGCCGGCAGGTTGATCCATAGCTGGAAGCCGCGCATGCGGCCCTCTTCCTGCTGCGGCATCTCGGAATGCACAATGCCGCGCCCGGCCGTCATCCATTGCACGCCGCCGCTCTTGAGCTCGCCGACATTGCCGAGGTGGTCCTCATGCCGCATGTGGCCATCCAGCATGTAGGTGACGGTTTCGAAGCCGCGGTGCGGATGCGGCGGGAAACCAGCGATGTAATCGCCCGGGTTGTCGGAAGAAAACTCGTCCAGCATCAGGAACGGGTCGAGGCGGCTTCCCTGCCCTTGCCCGAGGCTGCGGCGCAGCTTGACGCCGGCGCCGTCGGATGTGGCGAGGCCTTCGATCACGCGTTGCAATGTGCGGGGGGAGACAGTGGTGGTCATGGCAGGTTCCTTACTTGATTTGTAAAGCAATCTCTCTATTGTGTATCGCCGGGGCTTTGCATACCGGCCCCGGCTCAAACGGCTTTCTCAGGCAGCGGCGGCGATCGGCGCGGCGAGCTGGCGAATCACGTTCTCCGCATTCTCCAAAGCAGCCTTCTTCGGCTCCTCGCCCATTGCCAGGCCTTCCGCATACACGAATTCCACGTCGGTGATGCCGATGAAGCTCAGGAAGTCGCGCACGTAGCCGGTCTGGGTATCCATCGGCGTGCCCTGATAGAGGCCGCCGCGGGCCGCAAACACATAGACCTTCCTGCCGCCCAGCAGGCCGACCGGCCCCTTCTCGGTATAACGGAACGTCACGCCGGAGCGGGCAATGTGGTCGAAATAGGCTTTTAGCGTCGACGGGATGCCGAAGTTATACATCGGCAAGCCCAGCGCAATCACGTCGGCGTTGCGGATTTCGTCGATCAGCGCATCGGAGAAATCCAGCACTGCCTGCTGCTGCGCAGTACGCTCTTCCGGCTTGGACAGGAATGCACCAAAACGCTGCCCGTCGAGGTGCGGTACCGGGTCGGTGGCGAGATCGCGTACAACTACCTTGCCGTCCGGGTTGGCTGCGCGCCAGGCAGCGACGAATTCATTGGACAGGCGGCTGGATTGGCCGTTACCGGAAAACAGGCTGGAATTCAGTTGAAGCAGGGTTTTCATCGTTTCCTCCAAATGTTGAGTGGGTATGTGTATTTAACTATTGGATGAGCCGATAAAAAAGTAGAATAATTAGCCTATATCTATCTATTCATCTGATAAATGGAAAATCAATACATTACGCTCGAGCAATGGCGCACCCTGATTGCGGTCGTCGATACGGGCGGCTATGCCCAGGCGGCGGAGGCGCTGCACAAGAGCCAGTCATCCGTGACCTATGCAGTGCAAAAGATCGAGTCCTTGCTGGGCGTAAAGGCGTTTGAAATACAGGGACGCAAGGCAATCCTTACGCCGACCGGCCAGTTCCTGTATCGCCGCGCGCGCGCCCTGCTCGATGAGTCAAGCGCGCTGGAACGGGCAGCCCGGCGGCTGTCGGCAGGCTGGGAAGCGGAAATCCGGATTGCGGCGGAAATCATCTTTCCAACCTGGCTTTTGCTGGATTGCCTGGACAAACTGGGCAAGGAAAGCCCGCACACGCGTATCGAACTCATCGAATCCGTGATGGGCGGTACTTCGGAAGCGCTGCTGACCGGCAAGGCCGACCTCGTCATCGCGAATACCGTGCCGCCCGGTTTCCTCGGTATACCGTTGATGCAGTTGCGCTTCATTCCGGCAGCGAGCCCTTCGCATCCCCTGCATCATCTCGGACGGGACGTCACACTGGAGGATCTGCGGCAACATCGCCACCTGGTCGTCCGGGAATCCAGCACGCGCCGGGATACCAAAGTGTCGCTCGATGTTACGCAGCGCTGGACCGTCAGCCACAGCGCGACTTCGATCGAAGCGGCGCGGCGCGGCTTCGGATTTTCATGGTTCCCGGAGGAGAAGATCCTCAAGGAACTGCAGGAAGGAACGCTCAAGCCGATCCCGATGCGCGACGGCGGCGAGCGTTTCACCCAGCTTTATCTCATCCTGGCGGACCCGGACAGCGCCGGGCCGGGCACGCGGCGGCTCGCGGAGATCATCCGCGAGGCGGTCAATACGGAATGCATGCGCTTTCATCCGGAAGAGACGACCGCCGAGGAGAAATGAAAAATGCCGGTCGATGGACCGGCATTCTTTCGTTTGAAGCGAGTGGGATCAGCCGTCGATGTTGACGCGTGCCGGCTTGGCCGCATGCAGCATTTCGTCACGGACTTCGGCGCGGGTGCGCGTCGATGCCACGTTCACATGCTCGACGAACTCGGGTGCGCTGCCGACCGTTGTGTGATCCTGGGCGGCGCGCAATTCGGCGACGACGCGCGAGCGCGGCGTGGTGGATGCGACGTTGGTGAATTCGACGAATTCCGGGGTGGTCGCAGCTTGCTGGATTTCGGCCTTCACTTCGGCGCGCGTCTTGGTCGACACGAAATCGGTGAATTCCACGAATTCACTGTTGCCCTGGGCGAAAGCGGATCCGGTAGCGGCGAAGATGGCGGCAGCGGCGATAAGGTTCTTTGCGTTCATGTTGTTCTCCATAAGATAAAAAGCGGTGGTTGAGTGCGGAAGGCTATTCCGCCTCGGTGAGCTGCACCTCGCTGTTTATCTTGTGCGCTCATCGATGAAGCACAGTCTATAGACGCCGAATCGCACAAAAAAGTAGCAAATCAGAAAAGTACTATTCCTGAAATAGAAATAATCCGTGGGAATCGTCCCTTGGAGGGAGAATGTTTGGGATTCAGCTTGCGGATGAACCGGAGCCGGTGACTTCTTCGATCACGCCAAGCAGTTTCTTGTATTCCACCGGCTTCTCGACATAGCGGTCGCAGACCTCAAGCATGCGCTCCTTGTCGCCTTTCATGGCCGATGCCGTCACCGCCACGACCGGTGTGTGCGCGGTTTGCGGCGACGACTTGAGAATGCGCGTCGCCTCGACCCCGTCCATGTCGGGCAATTGCATATCCATCAGCACCACGTCCGGCCGCTCTTTCATTGCGAGGTCGATGCCCTGCTGCGCGGTGACGGCCTGCAGCACGGCATGTCCGGCACTCGAGAGAACGAGCACCATGAGTTTCATGTTGGTCGGATTGTCTTCGACGATCAATATACGTGCCATGTAGTGCGTGCTGCAGAATTGCGGGTTTCGAAGGGCGTTCAGGATGGCGGCAATCGCGGGGGAACAAATGCTCGCCGATTCCAGGGCACCGTGTCAATTCGATACGCAAGCCATGCGACATCAAACCGAGGGATACGCCCCGGACTCTTGCATGAATGTCATCCAAGCGTGGTGTGATTGGCGCAAAAATAGTTGTTTCGGATGATTTTGTTTCCCATGGGACACATTTGAGCTTATATCTGTGTATATTATGCGCGGCCTCATCACGATGCCGAACACATGACAAGCGACAGTCCTTCTTCCCTCGGATGAAGGCAATTTGCGACAGGGGAGTCTATGCGCTGCATCATCATCTATGCGCCACGCCGGCGATCGCATCACGCGGCCCTGGTGCTTCCAATGTCATTTCACCAACTCCCCAGTCCGGAGCAGACATGAAACTCACCGACATTCGCATCGGCACGCGCCTCGCCATCCTCGCAGGATTCCTTCTGACCGCAGTCATCGTGGTGGGCTTGGGCGGCTGGCAGACCTTGCGCCAGTCGAACATCGATACCGGCGCCGCCATGGCGCGGGCTGCGAGCCTGGAAGAATCGGTCAATACGGCTCGTATCGCGCAGGTGGAGTTCAAGATCCAGGTGCAGGAATGGAAGAACATCCTGCTGCGTGGCCATGACACCGCCGCGCTGGAAAAGTACACCAGGGAATTCACCAAAAAAGGCGAGGATACACAGGCCAGCCTGCAGAAGCTCAAGGGCATGCTCGCTTCGCTCGGCCTCGACGTGGCCCTCGTCGACGACGCCCAGAAGGCGCACCAGGAACTCGGCACCAAGTACCTCGACGCGCTGAAGAAATATGATTCCGCCAATCCGGAGAGCCCGAAGATCGTGGACGGGCTGGTGCGCGGCATGGATCGCGCGCCGACCAAGAAGATCGACGACATCGTCGCCTATGTCGTGCAGGAATCGAAGCGGCTTGCGGCGGAGAGCATGGCAGTCTCGGAGGACAACTACCGCAAGGCGTCCCTGATGCTGCTTGCAGTCGGGCTGCTCGCGGTTGCGCTGGGCTGTGCCGTCACCTTCTGGCTGGTGCGGAGCATTACCATACCGCTCCAAAAGGCCGTGCATATCGCGCAGACCGTCGCTTCCGGCGATCTGACTTCCCGCATCGAGGTCACGGGCAAGGATGAGACGGCAGAACTGCTGAAGGCACTGCATGGCATGAACGACAACCTGGTGCGCATCGTGGCCCAGGTGCGCAACGGAACCCACCAGATCGCCGTGGCTTCATCGGAGATCGCGCAAGGCAGCATCGACCTTTCGACACGTACCGAACAACAGGCCGGCTCGCTGCAGGAAACGGCTTCTTCGATGGAAGAGCTCACCGGCACCGTCAAGCAGAATTCGGAGAATGCCGCCCAGGCGAACCACCTCGCCCGCACCGCGTCCGAGGTTGCCTCCCGGGGCGGTTCGGTCGTGTCGCAGGTGGTGCAGACCATGGGCGCGATCAACGACTCCTCCCGAAAGATTGTCGATATCATCAGCGTCATCGACGGCATCGCGTTCCAGACCAACATCCTCGCGCTGAATGCGGCCGTGGAGGCTGCGCGCGCCGGTGAACAGGGACGGGGATTTGCCGTTGTCGCGGCTGAGGTGCGCAACCTGGCCCAACGCTCCGCTTCCGCGGCGAAGGAGATCAAGACGCTGATCGAGGATTCGGTCGACAAGGTCGGTACCGGCAGCAAGCTGGTCGACCAGGCCGGCAGCACGATGGATGAGGTGCTGGCCAGTGTGCAGCGGGTTTCCGATATCATCAGCGAGATTGCCGCCGCCAGCCATGAGCAGACAACGGGGATCGAACAGATCAACCAGGCGATCACCCAGATGGATACCGTGACCCAGCAAAATGCCGCCCTCGTCGAACAGGCTGCGGCGGCTGCCGATTCCATGCAGAACCAGGCCGGCGAACTGGCGCGGACGGTAAATGTCTTCAAGATGGACGACAATGGAGGCCGCCTGCTCGGCACCACCTGACCGTTTCAACAGTACAAGCATTGATGCCAACGACAACAGCAGATTTCATCATCATCGGCGGCGGCATTGCGGGCGCAGCCATCGGTTACTGGCTTGCGCCGCATGCTCGCGTCGTCATCCTCGAACGCGAAAGCCAGCCCGGCTACCACAGCACTGGCCGTTCCGCCGCCCTTTTTTTTGAAAGCTACGGCCCGCCGCAGGTACGCGCCCTCACCTGCGCCAGCCGCGCCTTCTTCGAAAAACCGCCCGAGGGATTCACCGACCATCCGATACTGACGCCGCGCGGCGCGCTGATGGTCGCAGCCGAGGGCGAGTCGGCGCTGCTCGACGAGCATGACGCGATCGTGCGTTCCGTTTCCGACAAGGCGATCCGGCTCGACGCAGTACAGACGTGCGAGCTGGTGCCTGCACTGCGCCGCGAGCGGGTCCTCGGCGCGGTGTATGAACCCGATGCATCCGACATCGACGTGCACGCACTACACCAGGGATACCTGCGTGGCGTGCGTGCAGCGGGCGGCAACGTGCAGTGCGATGCCGGTGTGACGGCGATGGAGCATACAGGCAAGGTATGGCGCGTCTCGGCAGCCGGACAGCAATTCGAGGCGCCGGTTGTGGTAAATGCCGCGGGTGCCTGGTGCGACATCGTTGCTGCGTTGGCCGGCACCGCACCTATCGGCCTGGTGCCCAAGCGCCGCTCTGCGTTCACCTTCGTGCCGCCGGACGGTCTCGATACGACGCGCTGGCCGATGTTCATCGGCGTGGACGAGTCCTATTACGTGAAACCGGATGCGGGCCTGCTGCTCGGTTCACCGGCCAACGCGGATCCGGTCGAGCCGCATGATGTTCAGGCGGAAGAACTCGACGTCGCGCTCGCGATCGATCGCATTGAAACGATGACAAGCCTGACGATCCGCCGCCCGCGCCATGTCTGGGCGGGACTGCGCTCCTTTGTCGCAGACGGCAGCCTGGTGGGCGGCTTCGATGCCGGCATTCCGGGGTTCTTCTGGGCTGCGGGCCAGGGCGGTTATGGTATACAGTCCTCCGCAGCGGCGGGGGAATTGTATGCAGCGATGCTGCGAGGACTTCCTCCGCCACCTCATATCGCCAATTTTGGCGCTGATCTGAAGCAACTCTCTCCTTCACGCATTCGCTGAGACAAAGATTGCGCGGAAAAAATTTTCCGAGCAGCACGATTCTTTCCTCGCGGAAGTTCTTTGCGGCAATTTCTGCTGTTTTATGTCGGAATGCGTTCGATTTCTGCGTAGCACTCGGGAACATTGAGCAGTCCCATGTTTCTAAGGGGACTCGGTACGAAGCGCAACAGGAAACTTTACGCCACGGAAGTTTTTCCTGAACAACCCGCGCCTGCCCAAAAAAGGGCCCCCTGGAGACAGGGAGCGCCTTCCTTCCCGGCCCATGCTTCGTGCACTGCAAGGGCAATGGAACTACGATGCCCGTCCACGGGCGATGAGAGACGACGCAATTGCAGAAACCAAAAATTCTTCTCGTCAATGACCACCCGCCAAGCCTGCTCGCCCTCAAAACCCTCCTGGTCAATGCGCCCCAGGCTGAGGATTATGAGGTGGTCACCGCCACATCCGGCGCCGAAGCACTGCGCGCGGTGCTCGACCACAATTTCGCAGTCATCCTGCTCGATGTCAGCATGCCAGGCATGGATGGGTTCGAAACCGCACAAACCATTCACTCGCATCCGCGCTCGGCATCGGTGCCGATCATCTTCATTACCGCGTACTACGCGGATGAGATGAACCGCCTCAGGGGATACCAGTACGGCGCCGCGGACTACCTCATCAGTCCTGTGATCCCGCAGATCCTGCAGAGCAAGATCGCTGTCTTCATCGAACTCGCGAAGAAGAACATCCAGCTGGAACAGCAGACCATGGAACTGGCGATGATGAATCGCGACCTGCAGGTACAGCAGATGCGCGACCTCAGGCGTATCAACGCTGCCCTCGAGAGCGAGATCATCGAACGCCGCCAGGCTGAGGCGCGCGCGCATGACCTTGCCACGCGCGATCCGCTGACCGGCCTGATGAACCGCCGCTCGCTGACCGAGCGGCTCGAGCATGCGATCGCGATGGCGAACCGGCATGGCCAGCGGCTGGCCCTGCTCTTCCTCGACCTCGACCGTTTCAAAAGCATTAACGATACGCTCGGCCACGAAGCCGGCGACGACCTGCTGATGCAGGTTTCCCGGCGCGTCTGCGGCGCGGTGCGCGAATCCGACATCGTCGCGCGCCTGGGCGGCGACGAGTTCGTGGTGCTGATGGAAAGCTTGCCCAACTACGCCGCGGCAGCCGAGGTCGCGCGCAAGATCGTCGCGGCGGTCGATAAGCCCTTTCTGATCGGCGCCCAGCAGGTAAAGACAACGGCGAGCGTTGGCATCAGCCTGTTCCCTCAGGACGGCAACGACATGCAGACACTCATGCGCAGCGCCGACCTCGCCATGTACCACGCGAAACAGGAGCAGCGCGGCACGATCCAGTTCTTCCATGAAGACCTGAATGCGCGCATGGTCGAACGCGCCCGTCTCGAACAGGAATTGCAGCATGCACTTGCCAATGACGAGTTCGAGCTGTACTACCAGCCGAAGGTCGAGGCACGTACCGGCCGGGTAGCGGGTGTCGAAGCCCTCCTTCGCTGGCATCATCCGCGCCTCGGCCTTTTGAGCGGCGGCCAGTTTATCCCGGCCGCTTCGGAAACGGGGCTGCTGGTTTCGATTGGAGAATGGGTGATCTCCGCCGCGTGTGCACAGGCGCGGCGCTGGCATGACATGGGCATGCCCGGTCCGACGATTCCCATCGCGGTCAATGTGGCGATTCCTCAGATTTATGCCGACCTGCCCGATATCATCGAGCGCGAATTGCGCAGGCACGACGTGCCGCCTTCCAGCATCCAGCTGGAAATAACGGAATCGCTGGTGATCACCGACACC